>Ga0208373_1000706_pt1 | contig 53496 bp, 40 predicted proteins | sample RifOxyC2_FD_184036 | JGI IMG/M metagenome (GOLD analysis project Ga0208373, IMG submission 184036) | Soil microbial communities from Rifle, Colorado - Rifle Oxygen_injection C2 (SPAdes) | ecosystem: Environmental > Terrestrial > Deep subsurface > Rock core/Sediment | place: Rifle, Colorado...
TACGGACTGTGTCGGGGTAAATAACCGGGCGTATCGGTGTTAATAACCGGGTATGTGGCGGTTACTAAGGGAATATGGGCGGGTTACTAACCAAGTATATCCCTGTTAGATACGCCCTGTATCCGGGTGATTAACCGGGTATGTCCGGGTTAATAACCAAGTGTTAGAGGGTATCTCACCGGGTATCAGGGGGTAAATAACCTATGGTTAGGGGGTGGGTAGGGGGAGGTGTGGGGTTGGGGGGATGCCACCCTATCCTAAAGATGGCCTTTATATCTCAAGGGGTTAGGACAAGTGAAGATAAATGAAGGTGGTCAAAATGAGTTTTATAAACACAGATTAACACAGACAAAAACTGATTTTCATAAATTCGATGGACATACTGAATTAAGATACTTAAGATGTCCCCAGAATTACTTACTTAACTTGCTTCTTCCACTGATTAATTAAGGATTTCATCTCCTCTGCTTTTGGATTATTCGGCGCAAGATTAAGAAACATTTCTCCGTCTATTATGGCCGGTTTTAAATTCCCTTTTTTAGAATAAGCCACAGCCCGGTTATAATATATGTCAACATCGCCATAATTCAGTTTAATTACTACGGTATAATCTGCAATAGCACCGTCTAAATTACCCTTATTAAAATAGGCATAACCACGACTGTAGTATGCCCAGGCATATTGCGAGTTCAGAGCAATAGCTTTAGTGTACTCTGCTATAGCTTTTTCTGAATCGCCTTTTTCATCATAGACTCTGCCACGGCGGGTATATGCCTCTGCATCTTTCGGGTCTAGTTTAATTGCCTCATTGTAATCTGTAAGGGCCTGTTCTGAATTACCCTGCTGAGAATAGGTCCAGCCCCGGTTAATATATGCCGATGGATTTTTCGGGTCCAGCTTAATCGCTTCGTTAAAATCTGCAATGGCTTGCTTTAACTCTCCTTTTTGTAAATATTTATTACCCCGTTTTAAGTATGCAAAGGCATTTTGGGAATTCCCTTTAATTTCCGCATCAGCATCATAGCCCCATTCTTTAAGACGATAACCGATTCCATCTGCCAGATTATGATTCGGGGCAAGCTTGAGAAACATATTCGCATCCGCCGTGGCCGCCTTATAATCCCCTTTTTTAGAGTAATCATAAGCACGATTATGGTAGGCCATAACATAGGCCGGGTTGAGTTTAATTACTTTAGTGTAACCGGTAATTGCCAGGTCGGTATAACCTTTTTTATCGTAAATAAAAGCGCGGTTATAATATGCCTTGTGGTCTTTAGGGTCTGATTTAATCGCCTCGTCGTAATCTGCAATCGGTCGTCCTAATTTGTCCAAACTATTTAATATTAAATCACGGGTTTCATCCCCGGAAGAATCCAGTGATTTTATGAATTTCTCAATAACTTCAGCGCCGCCGATTCCCACCAGCGCCTCGGCACAGTTATCCCTAAGTCCTTTAGTGTCAAAATCGTATTCACTACCGGGCGTAATCATAATTCCTTTTATAAACAGGTCGATAGAACCTTTATCACGCAATCCGCTTAAGATGGATGCGCATCTCCTGGCAATCAGTATTTTACCGTAATTATTATACTGGTCGGCATAATTATTAATCCCGTCCTCCAATCCTTTCCGTAAATATGGCAGGGCTTCAGCTCCTTTAGCCCGGAGCCGGTCAGATAGTATACCTATAACATTACCTCCGTCTAAACGGGCCACCAACTGGTCCGGCTGGTTATAACGCCAATACATCACCGGAATGGAAACTATCATAACAACGGCAAAAACTCCATGGAGATATAATTCCAAGCGGCGATTAGTATTCATGATGATTCCCGGGGTTATCTTTTTTGCCTGCCAAATCCGTTTGATTACATGATATGTCCAGATAAATAGTACAGGAAGCATTCCGCCGCAGCCTATTATTACGACAAATAGGAGGAAAAACCCGAATAAAGAACCAGTTGTTGTCTTAGGTTTTTGCCATTTGAATATCCAGGCGCCGGTAAACCAGCCGATATGAATCAGAAACCATACCATATAAAGCCCGGCCCAAACCCACAAGAAGGGAAAGACAAATTCGGTTAGTTCCCACCCACAGTTTTAGCAGCCATACGATACAGAAGGAATAGTTAAAAATACAATGGTGCTTATTACAAGAAGTATTTTATTCATAAATAGCTGATTCTGGAGACGCTTTACTCAACTTACTCATTAGTAATATACCAATAATTCTGCGTTTGTCAAGGTTGTTTTCATAATCCGTGAACACAAAGTGACCGCGAAGCGAAATCTGTGGCACATACTATATTTCACCAAAATCTCATTTTCCTGTCTCCTTTTGGGGTCTGAAGATTCCCTTATATATTATGAAGTAGATAGTAACAAGTAGATAAAGAGATGAATGTGGAACTCGTGAATAAATAATTTCGCACAAAATATCATTTTCTATGCTCACTTTTTGCCTTTTTTCGCATTAGGATATTAGAGGGGAAAGGAGGTTACAAATGCTGAGTGCGCCCGCCTGCCAGACGGGCAGGGAATGGGGAATTCAGTGCCTTGTTGAATAATTACTTCCTCTCTGTCATTCCTGCGAAAGCAGGAATCCAGACCCCTTGTAATTACTGGATTCCCGCCTGCGCGGGAATGACACAAGGGGTGGATTAGCGAGCTATTCACCAAAGCAGGAATTTGGTAATAAATCTCAGATTCCCTGTTACTTTTCGCTTCCTCAGGACTTAATATATTAGGGGAGAAAGAGGGTATGGCGAATACGGGGTGTGGATGGGGAATGAGAAATTTGACAATAATCTCAGATTCTATGTGAGGTCAGGGGGTATTTCAGCGGATATGCTTATGGAGGGAAGAGAGGGTTATGAGAATGATGAAAGTGGGTATGATTAAAGATTATGATAAAAATCGTGTATTCCAACATATTGATAATCACGAGGTTAGCAGAATCTGCATAAAAATATACGATTTCCTGCACCTTAGGGTAGGGGGTAATACGTCCTAATAATAGAGGGATACAAGGGTAACTGGCCAAGGGAATGTGTTCCCTGGGCGCCTGTTGGAACACCAGATGCTCAGATTCCTGAGGCCAGAATGCCCTTGCCTGTCTTCACGTTGTTCAATGTCTGTTCTTCGTGGCTCGGATAACTGGACAACGAAACCTTAATAACAAACCACGGATTGGGAGAACATTAATATGTTTACCAAGATGTTTGAACTGAAACTCTACGTGCCGCCGACATGGGAGGTGGCCGGAGATATGCCGGACCGGTGGGCTGAGGGCTTGAAGAACAATGCCGAGCGCATCAACGACCGCCGGGTGGCAAAGATTGGGGATGACGGGACCTTTATCCTCAAGATGGCTACCCCGGCCACCGAGGGCTATGCCCTTTATGTGCCGGATACCTATGTCTCCAAGCGAGGCCGGGCGGCCGGAGGCATCAGGGGCAGTCATGCCGAGAACCTGGGCACCGCCTTCAACAAGTGGAATACGAACCTGAATAAGGTTTTCCAGACGGTTGATGGCATCGTGGCCAAGGTCTTCAAGGAAAAGGTGGACAGCGCCAAGGACCGCTGGGCTTTGAAGGTCGGCGACAAGACCCTCAGGTTCACGGGTGACCATATCAGGGGCCGTTCGGTGGCTCCGATTGCGTCCTTCTATCTGGTGGGTGATAAGCGGGCTTCAGGTTGGATTCGGGAATCCGACCTGGCCGATGGCGCGCCTTACAACATCACGGTTCCCAGGGAAGTCAACGCGGTCAAGGCGGCGATTCAGCAGAGAATCATCCAGGGCGGGCAACTGGTGTCTAACCAGGGTATGCAAACTGCGGCGATGGATGCTGAGAACGCGGTCAATGCCTCGCTCTTAACCAAGTTAAGAGACACCACGAGGTGCGACGCCTTTGTGCAAGACCCGGCAGTGGATAAGTGCTTCTGCTCCTGGCAAGTGGATGGAAGCGGCTTGTTCTATCTGCATCTGCAAGTTGGGTTAACGACCTAACTATGTAAACTACAGACCCCGCCCCGATGCAATATCGGGGCGGGGATCCTGTGGTCGAAAGTGGTTATTTTGCCCGGTGTGGATTAAACTATTCTTTTAATCCTGATAAGTGTATCAAGGAGCGCTGAAAGGTCTTTTATATAAAGTGAATTGGGGCCGTCGCAGAGCGCTCTATCTGGCTGAGGATAGACCTCAAAGAATACGCCGTCAGCCCCGGCCGCCACCGCGGCTTTTGCCAGATGTGGTATCATCTGCCGATTACCACCGGACTTGCCCTTTGCTCCACCGGGCAACTGGACGCTGTGCGTGGCATCATAAATAACCGGGTGCCCAAATGATTTCATTATCGGAATTGCCCGCATATCATTGACCAGATTATGATAACCAAATGAAGTGCCTCTTTCGGTAATAATAACCTTGTTATTACCGGCGCTTTTGACCTTCTCTATCAGGTAAATCATATCCTCAGGGGCAAGAAACTGGCCCTTTTTGATGTTGACAGGTTTGCCGGTCTTACCAGCCGCGATAAGCAGGTCGGTCTGCCGGCATAAGAGCGCCGGTATCTGAATGATATCCAGAACCTCAGCTGCCTGTTTTATCTCTTCCTTAGAATGAACATCTGAAAGGATAGGGATATCCAGTTGTTTCTTCACTTTCGCCAGTATTTTCAGTCCTTTTTTCAGCCCAATCCCGCGATATGATTTATGACTTAAGCGATTGGCTTTATCGTAGGACGCCTTAAAGATAAAAGGGATTTTCCTATCTGTAGCAATACTTTTCAATGCTTCGGCTATCCGGAAAGTGAGCCGCTCGCTCTCAATCACGCAGGGACCGGAAATCAGGCATAATTGAGGACTGCCTATTATAGTATGCTTAACAGTAATTGTCATATTATTCATCAACCGGGAAGATAAAAGTAGGCGCATTCTTAAGCCACCACTCTTCCCAACGTTTAGCGCCTGCCAAGAGTTCCGCGCCATCGCTATAATATTTATAATCCAGTATTACTCCGGTAATTTTATTTAAAATATTAAAAGCAATGGCCCTCTTATTCGGGTCAGATTTACTGAGAAAATCAATCAGGACCGGCACCCCTCTCTTATCTTTCAGTTTAATTAATGCCTCAGCCACGGCAAAGACAAAACCATCGTCATCTCCTGAAAGATACCCGCTTAATTCATCAACCACAGAATAATTTTTAAGATTACCCAGAATATGCGCGGCTGAGGTTCTCATAGTGGCGTCTTTCAGAGAAGGCAATAAAAGAGGCGTGGCGTCTTCCACCAAAAGTCCACCGAATACCTGCTCTACCCGGGTGCGATAATTAGAGTCAGGTTTCTTAAGCGCCTCAACCAAAGCCAGAACCGCCCGCTTGCCGAATTTACGCAACTCAAAGGCAAGTTTATTAGTATCACAGGACGGATTATCCAGTTCCTGAAGAAGTTTCGTGAGCCGTTCAGTCTGAGACTGTTCCGGTGACAAGGACGGGGAACGCAGTTCCATTAATTCCTTTCTCATTACGCCAATCTCAAACCTAAGCGACTCCATATCTTTTTGTTGCCCGCCTAATCGTTGGGTTAAGTCATAAACCGCTTTAGTAAGCGAGGTAATTTTACGCTCCAATTCCACTGCCCTGCTATCCTGCTTTTGGAGTTGGGTACCATAAGAACAGGCGGAGATGAACACCAATAGCATCAATATAACTAATCGCATAATTTAATACTCACCCGGTCCAATAAATGTGGCCCCGCAATTCTACGGGGTGTAAGAGCCAATAAGTCGCTACGCGCCAACTGACTCTAACAGCGGCGCTTATTTAATAATAACCTGATTTGATTGTCCCGAAGGCTTCGTCACAACCTTCCCGATATTATAGGCCTCATATTTCATCTTTTTAAGCCGGCGGATAATGGCTGGTGCATAAAATTTATCAGCAATAATAACAAGACCTATACCCATATTAAAAACCCGATACATCTCTTCCCTTGGAATACTACCTGTCGCCTCTATTAACGGGAAAATAGGCGGCATCGGAAATGTATCAGCGTTAATTTCGACGCCTGCGTTTTTGGGTAATACCCGAGGAATATTTTCAATCAGCCCGCCGCCGGTAATATGGGCGATTCCTTTAACAGCTTTCTTATAACGGTAGTTCCGTAATATATGCTTAACGGCTTTCGCATAAATTATGGTTGGCTTAAGAAGTTCCTCGCCAAGCGTGCAACTTAATTCGGGAATATATGACTTGAGTTTATTCGCCGCTTCTTTATTTGAACCGTCACCCAGAAACACCTTTCTTACCAGGGAATATCCGTTGGAATGCAGACCTGAAGAAGATAATCCAATAACCACATCGCCGGGTTTGATATATTTACCAGTAATCACCTTGTCTTTATCAACCAGCCCAACGGCAAAGCCGGCCAGATCATATTCTAAAGGAGAGTAAAAGTCGGGCATTTCAGCGGTCTCCCCACCCAGTAAAGCGCAACCTGACTGCTCACAACCAGCTACAATCCCTTTAATAATATTAACTATCATCTTCTCCTGAACCTTACCGCAAGATATGTAATCAAGGAAGAAAAGCGGCTCGGCGCCGGTAACAATCAGGTCATTTATACTCATTGCCACGAGGTCTATACCAACCGTATCGTGCTTATTCAGGAGAAAAGCTATCTTTAATTTTGTGCCCACGCCATCAGAACAGGCGACTAATGTCGGTGATTTATAATTTCTGGCAAATAATGGCGCGGTATGGCTTTTATCCCGATCCTTACCGGATAATCTTGATAAACCTGTTTTGGGAAACAGGGAAAATAATCCGGCAAACCCCCAAGGATGATCAATAACTCTGGGGTCATATGTCTTCCGGCTCAGGCGGATTATTTCGTCTATTACGCCATCCTTTTTGGTGGTATCCACGCCTGAAGATTTATATGTTAATGCTTTTGCTACTGTACCCATTTCTTATCAAAATCTAATAGGGATAATTTATTTAATAAACGCTTCTCCCGGGCAGTTTCTCCCAGGGATCCTTCTATTCGGAACAAATAGTATAACACATCTATATCATCCTTATCAAGTTTTAATGCTTTCTTTAATTCCTTGCGGGCTCCATATAAATCATTCTGTAAATAGTATTTAATACCGGCTTTTAACAACTCACCCCTTTTCCTTTGTAACGATTTACGTTTTCGATAATAAACTATATTAAAGATATCCCACAGATTGTAAAGATAAATAACTGCCGCCAATATGCCGGCAAATGTTCTGGCTTGCGCAGAATCTTGCCATCCCCATATAAGCGGCAAGATAACAGACGATAAATCAACTAAGATGATTATGGAAAAGAATATGAATAGCCCCTTAAGATATCGGCTCAATAAAACCTGGCCAAGACCGGGGAAGAATAAAGATAAAATAAATGCAAGTAAATTCATTATTACAAAAGTTGCATAAGATCACAATGGGTGACAAAGGTTACTTTTAACGGGGTTAATAAAAGTAACCCTTGTCGCATCCTGCAACATATTGTAACCTTTGTAACATTCATCGACCTATTAAGGCTTATACCTGCTGCCGTCCTGGGTAAATCCGCCGTTAATAGCGCCACCCCAGATAATCATTTCCCTGATGGTGCGGTCATTATCAGGCCTGATGAAATCCATCCATAAACCTTTATGATAAGTACGCGCAACTGGCGCGCCCAAAGAGTTAATGGTAATCCAACGATCAATTGACGGATCGTAGTGTGCGCCGTTATTAAGGTAGTTGCTGCCATTCCAGCCGCCCCAGACAACCAACTCAGAGCGCCGGCGTCCTTGCCAGTCGGTCCATTCAGACCAGACCGCACTATGATATGCCCTGACTGACGGGGCATTGAGCGTAGTCATCTCTCTCCATGAATCTGTTACCGGATCATATATCGCACCGTTATTCAGGTAATTCACGCCATCATATCCGCCCCAGACAAGCACCTTATTACGCCAGGTCCAGGAATTAGTGGCATATTTCAAATCGCCTGTCCCATTGTCATAGTAACTTACATAACTCTTCTTAGACTGGTCGGTAGTAATATTACTATATTGGCCCACATCCCCGGACTCATCAATAGTCACCGGGGCATCCCAGGTGGTTGTATATACAGACGACTTGCTGATATACTTAAGACGCATATTAGTCCTATCGTAGTAACTGATATGAACTGTTGGAGTAGTGACCGTATTCACCGCCAGCGAACAATATTCACCATGGTCTGCTAAAGTAGAATCTATCGAATTGATATCGTTATCTATCACAAAAGCGCCGGTCACATTAGAAGCGAATTTAAGCTGGCCATTGGTCATATCGTAGTAACTAATGTAGACATTTGGAACAGCGGCATTATCAATCGCAATAGAAGAATACAACCCTACATCAGCCGCCGCCGTATCAACCGCAGTAACGGGAAGGTCAACCACCCCGCCGGTTACTGTGGCGTAGTAAAGATTTCCTCCGGTTTCATCATAATAACTGATGTAGGCTCTATTAGACGGGCTATCCACAACAATAGATGAATATTTGCCTACAGACGCCGCGTTGTCAACGGTAACCGGCGCAGTCCACGAACCGGTCACTCCGCTAATATATTTAAGGGCGCTATTAGTCCAGTCATAGTAACTAATATGAACTGTATCAGCGTCATCTACGGCAATATCAGTATATAACCCGACGTTTCCGCCACTATCAAGGGTATCAGTCTGCCACATACCGGATAAGTTGGTGGCATATTTAAGGTCGCCATTGGTTCTGTCATAATAACTTATGTGCAGATATCCGACAGAGTCAATATCAATACTCGCGTATTCACCTACTTTATTACCTACCGTGTCAACATTTACGCCAACCGAATCCCAGGCGCCGCTTTCATTGGTGGTATATCTCAAATCACTCGAAGTGTAGTCATAATAAGCCATGTGCGCCCGGCCTGATGGTGACAGCACAATCGAAGTATACAATCCTATATCATTGCTGGTAACAGTATTAAATGTCGTCCAGCCCTCTTCCGGACCGGAGCCGGTCCAAACCGCGCTATGACCTTCCCGGCCTACAAATCCCAGTGGCGGCGTTGACGTGCTCTGCCAAGTATCAGACATAGGTATATACCTGCCGCCGGTGTTAAGCCGGTTATTACTGACGGATTGCCCGCCCCAAATAACCATATTCATAGGCGTAATGGTATTGGCCCAAACCGCAACATGACCCATCCTGACATCCGGCCGGTTGGTGGTGGTCATCGGATACCAGGCATTTAATGAAAGATTATAAATAGCGCCGGTATCATAATAGTTAGAACCATTATAACCGCCCCAGACAATCATTTCGTTGCTGTCATTAGGTCCATCATATGCCCAGATTGCCGAATGCCAGGCGCGTGCTAATGGCGCGTCAACGGTGCCAGTACCACTAATAGTGGTTGGCATAGAAGCCCAGAGGCCACCCCGTCCAACGCCGGGGTCATATCTACTACCGGTATTAGTATATGAAGTTCCATTAAAACCGCCCCAAGCAATCATGGTCGGCGTAATAGTGGTGGTTATCGGATATGTCCAGACAAGCGTGTGCCCATATCGTGCTGACGGAGCGCCGGAGTTTTTCATCAATGCCCAATTATCCTGAACCGGATTATATCTGGAACCATTACGGAATGCCTTGGCGCCATTCCAGCCGCCCCAGATAAGCACCTGCGGGCTGGCGGTAGTCCCAATCCAAGCAGCGCCATCATATTTATAAACCCTATTTTCACCTTTTACCATCACATACATCCCTGCCACAGGCGCAGTAAATACCCATTGGCTGCCATCCCAAATCGTAAGGTCGGCTTCACGCCCTGTCCAAAGGCCGTCAGCCGTGCCTGTGGGGCTTATCAGATACCTGTCTTTGACATTAGGCGCTGAAGGCGGTGTCGCTAAATCCTTACTAAAAACCGGCTCCTGCCAATTGTAACTGGTAAAGACCATGGCATGAAATTCACGGCTGACCGGCGGGCCAATCAGAGGCGCCGGCAATTCTATCCAGGAATCGGTTGACGGATTATATCTTCCGCCATCGTCAAGGTAGCCGGTATCATTCTCGCCGCCCCAGACAATCATTTCCGTACCGGTCCAGACAGCCGTATGCCCCATCCGGCCAACCGGCGTGTCAGCCGTTGTCGTCATCGGCAACCAAAAATTACCTGTCGGCCTATATCTGCCACCCGTATCTAAGTAACTACTGCCGATAGCATTAGAACCGCCCCAGACAAGCATCTGGGTACCGGTCCAAACCGCCGTATGCCCGGTCCGGGAAGAAGGGCAATTAATTGCCGGCAAGGTCGTCCAGGAATCATTATAAATACGCCTGTATGTCGGCGCTTCCAGACTAACCACCCATTCCGGTGGAGAAGCCGGCATATATCTGCCATCAAAACTACTAAGAACAGAACCGGTATTAACCGGATAATAGATATTACCTGTATTCCCGCCAAAGATACACATCTGACTACCGGTCCAGACCGCGGTATGTCCGCTTCTGGCTGCCGGCGTAGAAGATGCCGGATAAGTAAATTCATACCAGGCACCTAGATTGGTGTAATAAATTCCACCTGTATCCATTGTATCGCCTGTAGAATTTATACCACCCCAAATAATTAATCTCCGGCTCTCCTCATCCCAGACACCGGTGTGACCGGATGCCGGGTCCAAAACCCCGGTAGACCTTGCGGTCGGAGCATAGACCGTTCCAGAAAAATAGTCGTATACTAATGGCGGTTCATTATAGATAGGATTTCCAGGCCTTAATGTATAATACTGATTTGTACTATTAGTCGGAATGGAACTCCATGTGTTACTCCACATATCATACAGTCCGCCCGAATTAAGATATTGATAGTCAAAATAATCACTCCGGTATCTGTAACCGCCCCAGATAATCATCCGGCCGGCATTACCCGATCCCGGCGACCAAACCGCAATATGGTTACTTCTTGAAATAGGCGCATTATCAGGGTCAAGTAATGGCGTCCAGGTATCATTACTTGGATTATATCTTGCACCATCATTAAGAAAATTCATATCAGAATTTCTGCCACCCCATATTACCATTTCACCCCCGTTTCCGGTCCAGATGGCCGTATGCCCGGTTCTGGTCGAAGGCGCGCCGACATCGTTTATGTAATCCCATTCATCCATAGTCGGATTGTAGCGAATCCCATCTCCAAAATAGGTGATATCAGTCCCTGAGATAGGAACAATATATCCGCCCCAAAGAAGCATTTCCGTACCGGTCCAAACCGCCGTATGCCCGATTCTTCCTTCGAACATGCTGAAACTTTGCATGGAGATTGGCTTCCAAGGTGACGTGGTAGAATCAACCACCATAGCAAATGGCGCATTAGAAGCCGTTGTCTTACCGAACGAATTTTTTGCTTTTACCTGCCAATAATATGTGCCGATATCAGGCAGAGCGTCCATAGTCAGTGTAAAAGCCGTGGTATTTCTGGCAATACTTGTGGCGCTATAAACAAGTAAGTTTGAATACTCAGTAAGCAGGAAATAGGCGCTATTGGTCACCACCTCTATTTCATAGCCGGTTTCACCCACACTATCAGCCCAGCTAAGTATTGGAGTATATGAAGCAATTATGGAGCCGTTTGCTGGAGAACTAATATTAAACGCGTCCGGTGGCGTGCTGGGCAAAAAGGTGTCAAACACGCTGTAAGGAATAGTTTCGTAAGGTTCAATATTAGTGGCCACGGTAGTTCCGAAATCATTAACCGCAGTTACCCGCCAGTAATAAGTCCGTCTGCTGCTAAGAACAGCCGGCTGTATATTGTAACTATTGGTTATACCAACCGGTTCATTACGGACAATCGGCGGCGTAAAGGTTGGCTCGTCATCCAACTCTACGATATAACCCGTGGCATTAGCCGCATAGGCCCAGGTTAATGTCGGGGTCAACGCCACCTCGACTGTCCCGCTAATCGGAGTGCCTAATTCGAATGGCCCCGGAGGCGCTCCGGATGTAAATTGGAACGGCGCGTTGGTGGCCGTGGTGGCCCCTGAAATATTCCGGGCTATCACCCGCCAATAGTATAAGTTATTCCCGGCTAATACACCGCCCGGAATAGCAATCGAATTTGTGGCAGACGAAATCGCCGCATTCTCATAAATTACCGTTGAAGGAGTAAATGTAGACGCGTTAGATACCTGCAAAGTATAACTGTCTAATATCGTGGATGCCGACCACATAAATACCGGCGTCAGCGTATAAGTAATAACGCCGTTTTGAGGTTCTACCAATGTAAAAGCGGTCGGATAAACCTGGGTCGTAAAAGCAAACGGTCCATTGCTGGCAATAGTCGTGCCCTGCCCCTGGTCGTTGGTAGCCAGCACGCGCCAGTAATAAGTCCGGCCGGTCGCTAATAGTCCGCTCGGTATCTGGAATGAGGTGGTATCTGAAATAATACCCGTAGTCTCAACTGCAAAAGTAGCAAAAGACAGAATGGAACTTACCTGCAAAGTATAAGAGGTTGTATAAAGAGAACTGGTCCAGGTGAAAGTCGGCGTCAGCGAATCCTGAATGATACTATCATTACTGGGTGAAACAAGATAGAAACTTAAAGGAGCCGTAGTGGGAGTGAAAGAATATGGCGCATTTGAAGCCTGTATCTGGCCATATTCATTCACTGCTGTTATCCGCCACCAATAAGATATGCCCATAGTCAAAGCATTCTGAGGTACCGTAAATGAAGTTGTGGTAATACCTCTGTTTTCATATATATACGGCTGGGTAAAGGAAACAGGGTCATCCATCAGGTCAATCTGCAGATAGTATGTGGTTGCCCGGCTAGACGGACCCCACTCAAGCGTTGGCGTTAATGAGGGGGAAACAGTTCCGGAAATAGGCAGCGACAAGCTAAAACTCCCCGGCGTCACATTAACCGAAAAAATCAATGGGGCGTTGCTGGCCGAAACCCTGGTGGACTCGGTGGTGAATTCGTTCGCGGCAGAGATACTCCACAAGTAGCTCTGCCCGCTGGCTAAAACACCGCTGGGCAGGGTAAACGAATTCGTTAAAATATTAACGGTTTCATACACCAGCGAAGCCGTGCTGGTCGCGGTGATTTGTAATGCATAAGAGGTAGCCCGGTCTGAAATACTCCAGGTGAAAGTAGGCGTAACGGTCGTAAAAGTCGTTCCGGTTACCGGCGTAGACAGGTTAAAATTACGAGGCCCGACATTGACGATAAATCTATACGGGGCATTGGCCGCAGTGGTGGTTACTGGCGTATTATAAGATAACGCGACTACCCGCCACCAGTATTCCTGCCCATTAACCAACCCGCCGCTTATCGTATACGAAGTAGTCGTAATCCCGGCAATATTTGATGGGTTAGTAAAACCTAAATTCGTTGCTATCTGCAGGGTATATTCACTGACCAAGTCAGACGGGGTCCAGGTAAATGTCGGAGTTAAGGTATCAATCGTGGTGCCTGAAATAACTGAGGACAAGGTAAAATTACGAGGCGCGACATTAACGGTAAATCTATACGGGGCATTGGCCGCAATGGTGGTTATCGGCGTATCATTGGATATGGCTACCACCCGCCACCAGTATTCCTGCCCATCAGCCAACCCGCTGTTTATTGTGTACGACGTGGTCGTAATTCCGGTACTGTTTAACGGGCTGGCAAAACCGAAATCCGTTGCTATCTGAAGGGTATACTCAGTTGCCAAATCTGATGTCGTCCAGGTAAATGTCGGCGTTAAGGTATCAATCGTGGTGCCTGAAACAACCGTGGACAAGGTAAAGGCGCGCGGCGCCACATTAGTCCTAAATGACAATGGCGCGTTTGAAGCTGTCCTGGTTATGCCAGTATCATTATTAGCAATCACCCGCCACCAATAAGTCTGATTATCAGAAAGCCGACCCGGAGGTAAAGTATATGTCGGAGAAATAATTGTCGGGAATATCATCACGGAAGAAAAACTAGGTGATGTTGATATTTCCATGGTATACTCACTCGCCAGGGCTGATGCGGCCCAGGAAAAAGTTGGCGTCAGGGTGGCAATAATGCTGGCGCTTATAGGCGACGATTGATTAAACGGCTGCGACGTAACATCCACCGTAAAATAATAAGGCGTAGCACTACTGTTGGCGGCGACTGTTTCTCCCACGCTGTTAACGGCTATCGCCCGCCAATAATATGTATAACCGTTCTGGAGGATGCCGGATGGTACGGAAAAAGAGGTGTCTGTTATACCGCTCGAACTCAAAGCAGTCGGCGTGTAAGCGTTATTTGATGCTATTTCCACCCGATAGGTAACGGCCTGAGTCGCCCCGGTCCAGGTTAGGGTCGGCGTGATAGTTTGCTGGGTGCTGCCTATTGCCGGATATGCCAGAAGGAAAGACCCCGGGAGTCCTACTATAAAAAATGCCGCCGGCGCGTTTGACGCGATAGTCGTTCCGCCTGTATTGCTGGCGCGAACCCGCCAGTAATATGTTACCCCATAGGCTAATGTGCCGGCTGGAGCGGACGTCATCGAATAGGTCGTTGTTACCGGTAAATCAAGATCGTATGTCAGGGGTTCATTAAAAGTGCTTTCCGTGTCTATTTGCAGGTTATAGCTGGCGGCCTGGGATGCTTCCGACCAAATCAGCGTTGGAGTCGTGGTATATATTGTTTCGCTCGGCGGAATAGGCGACAATACATTGAACTGCCCCGGCGTAATACCGGTTCTGAAAACGAATGGCGAATTGGAAGCAATCGTTGATGTCGCGGTATCCCGATCCACCGCAATAACACGCCAGTAATATTCCGTGTTCTGCTGCAAGGTATTAGCGGCTATCTGGAAAGCCGTGGCATTACGGGAAATATTGGTATTTTGGTAAACCTGCGTGCCGGTAAAATATGCGTTGAGTGAAATCTGTATCGTGTATGATGTCAAATCAACCGGGAAGGCCGTCCAGGAAAATGTCGGCTGTAATCCAGCCGCAGAATTACCGTTAGTAGGCCCGACTAAGATAAAACCTGAGCTACTGCCCCCGACCATCCGCACCTGGCTTTGCGTGCCCATACACCCGCCGCCCTTGCCGAAGCCGCCGAATCCGAAAGAAGCCACTAACATCAATAATACAAACCATACGAATTTACTGTGTCTTACCATATCCTCCTCCTTACTATATTATAGCCAGCAAAGCTTGAATTAAAGTTTGATTTTATATTCCCGTTACTCAACAAAGTCAAGATAAATTATACTAAAAATATTATTATTGCTCCAAAGATAGTACTACCATCTTTCCGGTTAATCATACCCCGATTTACGGGAAAAGTTGCATCTCTGATTCATTTATTTTTGCTTTATTAATGCATGAAAATTATCCTTGACTACCCATAAAATAATGCTATATCAATGCCATGAAAGAGACTCATCTCTACCCTATACAGCCACGGATAAAATCACTGCGCCGAAAGGTAAAACTCTGGTTTTTAATAGATGGGCTGAGCCGGCTGGTTATCTTTCTCCTGGTGTATCTGGCCCTTACCTTCTGGATTGATTATCTTATTCGTGATTTACCCAGCCCATTACGCCTATGCTTCCTGGCCCTGGCCGTTACTATAGCCACATTCACATTAATAAAGAAGACCGTTATACCCGTTATCAGATTAAATAAAACACCCGACGACGCCCTGATATTCCTGATTGAAAAACAGTTCCCGGCCCTGAAAGAACGCCTGATTAACCTCTGGCAATTGCCCGCATCAAACACCTCGTCCGAATTAGTCCGTGAAGTGATTCCTATTTCACAATCTTACGATTTTACCAAGATTCTATTCCCTTCGTCATCACGCAAGTTACTCCTGGGCGCCCTGGTGTTATTGCTGCTTTCTATTATAGCTATCACCTTTTATCCGTCTGAATTAGGCATTTGGGGCAAACGCCTTCTGGGCAGCAACCTCAACTGGCCCAAGCGCACCATTCTAGCCGTCCAGGTTTCGCCGGACTACACCATTGCCCGAGGCCAAACCCTTTCAGTCATGGCCTGGCTGGCCAAAGGGCCACGCCTGAACGCTGTCTATATCCGTAACAACCACGAGAGCGCACAATCTCAAAACTGGGAACGCATGCTCATGACCCAGACCAAAAACCGCAAAACCGAATTCAGATACGACTTCAACCGGGTCCAGACACCATTCAGGTTTATGCTTAAAGGCGGCGATGACCAAACCGACTGGATTGAAATCAATGTGCTGGATGCCCCCTCGCTGGAAAAAATATCTGTCAGTTACGACTATCCACCCTATACCGGAATTGAAAACAAGTCCGAACCCGGCGGCAATATCAAAGCGCCGGTCGGCACAAAGGTAACCATCAACGCGGTATCATCCGGCAGCCTGCTATTCGCATCCTTACTATTAGATTCACAGCCACAACCTCTGGTGCTGGACAATAATATCTCCATCTCGGCCACACTCAGCGCAGAAAAAGACACCAAATATTCTATCCATCTTATCGGAACCAACGGGCTCAAGAACCTTGAACCCATAGAATACGCTGTAAAAGCCATCCCAGACACCCACCCGGCCATCAAGGTAATGGAACCAACCAGCGAGATTCAATACGTCACGCCTGAGGCCAGCATTCCCCTTAAGGCCATCGTTAGCGATGACTACGGAATCTCCGATAGCCGCATCGTTTTCAGCGGAGTCAACGGCATCACTGATACATACCAAATCATCTATCGCTACAGCGGGCCGACTTCAAGCAAAATAGAACTGTCCACCACTCTGGATTTAACGCCTCTGACTCTTAAAGACGGTTCATATCTGACCATTAATTTTATTACTACTGATAATTGTGGCGCAAACCAATACTCTTCATCTGCCACCCCGAGTACCCTCGGGGCCGAAATCCTCGCGCCGCAAACCACCACCTCTCCGGATTATTCCCTTATCGTCATCAGCCAGCCACAGATGGCCAAACGAATAGAAGAAGCCATCATCCAACTCAAGGATGACCTCAAAAAGACCGTTCAGATACAGGAAGCGGCCCGGCAGGCACCGGACATCCAGCAGGCGCTGGCTAACCAGCGCCGGGTCACCCAAAACCTCAATAACGCCTCCACGCTGCTTTCAGATATCATCAAAGACATCAATATCAACAAGCTCTTTTCGACCGACATTGCTGATAAACTTAAGGCAGCCCGGGAAACCCTGAATGATCTGGCCGGCACCAAATCGCCGGACGCCCAGCAATCACTCGAGAAAATTGCCCAGGCCAAAAACGGGCCAAATCAAGACCAGGCCAAAACCCAACAGCAAGGCATCTCCGACGACCTGAATAAAATATTAGCCTCCCTGGAAGAATGGGAGGATTATCAGGAGGTGGTCAACACCGTGCGCGATCTGCTGGCCGAAACCCAAAACCTGTCCGAACGCCTAAAAAAGCCCGCATCAGACGAACCATCATCCCAAGAATTGGAAAAAGACCGGCTGAACGAACAGGCGCGCAACCTCCAGAAAGAATCCGACAATCTCACCAAAAAGATGGCCCGCGTGGCAGATAAGCTCAGGGAGACACATCCTTATTACTCGGACAAACTAACCCAGGGACTGGCCAAACTTAAATCCGATACCGGCATTAATCCCAGTATCCTCTCGTTGCTCTCCAACCTGGCCTCGGCGCTCACCGGCCAGGCCATAAAGGACACGGAAAATATCCAGGCCACCCTGTCCGGCCTGCTTAACTTATTAGAAGACCGGGTTAACCCCGAAGAGATCCAGAAGAAACTGGCCGAGCTGAAAAAATTAATTGAGCAGGTCGGCTCATTAAAGAACGACGAGGAAAAAATCCTTAATGATACCGCCGGGGTATTGGACCCGACCGGCCAGATATCGGCCGTGGCCCAGGAACTGGACTCACTCCTGCTGGACCAGAAAGCCCTCAACGAGGTAACCGAAAAAGCCCTGGCTGAACCAAACCCGGAAAAGCTGTCTGATATCATAAAGAAATTAGCCGAAGAACAGCAGTCCTTAAAAGACCAGGCCAAGGATATGGCTGACCGGCTGGCCCAGGCCAATTCACAACTCAAACCTACCAATGCGGAGGTCCAGTCAGCCAGCCAAGCTATGCAATCATCCGCCCAGAAAATGTCCCAGGCCAGCCAGAATATGGAGAGCGAAGCCTCCCGCAGGGATAAATCAGCCCAGCAGCCAATCCCCGAAAACAAACAGCAAGCAACCGCCAGCCAGAAAGACGCGCTCCAGGACCTGCGCCAGGCCAGGGAATCACTCAAGAAAGTCTTCAACCGCCCATTAAACGAAGAGGAAAAACGCAAACTGGAACGCCTGGCCCGGCGCCAGAAAGAAGTAAAAGAAGACACCCAGAAGGCCGCTCAGGAATCTGACAAAAATTACCAGGAATCATTGCAAAGCGCGGCCAAAAAAATGTCCCAGGCCCAGAATAACCTGTCCGATTCCAAACCCCAGGACGCCCAGGAGGACGAGCAGGCCGCTCTGGAAGAACTGGAACGGCTCTACGAAACGCTGGCCAATAAAATAGACGAACTCGAACAGCGCAAGAAACAGGACCAACTCGAAAAGTTATCTACTCAGCTTAAAAACATCCTTGACCCGCAGGCCGATATCAATATCAGGACATCAGAGGTGCTTGATAAACCAGAGATAAAGCGCGAGGATATCTCGACTCTCAAAAAACTCTCGGCCGAACAGCTCCAGCTCGCGGATAACGCCCTAGAAATAAAGAAGAAACTTGACGCGGAAAAATCACAGTTCTTTTCCTACGCGACTGACACTATCCGCGATGACATGCAAACCGCCGCTAAATTGCTGGCCGGCCCCTCGCCCAAAAATGATTCAAGTTATATCCAGGAAATCCAGGCCGATATCATCAAAAAAGGCCGGGAACTGCTGGCCGCCCTTAAGACCGAAATGGCTAACCGCAAGCCGCTCCAGGCCGAAGGCCAGGGAATGGATGAAGAAGAAAAACTGATTTCTGAACTGGCTGAATTAAAGATGGCCAAAACAATACAGGAGGAAATCATTTACCGGACCGAGGCGCTCAAAAAGGAACTGCTCAAGAATCAGGATAACCCGGACCCGGCCCTGAACGCCCTATTACAGCGCCTGGCCTCCGAACAAGGGCATCTGGCTGAAATGATCAAGGAACTGACTAAATTAATCAAGGAGCGGAAGGAACAGCACCAAAACCTGTAATTAATTATGAAAATTAAGTATCTCCTACTCGGCTTATTTATTCTTTGTGTCCTCTGCGCCTCGGTGGTAAATCCGTTATTCTCTGAAGACGATAACATTGATGACATCATTGACGGCCTGGACAATAAATTAAAGCCCGCGCCGGTAGAGGAAAAAACAGATGTCATTGATACCCTTAACAAGATATCTGACCTGATGGAATCAGCCGAAAACCGGCTGGCCTCGGCTAGCAACTGGTCGCCCGCCACCAAAACAGATACGGCCCCGGCGGAGCCGCAGCGGAGTCCCGATTATTTCGGGGCTGAAAAGAGACAGCAGCAGGCCCTGGACGAACTCAATAAACTCTTTGACCAGATTAAAAACCTCCAATCAGAGGCGTCCAAGGGATTAAAAAAGGTCATTGACTCAGCCGTAATTATGGAACCCAAAGACAGTAACGGTTCTTCCGGGAAGAAACCAAAACCCAAGCCCAAGCCAAAGCCAAAACCCAAGAGCCAATCAAATCAAGGCCCGGCCCCGCGCGCCTACGACGCCAAGGGCGGCCTGCCCGACCCATACGCCCCGCGCAAATCAGACGGCAAGAAATGGGGCAACCTGCCGCCTAAACTGCGAGATGAAATCATCCAGTCCGCCCAGGAGGAATTCCTGCCCGAATACCAGGATCGGCTGTCCCGCTATTACAAAATCCTGGCCGGCGAGGAGTAGAAACCACAGATACACACAGATAAAAAACTCTCTGTCTCCTTATAAACATATTTTTAGCGCTTTCATATTCTTCGTGCCTTCGTGCCTTAGTGGCAAATATTACTTGACATTTGTCTTTTTCGTATTTATGTTATCACTCTTTATTATATGAAAAAACTAGCCTTGATTGCCTTAGGCGGTAACGCCCTCTTAAAAGACGGCGAAAAAGGCACCATCAGCGAACTGGAACGCAATACCGCCGAAACCTGCCGCTATCTCCTTCCCTTAATCCGGAATGACTGGCAGATTGTGCTCACCCACGGCAACGGCCCGCAGGTCGGCAATACCCTGATTCAGCACGAATTAGCCAAGGATGTTGTCCCGGCCATGCCGCTCGATGTCTGCGTGTCCGAAACCCAGGGCTCGCTCGGTTACATCCTCCAGCAAGGCATCCTGAACGAACTCCGGCGCAATAAAATAGAACGCTATGTGGTCACCATGGTCACCCAGGTGGTGGTGGACAGCAAGGACCAGGCGTTTTCACACCCGACCAAACCGGTCGGCCCGTTCTATACCAAGGACCAAGCCGAAACGCTGAAAGCAGAAAAGAAATGGACTATGATTGAGGACAGCGGCCGCGGTTTCCGCCGGGTCGTGCCCTCGCCCACCCCGGTCAAGATTATCCAGCGCATCATGATTAAGGAACTGGCCCAGAGCGGCCATATCGTCATCGCCGTGGGCGGCGGCGGCATCCCCATCTATAAGAAAGCCGATAATGACTACGAAGGCATCGAAGCGGTCATTGACAAGGACCTGGCTTCGAGCATCCTGGCCGCCGAAATCAAGGCCGGCGTGTTCATCATCCTCACCACCGTGCCCCGGGTCTTTATCAACTTCGGTAAACCCAATCAGCAGGGCATCGTCCGGATGACCGTCTCACAAGCTAAAAAATACCTGGACGAGAACCAGTTCGGCACCGGCAGTATGAAACCCAAGATAGAATCAGCCATAAACTACCTGACCAAATACGACGGCAAGGTCATCATTACCTCAGCCGAGCATCTGGCTGCCGCCCTTGGCGAGCCTCGCCCCGGAGGGCGGGAAGCGATAGAAGGCCGCTCCGGCACGACCATTATATCAGACGTCAAAAAGAAGGAGGATGAAGGCAACCTGTTACTGGATTTCAGTAAATAAATACTAATAGCAACCACAGCCCTATGCGCAGCATTGGTCGGACAGCATTCAGCCAGTGGCTGAAGCGCACCGGGTACTTACACAGATTGGAATATGACATATATACAAGCCCTGATACGCAGTTTAATAGTAGGAAGCATACTTTCTATAAGTATGCTTCCTGTAGTAAATCTTATGCGTGCTGACTATCACCTGATTAATCAGTTAGCCGAGTATTTGGTATTTATACTTAATGGCTACAGTTATTTAATGATTATTAATAATACCAAGTTGAGTCTTTTAGAGATATGCATTTATCCAACAATTCTCTGTCTATTATTAGGAAATATTATTTTCTGGGTATTAAGGAATAAGCAATGGCTGACTAAAACCAAGTTCATATTCATTTTAATAGGGTCATATTTATTAATTAATATTATAGTTTTCGATCCGATTATATTTATAAAACTTATCAACATAATTAAATGGAAATGCTAATACTAACAAATAATTTAATCTGCGCTATCTGTGTGAATCTGTGGTTAAAATGTATTGAATTGTATTATCCGCTCAGTGGCCTCTGTGCCGGAGTTTACACTGAGTGAAACGAATGTGTGGCAAATATTAATTAGAAAAGGAGATTGTTATGCCAAAGAAGTTATCCCTAAAAGGCCGGGACTTGTTAGCCATGAGCGACCTGTCCACCCCGGAAATCGAACTCATCCTCAAAACCGCCCGAACCATCAAAAAGAACCCCAAGAAATACTCATCCTCCCTCAAAGGCAAGAACTTAGGCATGATATTCCAAAAGCCCTCAACCCGCACCCGGGTATCATTCGAGGTGGCTATGTATCAGCTGGGCGGCCAGGCCCTGAACCTGACCTCCAACGAGCTCCAGTTAAAGAGAGGCGAGACCGTGGCTGACACAGCCCGGGTCTTATCGCGCTTCCTGGACGCCATGACCGCCCGGGTCTTCTCGCACAACGATGTGCTCGAACTGGCTAAATACGGCACCATCCCGGTCATCAACGCCCTGTCCGATTACGAACACCCCTGCCAGGCACTGGCCGATGTCCTGACCATCATCGAACACAAGAAATCATTGAAAAACCTAAAGGTCACCTACATCGGGGACGGCAACAATGTCGCCCATTCGCTCGTTCTGGCCGTGGTCAAACTGGGCGGCTATATCGAGGTAGCCACGCCAAAGGACTATAAGATGGCCGACTCGCTGGTCAATCTGGCCCAAAAAACCGGCAAGGAAACCGGCGGCAAACTGGTGCTGTCCTACAACGCCCAGGACACGGCTTACCAAGCCGATGTGATATATGCCGATGTCTGGACCAGCATGGGCCAGGAAGAAGAGCACAAAAAGCGACTGGCCGATTTCCAGGGATTCCAGATTAATTCCGAACTGCTGGCCCGGGCTAAGAAGGACTGCATCGTCATGCACTGCCTGCCGGCCCACCGGGGCGAGGAGATTACCAACGAAGTGGTGGACGGCCCAAACTCGGTGGTCTGGGACCAGGCCGAGAACCGGCTGCACGCCCAAAAAGCGCTGTTGTATCTGGTGCTAGGAAAATAGTAGCCACAGAGACACAGAGGGCACGGAGAAAAAAGTATTCTTATAAGGAATCCAGAAAAAAAGGGGAAATAAAATATGTATGGACTTCCTGATCAATTTGACACTTCGTTCTTAATTGGCCTTGAACTTGAAAGCGTTGTTTTTCATCCTTTTACAATGCATCTTCATTTTACCAATAATATTACCATATCAATTACTGGAGCATTTTCATATACTAAAAACAAGCTAGATAAAGTTGAAACAGTCAAAATCCCGCTCACTACAAAAACTGACGTCATGATATTAGTAGGTAAGAAAATTAAAGAGGCAACTGGCGAACGTAATGGGACATTAACTTTAACATTTGATAACGAGCACATATTTGTCTGTTATGACTATTATCCTAACTATGAATCATATATAATTTACCGAGGTAAGGACGAAACTATCGCTATAGTGTAAATTCATGTTCATTCGTGGTTAATATTTCTCCGTGGTCTCTGTGCCTCTGTGGCAAGGTAACTTATGTCTTTATTATTTGAGAATCGTAAAATCGGCCAATTAGAAGTCAAGAACCGCCTGATGCGTTCGGCCACGGCTGAGCGACTGGTTGATAAATCCGGCGGAATCACCGACGGCCTAATCGCCTGCTACAAACGCCTGGCTGAGGGCGAGGTCGGCACCATCATCACCGGCTATACCTCGATTCATCCCCGGGGCCGGTCCGGCTGGCAGATGATGTCCATAGACCACGATGACTTTATCAAAGGCCTGCAACGGCTGACCAAGACCATGCACGAATACGAAGCCCGGATTCTGGTTCAGTTATGCCACAGCGGCCGCTATGCGCCTTCCATATTAATAAACGCCCGTCCTTTGGCTGTCTCGGTCTCGCCGGAGGATATGAAAGGCGACCTTCCGCCGTCTGAGGCCACCGACAAGGAAATCGAAGAGGTGATTAATGCCTTTGCTGAAAGCAGCTATCGGGCCCGGGAGGCCGGGTTTGACGGCGTCCAGATCCACGCGGCCCACGGCTATCTGGTCTCCCAGTTCCTGTCCCCGGCTATGAACAAACGAACCGACCAATGGGGCGGGAGCGTGGAAAATAGAGCCCGTTTCCTGAAAGAGGTCATCCAGCGCATCCGTCAAAAGGTCGGGACTGACTATCCGGTCTGGCTAAAGATGAATTGCGAGGATTTTATTGAAGGCGGCCTGACCCTGGCTGATAGCATCGCTACGATAAAATATTTAGAACCCGACCCCGTTAGAGATAGGTCATCCCAAAGGGATGACCGTGCCAATGATACTCAACGCATAAATTCTATCAAACACCCAAATAAAGATATTTCATCCAACGCTAAACCATATATCTCTAACGGGGCTGACGCCATCGAAATCAGCGGCGGATGCACCTTTCCCCAGGTCATAAGAAAGGACATCCTGGCTCCGGGCGCGGAAGCCTATTTCCTGCCCCAGGCCCGGCAATTCCGCAAGGAGTTTCCCAATCTGCCCCTGATTTTGGTAGGCGGCCTACGCACCCGGGACGTGATGGAAAAGGTATTGGGCGAAGAAAAGATGGATTTAGTATCCATGAGCCGTCCGTTCATCAGGAATCCGGGATTCGGACTGGCCCTGAAAAAAGGCGGCAAGCAATCCGACTGCATCTCCTGCAACCTCTGCCTCGGCGCCAAAAAAGAACCGGTCAAATGCCGGGCCACGGACGAGGCAATAGCCAAGGTGCTGAATAGATAGCTCGGTGTTATAATCTTTCTTCTTATAAACACCCATGAAACCCACGCATTGTAGGTGCAATCAGCAAATCAATTCTCATCGCTTTCGTAACAACCCGTTTATATTTATTAGGTTATAAGAAATTAAAAAATCAGAAGAAAGCTAATTTTCCGTAAAAATGTAGGAGCACAAGGGGAGGTGGGAGATGGATTTAAGGGGGGTCTCCATTAGAAGTCTAGGGGGTATCCAGTGGTAGTATCGGGGGTATCCACTGGAAGCTAGGGAGTCCTCCACTAGAAGCATGGAGGGTATCTACTGGTAGTCTGGGGGGTATCCACCGGTAGTCTGGGGGATATCCACTGGAGGTGTGGGGGATATCCACTGGAATGGGGAGGGGTGTCGCCCCCTGTCATTTAACGCAGGTTTATGGTCACAGCCCCGTCTTTATCGCTGGAATGAATGATAATATCCCGGGCCCGGCAGATTTCAAGGATGGACTCGTCCGTCTCGTCGCCGTCGGTATTTATCACTATCTCGGATGGCGTGACCCATTTTATCAGTTCTTCAAGATAGTTTTGGCCGTTTTGTCCGTTAGTCGGTTTAATGGAAAATCCGTGATGCGGAATCTGGAGTATGTCTGCGCTCAGGTCCTGTTTGCTATCCAGCAGATTCTTAATGCCTTCGGCCTGGATGTCGCCGGTCAGGAGTATTGACTTATTCCCATATGAAATTTTCAGAACTATTGAAAGGTCGTTCTCATTAACCGAAATCTTTTCACCGGGCGGACCCAAAATCTCGGCAATCACATCTAAATCAAGACTCACCACATCCCCCTGGCTGATGGCTGACACCCGAATACCATAATGGCCGTCCTTCGCCATTCCATAGCTTCGAAGCGACGGATGGCCGAATAACTGCATGGCCAGTTTACCCCAGTAAGAATCGCTGAAATGCCGGCTGACCAGCACCTCTTTAACCGGGAACTTTTCCAGGATACTCTGAACCCCGTTAATATGGTCCAGATGCGCATGGGAAAGAATCAAGGTATCTATTTTAGTAATGCCTTTTTTCCACAGGAACGGCGCGATGATCTGTTCGCCCACGTCGCGCGAGCCGATGGTGCCGCAGTCATAGAGGATGGTCTTGCCGTTTGGGGTCCGGAGCACGAAACTGGCGCCCTGCCGGACATCCAGCATGGTCAGGGTCAGGCCGTCCTGCTGGCGAGGCATCCCAGCGCTGAATGCCCAGATAAGAAACCAAGCCAGCATGATTGCTAATGCGACGGCAAAGAACCATTCTAGTATAAATTTTAGCTGAGTTACTGGAATTATTATTTTTTCCCCTCCCTTGATGGGAGGGGTTAGGGGAGGGTGAACACTGATTTGCTTACCCTCACCCTGCCCTCCCCCATCAAAGGGGGAGGGTTTGAATTGAACTAATTTCAAACTATTCCGCACTAGCCACAACAAGAACAACCCGTAGAATATCCAGATAAACACCTGCGGGATATCCGGCAGATAGAAATAAGCAAAAGGAATCCGGCTGAAAACATCCACCACCCAAATCACGGCCTGGGTCAGGAACGCCACCAGCGGAACAAACCAGGAATATATGCCCAGTCCGGCCAGCGGCATATTGATAAATCCAAACAGCATTATCAGAAATACCAATGGCGCCAGGACAATATTGGTAATAATTGACACCGGGGTTATCAGATGAAAATACATCAGCACCAGCGGGAACACGCCCAGCGTGGCGGCGATAGAAACGGATATGGCATTAAACAGATATTTCTTGATGATAATACCCAGCCGCTCTCTTAAAGTCATGGGGACAAAGGCCGGGATCTCGTTTCCTATATTTTTATATGTTAAAAAATATAAAGTCGGCAGGGTAAAACTGACAATGGAGATAACCGAAAGGAAGGACAGCTGAAAGCCCACACTGAACACCTCCTGCGGGTTATAGGCCATGATAATCAGCCCGGCCAAGGCGATAGAATTAAATGGGTTGGACTTACGAATGAATATCTCCGAGCCAAAGTAAACCGCTATCATCACCAAAGACCGGGTCACCGGCGTGGATAGCCCGGTCAGGACCGCATACAAACCGGCGCTGATAATCAGCAGGATGGCCCGGTTCCGTCCGGTCACGCCCAGCCCGCCCAGAATCAGAAACAGGAATCCGGCCACCATGGCCAAATGCAGTCCGCTGACCGAGAGATAGTGAATCGTGCCAGTATGCATAAAATCGGTTTCGATGGTGTCCGGCACAGCCGGCCGCTCGCCCAGAATCAGGGCCTTGAGCAACGATGCCGTGCCTTCGCTGTCATTGCCAGCCGTAGTCCCTCGCTTGTCATTACGAGGAAGCAAAGCGACCGAAGCAATCTCGCTCGGAATAAACTCCGCAATCTCACTACTCGAACCTGAAAAATCCCTATCAATTCTTTCAGCCAGGAAATTCCTAAACCGCTGTAACCCGCCCCAGAACCAACTGCCCTGGCCCGTAGCCATCAGTGTGATACTTGCCGGTCCTTTTATGCGCAGGGTTGTGTAGATGCCCTGACGCCTGAGGAATTGGGCATAATCAAATTCACCGGGATTGGTCGGACTGCGCGGAGAGTAGATTTTTCCCAGCATCCGAAGCCGGTTGCCGTATTTGACCTGCGACAACTCATCCTTGCGGTCCAAGCCACCGTGCCTGCCGGCAGGCAGGTAGAAACTCACCCGGACCAAACCGGATATAATATCACTCTGCCCGGACCAGGATATAGCCTCGGTATTGACAGTAAAACTCCCGGCCAGTTCAGACCTGCCGCCGGCCAGGAATTCGTTCTTAACCTGATAATAAACCGGCTCGTCTGTGACCACGCCTTCCAGATACACTGGCACATCATCGTGCGGGAAATTGGCCAGATGATTTGACGGCACCTGCTCGGCTACATAAAGCCGGACCGCACCGGCCAGGAAACATAATCCAATCAGAAGGATATCTGAAAGAACTGAATAACGCAGTGATTTTATTATCAGGGTAATAATAAAGAACAGGGTGATTACGGCTGTGATTGATAATAATAAAGCAGTCGGCAGTCGCAGGTAATCAAATACCGCTATCCCACTAATGAAGGCCAGGGCAATCGGGAACAACGGTCTGGGCGTGTTTTCCATATTTTTTTAGCCACGAAGACACAAAGGCACTAAGAAGAATTTCTCCGGCTTCGTGTCTTGGTGCCTTGGTGGCAAATCATATTCTTGAATTTCTCGTATAATCTCAAATAATCCTCAGCCGCCAGTTGCTGGGGCCTCAGGTCCGGACGGATGCCGGATGCCTCAAGGAGTTGCCCGATTTGTCCGGGCGTGGACTTTATTTCCAGATTTCCCAGCGCGTTTTCAATGGCCCGACCGACTATCTTCCGACGATACGAGAAGATGAGTTTCAGGAATCGCTTTAACGCCCCATAGTCCTGTTTCATAAACTTAGGCGTGAATTGGGTTGCCGGGGTTATCTCAATCAGCGCGGACTGGACCTCGGGCCGGGGCCAGAATACATCAGGCGGGACTTTCTTGACCATCCGCACCTGGGACAGGTATTGGCTGAGGATGCTAACCGCGCTGTAGTTATGCGCCCCGATTGGCGCCATCAGGCGCTGGGCGATTTCCAACTGGACCATGACCAGCATCCGGCTGATGTCCAACCCGGATTCCAGCAAGAGCATGATAATCGGCACTGCGGTCTTGTAAGGCAGATTAGACACCACCTTGAGTCCCTTGGCCTTGCGCACGGCCTTGAGGACCTCAGGACTGATGCCGACCTTCCCGAAATTATCGGGACTCCGCTGCGGCTTCGCTTTCGGGGCCAGGATATTGGTCCGGATGAATTGGACATTGTCCAGCTTGCCGTATAAGTCCTGGGCTATCTGCATCATATCCGCGTCTATCTCGACCGCCCAGACCTGCTTGGCCTGTTCAGCCAGGAGATGGGTGAGAATCCCGGGTCCGGAGCCGATTTCCAGGACGCTGTCCGCCTTGCTCAGGTCAGCGGTCTTGATGATGAAGTTGAGGAAGTTGGTATCGAGCAGGAAGTTCTGGCCCAGGGTCTGCGAGGCGCGGAGATTCCTAGCCCGGAAGAGTTCTAATAGTTCGGATTTATTCAAGCCCATAATTACAACAACAGGATTAAACGGATTTAACGGACAAACCCGGATAAATACTTTTTAACCACAGATTGACACAGATAAACACGGACAGCCACAGATTGCACAGATTAATCAGTACATTTCCATTTCCGGCCTCCGGGACCGATTATCTTAAATGGCTGTTCCCCTGGCCAGCGAAGGACTATTTTTTCAGCATCACTTCCACAATCAGTATAATAGACAGTACCTGTTTGATTAATAATATAAGTTTTTACGCCGGTTATCCCATATACAGACGGATAAGCAACAAAGGCGAATTCGGATTTGTTAGTAGCCGGAACGCCGTTGACCAACTCCTGGTTATAGGGATGGCCTTTCTCATCCAATTCCATCGCCCTAAACAAATAACCTGATTTGGGTGTGGGGGTTACTTCAGTTAAATCGATAATTCGGAAATATTTATCACCAAAAATACCCGGCTTAACAGGATTAGCATCTGCCCTGGCTAAATCAAGTGGTATAAAAGAAATCTTTGTATTATCTGAGCGTAGCGCCAAGTGAAAACAGGAGACATCATAGGTCCAATAATCTTTTATGCCATTGCCATCTACATCCTGATGAAACCATAGAGATTCTGCATTAGGCAGATATTTCAGACAACTAACAGCAGACGCTTCGTAGGAAGACATATTACCAGTCAAGAGATTCGGGACAATAATGGCCCCAAAGAACAGGAAAAGCCCCACACCACTAAGTATAACACCAGCAATGGCTTTACCCATACCAATAAGTAATCCCTTGCTTTGGCTAATTCTTACAATAGCAATAATTCCGAAAATTCCAGCCAGCAAAGAAGGGATAAGAAGCACGCATAGAACTGCCCCCACAATACCTAAAACCAGACTCCAGATGGCCAACTTATAACTTTGCGGTTTTGTGCTATTCTCAGTTTTTGTTTCTTCCATAATACTTCTCCGCTTAATCTGTTAAATCCCGTTGTTAAGGCTTCTTCAATAATTCCACGACCTTTTTAATATCCTCAGCCAGGGGCGCTTCCAGGGTCATGGGCGCCTTGGTCCGGGGATGGAAGAAGCTCAGCTTGGCCGCATGCAGGGCCTGGCGGTTGAGGATGCATTCATCACCATCGGGTAATAAATCACCCCTCACCCCGTCCCTCTCCCTCAAGGGGAGAGGGTTCATTATATCAGATAAATACAACTCCTCGCGCAGGCCGTAGGTCTTGTCGCAGACCACCGGATGGCCGATAGATGCCAGATGGACCCGGATTTGATGGGTCCGGCCGGTCTTGGGCGCCACCCGAACCAATGAGAATCCGGTTTCCTCCCGTTTCCCAGCGCCGGCCGCCTTGCCGTATTTTTTGCCGGAGCAGGATTTACCGCCTGATTTCGCCTTACCGCCTTCTTTAGCAGTCTTGGTTGTCTCTGACAGAGCCGGCACCTCGAATCGCTCCAGAACCTCGTAATACGAAACCGCCTCGCGGCCGTCCTCAAGTTTACACACAGCCATCTTCTTGTAGTCGCTGACGTGCCGACCGATGGGTTTGTCTATCATATTGGAATCAGACCGGACCGACTTTTCCACCAACGCGATGTATTCCTTCTGAGTCAAGCGCTTTTCAAACTGCTGGGACAGATTATAATGGGACTGGACGGTCTTGGCCGCCAGAATCAGGCCGCTGGTTTCCTTGTCCAGCCGGTGTACGATGCCGGGCCGGTAGATGGACATATCGCCGTCCTTGGGCTTGATGCCGGCCGGAATGCGCGGGATAGGCAGTGTGCCGCAGTGATGCAGGAGCGCGTTGGCCAGGGTATGCTCCCAATTCCCTCCGGCCGGATGAACGACCATGCCGGGCGGTTTGTTGATAGCGATAAAGTCCTCGTCCTCGTAGAGTATATTCAAGGGGATATCCTCGGCTATCATCTGGGGCTTGATGACCCCGGGCAATTTGACCTGAATCAGGTCGCCCTGATGGAGCTGGTATGAAGGCTTAACCTGGCGGCTGCTGACCAGGACCAGGCCGTCCTTGATGAGTTTCTGGATGAGCGAACGGGAATAGTCGGCAAAGCGCTTGGTCAGGTAGACATCCAACCGGTAGTCCTCGAGCATGGATTTCTTGACGGCGATTTCCACCGAGGTGAGATTATCATAGTCCAGGCGCACAGGTATCATGGGGAATACATTACCAGATAGAAACCACAGATTCCACAGATTTCACTGATTTTCCGGATAAATACAAATTAATACGGACACGGGATAACACGAATAAGAACGAATGGTAACCACAGATGAACGCGGATAACACAGATTAATACGAATACGTTTATAAGGAAACTAGGAAGACAGGATTTCACTTGACAGGACGGGGCAGGGTTTGGTTTAATGCCGGATTAAGGAGAGGATTTTATGCAACCCGCCACACGGAAATTATGGAAATATTTCCTGACATACATAATCGTTGCCACCATTATATTATTAATAGTAATTTATGGTATGAAACAGGTTTTGCATATGGAAAAAATGCCGGGGGTGGCAGTAATAGGTTTTATGACTATTGCGGCAATTATAGCAAAAATGTTGGATAGAAAGTTACGCACCCCACCCCAAGACCCGGATAAGAAATAGCAATCCTGACATCTCTCTTTATTAATCTGTGCAATCAGTGTAATCTGTGGTTGCATTTCTCTGCGAGCTTTGCGTCTCTGCGGTAAAGATTTATTAGGAGGCCGGTCTATTGATTGAGCAGTTTCAGGTAATACGGCTTGTCGTGTTCGAAGACATAGAGCGCGGCGACGACCCAATTGTCGCGCCAGCCCGGGGCGTGCAGTTTGCACCATTCCATGGCAATCTTATTGCGGTCCGGATTGGTCTTGGTCTTCTCGCCCTGGTACCAGATTTCCTTCTCGATCTCGGCCAGTTCGGTCTTGATTTCGGTAGCCGGGTTGATGGAGCGGGTCTTAATGATGAAAAGCTTGACGGCCAGTTCGTCGCTCGGGTTGGCCACGCCAAAGGTTTTGAGCCCCTCGGTCTTGAACTGCTTGATGGCGGCCTTGTTCTTGATGATGAACTTTTCCAGGTCCTTGGCCAGCTCGCTGTAACGGCCCAGACAGTATTCCTGAGACAGTTTTTTCAGCTCATCTGACATAAAGGTATACTGGCTAAACTTAGTTGTATCTCCTGAAGCGGAACTCAGCATAATCTCATCTTGTTGCAATCTAATACCCTTAAGTTAGCCTCATTATACATTATCGGCATAAAATGTCAATAATAATAACAAATAATTAGCAAGACTTAGATTAAGACAACCACAAGAGGCACGAAAAACCCGGGCATCAAGAAACCACAGATTTCGCTGATTACACAGATAAGTATTTTCTGTTTCTCCGGCTCATCTGCGTAATCTGTGTCATCTGTGGTTGCTACCTCTTCGCCAGTAACCAACCCAGCAGAAACAGCAGACCGGCGCCAATAATGGACCAATGGCCTAATTCCACCCGGCTGGTCTCTACCTCGGCCTGCCCGGGCAAGGCGGTATCTAATACTGTGATGCCATTGTTGTCTGATTCGGCCTCGTTGCACAGGCCTTCACCCAAGGTATAGTCATGAGATACCGGATGCAAATAATTTAACAGGTTAGTCCAAAATATGGGGAAAGTCGGCGTCAGGGTCCAGTCAGTCGGGTTTGCCTGCCCTCTCCATTCTAGCGGGAAGTTCAGGAAGACCAGATGCTGGTCCGCTTTGCGCCATTCGCCGATAAGCACGCATTCATCGCCTGATGCGCTGTTGGCTGTAATAATCGGCCTGATGTATTCCTTTTCCTTAGGCAGGAGTTTCTGTGCATAGGGTATATTATTGAAGACGGCCGGGTCGCAGTATTTGAGGATGGGTGACGAGGTGTCAATGGCGCTGACCAGAGGACGCTCTAATCTGCCCTGATAGTCCCAGAACGCCTTGCTCTCGGTGCTACTGTTTATAATTATCGCCTTAGCTGGCAATGTCAAGGGAAGCGTCTCGTTGAATATGGAGATATCGCTGGTTAAGAATGAGCTATTCAGGGATACAGACGGAATGGCCTTTAACGCCTTCACCAGCGCCGGATTATCCTTACCTAGCATATTAATCTTGCAGAACTGGGGCGGGAGCAATGTCACCTGGTTGTCGCAGGCCAGATCATCAAAATACTCCGGATGGATGCTCATTTTCAGGGTGGGCTTCTCAAGCAAATGAATGCCCCTGAAGAAGATCTCCTTTTTCGCATCCGCCCCTACCTCTATTTCCTGTCTGCCTAAATTCATTTCCGTATTGTCATTCAAGAGCGCCGCCAGGCTTATCTTTATCAAATTGGGCGTTCTGGATGAATAGTGTTTCAGTGCCACAAAGATATCGTAGTAATCGGCTTTGCCGAGCGTGGGCGTGGCTGAGGCCCGGACAATGGCCCGGTTATCTACGGGTTGGCCCAGCAAGAGCAGATGGGGTTTTTCAGGAAGCTTATCCAATACCGCCTGGGGCGGCAGTTTGTCCGAGCAGAAATAGAATTCACCCTTGACGCCCCGAGCCAAGGACACCAGGGATTCCACATCAGACGGAATCTCCATCAGTTTTAGATTATCCAGCACATTAAGCATCTCATCACGCCGGAGCCGGATGAATGACGCCAGAAGCGGCGCCTGATAGAAAGAGACCGTGGTATCAGCCGGCGATTTGGCAATCACCTCTTTTATCTTATCTTTCATGACTAACCAACGGCTGCCGATTGAAACACGGACATCTTCGGTTTGATTTTCAAAATAGAGGGTGGACATACTGGCTGAGTTATCTATCAGGAAGACCAGATGGAGCGGTTCCGGACGAGTAGCGCGCCAGATGGGCCGAGCCAGGGCCAGCGACAAGGCGATGACTGCCAAAATCTGAAGCATCAGAATCAGATAAAGCCGGCTCTTTTTGCGGACCGGGGCAATAGTCAGCAGACGCTCTATCTTTTTCCAAATGATTAAACTGCTGACCTGTAGGCTCTCAGGCCGCTGCCTGAGGCGGTGCAGTATCAGCACCGCGATGATGGCAGTTAGGGCCCAGAGACCGATGAGGTTTTCCAATATCATATTGAATACACCTAATTATCTGCCACCAAGACACAAAGGCACCAAGAATTCATTGCCTACATCCTGATACTTAGTGTCTTCGTGCCTTAGTGGCGATCACTTTAATAATTCTTTCTTTTTCAGCATCCGGAATATCACATCCTCAATAGGCACAATCGTGTCCAGATAGAAATATCTCATATCGTGCTTGAGGCAGAATCCGTTCCAGTCCTCAGAGAAACTTAAGAAGGTATGGCGGTAAATCTCAATGGTCTTGTCATCGAGCCAGACGGTCTGTTCCTCGGCTGACTCGGAATCGCGCAAACGGAAAAGCCCGCTGGCCTGAGGCAGCTCATCAGCCCCGGCTGAGATGTGCATAATATTGATAATAAAACCTTTCTTATTCAGCCGCTGGAGAATCTTGCGGCTGGATTCTGACTCGGTCTCAAACAGGTCGGACAGGATAATTAGAAATCCTTTTCCGGTCACGGCCCTATCCAGCCGGGCTAACGCTTCCGGCAGATTAGTATGGCCTGACGCCTTCAATCCTCTTAGGTATGTGAGCATCTCAAAGAGTTGTTTATCCGAATGCAATGGCTTTGAGGCGATAAAGTCGGGCTGGTTAAATGCCCAGAGTCGCACGGTCTGGGATGCGACCAGGCCGACATAACCCAAGGCCGCGGCCATTTGACGGCAGTAATCCAACTTGCTAACCTGTTTGGGTTCAGCCGGTCCGGACATGGATTGGGAAATATCCAGCATCAGATACAGCGGCAGGGTTTCCTCGCGTGAGAATTCCTTGATATAGAGTTTGCCCAGCCGGGCAAAGGCGTTCCAATCCAGGTAACGGGTCTCATCGCCCGGGGTGTAGTCGCGGTGCCCGGCAAATTCTATCCGACCGCCCTTCTGCTTCATAGCCCGCTCGCCGATTGTGCCGGAGAACAAGGATTTCCTGATAACAAATCTTAATTGCTCCAGCTTGCGGATAAAATCAGAGGAAAAAATGTCTTGCTTGGCGGATGGTTTCATATTTGATTTTCTGTCTCTCCATTACCATATTCTCCCTTATTATACCACTATTTTTTGACTTGGTTTACATTTGTGGTATGCTATTAATTCATTAACCGGCTATTATAATACAGGAGGTTAAATTATGTCAGGACATTCACATTGGTCGACGATTAAACATAAGAAAGGCGCAGCCGACGCCAAAAAAGGCAAGGCATTCTCCAAGATGGCCCGGCTGATAATGGTAGCAGCCCGGGATGGCGGCTCCGATCCAAAGCTCAATATAAAACTCCAACTGGCCATAGAAAAAGCCCGGGCGGTCAATATGCCCAATGAGAATGTAGAACGGGCCGTCAAGAAAGGCGCGGGCGAACTGGACGGCGTGATACTGGAAACCGTGGTCTATGAGGGATACGGACCGGGCGGCGCGGCGGTCATGGCCGAGGCGCTGACCGACAGCCGCAATCGCACGGCTCCTGAAATCAGAAAAATATTCGAGCATCACAACGGCAAGCTGGGCGAATCCAATTCGGTTAACTGGTTCTTTGAACGCAAAGGCATCATCTCCATTCCGTCCGAGAAAATAAAAGAGGATGACCTGATCACCGCGGCCCTGGACGCCGGAGCTGAGGACGTGCGCAACGAAGGAGATGTATTTGAAGTGGTCACCGACCCCAGGGAGGTGGAAAAGGTCAAGGCGGCCCTGAAACAAAAAGGATTCGCCTACACGACCGGGGAAGCCACCCTGGTGCCCAAGAATTACGTGACCCTAAGCAAATCGGATGGCGAGAAGATTATCAAACTCATGGAAGCGCTGGAAGATAACGACGACGTCCAGAACATCTATTCCAATTTTGATATCGCGGAAGAATAGGCCGGTAATTCATAATTTATAATTGACCTGCTATGGGTGTAGAACGACTGATACTGAAAGGCATCAATGGCATCGCATTAGGCGAGGTGTTCCATATCAATTACGGCGAGATGGCCACGCTCGGCCGGGGACAAGAGTGCACCATTTCATACCGCAAGTTCAAAAAATATCCCAAGAATGCTGACAAGAACAAGGATTTATTGTCGGTCTCGCGCAAGCACCTGAGAATCACCTTTTATAACTCGCACTCAATAGAGCTGAAGGACCTAAGCGCCAACGGCACCTATATCAACGGCAAGCCGATTATCAAGCGTATTTTTATCACGGATATCGACACCAGTAAGACGCCGTATGAGATAAAACTCGGACCGAACGAGACATTTCTCCTGACCGCAGAACCTGCCCGAATGAACGAGTTCATTCATTCAGGCGGGCATATTTAAATGAAACAGCGCCGGACCATTATTATCACCATGGGCGACCCCAAGGGCATCGGGCCTGAGGTCATCGTCAAAGCGCTGGAATCGAAAGATATCCGTAACCTGCTGTCGGAATCCAATTTCCTGATTATCGGCTCGGCTGATATTTTATCTCAAACCGCCGGGTCGCTCAAGACTGATTTCAAACCGGTGCTGATAAAGCCCTGTGCTACTGCACTGGTCGGGAGCATCCAGCCGGCGGCTGGAGCGCACCGGGTACAACCGGATATTTTTCTCTACGAACCAGTCACAGCCGAGAAATCACGCGGCGGGCTGGATTATATCCTATCCGCAATCGAGATCATAAAATCAGACCCGGGCCAGGTATTAGTCACGGCGCCGGTCGGCAAGGAAACCATAAATAAAACCGGCTTTAATTTCGTCGGGCATACGGAACTGCTGGCCCAAAAAACCTTATCCCGCAAGGTGACCATGATGTTCGCGGCTCCACAATTAAAGGTGGCTCTAGTAACCACACATATCGCCTATAAAAAGGTGCTGCTTTATCTGACCACGGATAAGATTTTCTCAACCATAGAGCAGACCGATGACGGATTAAGAAAATATTTCAAGGTCGCCCAGCCCAGGATAGCGGTTTGCGGCCTTAACCCGCACGCCGGCGAAGGCCAGGCATTCGGTCATGAGGAAGCCAAGATTATAGAACCGGCCATTAAACTGGCCCGGGCGCGTAAAATTAACTGCACCGGCCCCTTCCCGGCTGACAGCGTCTTCCACCGGTCCGTCCAGAATGAGTTTGATGCGGTCGTGGCGCTTTATCATGACCAAGGCCTGATTCCCGTAAAAACGATGTCATTTTCAGACGCGGTTCAGGTAACACTGGGCCTGCCATTTATCAGAACATCGCCGGCGCACGGCGTTGCCTATGACATCGCAGGTAAAGGCGTGGCCAACCCATTATCAATGATCGAGGCCATTAAATTAGCCGTGTCAATGGGCAACTCCGGCTGGTCACTGTTCGATAATCAATAGCCCCACACATAACTTCACCACAAAGACCACAAAGGAATTATAGAAAGGGGATGATGCTTGGCAAGAAAGAAGAATAGGAAATAGGACGCAGATAAACGCTGATTTATCAGATTTGCAGCCCGTACGGGTGCGTAATCTGCGTCCCGAATCTCGTATCTCACATCTACATGATATACCCCAATATGTAGATTACCAACTCAGTCGAGTTGTTTCCGTTTACATACGCCTGCCACAACAGCGTCCTATCAGACGCCGCCGGCATTAGGACTGAGCCGCCATTCAATACTCCGGGCGCGTTAACCGGCGGAGCCATGACCTGCAAGGCATACTCCGCTCCGGCCTGCCGAAAGATGTATGCCATCATCCCGCCATCCGTATAACTCTGATTGATACAGGCGATGGAAACAATGACTGCCTTGGTGCCGACCGGAATAATCCCGGACAGGTCCACAGCCGCAGGTTGGGTGGTGACAATAATACCCCCTTGGTCCAGCGCGGTCTGAGGCGTTGGGAACATGGTCAGCGTATCCCCGCCGCCCACGCCCGGGGCCAGTTTCTCAGCCGTAACTGCGCCATTCAGGATTTTCTCAGTTATTACACTGTCTACTGCCAACTGACTACTGCCTACTGCGCCAGCCGCGATTTCCGCAGTTGTAACCGGCGGTGTTAATGGTCTGGATGGCACTGAGAACGACAGTTTCTCCGGCGTTACCGCGCCGTTAGCGATTTCACTCGTTCCGACTGCGTTAGCCGCAATCTCGCTTGACCCGACCGCATTAGCCGCAATCTTAGCCGCGGTAACCGAGTTACCGGCCAACTTGGCTGAGGTGATTGAACCGTCAATAATCTCGGCTGTGCCGATGGTGCCATCGGCCATCTTTTCCTTGGTGACTGAGCCGTCACGAAGCTTGTCCTTGGTTACCGCTCCATCCTGTATCTTTTCCGCGGTTACCGCATTAGGTGCAATTTTATCCGAGGTGACTGCGTTACCGGCAATCTCATCGGTTTTAATTGCACCGTCTTTAATCTCGGTTGAATCAATGGGCGGCGAAATCGGTCTGGCCACCACGGTCATACTCAGTTTTTCCGGCGTGACCGCGCCATTGTCTATTTTATTGGTTGTTACACTCTTGTCGCCCAATTTGCTCGTGGTTACGGCCTTGGGCGATAGGTGTTCGGTTTTTACCGATAACGGTTTTAATGTGTCTGACATAATTAAACTCCAATTCTTTGCCACGAAGACACCAAGACACGAAGTTAGGTGTTTGTGTTGATTCGTGGTTAATTAAATTCCCCCGTCCCCCTTTGTTAAAGGGGGATTGAGGGGGATTTTTGCCTTATGGCGTGACTACCTGGATTTCCAGATAGAGTTGGCCATCCAGTTGGCGATAGACGCAGAACGACTTATCAGGCAGGATGTCCGGCTGGAATTCCACGAGGGTAGCCAGTTGGAGTCCTTTGATTAAGTCATTGATGACTGCATTCTGCTCGTCAATGACCGCCGGGTCAAAGTTGGTCTGGACAATGGCCACACCTGATTGAATCAGTTGTTGGACCAGTCCGGCCCGGAGGGTTTTCTGGAGCGGCGGGCGAGCCACGTTAACCGGGGCGCCTTGGACAATGACATCGCCCTCGCGGACGGTTGCCTTATTGTCCGCGGTCAGCCACCAGGCCGCCAGCGGCACCGCGCCGGGTTCCCGGACGTCGCCGGTAAACCTCAGTGTGGTCTTGCCTGTCTGTTCAGCCCAGGTGTCGCGGTTTTCGTCCACCTGCTCCTTGAAGAATTTCGCCTCTATGCCGTCCACGGTGGCGAATGCCTTGGCAATCTTCTTGTTCCATTTTCCATAGGCATTCTTTATCTTCTCCAGTTGCAGTTTGGCGATGGTGGCCGCGCTTAAGCCGGCCCGGGAGAGAAAGCCCGGCAGCAGGACGTTCTTGAAGCCGCGTCCCGAACGCTCGGCTACCTTGGACTGGAATGTCCCTTCATCAGGGACAGCCAGTTCCCGTTTCTCGTTGATGCGCGTGGCATTGGTCTTGAGACCATCTGACCACTGGTCAACGGACTGGTCAAGCGGCGGTAGCACCGACTTGATATGGAACCTTACAGCAGATATTATATCTGACATAAAATTCTCCTATTCGCAAGTTCACAAGTTTAGATAGTTCAGGGGTCCACGGAACCTGTTGGAATGTTGAGCCGATGAACTGAAAAACAGATAACCTATCCGTTGCCCTAAGACAGAAAATAGGCAACGTCTGTCTTGACAGATTATCCGTTTTGTCTTTATGGGTAATAAAAAAGGCCGGGCTACTCATAACAAGTAGCACAGCCTTTTATTCTTTGTGACCTTTGTGCCTTTGTGGTGAATCCTAATATTTACGCCGTAACCATTTGCTCCTCCTTGATTCTCCGTCTGAAGTCGGTCAGCACCTCTTCGGTAGAGGGCATTCCGAACGAACCGAGCGACCGTCTGAATTTAACCGCAGTCGGTTCAGTAGAAGCCCCTCGGAGTTGGTCAACCGCATTGGCCGCCTCGTTAAATAACTGGCTGGCCTCGTCCAATTTGTTGTGCGAGGCATAGAGCGCGCCTAACCGGGCCGCACTCTGGGCAATCAGTCTGTAATACTTGCCTTCCCTTGAGAGCGTCAGGGACTTGTGATAGAGTTCTATGGCGGTCTTATGGGCCCGGCCGTTTTCCGATGCCTCGGCCATATTACCGTAGGCAATGGCCTGCGTCTCCTTGTCGTTTTGCGCCTGGGCCATGACCAGTGTTTTCTGGAACAACTCAAAACCAGCCAGATTCTTGCCCCAGGCTAATTCAATTAAACCCAAATTATTGAGCGCAGTCATTATTGCGCCGGGCAGATTAATCTCCTCGGCTAATTTGAGCGTTTCTTTGTATGCCTTCTCGGACTGGTCAAACTTGTTCTGGGTAAAATACAGCATCCCTAAGTGGCCCAACACTCCGACCCGGGCTTTGGTTTCGCCGGTTTTCTGGTAAAGCCCGTCTGATTTATGGAAGTTTTCAATGGCCGAATCAAAGTTGTCCTCCAGGATAGCAATCACGCCAAAGATAGAATACTCAAACCCTAACCAGGCAAAATTACCGTGTTTCTGGTGTATCGGCATTGCCTTATTGAGCAATTCCTTGGTCTTGGCGTAATCGCCTTTACCGAATGTGTCAGCCGCGTCAGAGAGATACTCATTGGCTGATTGCGCCTCTGGCCACTTCGGGCTTTCCTCGTCGTAGTATTTCAGGACATTGGCCTTGATTCGGGCCCGCTGTTGTTCGGTCAATTCCGGCTTGGGACGAGCGGTTTCGCCGACCTTGGTCAGCAGGACGCCCATCCGCAACTGTTCCTTTAACTCCTCTTTAGGCGCCTCTTTCTTATGGAGTTCAGCCCAGTCGTTGATGGAAATCTTCTCGCCGGCCTTGACCTTAACCAGATACTCGTCAACCAATCTTCCTAATGCGATATGTTTCTTTTTGTCACTCATAAAAACCTCCTTCTTAATAACGGCCCGTACGGGCGTTAAATCCTGTTGTCTACTTTCTTCTATTCTGTTTTTTACTGCGATAAATATTAATCTCTTCTAACGGGTTTTCACCCATTCGTTGAATGAGTTGAGCTTTAAGTTTCTCATAACCCCGGCTGAGCCGTTGCCAGACGTCTTCTATTGAGATATTCAAGATTCGGGCAATCTCCTCTGTGGCCCGTCCGTCAAAATAGCGCATACAGATTATATAGTAATACAGTTTAGGCAGTTTCTCAACCTCTTCCCTAACTATCTGGCTGGTTTCCTGTTCAATCAGAATCTCTAAAGGCGATTTGGACTCATTAGAGATAATATCCTTAAGGCCGAAGACCCCGCCGCCGCCCTCATCTTTGGTATATTTCCCGGCCGGCGCATATAGGGAATAATGCCTGGGTCGGCCTTTGGGTTGCGGCTCTTTGCGGTCTGTTTCCTCAGAGTAGGATTGGAGGATGGAGACCCTCTGCCGGACAAACTCCAGATAATAGTAGCCTATAATACCCTGGGGCGATGCTGAGCCCAGGGGCGCCTTGCCCAGAAGTTGCCCCAACGTATCGCCGTCAAAGGTGGGCAGTCGCTTGATGGCCCGTTTCCAGACCTCCTGGCAAAAGTCCTCAATATCCCGGTCATTATAAAAGAGTTTATTGGCCTCGTGTTCCAAATAGCCATAGTAGGCATTGTAGAGTTCCCCGAGCGCCTCTTTGGCCAAGAGGCCGCCTTGCCTGACCTGTTGCAGTAATTCCTTTTGTTTGGCCGGTGTTAATTCATTCGTATTCATAGAACGCTCCTTAATATTTACCACAAAGTCACCAAGCCGCTAAGGGTTCTTTGTGCCTTTGTGTCTTCGTGGCGGATGTTTCGGGAACCTCTCGTGTTCCCCTAATATATAATATGACACCAGAAGTGATTTCCTGACAAAGAATCTGCAAGAAATCTGCAAATATTTTAGTATTTTACGATAACCTGATGATTTTTATTATGTTATAAAAACTATAGAATCAGCTAAAATCTTTAGTAGGGGGGAGGATACCCACTCCACCCGTGGCAGTTATAAGGTAGAATCGGGGCAGTTGCAGCCACTGCCGCGGGAACATATAATAACTGCCCGTGGAACATAGAACTACTGCCGCAGGAAGACAGAGCTACTGCCGCAGAAAGATATAATGACTACCGTGGGAAGACAAAACAACTGCCAGTGGAACACAAAATAACTACCTGCGGAACACCTAATGGCTGACGCGGGAATTTGTAATAACTGCCCGTGGAATATATAAGGACTGCCACGGGAAGATAGAGCTACTGCCTCTGGCGCCGAAGCGCCATGGCGCTCACCGTAGGGATAATAACTGACGCAGGAATCCTGTCCCCGTCTGTCCCTCCGGGATGGGCTGGTCGCCAACTATTCCTATCAGAATACTATCCCCTCAATTACCACATATAGACGACCTTTGTAGAGTCAGGAGTAATCTGCCAGCCATCTCCCTTAACACCAGTATCCAGTGTCGTAGCAGCGCCGCCACTGATGGATACCACCTTCAAATTGCCGGTCCAGGTCATCCTATAAAAATTATCCATATAAACGACCTTTGTAGAGTCAGGAGCAATCCGCCAGCCATCTCCATCTTCCCTAACACCAGTAGCCAGTGGAGTAGCAGTGCCGCCAGTTATAGATACCACTTTCAAATTATAGGTTAAGGCCTCCTGGTCAAAATTATCCGTATAGACAACTTTGGTGGAGTCCGGAGTAATTCCAAACTTGTAATAACCAGTAGCCGCCAGTATAGTGGCAGTGCCACCGGTTATGGATATCACCTTCAAATTATAAGAAGGATAAGAACCATCTATATAAACGACTTTGGTGGAGTCATTCGTAATCTGCCAGTATCCTCCAATACCAGTAGCCAGTGTAGTAGCAGAGCCACCACTGACAGATACCACTTTCAAATTATAAGGATAAGAACCTTCTAAATAAACGACTTTGGTAGAATCATTCGTAATCTGCAGGGACCATCCCCTAACACCAGTAGCCAATGGAGTAGCAGTGCCACCACCGATGGATACCACCTTTAAATCGCCGATTCCGCTAGATGCGTTATAATTATCCGTATATACCACTTTTGTAGAGTCATTAGTAATCTGCCAGCTACCTCTATCTCTCTCAACACAAGTAGCCAGTGGAGTAGCAGCGCCGCCGGTTATGGATACCACCTTCAAATCTCCGATTCCGATAGACGAGTTATAATTATCCGTATAGACTATTTTTGTAGAGTCAGGAGCAATCCGCCAGTTTCCTCCAACATGAGTAACCAGTGTAGTGGTACTGCCACCGGTTATGGATATCACATTCAAATCGCCGATGTCGTCGTCGGTGTAGGTCATCTGATTAAAATTATCCTGATAGACGATCTTTGCAGAATCAGGAGCAATCTGCCAGTGCCCCGCATAAATACCAGTAGCTAATGAAGTAGCAGTGCCACCACTGATGGACACCACCTTTACATCATTGGTGTTAGTCATCCCATCAAAATTATCCGTATAGACGACCTTTGCAGAGTCAGGAGTAATCCGTAAATCATACGCAACACGAGTAGCCAGCGGAGTAGCAGCGCCACCACTGATGGATACCACCTTCAAATCAGGAACATTGTTGACTGTTATAGTAATACTTTTAGAATCTGATAGCAGATTAGAAGTTGCAGTAAATATAATCTGGTAATTGCCTGCTTGAGTATAATCAGGCATCCAGTTAAATTCTCCAGTAGTTGCATTTAAGGTCGTTCCGGTTGGTGTACCTACCATTGAGTAGGTGATGGTATTGCTAACAGGGCCTATGGCTGATAAGGCAAAAGTCAGCAACTGACCTTCGTTGACGCTTTTATTCCCAGGCGATAGCAGAGTAGGTGCCTTGTCTGTGCTGCTGCCGCTGTCGTCTTTATTAAGCAAACCACACATTCCGCCGTAGCCGACCAGTATAATTCCACCCAGCAAGATAAACATTGATAGTTTTATTAGTTGTTTCATATAGCACCTCCCTATTTAATATACCCTTTATCAAGGAGATTTCAAGGGGTTTTTGATATTATTATGAGATTATTAAAAAACTCCTCTTTGTCATTGCGAGGTCTTCCCCGTCATACGACGGGGTAAACTCCGTGACCGTGGCAATCTAATTAGGACTATGAGATTGCGTCGCTATCTCTTGCAATGACACTTAGGGATACTTTTCCTAACAATCTCATTTTATAAAGCAATAACACTTAGTGTTGGTGCATAATTACTGTTCGCAAGTATTGTGCCAGTTCCGCCAGTTACACCCCATGTTAACTTGAACGTATGAGAACCTGCTGTTAACCCTGTAACTAATACTGAAAAACTACAATTTATACCATAAGCAGTACCTCCGGTGTACTGAAGAACCCGGGAAAACCCCTCGTTAGTGTTTCCCACCCTTGTATCATCTACACTAATATCAAAGTATGTAGCGTGGCCTGTAGTTGTGTTGGCACAACACCCGACAAAAGTTACTAATGCAGTTGCTTTTGTTACTAGTGTTACTGCAAACTTTGGATATTTATTTAATGTATGAGTTCCACTTTGTGTTCCAGAAGTGTTTATCGCAGCGCCACCCAATGTTGCTGAAAACCTAAATGAATCTACACCAAAACCCGCCGAAATAACGTAATACAACGTGCCAGCAGTCATTCCTGTAGGCAATGCTCCTGTGGTAGTTACATTAAAAGCATCACCAATTGCAAGTCCGTGAGCAACCCTACTTATTACAGCAGGAGTAGCAATACTTACTGTGCAAACTCCCACACTGGCAGCCACACTTCCAAAGGCATCTACAAAAGCAGCGGATGTAGTAGTGCAGTTTCCAGTACTAATTGTTGTCTTCCCGTAAGTATGTGCCTCTCCAGCACCCAGAGGCAGTTGGTCAAGAGGAAAGGCATTTGTCTCGCCGTAATAGGTGGTAAAAACAAAATCATAATCTGACATCTCAGACCAATTTGTTCCATTATAAGTACAAACGCTTCCATCAGTATATGAGGTAGATGCTCCAAACTGCCATGCAATACAATTGTCTGAACCAGAAGCATAATCGCCGCATAAAACTATAGCATATTGTGTTCCAGATGTCAGAGTAATACCATTGGGTAGAATAAATTTGACTATAGAATAATCACCGCTGATGGCAGAAGTTGTTATTTTGGCTGACTTTGCTACACGATTATCTACACCAAAGGTTAATGCTGTGCCTGTGGGCAAACCACCGGAAGTGGCAAATATTTCCACCCATATATAGCCCTGTGGGGAATAAGAGCGAGCAATACTCAATTCAATGGCAGTAATATTTTTAGTCACTGCTGGTTTAAATGTCTGGGCTAATTTTTCCCTATTACTGGTGTCTCGGAAAGTAATACCAGCGCTACCGGTGGATTGACTCTGGTCAACGGTGAATGGGTCGTGATATACTCCGTCATGAACTTCTGGCCATGCCATACTTTACTCCTCTCGTAAATAAGTTAGTAAGTAGATAAGTTTATAGGTTAATCGGTTGATAAGCACAGTGGCGTTTCGTCGCCATAAGTTACTAATGAAATATGAACCAGATACCACGCCTGCCTGTCCCAATGGGACGGTAGACAGGCCGCTAAAGCCATTATTGGATTGGGATTGGGATTGGGATTGGGATTGGATTGGATTCCATCTTTATCATACTATAAATATACGCTTTATTCCAATAATGTCAAGTAGAAAATGGGAAAATTATTCGGAATCATATTAATTTTTCACCTATGCCCCAAAATAATCGGAACACAGCAGTGACCAGGAAAGCGAACTCCGCTCCCGACAGGGGCCCTGTGGGTCACGCTACTCGATAACATTGTTTTCCAACGCGTCTTTTAATAGCACGATGCCTTTAAGCTTGTTCTGGGCATCAACCACCGGCAAGGCCGTGAAATTATATTTGCGAATCAAGTCCACTATCTTATGCTGTCTGGTGAGCGGTTTGATTTTGATTATCTTGACGGTCATTAGGTCGGACAGTTTCTTGGACGCGACCGGGGTATCGGTGGCGGGCTGGATTACTGGCGAAGCAATTGTTGGTTCAGTCACGCCGGGGCGAAGTTTATCCGGTAATGGCTGCGGCTCAGCCCCGAAATAATCGGGACTCCCCGCCTTTGGCGAGGCTTCGCCTGCGGGCGAGCGCTCATGCTCCGCCGGCACCGGCTGAGATAATGCTGAATCCTGCCTCTGAGAAGCTAATGGCGCCACATTCGGGTTATCCTGGACCGGCAAGTTCTTTTTACACGCGGCAAGTAATAACTTTCTTAAAGGTATCACACCCAAAAGATTCTGTTCCGCATCCACGACATAAATATGATAAAAATACATATCGGATGATGACGCAATCAATTCGTTAAACCTGACCAAAGCATCGGCCATACTTAAATCCTTATTAAGAGCGATATACTGGGTGGTCATCAGGGCGCCGGCCGTCTGCTCGGGATGGAGTAATAAACCTTTAATCTTATCCGCCTTTTCCTGTGGCAACTGCCTGATAATCTCATCCGCTCTTCGGCGTCCCAGATGATTGAGCAAATCAGCCAATTTATTGTCGGGTATCAGCGATATAATCTTTGCCCGCCCGGTTTTGTCCAGAGATTCGAATAATTCCCTTTGGATTTTCGGATTGAGCTCCACCATGGCGTCCGAGGCGATATTAACATCCAGTAACTTGAACATGGCGATTCTTTCATCGCGGTTAATATCATTGAGAATATCCGCCATATCAGCCGGATTGAGGTCGGTAAAGCACTTATATGACGGAGCTAAGGCCAGGCTATCGGTCTTCCGTTCACCGCTCTGGGGCAGAGCGCTGACGCATTTCCAGGAAACAAACCGCTCATTGGGTTTATAGGAAAAAACCCATTCCATGGCCGTATCCAGCAGCTGGAGCCAACCCAGACGACGGACGATTCCCCTGAATCCGATATCCACGTGCACCACCCAGATGTAATTCTTTTCCTTTAATAGATGGATATCGTTAACCCGGACCACCTTGCAACCGGCCGTATCAAGAATCTGCTTATCCAGGAAAATCTCCTTGACGAGCAATGTCGAATCGTCGGTCGAACCGCTGAATTCCTCTACGACAGCTTTATCCTTAAGATAGAGGTGTTTTATGGGTAATTCAAAAGGCTCAAGACCGGTGATGGGTATTTTCAGACGCTTACCAAACAACCCGCTCGACACCACCAGCGCGGTTACTTCGGGATATATCTTGGCTGGGCTGGTCAAAATAACGACGTCAATAATCCGGCCCAGGGTTTCTCCGCTGACATTTCTGAGCTTCTTGTCCAATATATCGGAAAGAAAAAAGAAATATTTGGTTTCGGAAAGCATATGAATTATCTATATGAAAAACGGTTAACCCCGTTAGAGATAAAGATTATTTTATTATAGGCCATTTCTCAACACTATCTTTAGGCGAAATGGATTTCTGTGTTCCCGGTTTACGGTTGCCTAATGGCGACCTATCTCTAACGGGGTTAATATCTTTTTCTGGATTTCTATCATTTCCGCGATACCCTTTTTAGCCAAGACTATCATCTCGCTAAGATTATTTTGGGTAAATGGTTTATGTTCAGCCGTGCCCTGGATTTCAATAATCTCTTCCTTGTCAGTCATAACCACATTCATATCCACCTCAGCACTAGAATCCTCGGCGTAACAAAGGTCCAGCATAAGTTCGCTCTGCTCCTTTGGGTGCTCGCGGTCACTGCGGTGTTCGCTTTTAACCTTACCTACACTTACAGCCGCCAGGTAATTACAAATCGGATTCTTAATTAGCAATTGCTCTTTCATCATCTTCCTGACCACGATGGAAAGCGCGATAAAAGAGCCGGTAATAGCCGCGGTGCGCGTTCCGCCGTCGGCCTGAAGAACATCGCAATCAATCCAGATAGTCTTTTCACCCAGAAGCTCCATGTCCACCACGGCCCTCAAGGCCCGGCCGATAAGGCGCTGTATTTCAAAGGTTCGTCCGTCCGCCCGGCCGGCTCTGGCTTCGCGCGGCTTACGCTGGCTGGTTGAACCCGGCAGCATCCCGTATTCGGCAGTCACCCAGCCCTGGCCTTTATCTTTAAGGAAATCAGGAACTTTCAGGTCCCAGTTAGCCGTGCATAGAACCTTGGTATTGCCCAGTTCAATCAGGGCTGAACCAGGCGTTGAAGATACAAAACCGGTGGTGATTTTTACCGGACGCAGTTCGTCAGGTTTACGGTTATCAAAACGCATTAAATTCCTATTTCTGTATCAGTTCGTTATAGGCGCCATCCAAACTCCGGCGGATCTTCTGTGACTTCTCGTCCTTACCGGTATATTTCTCGGCCGCGTTCTTTATCGGCTCCAAAGCCGACTTGTCACCAATATCCCGCAGGGTCTTGGCCGTCATAATCTGCACATCCGGATCTGTGGAACTATCCAGGAGTTCAATCAGGCGCGGAGCAACCTTTTTGCCCATCCGGCCTAAAATAACCATTCCTTGATTCCTGAGGAACGGATTTTCGGATTGAGATAAACAATCATTAATAAGCGGTTCTACGGCCGGTGCGCCTAATTCAAGCAGGCATTTCTGGGCGGATTCACGGGGTGTTTCGTGCTTGTCTTTCAATAATTCTATCAAATTGGGAATTGCCTTGGCTTTAATAAGATCGGTCAACCCTTTAGCCGCCCTGGCGCGAACATCAGCGTCTTTGTCTTTAAGCGCCTTTTTAATCGGGCCTTCGGCAGACTTGTCGCCGATCTTCCCTAAGGTCAAACAACAATAGCCCCGGACCATATCATCCGAATCGCTCTCCAGATGACGAAGAAGCGGATCTACGGCTTTGGTTCCGATATTTACCAGCATGTTCATATAACTATCACGCGTCGGCGCCTTCTGGTCATTGCCCATGGTCTTGATGTATTTTTCTATCTTCTGCTGTTCGTTCTCGCCGCAACCGCACAAAATTCCGATAGTTCCGGCCAGCCCCAATACCAATCCGGCTATTACAGTATATTTTTTCATAATACCTTGCCTCCTATCTTTGAGCCAGTCAGGATTACGCCCTTAGCTGGCCCATGATTTTATCGTGGTTATTTATTGCCAATAACCTATATTCTTTATAAGATGTTGTCAACACTTAAAGGAGATAAAATATGCCTAAAATTTCACATTCCGCAATAACGCCCTCCGATAATTTCCTGTCCAAGCAGACGTTATTGGTTCTCTCCCCGCACGCGGACGATGAAGCCTACGGCTGCGCCGGCACCATCGCCAAAATCAAGGAATTGGGCGGCAAGGTCTATATTATGGTATTTTCCATTGCCGACCTCTGGCAATACACCAAGAAATACACTTTTGTCAAGAAAGAAATCCGCGCCAGGGAATTTGCCAGAACGGCTGACTTCCTCAAGGTGGACGGCTATGATATTATCTTCAAGGAAAGTAAAAAGCACCTCCGGCTTGACGCCATTCCGCGCCGGGATTTAGTATCCATTATCGAACGTGACAGCAAAGTATCGCTGGATAAAATCAAGCCGACCATGGTGGCCCTGCCGGCGGTTTCATACAACCAGGACCACTCTGCGATTTTCCAGGCCGGCTTTACAGCCTGCCGGCCCAGAGGCGTTGAGGACAATCTTAATTTCCCCCATATGGTCCTATCCTATGACAACCCCACACTTTTCTGGAACGTGGAGCATGAAAAATTCCATCCCAACTTCTATGTCGACATCTCAAAATACTGGAGCGCTAAAATCAAAGCGCTGTCGTTTCACCAATCACAATTGAAACCGCGCCTGCATCATTGCAGTTTAGAGAGCCTGGAACACCTGGTCAAACTGCGCGGCAAAGAGATTTCCGTGGAGGCCGCCGAAGCGTTTATGTGTTACAGATTCGTATGCTAAGCACGCTATACTTATGATAAAACATTCATGCCCAACTGTCGGCCAGGCAGAAGTCCAAGCCCTGAGTTCTGCGCTAAAGAGCAAACATCTTGCCCAGGGTAATATTGTCCGCAGGTTCGAGAATTCAATTGTAAAATATCTCGGCGCTAAAAGCCGGCAAGTGGCGGCAGTACACCCCCACACTAAAATCTTTGGTGTGGGGGTAAACTCCGGCTCCAGCGCCCTGCACCTGGCTCTGCTCTCTTTAGGAATATGCGCCAAAGATGAAGTTATCCTTCCGAGTTATGCCTGCTCGGCCGTATTAAACGCGGTTAATTACACCGGCGCCAAACCGATTCTGGCTGATATTAACCAGTACGATTTTAATGTTAGTTTTGAGTCAGTTAAACAAAAGATAACCAGCCGCACTAAGGCGATTATTGTCGCTCATCTCTTCGGATTTCCGGCTGAGCTGGATAAGTTCCTGTCATTAGGTATTCCGATTATTGAGGATTGCGCCCAAAGCCTCGGGGCTGCCTATCACAATAAGTCGACCGGCGTATTTGGGAAACTATCCATCTTCTCATTCTATGCCACCAAGATGCTCACCACCGGCTACGGCGGAATGGTCATATCAAAGGACAGTAAACTCACGGATAAGATTCGCAACCTGATTGATTATGACAATAGAGATGATTATATCACCAGATATAACTACCAGATGTCTGATTTATCCGCATCTTTAGGGCTGGCCCAGTTAAAACAGTTGAATCAATTTATTCGCCGGCGCCGTAAGATTGCCGCGCACTATACCCATCACCTGTCGTCCCTCAATCTTTCAACTTTAATCTTACCCGTAGAGCACCCTAAAACAACCTCAGCCTTTTATCGCTATGTTATCAGGCATCCCAAGGCGGATAAGATTATTCTGCGCCTTCATCGCGCAGGCATCGAAGCAAAAAAGCCGGTCTATAAGCCGCTCCATAGATATTTCGGGCTTAATTCCAGGGATTTCCCGAATGCCGAGCAAGCCCATCGCAACGCCATATCACTTCCCGTCTATCCTTCCCTATCCGATAGAGACAGGAATTATATTACAGATAATCTCGTCAAAATATTGAAAAGTATCTGACGATATGCTATTTAGTCGCTCTAATCTTAAAAGGAACAAATAGGAGTTTATGATATGAAATACGCTGTGATTAGAATGGGTTCAAAACAATTCCAGATGGAAGAAGGCAAGACCGTCCTGGTGGACCTGCAGAAAACCGAACCGGGCAAGGAGATAACCTTTTCCGAGGTGGTGCTTTATGTGGACGGCGATAATGTCAAGATTGGCGCGCCCCTGGTTAAAGGAATCAAGGTCATCGGACAAGCCGGAGAGATGGTCAAGGATAAAAAGGTTACCACCGGGAAATTGCGTAAACGCGAGGGCTATCGCCGGACCTACGGACACCGCACTAAATATACGCCGGTAAAGGTTACCCAGATTGTGGCCGGATAAGCGCAAAGGCCTAATGTCTAAATCCTAATGACGAACTCTACTGAGACCTCGTTAGCGAATAAATTATTAAAGCCTCAAAGCTCTAATCTTTCGTCATTCGCCATTTTTGTCTCGTCATTCGTTATCTGCGTTTATCTGTGTTTTCATTTTATTCCTCATCTTGCCTTTGGAAAGTCATCGTCTAAATCCAAGCCGCCATCAAAGCCGCCCGCGCAAACAACTAAAGAGAAACCGAAAAGCGAGCCGCCGGCAATCTCAGCGCCTGATAATCCCTTTCACCATATTGCTGGCTCAATCCATCTTCAAACTCCGGTCAGCGGCGGCAAAAGAACCTTTAATGACTACCTTCAGCTGGCCCGGCAGAACGAAATCGGGATTCTGGTCGTGACCGACCACGATACCCAGAAATACCAATACGGGCTCTGGCCCTTGCGCGGGCTGATTAAAAAGACGGTTGACGAACCGTCCGTCTTCAAATACGGACCGGACAATTATTTCAAACTGATTCAGTCCGCCTCAGGCGGAGCTAATGACATCATCCTGATTGACGGCGTGGAATCAATGCCGTTTTATTACTGGAGCGGCAGTTATTTCCGGGATACCCTAGCCCTCAATGACCGGGGCAAGCATATGCTGGTCATCGGAATGAACGATGTTAATGCCTATAAAGGCCTGCCACTGATAGGCAACGGCAAATCGCGCTTCAACCAGTATGACGGCCCTCAGGGCTACGCGCCATACCAAGACCTGATTGACTATGTCAATTCCAAGGGCGGGCTGTGCTTCTGGGCGCATCCTGAAGCCAAGGAATCCAAATCAATCCAGAAGATTATTGTCAATACCCTGGCCTATCCCGAATGCGTCAAGGCCACCACCAACTACACCGGATTCGGGATATTCTGGGAGGGCTACCAGAAAATCGGCTTGCCTAACGGCGCCTGGGACGAAGTGTTACGGGAATATTGTGACGGCAAACGCGCCAAACCGGCCTGGGCCATCGGCGAAACAGACGACTACGGCGATAAGGACCTGGCCCGGCTGGTGACCGTCTTTATGCTCAAGGAAAAATCTTATAAAGCCGCTCTTGAAGCCCTCAAAACCGGCAAGACCTATACGGTACTCAAATCAACAGCATTGCCGCCTCTGATGCTGGATGACTTCTGCATCTACAACACGACACAACCCAATATTGCCTATTCCGGAGAAGAATTAATGGTTTCATCTACCCCGACTATCAGAATAAAAGTATCATTCAAAAACGACAGCAACCGGACTGAAAAATCGCCGAAGATTAAAGCCACGCTTAAGGTCATCAGGCAGGGTAAGGTGATTAAGGAAATCAACCAGGCGCTTCCGATAACCCTAAGTTTCAAAGACGACTATAAGCCCAAACCAGGCGAGCGCATTTACTACCGCTTGGAGGTCATTGACGAAAAGAATGGTCGGCTCATCTCAAACCCGATATTTGTCAGGTTCCAGTAACCTGTTCAACGCAAAGTAAATTACATACCCTCTAATATTACCACGGCCACAGCATAATCCTTGGTATGGGTAAGAGAGAGTTGGGTGTGTTTTACGCCTAATCGCCCGGCAATCTTCTGCGCCTTGCCGGATAGCTGAAGAGGAACTGCTTTGGGATGAGGGATGCGGGATACGGGATGCGCAACGACTTCAATCTCGTTCCAGTTCGGGCTTTGGGCCGTGCCCCAACCCGTGCCGATGGCCTTTAGAAACGCCTCTTTGGCGGCAAAACGGGCGGCAAATGATTCGGCCGGATTTGCCTTGCTCCGGCAATATTTTATCTCCTGAGCGGTGAAGATACGACCCAGATTCGGCTTGTTTAACAACGCCTTGACGCGCTTGACTTCAACCAGGTCTATGCCTATACCGATTATCATAAATATTCACCACACATTCGTGGAATTTATCCTGTAAGGACTCAATGCGAGTAAAGAACTCGAGGAAAAAGAAAGACTAAACACGAATGACACGAATAAGAGCTAATCACACGAATTAATTAACAGTTGTTATTTCCTATTCGCTGGACGCGGTCCCTTCGGGCTCGTGATATTCGTTTCCATTCGTACCATTCGTGTTAAATATTTGGTGTTCGACGCCAGTTCCGCTGTATACCGGAATGTATTAATGTTTATATTCCAGTTATTTTAAGCCCAGCAGTTCCACCTCAAATACCAGTGTGGCGTTGGGCGGAATGGCATTGCCCGCTCCCCGGGCGCCATAGCCCAAATCAGACGGTATCGTCAGCTTGCGTTTTCCGCCGATTTTCATTCCGGCTACGCCTTCGTCCCAACCCCGAATGACCTGACCTTTTCCCAATGCGAACTGAAACGGCTGGCCCCGGTCTTTGGACGAATCAAACTTTGTCCCGTTGGTCAGCCAACCGGTATAATGCACCTGCACCATTTGTCCCGTTTCCGGGGAAGCGCCGTTGCCGACCTTGATATCAATATACTTCAGGCCGCTGGCCGTGGTCACGGTATCGCCCTTGGCCTTGGTCATCGTGGAG
>Ga0208373_1000707_pt1 | contig 53479 bp, 63 predicted proteins | sample RifOxyC2_FD_184036 | JGI IMG/M metagenome (GOLD analysis project Ga0208373, IMG submission 184036) | Soil microbial communities from Rifle, Colorado - Rifle Oxygen_injection C2 (SPAdes) | ecosystem: Environmental > Terrestrial > Deep subsurface > Rock core/Sediment | place: Rifle, Colorado...
TCCAACAAGAAAAACTTCCACTTCTTCTGGCTCTAAAGAAAACAATTCGCTGACTTTTGCATAAAAATAAGGCAGTCTTGTATCTAATATAGTAATTTCCTTATCTCTACACTCATTTTCTACAATTTTTATATTCATATTGAACTCTCTTTTCAGATAATATCCTCTATTTACATCAAAGATGTTAGGGGAAATTTGGGTATCCCCAAGGAGTAAAATCCTGAGATGGAAAAACTGAAAAAGAGTAAGAAGGGGCTTCCTCAGGGATATATTTTCCTGTAGAGAGTAAGAGAACCTTTTCCATCTGTTTAATCTTTCCAGAATCTGTCATGTGGATAATGCTCGCAAGTGCCAATGCTGAAGGTTCTCCCATGCTAATACCTTCATAGTCTTGGGCTAATTTTTGCGCGAGAAGGATCTGGATAGAACTTGCTATAGAAATGTTTCCACCAGAGGCACTACAAGCAGCATATACTTCTGGATAAGTTTCTGTTTTATCTCCTCTAAGTATAGCTTTAACTAATCCATTAGGATTTTTTATTTTATCCTTTTCCCTAATAATAGGAGAACCTTCATTCCAAGCAGAGTACATACCAGCATTTGAATTTTCTTCACAAGCAACAATTCTTGGAATAGTTGCAATCCTCCCTAAATCCTTATAACTCTGAAACATCTCATAACTACTAATAAGCCCCATACCACTACTTACTGCTTGGAAGAACCAATCAAAGGTATGCCCAACTTGGTCTATTGCCTCAAGAACAGCGGTACCAGCAGCTGCCCTTTTTGCAAAATTCCTTGCTCTGCCATCTGTTTTTAAACCCAAAGATTTTGCGTAGTTCTTAGCGACTTTAGCAGAAAATTCATAGTTTCCATCAACAAGGAAAAGCTTCACATCAGCAATATCATTACTTTGATGATGCCTAGTCAGAAATTCTGGTCCTAAAATAAATGTTGCTTTTAAACCTGGTTTTTGTCGTATAGATTCAGCTAATGAACTACTATTACTTCCAGTTGAAGAACAAGCAATAGACTCTATTCCTTGAGATGCAAGAAAAGCCCTATTAGCTCCATTGATCCTATCTTTTGTCGTACCTGTAGGATAATCTCCTTCACATTTAATATACAGAGAATCAAGTCCTATTTTTCTTCCTAATTCTTTTGCATGCAAAAGTCGTGTATTCTGTACACCAAAATATTTTGCATCTTCAAGAGAAGGAATAGGAAGAATATCAAAAAATCTCTCCAAAGGATTTTCTTTGTTTTGGAAATGAATATTATTCGTTGAAAATTCTGGAAAAATAAATCCCTTACAATTCTCCTTGGTGCAGTGTAACTGAAATCTGTATGGATAGCTGGTGCCACATTGCTTACAAATGAGGGAGAGATTTTTTAGATTTGCCATTTTTTTCTCCTATCCTCAAATTGAATAAGCTCACAATGAGGGTTGCTTATTTTTAGAGTTTCTTCTTCACTAAGCCCTTCAAAATATTTTCTCGCAATTCGTATAGGCCCATTATGAGAAAAGACCAAAATATTTTTATTTTCATATTGAGATTCCACTTCATTAAAAAAATGGCGAAGTTTCAGTTCTAAATCAGCAAAGTTCTCTCCTTCTGTAGGTCTATCATTAAATGATTTTAAAACATCTCTTCCTTTATATTCTAGGAATTTTTCTGTATAATCTTTTCTTGGATGGCCTTGTAAATTCCCAAAGTTTCTTTCTGCTAACATAGGATCAACAATGAATAGTTTTCCCTTAGGTGAAACATATCTATCTGGATAAATGAGAACATAACTTTCTTTGGAGCTATCTTCATATTCACTCAAAATAGGTTTAGCCATTCCTAAACTTATGATTCCTGTATGATATGCTCTTAGAAGAGGTGAAGAGTATACCACATCAAAAGAATGAGGGTCAAAAGTAGTCCCTAATGCAAGTGCTTGTTGAACACCATTTTGGCTTAATGGAATATCCAGAGTTCCCATAAATATTCCTTCTTCATTAAATTTAGTCTTTCCGTGTTTTACAAAAGAGTAGTTGTTTTTCATTTCTCGTTCTCATATCTCCAATAACTATGAGAGTAGGTAATTTATATATACTTTTACTAATTATATTTATTATTACTCCAAATATAATTATAATTAACTATGAAGAAAACTTATTAAACCACTTCTAGATAGTAATAAAAATGGTAGAAGACTTTCCTTTTCAAAATTTTAAGTTTAAACAGCTTATTACAGATCCAGAAATATACCTTCAGCTTGCTAGACATGCAGATGAGTACAGCTCTCAATATAATCAAGATCCCCTAGCTTTAGCCCATAGTTTATATAAAGAAGCATTATCTCTTGAAACAAACTGGCGCAATTACATACAAAGGCTAGTAAAAATGGTTATTATTGATAAAAAAGCAACTCTTCTATCAGATTCAAACAAACCCATTTATACAATAGAGAATATTGAAGATAGAAGAGTACGTGGAAGGGGAAGGTTTATCTTTAAAGTGTTTGATGATCCCATTTCTGCTGAAATAGAATTCGCAATTGGGCGATACTTACAAAGTACTATAACACAATTGAATGAAACAAATTTTAGTGTCCCAGGGAGTTCTGGAATATTTCCTCTTGAGGATGGTAAATCAGTTCACGTTCAAGTTTGCTCAACAGGCATAAATTTTGCAGAAAAAGTGAGGAGAAGCAAAAAATACCTAGAACAAAAAATAGAAGAAATGGATGAAGAGTCCAAAAAAAGAACACAAGACAACATTCAAAACTTAAATAGCATAGTTAGATACACAGCTTTCATTCATGTTATGGGAAATAAATTAGTAAAAGAGATTCAAGGTATTCAAGAAACTCCATATAGAGATAGAACTATTCAAAAAGAAATCATAAAGGAATTTCCAAATATAATCCAGATCTCTAAAAGGCAAAACCTAGAAGAAAAAGTAAAGAAGAGATTGAATACACTTTTATTAGATACAGAAAAAGATAGCAGTATTGCAGTAAAAAAGATTTCTGATCATCTTGAGCCGATTTTGTATCTTTTGGAAAACTCTTGCAATTGGGTTATCAATGCAGATGCCCACCCAGAAAACTGGTTTGTAAATGATTTTGGTGGAAATCCAGAAACTGTACAGAGAATAGATTGTGAGGTAAGGAATATGATCCCACAGCAAGTTGATCTTGTGAATTTACTTAATTTTCTTGGGAAGTCAATACTTTCTAGCTTGCCAGTGAAAATTGCTATCTTGTATAAGTATGCTTATTTCTATAATAATTATTCTCTCATGGAGAATGAAGACCAAAAAATGGTCCATAAAATAGCAAAGATTGTACGACTTAGCCCAACACAAACAAATGTAGATAACATAATGGATAAAATGAGTGAAATAGAAGATGGTTTTAGGCAATATGAAATATTTGGTAATAAAGGTCTCATAACAGATCTTAATAAATTCTTTATAGAATTAGAGATAGCAACGATTTACAGGGCAATTACTTTATCAGGGGCGTGGACCGAGAGGAAAAAGCCTAAATATAAAGAAAAAAGACAAGAAATACTCAAAACAGCTGAAGAAGCAGGAAGATTTTTAACTGACTGGATAAAGGATTTGCCACTAGAAAAAGATTATTTTAATCCCTTAACCGAAGGTTTGAAAGAGCTCAGAGAGGGTCTAGAATAATCCAAAACGGAAAGAAAGATAAAAATATATATACAAGGAGATTTATAATTACCTTATGAAAAGAAAAATAAACTTGGTAGGAACAGGAACATTAACAATAAGTCTCCCTTCTTCTTGGGTAAAGAAGAATAATCTTCAAAAGGGAGAAGAGCTAGAAATTACAGAAAAAAATAATGAGCTTATTCTCTCCTCAGAAAAAAAGAATGAAGAAAAGAAAGAGATAACAATAGATATTCCTTCAAGTACCAATTTTTCAAGAAGATTTATACAAGTGCCTTATATACAAGGCTATGATGTAATTAAATTTACTTCAAATGATCCAAAAGTCTTTCAGAAGATTGAAGAAAATATGTATACAGTAATAGGGTTTGAAATAGTAGAGCAAGGAAAAGGATATTGTATAGTAGAAAACATTACAAAACAGAAAGGAGAGGATTTTGAAAAAATATTTTTTAGATTATTTAACTTAGTATTTACAGTAAATGAATATCTTATTGAAGGAATGAGAAAAGACAACAAAGAAAGTTACAAACTCATGATTCAAATAGAGGATCTTGCAAATAAATTAGATCTCTTTTGTAGAAGATTAATCAATCTCCAAGAAACAAATCAAATTCAGGTGGCAGCAAGTTATTATTTCCTTACAAGGAGTTTGGAAGGAATAACAGATATTTATGAAGACATAGCCAAAAAAATAAAGTTTAATAGGATTGTGAACAAAGACTTTTTCATAAGCATACTTGTTTCATTTGGGGAAATGTTACAGGCTATAAGAGAAAGTAAATCAGAAACATGGTCAAATAACATTGGGAAATTCAAAAAGAAATACCATGAGATCGAGATAAAGCTAGACATAGAAAGCGCCAAGAATAAAGAAGAGGTAGAACTTATGGGTTATCTCTATGCAATTCTTCGTTATATTCATGGACTATCTGAAGAAGGGTTTATGCTTTAATGAGTTTCTACTTATTGGGTCTAGTAAATCTAATTAAAGAAACCTTAAAAATAATGGGGCTCTACAATATCAAGAGCTATCCAAAACCTTTATATACCCTAGTTAAATAATAAAGACTATGGGAAGAATTAAAACAACCATGATTAAGCGTGTGGGAAATAAACTCGTAAATCAATATAGAGCTAGCTTCAAAAAAACATTTGAAGAGAATAAAGTGATTGTCCCAAAATTTGTAGAAGTACCTTCTAAGAAACTAAAAAATGTCCTCACAGGTTATATTACTAGGTTAATGAATAAAGAAGAATAAAAAAGAAGACTCTATAAGAGTTTTAGCCTAGTAGAATGTAGCAATAACAAGTTGCAGGAGGACGCAATGGATCCAGAGAAAAAAGAAAGAACCAATGATAATGTTGTCTTTATTGGTGAAAAGCCATTTATGAATTATGTAACAGGCGTTGTCATGCAGTTTACCACTTTAGGGGCTCCTGAAGTAGTGATAAAAGCACGAGGAAAATTCATTGCAAAAGCAGTGGATATTGCAGAAGTGGCAATGAAACGCTTTTTAGAAAATCAAGTAAAGACAGAGAAAATCCTGATTGACAGTCAGCAGTTTACAAATAAAGAAGGAAGGCAGGTACGTGTCTCTACGATTGAGATATATCTCAAAAGATAATTTTTTTTATCTATGTATGACTTCCAGTCCTGGCATATGCCATTGGCATTCTTCTGCAAGCAGTCTTCTATGGCATCTATCCGCTTTTTCTTCAATGCAAAGCAAAGTAATGGGCAGACTAAAAGCGATTCGTGCAATATTTTCTACATGATATGCAATAACTGGTTCTTTAAGATATTCTAAATAGCTCTTTTCAAATAGTTTCCAATCAATTTCTTTTCGATAGTATGCACCAACAAATTTTGCTGGAGCAGAAAGAACTCTATTCCATTCATCATAAAGAGTATGGTGTATCCTTGGATCTGGAGTAATACCATCTTCTAAAGTATGCCTGCTCATCACAGAAATACGTAAGCCATCTCGTAGATCTCTTGAGGAAAGAATGCATCGTGTAAACAAAGTCATAAAAGATAAAAATATTCTTTTCTTCAAAAACTTTACGAAAACTTATAAAGTTTCTTAGCATCTAAAAAATAATGCTTATAATAACAATCCTTCTTTTTGTTATTTCCTTAAGTGTTTTAGTGAAAAGTTATCAATGATGCAACCCTTGCTCTCGGTGTCGTAATTCTGATACACCCTTTTATATTTGATCCAAGAGTAATATATACCACTGGGGTAGCAATGATTATAGCAGCAGCCCTAGTTATATTTTTTATGAAGACAGATCGTGTGCTTTCAAAAAAAGAAGGGGTTGTTCTCATTCTTTTTTACATTCTCTTTCTTATCACAGAACTCATTTTGGGAAAAATAATCTAAAAAGATTTATAAATTCTTCTTCCTAATGAAAGAAGAAATGCTAGAATTTTTACAAAGTGTAGATCAAAGTTTACTTTTCTCTATAGGCATTATCCTTATTGCGGCAGCATTTTTTGCATATATCGCAAGAATATTCAAACAACCATTGATTCCTGCATATATTATTGCTGGATTAGTCCTAGGCCCCATAGGTTTAAAACTCATTCAAGATGTAGAGCTTATTCAAAGTATTTCAGAGATAGGTATAGTTTTTCTTCTCTTTATTGTGGGTCTAGAAATGGATTTGCAGAAGTTAAAAAAATTAGGTTCAGTAACAGTCATCACAGGTGTTCTTCAGGTTATTTTAACCTTTGCTGCAGGATATGCAATTGCTCTTCTCCTAGGCTTTGACCAAATAAATGCAGTCTATGCAGGTCTTATTCTTGCATTTTCCAGCACCATGATTGTCATTAAACTTCTCTCAGATGAAGATGAGCTGAATACGTTGCATGGAAGGATTATTTTAGGAGTGCTCTTCATTCAGGACATTATAGTTATTATTGCTTTAACAGTATTACTCAGTGCAGATTCCTTAACAGTAATGACATTATTGACAACGTTAGAAAAATTTATAGCATTACTTCTTGCAGTCTATGTCTTAAATCGTTTTATCGTACATTCTTTATTTAAGTTTGCAGCAAAATCAAGTGAACTACTTTTTCTTTTATCCGTAGCGGTATGTTTTCTTTTTTCTCTTGGCGCATATCTCCTAGATTTTTCCATTGCAATAGGGGCATTTCTTGGAGGAATTACACTTGCAAATCTCCCGTATAATCTTAATATTATTGCTCGTATAAGCTCATTAAAAGACTTCTTTGCAACAATATTTTTTGTATCTCTTGGCTTGCAGCTTGTTTTTGTCAATATAAGCACAATATTCTTTCCTCTTTTCATTTTCCTTCTTGTCATTATCCTTTTGAAACCAATAATAGTTATGATAATTCTAAGTTTCCTAGGTTATGATAAAAGAAATGCCTTTGTTTCTTCAGTAGCACTTGCACAAATATCCGAGTTTGGCTTAATCCTTGCATTATCAGTGGATAATATTTCTCCAGAATTATTTTCGATTACAATCCTTTTAGGAGTGATAAGTATTGCACTCACTGCATATATTATGAAATATGAACTAAGTTTTTATACAAAAATAAACTATTTCCTCTCATTTTTCGAAAAACTCTCTAAAAGAAAAAAACAATTAGGCTATGAATATAGAGACCATCCAGATATGATTCTTTTTGGTGCAAATCGTGTTGGTGGTACATTTCTCAAAACCTATCATCACAATAAATTAAAAATAATGGTAGTAGATTTTAATCCAGAGATTATTGAAAAATTAAAACAAAATAGAATTCCTTGTATGTATGGGGACATAACTAATATAGAAATTTTGAAACGAATAAATTTTAAATCTGCAAAAGTAGTTATTTCTACAGTAAAAAGAGAGCAAGATAATCTTTTTTTAATGGATTACGTGAAAAACCTGCGCTCAGAGGCTTTAATTATCCTTACAGCAAAGACTGTAGAGGAAGCAATAACCCTGTATGATGCAGGGGCAGACTACGTTCTTGTACCTTATGTAAAGTCTGGAGAGATTATTTCTGGATTGCTGGGGAAATATCTTCATAATAAAAAAGATTTAGAAAAAATGAAACTGAAGCATCTTGCAATTTTAAGAGAAAGCATGAGGCAAAAATAGTTTTTAGGGAGATAAAAGAAGTCGAAGGAATATAGTTCTATTCAAGTCTTTTTCCAAGGGAAAATAAGGGGAAAAATCTGAGAAAGTATAGCCTGAATAGGTTGTAAGAAATCTTTTCAGAAAGCCTTCTGCATCTTGAGCAAGATGAGCTTCTTTCATGAGAGTGACAAGATCATCTTGAGGAGAAGGAAGAGAGGAAAATCGCTTGGAAGGATCATACCCAGGATAGGATGTTTGAATGCTCTCACAAAGTTCTATAGCCTTATCTTTTTCTCTTCTTGCAAAAGCATAAGAAGCCAGAATAAATAAAAAATCTGCAGGAAGATAGGTATCACTAGAACAAATATCCCGCGCAGAAACAAAAGATCTTTCAAGATCTTCTAAAACAATTGCATCTCGGTGATTTCTCCATCTCTTTTGAAGAGAAACAGGAATTTTTTCTTGAAGAAAATGTGTGATGCTCATAAAAAAAAGAAATTTTTCTGTATGTTATAAAGTTTAGGGTTTTAATGGGAGTTAAGAAGAATAAACTGTGCATACTTTTTTTGAGGCAAAACATATCTTTGATACATGGGCTCTACTGTTCTAATCCATCTCCTTTTCGTTCCTTCAAAACTTTTCCCCCTCTCATGTATATCCCTAAGAAGGCGCCTTTCCAAGCGTACTTTCTCAGGGGCCTCAATAAAGATTTTAAGATCTAAACAAGAAAGCAAAGATTCATGCAAGGAGTATAAGCCTTCTAAGACAATAAGGGGCTGTGGAAAAAAGAGTTCATAGCCTTCTCTTTTTCCTGTATAATGATAAATAGGTTTTTCAATGCTTTTTCCTGCTTTAAGGAGATGAAGATGTTCTGCAAGAAGAGGAAAATCAAAGCATGCAGGATGATCATAGTTATCTCCTAAATGTTCTGGTCGCTCACTCTCATTAAGATAATAATCATCTAAGGGAAGATGGCTTGCATGCCCATTATACATCTCACAAAGAAGGCGAGCGAGATGGCTTTTTCCAGAAGCAGAACCCCCTGCAATAGCTACAGTAATAAGAGGAGTTGTATCACGCATGTGACCAATATCTTTTTGTAAAACAAGGAGCCCTTCATCAAGAGAAATTTCTTTCATAAACAAAATAAAAAAAACTTAGTCTTTTTAAATATTTTCATGGCACAGGGGGGATTTGAACCCCCAACCCCGAGCTCATGAGACTCGTGTTCTACCAGGTTAAACTACTGTGCCAAATGTTCTTTGAGAAAAATTAGTCCTTTAAAAGGCTTTGGATGGTTTTTTGAACTTTGTCTAAATCTGGATCATGCTGTGTTCTCCAAGTCTCAATTTTGATTCCATCACCTGGTCTTCGAGGGATAATATGAAAATGCACGTGCGGCACAAGCTGTCCTGCATCCTTTCCATTGTTTTGAAGAATATTAATGCCTTCTGTATAATGCATCATACCTTTGGCAATTTTTTGCAATGTTTTCATAAAAGCAATATATTCATGCTCTGGTATTTGAGAAAGAAATTCATAATGATTTTTAGGAATAACAAGTGTATGCCCTTTACTTGCAGGATGAATATCTAAAAAAGCAAGACTAAAACTATCCTCATAAACTATCTGTGTAGGAATTTCTTTTTGTATGATACTACAAAAAACGCAATTAGACATCTTTAGATCCTCGGAAGATCTCTTTTTTATTTTCTTTAAGCCCATCGAGAATTTGCTGCTTTGCAATTTCCAAAAGACCTACAGTTTCTTGTGGAGCCATATTTTTAGAACTCATCTTCGTTGCCATCTTTCCATCTTTAACAATAAATTTAATGATAAATATTTTGTTTTCACTCATACACAAAAGAAGGCTAATATTCTTTAAAAAACTATCTTTTCAGAAAAGCATACGGAAAGTTTATATAGGAAAAAGTTTTCAGAAGAAAAATGAACAAAATATTCATTATAACATTCATTGCAATTTTATGCATGTCTTTTTTTGTAGCCGCAGAAGAAAATCTTGAAACCTTACTCTTAGAAGGAACAGAAGAGTTTTCAGGAGAAGAAAGAATCGATGCACAAAAAGAAGTACTCGCAAATAATCCTGATCTCATTACAAAAGAAATTGAAGCATTTACAACGTCTCTTCCAGGCATATTAAAAACTGTCGTAGGAAATGTACAGGTAAATATATATTTTGAGAATGATTATGTAATGGGTATTGTATTAGAAGATACAAAAGTGGTAGAAATACAAAATGAAGAAATAGCCAATCCTACATTTGAGGTTTATGTTTCTGATAAAGTCTTTGAAAAAATAAATACAGGTGAAGAGCCGAATATAAAAACAACATTGAAAGATAAAGACATAACATATAAAGGTCTTGGTTTCAAAGGAAAAATGAAATCTGCTATTTTAACTGCAGCATTAAAAGTTTCAGGGATGTAATTTTCCAAAGTTTTATAAGGCAAAAAATCCTATACCAATATATGGAATACCCCCTCTACTATACTCTAGAAGAGGCAGAAACCCTCTTGCCAAGAGTAGAGGAAAAAATACAACGCCTAAGAAAAATCCATAAAGCCTTAGAATTTCTCAGTAGCATAAATATAGAAAATGAAGCAGACAATCCTGATGTGGATCTTATTATTACAAGATTAAATATGAAATATTATAAAAGGGTATATCTCTATCATAAATATCTTACAGAATTATTAACCATGGGAGTAATAATAAAAGATATCCGCCTTGGTATTGTTGATTTCTATGCAAAATATGAAGGGCGTTCTATTCACCTCTGTTGGAGAATAGGAGAGAAAGAAATAAAATACTGGCATGAAATTAATGAAGGTTTTGTAGGAAGACAGCCTATTGATATACTACACCAAAAACACACACTCTAGAAAAATTTAAATATGCATGGAACTCTTTTTTTCCTATGGAACACAATAGACTCGCACAAGAACGGATAGAAAAAGTAAAAAAATTGCGAGAAATGGGCATAGATCCCTATCCCTATTCCTACAAAGACTATGTCTTTAGCTCAGTTCTTCTTGAGAAATATCAAAATCTCAAAGAAGGAGAAAAAGGAGAAGAGAAAGTTTCAATCATGGGGAGAATAATGACCCTAAGGGAAATGGGAAAAGCTTCTTTTGCACACATACAAGATCAAGAGGGGCAAATACAAGTATACATAAGAGAAGAAGAATTAAAAAATTATGATGTCTTTAAATTAGTTGATCTTGGGGACATTCTTGGTATAAAAGGCCATGTATTCAAAACAAAAAAAGGGGAAATTACAGTATGGGCAGAAGAATTTGTTCTTCTCAGTAAATCCATTTTGCCATTACCAGATAAATTTCATGGATTACAGGATACAGAGATTCGTTACAGACAAAGATATGTAGACCTTATCGCAAATCCAGAAGTAAAAAAAACTTTTCTTTTGCGAAGTAAAATTGTAAGTGCAATAAGAGAGTATCTTGATAAAAAAGGCTTTGTAGAAGTAGACATTCCTGTATTGCAGCCAGTCTATGGCGGAGCAAATGCCCGTCCTTTCAAAACGCACATTAATGCATGGAATTTAGATTTATTTCTATCTATTTCACCAGAATTATATCTCAAAAGACTGATTGTAGGCGGTTATGAAAAAGTGTATACTATCTGTAAGAATTTTAGAAATGAAGGTGTAGATAAAACGCATAATCCAGAGTTTACGATGATGGAATGTTATTGGAGTGGTGTTGACTACAATGATATGATGGAGCTAACAGAAGATCTCTATGAATATGTTGCAGAGAAAGTATTAGGCACAACAGAAATTGTCTACCAAGGAACAAAAATAAGTCTAAAAAAACCCTGGAAAAGGCTTACGATGGCTGATGCATTAAAAACCATGGCAAAAATAGATGTAGAGAAACTTTCCGATAAAGAAATTTTCAAATGTATCGAACAACAAAGAATTGATGCACATAATCTTACAAGAGGCCTTGCAATAGCTGCACTTTTTGAACAGCTCTGTGAAGAAAAGCTCATACAGCCAATATTTATTACAGACCATCCTCGAGAAACAACTCCCCTATGTAAACTAAAAAGGGGAGATCCAGAGTTAATAGAACGTTTTGAGCCCTATATTAATGGCTGGGAAATTGGTAACGGGTATTCAGAGTTAACGGATCCTATTCTGCAAAAGAAATTTTTAGAAGAACAGGTGGAAAGAGGTCGTGGTGGCGATGAAGAAGCACATCAAATGGATACAGACTTTATCCGTGCAATGGAATATGGAATGCCTCCTACTGGCGGTGTAGGTATTGGTATTGATAGAATGGTTATTCTTTTAGCCAATGCAAGTTCTATTCGCGAAGTTATTTTCTTCCCAACAATGAAACCAGAAAATTAAAGAGTTCTAAACCTTTCTATTTCTTTTTGTATCTTCATCTTATCCCAGCCTCCTTGAATAAGATCATTGAAAATATCCCCCTCATGATGCCCCAGGCAAATTCTTTTGTAAATATATGACTCAAATTGCCCTTGAGGCAGTTTTTTTATTGCAAGAGTCATTTTTTGAATAGCATCTTCTTTCCACCCTTGGTTCAGTAAAGCTTCTCGAAGATGTTCCCTATCCTGATAAAGGTACACATACCGTTTTAGAATACTCTGATTTTTCTCCTCAACAACTTCTTCAGGAACAATTTTTTTGTTTCGTATTCGCTGATAAAAAGAGACGCCTGTTTTTGCAAAGTAGTAAAGCAATAAAGAAAAGAGTACCACATAGACAAAGATAAAAAGGAAAGAAGAACTTGTTGGATAAGAAGAAAGTACTTCTCCTAAAGAAGCAAAAGTACCATTATCTTCACTTTCTTCTGGAGCATTGCCTGTTTTTAGGCTTTGAGCAGTAACGCTTTCTTCATAAAGAGTCTGTGTGCTAAGTGTAAAAGTCCCAAAACGATTCACATCACTTTCCAGATAATAATATTCCTCATCCTCATCAACAAAATAGATATCATAAAAAGTCCCTTCCTCATCAAAAAAGAGAAGATCTTCTAGTGAATATCCATTCTCTTCGAGCAAGGATTTCTCAAAAGTATATTCAAGAGTAAAATAAGAAAGTTGACTTGTATCAAATGTAGAAGAAAAAATAGAAAAACGATTATAATTTCCTTCTGGATCAGCACCTTGAACATAAAGAATAATATCCTTCAAATCACTGTTAGATGCAAAGTATCCAGAAAAAAGAGCGACAGCAGAGTCATACATGTCTATACGTTCTTCAACATCAGTGGAAAGGAATAAAAAAGGAAATTCATAAAGCAAATATTCCTCTTCATGGAAATCAATGAACGGTTCTTTTTCAGCAGCTGCTTTTCCTCCATCACTAGCAGCAGCACTTGTTGTTCCAGGTGGAGCTGGAGGCGTATTGGAAAGAGTATAAGTCCCAAAGACATTTGTGCTAAAAGGGATATAGTAGCTATTCCATTCATTTGTTTCTGTTTGTACAACCCACGTAGAAGTGGCGTAATTAAAACGGAAGAGCTTGAAAGTTGTCGAATAAAGGGTATTAACTGCATCAGACACATAGGAAAGACCCACAGTAGCATTTCCACTTAAATTTCCTACAAGGTGATCATCAGGGATAATTGTCCAAAAATTAACAATTTCACTCTCTAAGTTTGTACTTGTATTCTCAGGATTTGTAATAGAAGCATGGACAACAGCAGAAATTTTAGCACTGATATTATTTCGTGTAGTAAGACTAATACTTGCAAAATTGTCACCAAGGCTATTTGTAAAATTAATAATAACAGCAGTATTTGCAGTAAAATTATAACTAGTTGTATTTTGGCTAAGAACAAGTGCACTTCTATTAAAAACATAAAAGCTCAATGTTGTATTCACAAATTGATTTGCAGTATCATTACAATTGATATAATAGGTATAGTTGCCTGCGGCATTGCTCAAATTAATAACTTGTCCATGACTAAGTCCAGAAGTAAATGTCATTGGGCCATAAGATCCACTCTTATTTTTGTATTCACAGTATGCAGGCTCATTTGTCGTTACATTTAATGAAGTAGTATTCTCCCAAGAGACAGCAATAGGATCATCAATAGCAGTTAAAGTTGGTACCCGAGTATCGAGCCGCACTGTTCGGTAATTCCAAATGCTTGTGCTCCTTTCGCTATCAAGACTTTCATTAATAGCTTGGTGAGCACGGGCTCTCCAATAATACGTATTATCAGCATAGTCTGCAAGAGTAAGCGTGTAGTTCGTGCTGTTCAAATATTCAATTGATTCTCTTGCCACATTGCTAATACGAAGTTCATCAATGGTTCCGTTAAGAACAATATTTCCATCTGAAAAACTCCCATTTGTTCCAAAATAAACCATCATTCCACTAACCCCTGCCGTTAAATTAGGCCCAGTAGTCCTATTCACAAGAGTTCCATCAATAAATAAACTTAAATTTTTGTTTCTCTGCCAAGAAACTCCAATATGATGCCATTCTTGTGCAGTCCAGAGAGTAATATTATAACTCAAAACAACAGAATTATTCCGATCCATACTCAGATAAAGAAGTGATCCTGTACGATTAAGAGCAAGTCTATTATCTCCTTGTGCAAGAAAATAATTTATTCCACCATCATTTCCTCTCCAATTAGGTCGCACCCAAAATTCAATAGTCCCCATACCATCATTAAGTACTGGTCGGAGTGTACGAAGGAATTGTCCACTATTTTTGATTTCAAAGCCATTTCCCCATCTCCCATAACTCTGTGTATTACTCCAGTTCCCAAGAAATCCATGATCACGTAAAGTTTCCTTCAATTCAAAATGTTCTACAAAAATTGTCTGATTATCATCACTATAATCTACTTCTGTGAGATTATTAATAGCAAGTGTACTCACAAGAACATTGCTAAAGTTAGAATCATTTGCAAGCAGAAACTCATAAAAAACAGTATCATTTTCAAAATCAATTGCACGCGTCCAATTAAAAGTAACATTCGTTGATGTTTGTAAAGAATTATTGTTTTGTGCTAAAAGAGAATTATTTCCTGTGTTAGTATTATGGATATATGCAGAATAATTAAAAAATTGGAAGGAAACATCAAAGAGAGTTGGGCTTTGAAAGCTGCTATTAGATGCAAAGAAGACTGTATACTGCATAAATCGTTGAAGTTCTCCTGTATATTCTCCTCCGGTAGAGTTAGTAAATCTATCCTCTGCATGAGAAAGGATTTCAGCAGCAGAAAGCGTTCTGTTATAGATGACAAAACTATCAAGTGTTCCATTAAAAATATTAAGACCAGGCCCATCTCCAATAGTAAGAGCTGTTGTTCCAGTGCTTATACTCCCATTTGTAACTGAAGCTTTTTCAAGGCTCCCATTCACATAAAGTCTTGTGGTATTATCAGCATCTCGAGTAACGACAATATGTGTCCAATTTTCTAAGAGAAGAGAAGATACTCCTTCTGTTGTTTTAGTAGTCCCATCATCATTGCTTACATTAAAAATAAGAGTTCCACTTCTATTTGTATAAAGTGTGTATTGAGATTTACTAAATAATGCAATGCCTGTGTTATTATTTGTTGGCTTTACCCAAAGTTCTATACTATAGTTTTTTGGACTATTCAAACGAAGAGCAACTGCACTAGCAATAGCAACACCATTTTCTCCATACATCCGTACACCATAGCCATGTTTCCCAAAAGGAGTAAAATCATTATTAGAAAGGTTTGCTTCTGAAGCTAATTCTCCTTTTGTTAAACTTATATTCCCCTTTCCCTCAGAAAAATCTACTCCAATAATCATATTGAAATCTTTAGAATGTGTTGGATCAGGTCCAGAATATTCTGCCCAGTTTGTTGTTCCATTATCTCCTTGTACTCCTGTACGAACTTGTAAAGAAAGATTTGTTCCTGCAGGAGTATAGTTTGACCAACGAAGAAGAGGGTCATCATGTCCATTTGGAAGGGCAAGGACTTGTGAAGTAAAATTTCCATTGACAAAGTATGCAGTACTAGAGCTATTCAAAAGACTAATATTCCCAATCTGTAAACTACAATTAACATAATTACAAGTGCCATTTCCAAATTGTGCTTGTGTTGTTTCAACTTCTAAAGTATTTTGTCGAGAAAGCCGTACAATTCCTCTTTTATACTGGTCGTGGATAACCGCCGCAGATAAACTTGCATTATAAGCTGCAACTTCATCAATAAACCCTCGAAAATGGGTTGTTGAGCCTATATCATTTTTTCCAAAATAAAGAAGACCAGAATAATTTCCCAGTCTTCCAGAGACGCTTGTAGAGTTGTCTAAACTGCCATCAATATACAAAGAGAGAGTGCTGTTATCATAAGTAAATACAATGTGTTTCCATGTGTTCAAAGGAAAGAGCCCACTGCCAACAAGTTGTTGAGAAGTGCCATTTGCCCCTAAAGGAAAATCAATTTCTAAAATGTTACCATCAATATGAATTCTAAATTGATCAAGATGATAGAGTTCCATATTTGCTGCTTCTCGTGCAAAAACCCACATCTCAAGAGTAAAGTTCTTTGTAAAGTTGAGTGATGCAGTATTCCCAACAGTAAAATTATTTGTTCCATTTGGAACAATAGCATAATAGTTTCTTCCGGTAGTCCAATTAGACTGGTTGCTGGAGCCAGAAAAATTATTTACAAATTCATGGAACTCAGTCCCAATGCCTTCATCAAAAGCCCAATATGCAACAAGGCTATTTCCAACTTGAGGAATAATACCACATTCAATCTTATCATGAACACTAACATTTCCTGTTGCAAGAGTACTTTGATTTTGTAGTCGCATTGTATTTCCATTCACATACCAAAGATACAAAAGAGAAGTGACGTCAGTGCTTATGGATCCATTTGCACAAGTAAGGATAATATTATTACTCAAATAAGGAGTTTCATTTTCTACATTCACATAATCAACTTGATATGCTCCACTACTATTTCCAACAAAAAATCCTGAATATGCAGTGAGTATGCTTGCACTTTCTTCTTGTACTACAACAGGCTCTTCTAGCATAGCAATACTTGCATTTTCTTCCGTAACATTCTCTACAACAATAACCTCTTCTACAAGCTCTTCTTCGAGGCTGATATATTGCCTTTGATAATATACATATGCACTATCTACAAGAGTTTCATTAAGAATAAGATCAACATAGATATAGCCCTCAGAAAGATTGTAATTGTCTAAATCAAAAGAAAGAGTAGTATCTTGAACATAAGGTTCTAAAGGAGAAATATCATACACACTTAAATTCTGACTAATACGTGCAAATCCATCGCTGAGATTCCATCCTTCTTGAAGAGAAAAAGTAACAATATTTTCACTTCCTAAAAAAGCAAAACCTGTAAACGAAGGAAAAAAGAAAAGTGTAGAGAAAGAAACTGCTAAAAAAAGAAAAAGCAAAACCAAAAGAAGAGGAGATCTTTTACTTTTCTGTATTTCTTCTCTTTGTAAAACATGAACACCATAGCTTCTCAGATTCCTTGCTTTTTCATCATAACTTCTAGAAAAATAAGAACCCCTAACTTTTTCTTTCATCACATATCCTCTTTTATATAATAAAAGGAGTCTTAAATATTTAAAAGACTTTCTTTTTAAGAAGGAGTATAATAAAATTTAAAAACAAAAGAAACATGGGAAAACCTATGAAAACAGGAATACATGTCGCAGATGCAATGACAGTAAACCCTGTAGTTATTTCTGGAGCAAAAACAATTCTTGAATCTGCTAAGATTATGGTGAAAAAAAGGGTGGGAAGCCTTCTTATCATAAAAGAGGAAATCCTTGAAGGGATCATTACAGAAAAAGATTTGGTTCATTTCCTTGCAAAAGGCCTTGATCCAAAAACAACAAAAGTACGCGAAGTCATGACAAAAAAGATTCTCACAATTTCACCAGAAGAAGATTTGTATAATGCTCTTTTGAGAATGAAAAAAGAAAAAATACGAAGACTTCCTGTAATAAATAAAAAGAAACTTGTTGGTATGCTCACTTTAAATGATATTCTCAAATTACAGCCTGCCCTTTTTGATCTAATGGTGGAAAAAGGAAATATACGCTTAGAAAAGAAAAAAGAAAAATATGTAGAAGGAAGCTGTGAAGTCTGTGAAAATTTTGAACGCTTGTATGAAGTAGATGATCAATATATGTGCGCTGAATGCCGTGACGAACAGAGTGCAAAGTCAGCAGAAGAATAACCGAAACTATTATTAATTGTATTCTCTCTAGAGATAGAATGGGTTTAGAAAAAGTTCCAAGTCCAATAACTGTTATTAATGATGCACAAATTAAACATCATTCTTATGTAGATATTATTGGTTTATTAAGGTCTCTTCCTTCATGGTTTAATTCTATGGGCTATCTCTTCTTTGAAAAAGGCCTTTCGGAAAAGGATATTGGTACAGGGGATCAAATAGAATCAGAATGGACTGCAGTAAAAGATGTGACAGAATATATCCGATATTCAATAGATATTACCATCGTAGCAAAAGACTTGAGAAAAGTAGTTTTAGAAACTGGTGAGGAGGTCTATTGGGGGAGAGTACTCATAAGTGTTACTGCAAAGCTTACAAAAGATTTTCAAAAGAAATATGAAGAAAAAAAGATTCTGCGTGAGCTGTATGAGAGATTTATAATCAAAGAGGATATAAAAAAACACCTTGGAAAACTAGTCGTAGAGTCAGGTGATTTAATAAGCACCGTAAAATCCTTTTTAAAATAACCCTAAATCAAGAAGCTTTTTTAGGAATATTTTCTAATAAGCCGTCTTTTCGCAATCGATTATAGAGGCTGCGATTTTGTTTCTGCAATTCTCCTCTTGTTACTCCATTATAATGTTCTTGGTAATATGCAACAGGATCTTCTCCAAAATCCATTCTTGGAAGTAATGGTATTTTGTCCAAAAGCTTATCCCTTTGTAATCGTGTGTACAAACTGGGATTTTCTTTCTCGAGTTGTCCTCGGGAGAGATCATCATAATTTTTCTGGTAGTATCCTAAAGGATCTTTTCCAAAATCACTTCTGGGATAGACAGGGATTTTCTTCAATAATTTATTTTTTCGTAATCGCGTATACAAACTCGGGCATAAGAGCTTGAGCTTTCCTCGTGTTACCCCATTAAAATGCTTTTTGTAATATTCAAAGGCATTTTTTCCAAAATCATGTATGGCAAGAGGAACGTCTTTTAGTACATCCTCCTTCCGCAATCGATTATAGAGGCTGCGATTTTGGTTCTCCAATTCTCCTCTTGTTACTCCATTATAATGTTCTTGATAATATGCAACAGGATATTCTCCAAAGCCCGCTCTTGGAAGTAATGGTATTTTGTCCAAAAGTTTATCCCTTTGTAACCGTGTGTACAAACTGGGGTTTTCTTTCTTGACTTGCCCCCTTGTGAGTCCCTCATAATTTTGATGATAATACGCAACAGGATCTTCTCCAAAATCTGCTTTAGGAATTGTGGGAATACGATGAAGGAGTCCATCTCTTTCTAATCGATTGTAGAGAGATTTATTTTCTTTTTGTAATATCCCTCGTGTTATTCCAGTATAGTGTTCTTCATAAAAAAGAAGCGGGTCATGTGTTTTCGCTATCTCTCTCGTCCAGCGTACTTTTTCTTCAAGAGTATCCATAATTTTTAAAAATAAAGCCCTGTTTATAAGTCTTCTTTCAAGGAATAGAAAAGTTTATATGGCGCAAAGCTTTTAAAACTATAAAATGGGTGTAAAAGATTTTCTCAGTCCACCAAAGACAATTAATAGTACTTTAGTGTATGATCAAAAAGAACTTTATCGCTATCTCCAAAAATGGCTTTCTGAACGTGGCTATGATGTTGCAGAATTAGATTATACAGAAAAAATTCTTGCAGACAGTAAAAAACTTTATGCGTTTAATTGGATCTGTGATAAGCGCGTTGATGATTATACTAAATTTATGGTAAGTATTGATTTCAAAGCTGAAGCAGAAAATGTACAAATTGAATTGCAGGATGAAAAAAAGAAAACTGCACAAAAAGGAACAGTCACAATAAAAATAGCAACATATATAGAAAAGGATATAGAAGCAGAGTGGTCTTTAAAAAAAGAAGCTCCCTATCGTGCACTTATGCGGGAGATCTATGATAAAATGGTGACCAAAGGAAAATGGGCAAGGTATACAAACAAACTTGCAAAAGATGCAAATCTTTTGATCTCAGATATAAAAACATATTTGAAAACACATAGATATGACTAAGAATGGAAAGAAAACTTATTGAAGCAATTGCAACTTTGGTGGGTCTCACCATTGGTGCAGGCATTCTCGGTATTCCCTATGTTGTTGCACAGGCTGGCTTTCTCACAGGCGTCTTTATCATTCTCTTCTTAGGGCTAATTATTGTCTTAATGAATTTGTATGTTGGAGAGATAACACTGCGAACAAAAGGGACGCACCAGCTTCCTGGATATGTAGAAAAATATCTTGGGAAAAAAGGAAAATTTTTTATGATGATTTCTTTGATGATTACAGTCTATGGAGCACTGACAGGCTATATTATTGGTGAAGGTGTGGCATGGGCAGCAATCCTTAACATTTCTCCACTTTATCCCATGCTCATATTCTTTGCACTTATGGCTATCATTGTTTTTCGTGGTTTAAAGCTCATTAAAAATATAGAACTTTGTCTTAATACTTTTGTTATTGCAATAATTTTGGTGATTGTTTTTTTATCTTTCCAAGGAATACAAGCAGAAAATTATACGGGCTTTGATGCAGCAAAACTTCTCATCCCTTACGGTGTCGTCCTTTTTGCCTTTGCTGGTTCTGCAGCAATTCCAGATATAAAAATGGAATTAGAAAAAAATAAAAAACTCATGAAAAAGGCAATTCTTATTGGGACTATAATACCTCTCTGTCTCTATCTCCTTTTTGCCTTTGCTGTTGTTGGTGTTACTGGCATCAATTCGACAGAACTGGCAACTGTTGGCTTAGGCCAAGAGATTGGTTTGCATATGCTTCTTCTAGGAAATATTTTTGCAGCCTTTGCAATGGGAACAAGTTTTCTTCTTCTTGCATTGGCGCTCTTATGGATGTATCACTATGACTACAAGATGAAAAAAATCCTTGCTTGGGCTCTAACATTGACTATCCCCCTTATCATTGCATTTTCAAACTATTCTAGCTTTGTACAAGTCCTTGCAATAACGGGAACTTTCGCTGGTGGTTTAGAAGGTATTCTTATCGTCCTTACACATAGGGCTGCACAGAAAAAATCAGAAAGACAACCAGAATATAGCATAAAAAGTAACATTTTTCTCAATATTTTATTGATAGGAATTTATCTCATAGGCATGCTATACATGCTCTATATTTTATTGTAACAGAAAAAAGAGACTTATTCAGTGTTTCTATCATCCAAAAAATCTTCTAATGTTTTATATGGGACTTCAAGAGAAGAGTATAATTTCTGCAGTACATCTTCTTTAGGGAAAGACTTTCCTTGTACATATTGCGAAACTCTTTGCTTTGTAACCTCTATTTCTTCAGCGAGCCAAGACTGATTTCTTCCTAATTCTTTGAGCCGTTTTTTTATGAGATCACTCAACTCTTGATTTTCAGGCCTACTAGTCCTCTGCCTTTCATGATAATCATTATATTCAGTTCGTGATGCAAATAATTTTCTTGTTTTTGGGTTCGTTCTTTGTCTTATATGATAATCATCATATTCAGTTAGTGATTCAAATAATTTTCCTGTTTCTGGGTTCGTTCTTTGTCTTGAATGGTAATCATTATATTCAGTTAGTGATTCAAATAATTTTCCTGTTTCTGGGTTCGTTCTTTGTCTTGAATGGTAATCATTATATTCAGTTAGTGATTCAAATAATTTTCCTGTTTCTGGGTTCGTTCTTTGTCTTATATGATAATCATTATATTCATTTTGTGATGCAAATAATTTTCCTGTTTCTGGGTTCGTTCTTTGTCTTATAAGATAATCATTATATTCATTTTCTGATGCAAATAATTTTCCTGTTTCTGGGTTCGTTCTTTGTCTTATATGATAATCCTTATATTCATTTCGTGATTCAAATAATTTTCCTGTTTCTGGGTTCGTTCTTTGTCTTATAAGATAATCATTATATTCATTTCGTGATTCAAATAATTTTCCTGTTTCTGGGTTAGTTCTTTGTTTAATTCTTGTTAAACTATATATAGCCTGATAAGAAACTCCAATTTGTTGAGCTATTTTCGAAATGTCCAATCCATTACCATTATCATATAAGAGTGTAATCTTTTCTTTTATCTCTGCTGATAATCTTTTTGCCATAGAAACAAATCGAAAAATCAAAGCTTATAAATCTTGCTATAATAGTCTATAGCGATCTAAATAGGAATAAAAAAGCCATTTTGAGCAGCTTTCAAATAGCCTATTTTATTGCAAATATCCTAGATGTAGCACAATATGTACTATTTTAAAGGCAACCAAGACTTTATAAAGGGGAAAATATCTCAAGAGACTAGGTAAAATAGAAAAATGTTAGTTGAAGAATTAAATTTAAATCACAATATTCTCAAGGCAATAAAAGCGCTTGGTTATGTTGAAGCGACGCAAATTCAGGCAAAATGTATACCTGAAATTAAAGCAGGCAAAGATGTTGTAGGACAGTCTAGTACTGGCTCTGGAAAAACAGCAGCTTTTGGCCTTCCTTTATTAGAAAAAGTAGAAAATGGAAAAGGATTACAAATCCTTATTTTAACACCAACAAGAGAATTATGCGTCCAAGTAAGCGATGCAATATATTCTTTTAGTAAATTCATTGGAACACGTATTGTTTCTGTCTATGGTGGAGTAAGCATTGGTCCGCAGATCCATGCCATTCAAAGGGCAGATGTAGTGGTAGGAACTCCTGGAAGGATTCTTGATCACCTAGAACGAAGAACGATTAATTTTGACAAAGTAAAAATTTTAGTCCTTGATGAAGCAGATAAAATGTTTGAAATGGGTTTCATTGAAGATGTAGAAAGAATAATGAAGCATATTCCAAAAGAAAGACAAACACTTTTGTTCTCTGCAACCTTATCCTCAAGTATCCAGCAATTAGTGCAAAGATACTTACGGCATCCAGTAACAGTGAAGGCTGAAGTGCATGTTGCAAAGCACCTCTTAAAGCAAAGATATTATGTTGTTCGTCAGCATGAAAAATTCTCTTTGCTCATGATGTTACTCAAACAAAATCCTTCAGGCATGGGAATTGTTTTCTGTGCAACACGGCGTGGTGTTGATTCAGTTACTAAAAATCTCCGCACACAAGGAGTAAAAGCTATGGCTATTCATGGTGGTTTGACACAAAGTAAGAGAATGTATGCTTTAGATAATTTGAAAAAAGAAAGTATAAATATCCTTGTTGCAACTGATGTTGCTGCACGGGGATTAGATATAAAGAATGTTTCTCATATCTATAATTATGATGTACCAAAAACTGCAGATGAATATGTACATAGAATTGGAAGAACTGCACGAGCAGGGGCAGAAGGAGATGCAATTACACTTCTTTCTGATCATGATTTTGATAATTTCAACCATGTTCTTTCAGATCGATCTCTAACTATTAAGAAAGAAGAGCTTCCCTCTTTTGAGAAGGTAGCTTTCCAAAAACAAGAAAGAGACTTTGATAATCGAAGACCAGGACAAGGGAGTGGCCGTGGTGGATTTGGAAGAGGTCCTTCTTCTGGTGGCTTTGGTGGAAGACCAAGTCCTGGTGCAAGAGGCAGGTCTGATGAACGTCGTGGTCCAAGCTTTGGAAGAAAGAAAGGCCCAGTTTTTGGCAGGAGATAACTTTTTATATTTCCTTCTTATATTTTCCTGAATGGTAACAATTTCTCGAGCAAAAGTGTATGAGAGTTCTGCAATAAAAAAACTAGAACAGCAGGTATGGAAAGATAAGGATATTACAGGCAAATATGAAAATGCGTATCTTACTCGATTTGGATATGTCTTTGTAGCCAAAGAAAAAAATAAAATCATTGGCACTATTCTTGCAATGAAAACTGCAAAAGAAGAAATATATGTAGAGGACATTATCATCCACCCAAAATGGCAGCATCAGGGTATAGGAAAAAGACTCTATGAAACACTCTTCGTAGCTGTAGGAAATCTACCTATTCTTGCATTAGTGAATGTGCACAATGATGCTTCTATAAAATTACATAAAGAACTGGGATTCAAAGGAGTAAAACAAATACAAGATCCTTTTGCTATCAATAAAAAAGCAACAAGTTTTCTCATGAAACGAGAAAAGCAGGAATAAAACTTTTGTCGTCGCTTCGCTCCAGTGCTCAGTCGCCGCAGGGCTCTACAACAAGACGGACGTTACAAAAACGTGGGTTAGTATAGTTGAATAAAATAAGCTTTTCAGTAGAAAAAAGGACTTATCAAAAATATTAGGGCAGATTCCAGAAATTGTTAAAAGCCATAGTAACTTTAAGAAAGAAGCGGATTATAACTCAGAAACAGGCTTTAGATTTATCCTGGATCATAAGGATGATGAAGATAGAGAAAAATATCCTATTCTATCAGAAAGAGATAATATCATTGTTATAGCTGATGAAGCACACAGAAGCCAATACGGATTTTCTGCGAAAATATTAGACAAGAAAGATAAAGCATTAATCACGTATGGATATGCAAAATATCTACGAGATGCCCTGCCAAATGCCTCGTTTATCGGGTTTACTGGAACTCCGATTGAGAAATCAGATAGAAGCACGCCAGCAGTATTTGGAAAATATGTTGATGTTTATGATATTGAGCAGGCAGTTGAAGATGGAGCTACTGTAAGAATTTTTTATGAAAGCAGATTAGCTAAACTTGAATTAAAGCCAGAAGAAAGACCAAAGATAGACACCGATTTCGAGGAAGCAACAGAAGGAGAAGAAATTGAAGGTAAAGACATACTTAAAAGTAAGTGGGCAAGATTAGAAAAAGTTGCAGGCTCTCCAAGAAGAATAAGCAGAATTGCCAAAGATATAATAAAGCATTTTGAGGAAAGAATATCTGTTTTGGAAGGAAAAGGAATTATTGTTGGAATGAGCAGAAGAATCTGCGTAGAACTCTACAATGAAATAATAAGATTAAAGCCAGAATGGCACAATGAAGAAGATGATAAAGGCTTCATAAAAATAGTTATGACTGGTTCAGCTTCTGATCCGAAAGAATGGCAACAGCACATCAGAAACAGAAAAAGAAGAAAGCAGATAGGCGACAACCTGAAAGATGACAAACATGAGCTTAAATTAATGATTGTTAGGGATATGTTTTTGACAGGGTTTGATGCTCCCTCTCTTCATACCATGTATTTAGACAAGCCAATTAAAGGGCATACATTAATGCAGGCAATTGCCAGAGTAAACAGAGTTTATCCTGGAAAAGAAGGCGGTTTGATAGTAGATTATATGGGCGTTGGAGCTGAACTTAAAAAAGCATTAATGAATTATACTGAAAGTGGTGGAAAAGGAAAACCGACTTTTGACCAAGAGCAGGCAGTTAAGCTCATGCTAGAAAAATATGAAGTTGTAAAAGATATGTTCTATGGCTTCAACTATAAAAAATTCTTCCAGCTTAGACCAGAAGAAAGAGTATCTTTTGTTCCGTCTGCAATGGAGCATATTCTCAAAAAGAAAGATAAAAAAGAAAGATTTGCCAGAGAAGTTACTGCACTCCTCAAAGCGTTTTCTTTAGCTGTTCCTCATGATAAAGCAATGAAAATAAAAGATGAAGTGGGACTTTTCCAAGCAATAAAATCTGCTATTACTAAAACAACAGAAACAAAGAGGGAATTACAGGATAAATTTGATTCAGCGATTAAGCAGATTTTATCAAAAGCAGTAATCTCTGATAGGATTATCGATATTTTTGAAGCAGCAGGAATTCAAAAGCCAGAACTTTCCATTTTATCTGAAGGTTTTTTAGCAGAAGTCAAGGAAATGCCCCAGAAAAATCTCGCATTTGAAGCATTGAAGAAATTGCTCAATGATGAAATAAGAATCATGTCAAAGAAAAATATGGTTCAAGCTAAGTCATTTATGGATTTGCTCGATAAAACCATTAAGAAATATACAAACAGAAGCATAGAAGCTGCCCAAGTTATAGAAGAATTAATTGAATTGGCAAGAAAAGTAAGAGATGAGAAAGGCAGAGGCAAAGAACTCAATATGAATGATGATGAAGTTGCATTTTATGATGCTCTTGAAGTCAATGACAGTGCAGTTAAGATTTTAGGCGATGATGCTCTGAGAAAAATCGCATTAGAACTAACTGAAATGATTAGAAATAGTGTAACAATAGATTGGACTCAAAGAGAAAGCGTGCAAGCAGGAATGCGTTTGAAAGTTAAGAAGATTTTAAGAAAATATGGTTATCCTCCTGATAAAGAAAAGAACGCAATAGAAACAGTTTTGAAGCAAGCAGAATTAATTGCTAAGGGGTGGGTGGGTAAATAATAAATTATAAATATGCACCCACTTTAGAGGAAATTAAGTATTCGTTATAGGCTTCTTTTGATATGTTCTTAAAACTTACAATGACTTGTTTAAAAAATGAAGAATCTTCAGAGTCGCCAATAAATAGTATTTTGTCATTCGCCCAAGAACCAACATGCGAAGTAGTTTTAGGTTTATTTTTGACTTGTAAATAGGACATTAAACTATAAATAATTGGATCCTTACTAAGTTCTAATAATTTTGCACCGCGCTTTAGATCATGCGGATGAATATACTCTCTTTTCTCTAGGTTTACTATAATAAAATATTGCCCCATCCAATAAAATCTATGTTTAAGTTTAATATGTGTTTCCTAGAAAAAACCGAAAAGTTTTCGGATTTTTTGTAATATTATTCAAAAATGGTGAAATTTAAGTAAAAACTGTTCATCACCCGCATTCGACTTAAGAATCATCACCCTTTATTGCGACAGAGAGTGAAAAAGAAAGACTTATAATACCCAAGTCTTGCAAAAAGTCTATGAAAATAGGCATTATTGGTGCAATGGATGAAGAAATCCAAATGTACATCCCAAAAATTGTTAATCTCAAAGAAGAAAAGTATAAGATATTTCTATTCTATACTGGAACTTTTGAAAATCATGAAGTTGTACTTGTAAAATCTGGAGTGGGAAAAGTATTTGCTGCAATGGTCTGCCAAATTCTCATTGATGTATACCATATTGATTCTATACTTTTTACAGGTGTTGCCGGAGCATTAAATAAAACACTAGATATTGGTGATGTTGTGGTAAGCACTGATTCAGTACATCATGATTTTGATGCAAGCCCTCTTGGATTTAAGAGAGGCCAAATTTCTTATACAGAGTATCGTTTCTTCCAAGCAGAAAAGAAACTCCTAGATCTTGCTTTAACTGCAAAAATTCCAAACCAAAAAATTATTTCTGGAAGAGTCCTTACTGGGGATCAGTTTTTCACTCATAGAGACAAACAAACTCATACATATCTCGTAGAAGAATTAATGGGGGATTGTATTGAGATGGAAGGTGCTGCTGTAGCCCAAGTATGCCATATTAACTCTATTCCTTTCTTGATTATTAGAACCGTTTCAGATAAAGCAGATGGCACAGCAGTTGAGGATTATAACACCTTTAAAGAAAAGATAGCAGTAAACTCCTTTACTGTTTGTGAAGAAATCCTTAAAAAATTATAGTTTTCTTTCTACATGAATCTTTGAAATCAATGCAGAACATTGAAGAATACTCTCTCTGTTTGTTGCGCGAATATCTCGCGTTATATCAATAAATTCAGAAATACTCTGAGCAGGAATAGACAAAATATAATCCCAACTTCCTGTTCCTCGTTTTATCCAATGTACTCTTTGATTACGAACAATATTATTTTCAAACAAAGATTGCTTCCCTAAATTGATTTTTACAAGAAGATTATGAAATTCTAACCCTAACTTTCCATAGTCTGGATCAACAGAGAACCGCAAAGATGCTTGCTCTTTGAATTTATGCAAGGTGTCTGTAATAGTCTTATAACCCAATTGTGTTTGATTCATAATTTCTTTAGTACTTGCTAATGGATTCCGAAGGAGCTCTTCAACAACAATGAAATCTTGTTTTCCAAGAGTAATTTTTTGAGAAGTAAGCATTTTGTACTTAGACAAGAAAAGAGGTTTATGGCAAAAAGACTTGTATCCTAAAGTATCTTCAAATTCATGGAAGACAACATCAATATTTTGTAAACTTTCATGGCAAAGGGTATTTATATGGTGGAGGATTGTATCCAGTTCTTCCTTGTGCTTAGGGAAAAAAAGAAGAGAAAGATCATATTGCCCAAGAGTTTCCTTTGCTTTTACTAAACTTTTTATTTTTTTTAGTTCTTCAAGTATTTTTGTATCAAATGGAACTAACTTAAGAAAAACTGTTACCTTGAGAGTATTAGCAAAGTTTGCGATTAAAAGAGGTTTGACATATTTTTTAGCAAAGATTTTGTTGTAACGCTGTTCAACAATACGCCTGGATATATGTAATGTACGTGCAAGATCAGAGATAGATTGGCGGGAATCTAAGGAAAGAAGGTAAATAATATCTTCACTAGTTTTGTCTAGTAAAGGTGAAAAGTTTTCATATTTTGCCATTTTATCTGAATATTTTACAGAAAAAAGAGCAATAACTATATAAATGTTGTGTTCTATACCTTAAATCAATTAAGTTTAGGATGATAAAAATGCAAAGATTACTGTTTGAGGAATGTCTCGAAGAGAGAGTATCAAATGAAATAGATACTTTTAATTTAGGAACTATTGTTTTATATACCCCTCCTTCTCGACCCCCTGGTCCAGTTTTTTGCGGAACCTGCGGTGGAGTCAAAAATCCTATGGAAGATTTTAGAGACTCGAGTCTTCCACCTTTAAGTTCTCAACAAGATTCCTTGGCTATAGTTGGTGTGATATATCTAGACACTTCTACATATAGACCAGCACCTTATGCTCATACACCAATCCTTCCTGAAGATATACCAGAATTTAGATTCAATATTCCAGAAGTAAAGATGTACGAATCGCCCACACTTCCAAGTCCTTTGGATAATTTTAGAGAAACATATAGAACACCTCCTGATCTTTTATTGGAAACCCCTCAGTATCCTTTTCCTCCTTTTGTGCAAGAATCTTCATTTGGATCTCCAGGGTTTCCTAATCTTTTAAGAGAATCAGAAAGTCCTCTTTCTCATTTTGGAAAATCCTCATTACATAGGCAAGACCCTTTAGAGATGTTTAGGGCAACATATATTAAGGATCCTGAACCATTATTTGAAACACCCCGTTATAAACCTCCTTCTCTTTATTTAGATCCAGAACCATTTGGGCCACCCAAACCTTTATTTGAAATACCCCCTTATGAACCTCCAAAAATACCAGAATGGGAGTTTCCAAAAACTGAACCTTCTAAATTTCAGGCTTATAGAGATTTATTAGAAGAGTCCAAACCTTTAATATCTCTTTATGAACCTCCTAAGAGGGAAGGAATAGGTTTGCTTAATGCAGAAGATTTTCAATTTGGGTATGCTTTAGGTGAAGGAGTAAAAGTTAGCTTTCATGGCATAAGCGAAACAAGACTAACTCATTCTCATGTAAAACTACAAGGAAGTAGAGATCCACTAAAAGAATTTAATGGGTATGAGAGTGCAATTTTAGATATAGTTTTACAAAATAACTTTAAGAGGTTTACTTAAATGAAAGAATTAGAAAAGATGGCTATTGAGGATTTACTAAGGGTCTATAATAGTTATATTACAAAAAAAAAGATTGATAAAGAAATGGAAGAAAAAGCAAAAAGAGTCTATAATGAATATACTCCTGGATCTAGATTATTAAGATCTGAAATAAATGAAGCTGTAGGAAAATTATTTTGTATAGCCTATCCTAATGTATTTCCTGGTGATAAGGCTCCAACAGTTACAGAAGCAAAAGAGTTGATCAAAAAGTTAAAAACAATAAACCTTTAACATGGTTCTTCCCCTACAACTTCTCAAAGAAATAGGAGAACAATATATACAAAGGGAATTTCATTGTATACCCGAACGTTCACAAATAAAAGTCTATTCTGAACAGGATTGGAAAGAATTTTGTAGGAAAAACCATTTTGATGGTGAAGGTGGCGCCGTTTACGTCCCAAAAATCCATACCGCATATCTTCATGCAGGCTCTCCTTATTTTATTCCAAATTTTTTCCATGAATATTTTGGTCATGGCATATTCTACGAGCATTCTATTCTAGGAAGAGAACTAGAAGCTGTGCTTGATTCTGAAAAAGCATATGAATATCTCCATAGAATAAGAGAAAAAAATTCTTTGGGATTTGCTGCAAGTAATCTTGATAATTTTGAAGGCTTTGCCCTATGGTTGGAAGCAAAGCTCTGTAGAGAAGTGCAAGAGGAGAGAACTTGGGAACAGAAACATAAAGGTCTAATGCAAAAAGATCGTGCACTCTTTGAACTTTTTCAAGAGGGTGAGGAAATTCTCACACGCTTTGGTCTCATAGCACAAATGGGTTTTCCAAAATATTATTCCCCACAAACATTGGATGGTCTTCTCAAGAGATGGTACGCTTCTGATGGAGAAGACATTGATCTTGCCTTGCTGTATGGTTCACAAAAACCTTATAGTGATATTGATCTTCTTATTGTTTCTTCAAGACCATCTAGGAATTTCTTTAATGGCTGGCTAGACATTTATCAAATAGAGAAGTCTGAGTTCTTAGATTTTGTAGAAAAGTTTGACATTTCTATTACAGAAGCATTGAGTACGGGAACAGTCATTCGTGGTGATGAGTTTTGTACTTTAGCAAGAAAGAAATTGAATACGCAAAAGATAACAAAGAGAGCGATTCGTCATAACCGAAGACGAAAAGAAGAGCTTCAGGCATATAGGGATGCTCCTCTATCAGAAAGAGAACGAAAAGTGAATCTTTCGTATGAAATAAGCTATCAAAGAACAACAGAGCTCCTTGCACAAGGGAAAAGGGTGTTAGGAAGAGCTGATTTAAAATAATAAATAGAGCAGAACAAAAACAACCTTTTAGTTGATAGGATTTGTCTCTCTAAAGGAATAAAAACATTTATAAGCTAGTTTTTCCTAGTAATAGCTAGAGAAAATGAGCAATGTTCGTACTCTTTTAGCTGGATCTTTAGCATCTGTTCTAGGCTTGTCTATGCCTCAGTCTGTACGGGCGCAAGAGCCTGATACTGGTATCACTCATGCTGAAGTACGAAAAAAATTATATGATAGAGCAACAAGAGTGACTTATGATACATGGAAGCCACATGTTCTTAATTATGATGGTGCTGTAATCGTTCTTTTTACTTCTCTAACTGGACTATGCAGCCCTTCATAACCTAAAGCTTCACGAATATCTTCTCTTTCAAGCAATGCTTCTATTTTTCTATAATCTACCATTTAATACCCCCTCAAGTATCACACTTTCTATATCATTCCAAACTTCACAAAAAGGTTTAGAGCTATCAATGACTCTTGTTTTAGGGAATATCCCCGTAAGCATGTGGTATCGTTCTCTAAAAAGGGTGAGATCACTTAGGTTTTCAAATCTGGATAGAGGTTTTCCTCCTTTTTTAGCTCTTTGAACAATCCTCTCTAATGCTAGTTGAGCTGGGCAATCTAATAAAAGTAATAGATCGGGTTGGGGATTCTCTTGGGACAATAACAACACAAGATGCAACACAAAGTACAACAGTAGGGGAAATTGATCAAAGCTATGCTATAAACATCCCTGAAATATATAGTCTTGCACAAGAATTGATACAGTTTCAAGAAGGAATTCCGGTGATCTCTTCAGATACATATACTCTAAATCTTTTTGTGGATGCTGAGTACAAAGAAATGCTTATTGAAATACAACAAAAAGATCCACAATTTAGATTTAGATTTACAAAAGCTATTTAAGTTTAGAAAGGATGAAAAGGATAATGAAGAAGAAAGAGCTATTTATAGAGTATTAGCTAGTCTTCTAGTAAGCGGGAATAAGCTTTATATACCCAAGAACAGCAAAAAAAGCTATGAAAGTACTCCTTGTATATCCCCCTTTTTGTACACCCACAATACTTCCCTATTCCTTAGCATCCTTAAAGCATTTTCTTCAAACTAATTTAAACCTAGAAATCGATGTTCTTGATCTCAACGCAGAGTTTCATAAAAGAAAATTTGCACAGTATTACAAAACAATCAAAGAAACAAAGACAAAAGAAGACTACGCAGAAATTTTCACTCATTTTGATAAAGAATCTAGGGAAGTGTATGCAAAAAATAACAGAGAAGTATTACAAGGAAAGAATCCAGAATATTTTCAGGAAATATTCTCACTCATAAAGACAGAAGACTATGATATTATTGCATGCAGTTTGGTCTACAACAGTCAATGCTTTTATGCAACAGCAATTCTCAAAGAATTACAAAAACAAGGAATAATCTGTCTTCTTGGCGGTCCAGCAGCAAAAGGAAAAGTTTTGGAATACGGAAAGTTGCTAAAGAATGAACATGAAATTATAGAGTTTTTTACGGAAAAAGGCATACAAGCAAAACAAGGAGATTTTTATGATTCTAATAATCCTTTAGATTTCTCTGACTTCAAAGAAGAAAACTATCTCTCCAAAGAAAGAATCTTTCCAATCAAAACATCTTCTACATGTTTTTACAAACAATGCACCTTTTGTACACATTTCGCAAAAGTTCCTTACAAAGAATATGAAATAGCTTGGTTAGAAAATACACTAAAAATAAATAATGCAAAATATGTTTTTCTTATCGATGATATGTTAACAAAAGAAAGGTTAATGGCCTTCGCACAAATATCTCAAAATAAAATCCAATGGGCTTGTCAACTTCGTCCAACACCTGATATTTTAGGAATAAGCAAAGAACTATATGCTGGTGGCCTTCGTTCAGTTTCTTGGGGTGTAGAGTCCGGTTCACAAAGAATTCTTGATCTTATGAAAAAAGGAACAGATATACAAAAAGTTCCTAAAGTTTTGAAAGAAAGTCATGAAGCAGGAATACAAAATATCCTCTACATTATGTTTGCTTTTCCTACAGAGACAAAAGAAGAGTTTATGGAAACAATAAATTTCTTAGAAAAAAATCAAGCATATATTGATTTAGTCTGTACGAGTATTTTTGGATTACAACATGGAGCAAAAGCATTCGAATCACCTCAGGACTATGGTATTATAGAAATCAAAGAAAAACAACGAACAGTGCTTGAAGGAAGCATCACGTATAAAATAAAACAAGGTCTTAATAACGAAGAAGCAAGAGTTTTGCAAAAAAAAGTACAACATCGCATTGATAAAATAAATAAAATCCCCAAAGTATTCAAATGTTCTCGAGAGCAAACACTTTTATATCAGTAATTTTTTTCTAGTTTAGTGAAAAAAGACATAATCTTTCTCTCAGGAATATTCCTTACATTAACAGCAATCTATTCTATGATCAAATCTATGGAAGAGGTAAAAGCATGGGTGCCACAAAATTTAGAAGCTATCATGAGAATACAAGAAAATGAATTAGGTTTAGCAAAACAAAATCCCCCTACTATTAGATTTGAATCTTTAGATCAAATATATGGAAAATATGAAAATGGAGAAATATATTTGAACTCATCTTATGGGGGATTTAAAACTCCAGAAAATTCTTTTTTTGGTATTCTTGCAGGGATAATTTCCTTTGGAGAAATAGCAAATGTGAAGTCAACTCTAGCACATGAATTAGGCCATTTTTATAATGATAAAATTTTAGAAAGAGAAGAAAGGAATAGGGGAACAGTATACCTATTTGCAGGACAAACGCAATATAATGCAGAAAAATCATTGGGAAACGCAATTATTTCTGAAGGAATTGCTGAATATTTTAAAAGGATTATTATTACCCAAGAAGATGAGTTTGAAGATGCAGAGTTTTATTTTAAAGAAGATATTTTTATAAGAAAAAATGGTAATCTAATAGGAATAAATTCAAATAAGTTTTATAGGCTTAGATATGATGGAGGCTATCATCTTGTAAACCCCATTATTAGAGAATATGGAGTAGAGGGCATTATTTACATATCAACACATGCTCCTAAAGGAGAAGAAATATACAATCTTCCACAATGGCTAGAGAAAATGCGAAAAAATCTGAAATTGCAGGGACAAACACTTTTATATCAGTAATTTTTTTGTTTTTTTTATGAAACAAGTACTTCGCATCTATAGGAAGGACCCAACTTGGCTATGCCTTTATTCACATCTTATAAAAATCCTATAATCAATTCTTGCCAATGAGAAGGGTACATCTCTTTGTAAGTCTGAATTATAGAGAGTAACTCTTGGTCCAAAAAATCCTTCTGGAAGTGTTCGTAAATATTCTAACGTTGGATAATTAGCAGGTAACACTGCACCATCTCGAAGAACAACTTCATCTTTATACCATCCACTACGCTCTCCATGCTCCAGGAAGAGTCTAGCAATTTCTTTTTCAGAAGGTATTGAAACACCAACCCCTTCAAGGATAGATAATACAAATGGGAGATATCCTTTTGTTCTTCGTAAAGTAGAGTCATCTACTATTTCTCTTGCGTCATCACCAGCTAATTCTTTTTCTAAGTTAAAATCATTTGGTAGTTTCATTTTTCATACACCTAGTTGTAATGACTAATAATGTTATTTTAAGTTTTAGCCAGATATATCTGGGCAGTTATACTAGCCTAAAAGAGTTCTTAAGAACTTTATTTTCTGCTTTTGAAAGATGCTCTCCTACCGTAGAGGTATGGAGTCGAAAAGCTTTAGCTATTTGTGCAACGTGTATTTTTCTTGGGGTTTCATAATAGCCTTGCTCTAAGGCATACAGAAATATCTTCTTTTGGTTTTCTGTTAAAATAGTTTGGGAAAAAGTAATCTCTCTTATAGAAACAACTTGTAAAACCCCCATCTTTTGTATTTCTTTCCTTAGTAAAGGTATAGAATCTTTCCTTAATAGACCAACATCCCATTGTTCCCAACCTTTTGAAAGGGTATGAGCTGTAATTAAAAATCCGTGATATCTTTGGATAGCATTTTGAATAAAGCTTTTCTGTTTAAGTTTTACGAGAACAATTAGACGGTTCTTTCTCTCAATTTCTTCTACAAAAGTATATTTTGGAATAGATTTAAGGTAAGAAATTATTGCATCAAATTGTTTGGGGAAGCCATAAATAGAATAAACATACTGTTTATTTTGTGGATTCTCGGATTGTATGTCCATGACTGTAATATGAACATTTGGAAAATTCTCACTAAATAATGTTTCAGCACAGTTTGTATGTTTTATACGAAAGCTAAATTTATACATGAGTAGGTTTAAGGTTTTATGTTTATATAAATCTAGTCTTTATAGATGAGAAATCCTTAAGCACTTGATCAACAGCCTTTTTCATTTCTGGAAAGAGTACTAATGGTGGGCCAGGAAGGACTCGAACCTTCGACATGCTCCTTGTAAGGGAGCCATCATAGCCACTAGATCACTGGCCCGTATAGAGTTTTTGAATTTCCCTTCTTTTAAATAACTTTCTATAAAGATACAAAATGCAAAAAAGAGAGAAAAATATATTCCTTCCTTGCAGAAAAGTATATAAAACCCTGAAAAAACAAATTTCTTATATCTCTGGAGGATACTACTCACAATGGCAGAACGAATGGCTGATAAGGTTGCACGGATCACAAAAGATCCAAGATATATTAGAAATATTTGTACATCCGCTCATATTCATCACGGGAAATGTATAAGTGGAAACACTCGACTTATAGTTTCTAATGGTTCTATAAAAACTGCAGAAGAAATATTTACTGAAGTGGCTAGTTCTGGAAACATCTTTGATCAAACAGAAGAGCATATTATTTTTACTCCAAAAAAAAATATTGCCCTCTTTTCACTAAATAAAGAATCTGGGGAACTAGAACAAAAGAATATTCAATATGTTTGGAAGTTGAAAGGAGGAAATACAATAAAGACCAGTTTGAGAAATGGTTTTAAAATAGAGACAACTCCTGAGCATAAATATATTGTATATAGGGATGGTTTTGAAGAAATTCCTGCAAATGAATTAATCCTTGGAGATAAGGTTGTTTGTGCAAGGAAACTTCAAGTAAATGGAAAGAAAAAACTTAAAGAAGATATTCTTAGAAGATTAAGTCAAGATAATTTTTATGTAAAATTAAGTCCTTCCTTTGCTGAAACTATGAAAGAAAAAATTCTCAGCTACGGGATAAAAAATATAAAGTTAAGTCTAAAATCAAAATCATTTTACCATGGTGCATGGCAAGGGAGATACTTTCTTGCAGATATTTTAGAATGTGGAAAAGTATTGAAAGTTAAAGAAGAGCTCTTGTATGATAATATTGAAGCAATTTATTACAGAACTGGGAAACAAAGAGGACAAAATGCTTCTCCTATGAAACTTCCTCAGGATTTTAAAGAGTTCTTTTATCTTGCTGGTCTCTTTGTAGGAGATGGTAGTGGGAAAAAATTTATCGTGGGAAAAGAAAGTTTAGCAAAAAGGGTAGAAGAGATCTGTAATAGACTAGGATTTGAAACCAAAATACGATCTTATTCTGGAAAAACACCTGAACAACATACAAATTTTACTTTAGAAATGATATTTCATGTTCTTTTTGCGTATCCATTAAGAAAAAAATCTCATAATGTTAAAATTTCTGAGTTTGTTTGGCAAAGTGACAATCAATATATTGCAAAGCTCTTACAGGGATATTTTGACACTGATGGTTGTGTAGAAAAATCTAGAAGGGGTATAACAATAAGTTCTGCAAGCACACAAATGATCAATGACCTTCACCTTTTACTCTTACGATTTGGCTGTATTGCAATTAAAGAAAAAGATAACACGTTAACAGTATCTGGTAATTCAGCTCTGAACTTTATGAAAGAGATTGGTTTTGAGCATGAAGAGAAGCTTTTGAAACTCCATTCTTTAGCAGCAAAAGTGAAAGGGAATATTGTTTGTGATAAAGTACAAGTAGGAAACCAAGTGATGCTTTTGAAAAATGCAACAATAAAAAATCTTGCAGCGGAATTAGCTTTTATTGAAATAACAAAACTTGAATCAGGATATGAAGAAGTTGTCTATGATTTTACCATCCCAAAGAATCATAATTTTATTGCAGAGGGAATGGTGATCCATAATACAGCTTTCACAGATAATCTCCTCGCAGCATCTGGCCACATGGCTTCCAAAAACGCTGGAGACCTAGAAGAGGGAATGGCAACATGGCAGCACTTAGATGAGCAGGAACGACTCATGACTGTTGATGCTGCAAATGTATCTATGGTGCATGAATTTAATGGACATGAATTTCTTATCAACCTTATTGATACTCCTGGTCACGTTGACTTTGGTGGAAATGTTACTCGAGCAATGCGTGCAATTGATGGAACTGTTGTTCTCATTTGTGCTGTAGAAGGAATTATGCCTCAAACAGAAACTGTTGTCAAACAAGCACTTCGTGAGCGTGTAAAGCCAGTATTGTTCATTAACAAAGTAGATCGTTTAGTTAAAGAATTAAAATTATCTCCAGAAAAGATTCAAGAAAGATTTATCAAACTTATTGGTGAATTTAATCAGTTAGTAGAAGATATTGCAGAGCCAGAATTCAAAGAGGCATGGAAAGTAAGTATTAAGGAAGGTTCTGTAGCTTTCGGCTCCGCTCGGGAAAACTGGGCTCTCTCTTTTCCATACATGCAGAAGAAGAATGTTTCTTTCAAAGACATTTTAACAATTTATGAAATGGATGAAGAAAAAAGAAAAGCATGGGTATGGGACAACGCATCTTTGCATGAAGTTATTTTAGATATGTGTATCAAGCATCATCCAGATCCAATCTTTGCACAGAAATACAGAATCCCAAGAATCTGGAAAGGAGAACTCGATTCTTCTTTTGGTCAAGATCTTATTACCTGTAATCCTGATGGAAAGCTAGCATTTGTTATTACAAGAATTGTTGTTGATCCTAAATCTGGAAAAGATATTTCTGCTGGTCGTTTATTTTCTGGAACATTAAGACCTGGAACACAAGTATATCTCAACAATGCAAAAGAAACACAAAGAATTCAAAATCTCTATATATATAACGGAATTAAACCAGAATTATTAGAATCTATTCCAGCTGGAAATGTTTGTGCAATTTCTGGGATTATAGGCTATGCAGGGGAAACAATTACTTTAGAACCTGAACAGCCTTTTGAAGCATTGAAGCACATTTTCGAGCCTGTTATTACTAAAGCTATTGAAGTAAAACATATGGCTGATTTACCCAAGCTTGTTGAAGTTTTGAGAAAAGTAAGTAGAGAAGATCCTTCTATTCAAATTGAGATTAACGAGGAGACAGGAGAAAACCTCATGTCTGGTATGGGTGAACTTCACTTAGAGATTATTGAGAATAGGATTGTCTCAGAAAAAGGAGTACAAGTTAAAACCTCTGCACCTATTGTTGTCTATAGAGAATCTATCTTAAAGAAATCTGGAGAGTTTGAAGGAAAGTCTCCAAACAAACACAACAAATTATATTTTGTAGTAGAACCTCTTGATGATGAGATTTATGCAGCAATTAAATCTGGAGAAATTTCTGAAGGGAGAGTTCGTAAGAAAGATACTGCTGTTGCTGCAAAACTGATTTCATTGGGTGTGGATACCAAAGAAGCAAAATCATATGTTGATGTCTTTAAAGGAAATGTTCTTATTGATAATACTCGTGGAATTGTCTACATTAATGAGATTATGGGTTTGGTAATGGATGGTTTTGAGGATGTTATGAAAAAAGGGCATCTTGCAGCAGAGCCTGGAGTAAAAATGAAAGTAAGATTGATGGACTGTTCTCTGCACGAAGATGCAATTCACCGTGGTCCTTCACAAATGTTACCAGCAGTACGGGAAGGTATGCGTGCGGCAATTGCAGATGCAAAGCCAGTTATCTTAGAACCATTGCAAGTCATGCAAATTGATGCACCTGTAGAATATATGGGAGAGGTTTCAAAGCTTGTACAAAACAAACGTGGACAACTTTTGAGTATGGATCAAGAAGGGGTAAGTCTTGTGGTCAAAGCAATCTTGCCTGTTGCAGAAATGATTGGCTGGGCGTCTGATTTGCGTTCTGGAACTGCTGGCCGTGGTTCAAGCTTTATTATTGACCAGAAATTCGATAAAGTTCCTGAATCCTTGCAGCCCAAAGTCATTCAACAGATTAGGCAAAGAAAAGGTCTTTCAGAAGGGCAATAATTTTTTTCGATACCTTTAAATAGAGGTTTCTTTTCTTATTTTATATGAATCTTACACCTATAACTCTAGTAGGTTTGCTTGCATGTAATGTATATCCTGAGGGTGCAAATCTAAAAGTTTCTGCAGATGCATATGGATATGAAATATGTGTACCAGAAAGGAAAGGAGAAGTATGCATTCCATTTGGAAGAGAAGAAACATATTCTTGGTTATATTGGAAAGAAAGAGATCTAAAAATGAGAATTACACTTGCACAAGGTGATGAAGAAGGTAGACTTGTTTTTGATAATTCTCTTTTAGATGCAGAAAGGAAAGTAGTTGCGCCTAGTATGAGCTATACCCTAGAAATTAATGATATTATTGGTGCTGACTGTGGCTTTCATCATCCTGATTCTCATGATCCCTGTTATGCAACAGTAAAAATAAAAAAGCCTGTAACTCTAACTTATGAAGTACTGCCTTTTCCTGGAGAAAAAAATATAGAGGATAATAAAGCAACAGTTACTTTAAGTGTAGGAAATCTTGAGTCCTATGCAAATGTTTTAACCTTAAAATGGAGAGATCAAGCATATCAAGAAGTTGAAGAAGAAAGAAAAGAGTGGAAAAAATAAATTTTAAGGAATCCACTGGTCATATTGAGAATAAAGTTCTTTCGCTTTCTCCGTTGTTTTTGCACTCCAGAATTCTCCAGAAGTCTCAAGTTCAATCAATCCATGCTTGTGTAAAAGGACAAAAGTATTTTTGATATCCTCCAAAGAATAATCTAAGAGAGCAAATAATCCTTCTGGAATACCATTACCTTCTTCAATATTCCATAATATTTCAAACTCTTCTCTTATTAGTTCTACCATCTTTTCTATTTCTTATGTTGGATGAATAGAAAAACATTTCGCTTTTTTGTAATAAAGAAGAGCGTTAAAAAGAAAATTACAACAAGAATGACAAAGCCTATTTTTGATTGTGTGTTAAAATATATCCAAGTACTAAAGAAACTAGTAAGCGTAGAACCCAAGAATAATCCAATAATCACACTAAAGTCTAATGTGACAAACATTGCTATCAATAATACAAGGAGGTTAAAGAGGACAATAAAGATATATTTGTTCCCTTCATATTTCGCTTTTGCATCTTCAAATGTTTTTTGTTCTGCTTGCTGCTCTTCCATACATGTTTGGTTCTGTTCATAAACTAAAGAGGCATCTTGCCCTTTGCTCATCCCACAATCATTGTAATAGGGGTAATAAGAATCACTGCCTGCATAGTCTGGGAAAAAAACATTTGCTCCCATAAACATGAGAGGGATATAGAGAAGAGTAACCACCAATGCTAACAATATTTTTACCCATTCCATTCTTTCTATTAAACATAGAGGATTATATAAACCTTTTGAACTAAACTTGTAACAAATATTCACTCTTAGAAAGCCCTTTCTTTTTTGCTAACTTTTCGAGTGCAAAGTCAAACTTGCTTCCATATTGTGCCGCACTTTTTTTTCGATATGCAAACTCTTCGCGCAATCCTAAGTTCACAGCAGCTTTCCGCAAAATCTCTTTCTTAAATGGACCTACTTTGAGTGCAGGATCAATCTTCATCGCATAACTAATAAGTTCCTTATCCATGAAAGGCAATCGAATTTCTTTTCCAAAATGTCCTGCAAGAGAAAGATCTCTTGTAATATCCCTTTCCCATATATGCAGCAATCCATCCCAGCATGCAGCTTGCACATCTCCTTTATGCCGTTCATATCCTGCAAACAATTCCTCAGAGCCAAGACCAGTAAGCAATACTTGTTCTTGCATCATTTCCAAAACACAATACATAACGCAGCCGACTCCTACAGAAACAGGATCTCTTTTTCCAGTAATAGAAATAACTTTTTTTACCAATACTTCAACATCTTCTAAATCAATAATTCTTACTTTAATGGACCAATCCATCATATCTGCAACAGTTTGTGCAGCGAGAACATCCTTGGAATCAGCAAAGCCTACCGTATACAAAGTAAACTCTCTATCGAGTTTTTCACTGAGATAAGCTAAAAGTGTAGAATCAACACCACCAGAAAAAGCAATTGCAACTTTATCATCAACACGTTTGTCTACTGCATCCACAAGCAAATGAGAAAGCATATCAACAACATTTTCCGAGAGATTTTCCTCACTTTTCAGCTCTTGCAATGCAAAAGGCAGGTCTTCATTCAATTCCATACAGCTAGAAACAAAGATGTGCTTTTTAAAACTATCTCTCATCAACCTGGTAGTACTTGCTATACACATTATTTATGGCAAAGCTAGGAATTTTTCCTAAAAAGAATTGTACCTCATCTGGAATAAAGAATTTCCTATCCATGCCCAGATAGTTCTTCCATACATCCTTCTTTCCCAATGCAAGTGCAGCAGCATATCCTCCAGAGAATGCTGCCCAAGGAAGCCCAGGGTTTCCTAAAACAAAAATTTTATTCTTATCCTCAGGATCATAATCAACAATAGGCATAATATCCTTAGTAATATCAATTTGTCCTGGCCAATAATATTCAAATGTAAGATGTTCTAAAAAAGGAAAGTTTTTTTTCAGATCTCGAATAACTTTCTCTATAATAATGGAAGATTCAAAATACCAAGGATCATACGTTGTAAGTACTGAACCTCCTCCAACAAGCAATCTATTGTCTTTAGTAAGCCGAAAATAACTATAAATCAATTGTGAATCCCAAACCATACATTTTCCATCAGGGAATAGTTTGTGCACCTGTTCATCTGATAAAACTGTACTCATCGCAAGAAAAGTTTGTGCATGATAACTTTTTCTCGCAAGAGGACTAACTTTTTCTTTCATTTTATCAATACATACAATAATGCTCTTTCCTGTAACTTTCCCCTTCTTTGTATGTGCAGTAGTACTATCTAAAGAAAGTACTTCAGAGTTTTCAAAAATACGCACACCTTTTTTCAACAACACTTGTTTGAGACCATAACAATACAGCATCATGTTAATAGCAAAAGTATCTGTAGTGCGTAGCCCTGCTGTATATGAAGATGTTCCTAATGCTTGTCCTATACTTTCTTGACTATAAGAAGTATAAGGAAGACCAAGATCTAGGTGTGCTTTTGCTTCTTTCCTCACTGCTTCTTCTCCTTGCTTTCTAATGCCTACAAAAAAAGAATCTTGTTTTTCCAAATCACAAGAGATCTTATATTTCTCTGCAGTGGAGCGAATAATTTCTACACCCTGCACAGGAATGCTCCATACTTTTTTTGCACCGGATATACCATACCTTCGAAGCATCTGATACACTTCTAGTTCACTGTCAGGTGTAAGAAATCCTGAGCTTCTACCTGAAGAACTTCCTCCACAAATACTCTTTTCTAATAATACAATTTCTTTTCCTGCTTCTACAAGACTGAGTGCAGCATGCAATCCAGCAACCCCACCACCAAGAACAAGAAAAGAACAAGAAATATCTTCTTGTAATAGAGCACAAAATTTTGGCTTCTTCTCCAAAAGCGTCCTTTCCCACCAATTTTCTAATCTCACAATATATCCTATAGAAGAGATGGCTTTTTATGCTTTTCCAACCAAAACCTATATAAAGCCCCAAAAATTCCACTTTAAAACATATGGCAACAATGCAGGATAGCAAACCTTCTGAACTAGTCTCTCAGGCAGCAGAAGAATTGAAAAAAGCAAAGGCAGTGCAAATACCAGAGTGGGCAAAAATAGTCAAAACTGGCCCAGCTCAAGAACATCCTCCAGTAGAAAAAGACTGGTGGTACAAACGAGCAGCATCTATTTTGCGAAAAGTCTCTTTGCGAGGTCCAATTGGTGTTGCAAAATTACGGTCATTTTATGGAAAAAAGAAAAATAGAGGGGTAAAACCTGAACATTTCTTTAAAGGCTCTGGAAAAATTGTTCGTGTTATCTTACAACAATTAGAAGCAGAAGGTCTCGTAAAGAAAGTAGAAAAAGGAGTCCATAAAGGGAAAATTATAACACCTAAAGGACAATCATTTTTAGATAAGGCAGTAAAAAAACATGGAACTGGAGGAACTAAAAAAGCAGAGGCTTGAGCAACTCCAACGCGAGCTCATGCAGAAACAAATGCAGGAGCAAGCGGAAGTACAGGAGCAACTTGAGCAGCTTGAAACTGTAGCAAAACGTTTCATGAGTCCAGAAGCGATTGCACGCTATGGAAATATGAAAGCGGTGCACACAGAAAAAGCCATCCAATCCATTGTAGTTATTGCACAACTTGTGCAGCAAAACAAAATAACAGAAAAAATAACTGACGATCAATACAAAAATCTCTTACTGAGATTAATTCCAGAAAAGAAAGAATTCAGGATAACAAAAAAATGAGTAAATTTTTACATTTGGCAAAAAAATTGCGCCTTGCAAAGAAAGCATCCCAAACACGTTGGGCTCCCTTTTGGGCAATTCCAAAAGCATTTGGAAAAGGCAGAAGAGTACACCCAGGAAGATTAACAGTAATAAAAAGAAATTGGAGAAGAACCAAAACAAAAGTGTAAGATGGAAAGAACCTACATTATCCCATTGCGAAAAGAGTGGCAGAAAGCTCCTATGTATAAAAGAACAAAGAAAGCAACTGCTGCAACAAAAGCATTCTTAGTAAAACATATGAAAATTGCAAATGTAAAATTAGGAAGACATTTGAACATGAAACTCTGGTCTCAAGGATACAGACATCCTCCTCACAAAGTAGAAGTCTCTGTAGAACTCATTAAGGATAAAGAAGGCGATTATGTATACGCAGAGCTTGTTGGTGTCAAGAAAGAAACCTTGAAAAGAGAAAAGACAGAGAAGAAAACAGGTCTTGCTGGAAAAATAGATGAGTTTCGTGGCAAAGGCAGCGAACAAGCAGAGCATAAAATAGAAGAAGTAAAAGCGGAAGAAAAAGCGATCAAAGAACTAAAGAATCCTAAAGCAGAATCACAAAATAAAATTGAAGCAGAAAAAGGGGATAAAAAGAAAGATATGAAAGATCGTACGAAGAATGTGTTTTCTGACTCTAATAAACAACAACGTTCGAAGAAATAAATCCTAAGTGGGGCTGTAATGTTCTGATGGCAAAGTTTTTTGTGAAAGAGACAAACTACCTTTCTCAAAGAAATAAAGGCCTTTTTACTTCTCAAACGATTTATCAAGGCGAAGAAATTCTCAAATGTACAGGAAAAGAATTTTCTTTAGAAGAAGCAATTGCAAAAGGTGAATTAGAATCAAACGTTTTACAAGTTGCAGAGAAAGGCTATATTGATTTTGAAGAGCCAGGAGTCTTAGTTAATCACTCATGCAATCCAAACGCAGGAATTACTAAAAGCCTCATGCTTATTGCCATTCGTGATATTTCTACAGGAGAGGAAATTACCTTTGATTATTCTACCACAATGGATGAAGACTACTGGACTATGAAATGTTCCTGTGGAGAAAAGACGTGCAGAAAAAGAGTAAAAGATTTCAAATATGTTCCAAAAGAACTACAAGAAAAGTATCTTCAATTAGGAATAGTACAGGCTTTTATAGAAAAAAAATATAAGATCCCATTTTAGCGGGTCTATTCATTTTTGGTTAGTTTTAAGGTTATTAAGGAATAAAAACCTTTATATAAGAGTTGTATTATTAATAATACATATGTATGAAAAAATAGGAATAACGGAAAATAGCTTACAAGTGCTGGCTCTCTTTACTCATGATTTTAAGAGTGAGTATTATATTAGGGAAGTAGAAAGATTGGTAAAAATAAGTCCTAGAACAGCACAACTGATTCTTGAAGATTTAGAAGAAAAAGGTATTCTAGAATCAAAGCTAAGAGGAAAAATCAAAACCTATAAAATAAATGGAAGCAATTTTACCCAAAGGTATCTTGTTTTTGTAGAACAATACAAAGCTATTACTTTTTTAGAGAAAAGATTACTTCTAAAAGAAGCTATAGAAAAGATAAATCCTCATATCAAAGGAATAGGGCTTATATTTGGGAGCTATGTAAAGAAATTAGAGAAAAAAGATTCCGATCTAGATATTTTCATTGCTGGCACTTATGACTCAGAAGAAATAAAAAAGGTTTCAAGAAACTTAGGTATTGAAATAAGTGTAAAATGCTATCCTATAAAGCTATTTGAAAGGAAATGGAATAAAGATTTTCTTTTAAAAGAAATAGAAAAAGACCATGTTATTTTTACAGGTACAGAAATGTTTATAGAGAAGGTGTTCAAAAATGGATAAGATACAATGGTGCCTTGGAAAAAGAGAAGGGCTAAGCATAGTTGAGCCGAATTCTAATCTTGCCAATGCTTACATAAAAAAGCAGAAGAAGCTCTTGCATCAATGAGAGTAAATATTGTAAAAGATTGGAAAATTTCAACAGCATACTATACAATATATTTTTCACTCTATGCTCTGCTTACAAAAATAGGAGTAAAATGTGAAATTCATTCTTGTACCATTGAATATGCAAAAAGATTTCTTAAAGACTATTTTGAAGATGTTGAATTTCATTTTATTGAAGAGTGCTTTAAAGCAAGAGTGGATTCTCAGTATTATATTGATAGAACCGTTCCAGATGAGCAATATCAAAAAATGCTGGAAAAAGCTCCTGAATTTCTTGTAAAATGTAAGTCTATCCTTATTAAACTAAATGAAAAAAAAGTAAATGAGATAAGAGATAATTTAGAAAGAGAAGTAAAAAGCTCTTATAAATAAGCTTTTAAACCCCTTTTAGTTCTCAAAACCTATGGAATTTCCATTTGAAAAGAGAAAATACGAGATAATAAAACGTGCAGAAGAAAAAACAAATCCAGCATGGGGAAAAGCTCCAGAACAGAGAACAATACAAGAGCTATTAGAGTATGGTGTGATAATACTAAATAAAAGTCAGGGGCCAACTTCACATCAAGCTGTAGACACAGTAAAAAAGATTCTTAATCTTGACAAAGCTGGTCATTCTGGAACTTTAGATCCAAATGTGACCGGCGTCTTAGTCATTGCTCTAGGAAAAGCAACTCGTGTTGTTGAAGTGCTCCTCACTGGAGGAAAGGAATATATTTGTCTCATGCACTTACACACTCCTGTAGATGAAGATCTCATTAAAAAAACCTTCAAGGATTACATGGGGAAAATCGAACAAATGCCTCCAAAAAAATCTGCAGTAAAACGGCAATTACGAACAAGAGAAATTTATTATTTAGATATTTTAGAAATGAACGGCCAAGATGTGCTTTTCAAAGTGGGCTGTGAAGCAGGGACTTATATTCGTACATTGTGCGTCGATCTAGGCAAAAAACTAAACAGTAGAGGGCACATGCAAGAACTCGTTCGTTCACGCGTCTGCACCTTTACAGACCAAGAGTGGATTTCTCTCCATGATCTCAAAGATGCATCTGAGGACTATAAAGAAGGGAATGAAACATCATTGAAAAAAATACTTCTGCCTTTTGAACGTGCAGTCGCACATATTCCAAAGATTTGGATCTCTGATTTTGCAGTGGATTCTATTGCACATGGTGCCTTCCTTTCTGTTCCTGGAATTATCAAGCTCCATTCAGATATTGAAGTGGGAGACAGAGTTGCCCTTCTCTCTTTGAAAGGAGAACTTATCGGCATAGGTCAAGCAAAAATGAACTCCCAAAATATGTTCAAACAAGAGAAAGGCATTGCAGTGGGAGAGACAAAAGTATTTATAGAGCCTGGTGTTTATCCAAAGTATAAAAAAAATGAGGGGAAAGATACAGTTTAAATTCTAGGATCATGAGCATCTTTACAAATATCGAACAGTGCCTAGAAAGTACAGAAAGAGCAAAAGAAACAATAAAAAAAACAACAGTTTTAAAATATCAATGGAATAGCAAAGAGAAAAGAGACATAATTAACTATTGGATAAGAGACCTTTTTTCTCTTATAAAAAAAGATCCAATGAGTATCCCTAAAAGAGAACCCCTTTTGTTTGTACTTGCAGATAAAATTATTTTGGAGGATAAATCATTTCTTTTCAATTTCTTAAGAGACCTAAAGAAATATCAAACAGATCCATTACTTGAAACGTGGAAAGCTTCAAAAGAAGAAGAAAAAAAAGTAATGCTGGAAGCAGTTATTACAGCACTAATAGAATGGGAGAGCCTTTCTCAGTCTTTTTTTGAAGATGCAAGAAGAAATCTTCAATTGATTGAAGAGAGGCCAAGTAGGAAGAGTTTAAATTTTATGATTAGAGAGTTTCATCCTAGAAAAATAGATGGGAAGCACCCTTGGAATGAAATACAACTTCTTTCTTTGAAAGAACTTTCAACAGAAGATATTTTTGCAAAAAGTTCTGAAGATCCTATGTCAGGTTTTCGTTTTTTCATTACTGAAGATATCAAAGACTATGGCCCAGCAACAGGAGTAAAAATAAAGAGCGGCCATCATAGAGTATATGAGCTTTATAGAAGATATATCAATGGCCTTTTAGAGAAAACATCTATGCAGAAGCAATGGAATGGTGATATTTTAGTTCTTTTTTTGGAAAAGCACTGACCTATAAACACAAAGAAGATCAGAATCTAACCAGCCCTCTTTTGGATATATTCCTGTAAATTCTGGAGGAAAAGCTATGTCTGTTTGGGAAAGAGCATGCTTCACATGAATAAAAGAGCCAGCATGGGGATAATAACCAAGAGATCTATTATTTAACTCTCTAATTCTCCACAATCCTTCTGTATTTTTTTCCATATATGCTTCCCCAGCAGCAAGAACATCTTGCCCTGAAGCAACTTGAACATGCTCAGGCAATCTTCCTCCTAATAAGAAATCACCCTGTAAAGTAACCACATAGCTTTGAGGTCTTTCAAAATGTTCTTTTCCCCATTGAAAATCTTCTTCAAGGATGCTATCAAGAGATTGTAAATCTACTTGGCTTGTAATAACTTTTCCTTGAAAAGCTTCAGCATTTTTTCTATCTTCTTCTTTTTCAATATAACTATAATGAAATTTCAATTTTGGGTGTTGTGTATAAACATTTAAAATACTCTCTGCTAAAGAACCTAATTCTTTCGATCCTTCTGCTCTTTGAATAAGCTCCAATGCTCGGGGATCTTTATTTGCTCGAAAAGAAAAAAGAATACTCTTTTGAAGTTCAAGACACTCCTCTTTTGGAAAATTCTCTTCCGCAAAAGAAAAATAATATGCAAGAAAAAAATATGCTCTGCTATCCTGGCTTATTCCCAAAGATATAAGTGCATCTCTCCTTACAAATTGTTCAGAGTCAAAAGTGAGGGGGAGAAGAGCTGAAAAAATCTCTCTTTCTTTACAATGCTTTGCAAGACAAAATACTGCTTGGGATCTTTTATAAGGATCCTTATCATTTAATTGTTCTAAACAACGCTCCTTATCATTTTTCATATGTTCTCTCTGGTAAGGAGTAATTTATAAAGCTTCCGTTATACATTTAAAGAAAGAGTACTCACCTTCATAAAAATGAAACGGAGAGTGCACATAAAAATTAAAGGCAGAGTACAAGGAGTGTTTTTTCGTGTAGCACTAAAAGAGAAAGCGAAAGCATTGCATATCCAGGGGTGGGTAAAGAATGCTGGTGACGATGTAGAGGCAGTGTTTGAAGGAGAGAATGAAAATATAAAACATCTCCTTGAGTTTTGTATTATTGGTCCCAAAGGTGCAAAAGTAACAGGGATTGATATAGATGAAGAAGCTTTCTTGGATGGGTTTACTGATTTTACACAAGAATAATCTACTCTCTTAATTTTCTAGAAAGTCTTTCTGATTCAATATTATATATTTGGGCAGGAGCATCATCAATCTTAATATTTTTAATTTCAGAATAGACCTTTTTATCAAGAGAATAATTTTTTAAAGTATCTGACTTTTTATCGCCAATAAGTATCTCATAAAATTTTGCTTTTACTCCACCATATTCTTTAAAATTCTTAGGATCCTCAAAATGAACGCTTTGAGAAACAATTCCCTCTTTTTCAGTACCTTCTATTTCTAAACCACCAGCTTCTAAAATTTTAATTTTCTCTTCAAGAGCTTTGTGCTTTTTTTTAACACTATATCTCAGACATTGGAGTAATCCTTGTGTTCCTACTATCTGAACAAGTCCAAATGTTCCAATAATATTCGCCATAGAATGATATCCTGCATAATAAAATGCTCCAGCAATTGCTTCACAAAATAATCCTGGAACAAGACTTATAACCCATTTAGAAAAACTCATATTAGATTCTTCTTCTAAAACCACATACTCTCTTTTCAATTCAGCAAGCTCATCATTAACAGCAACAGGAGCTTCCAATTCCTTCTCCAAGCACTTACCTAAAGCACTTCGCACATCAAGAGCATTTTGAAAACGTTGTTCAGGCTCAGCAAGGACCATTCTATCTACGACTGTTCGTAATTTTTCAGGAATAGAATGGGGAAGATTGTATGCTCTTCGTGAAAGTAACCTGCTATCACTAAGCTCTTCAGGAACTTCTCCAAGGAGTGCTTCAGCAGCAACAAAGCCTAAGGAATACAAATCACTACGTGCATCATTTGTCCCGAGAAGTGATTCAGGTGCAGAATAAATGCGTGTTCCTGCAGCAGTATACTGTGTCGTCCTTCCACCACTAGGCTTTGCACTATCAAGATCAATAAGGGTAATATGTCCATCGTCTCTCACAATAATATGTTCAGGTTTGATATCTCTATGAAACACAGCCTTCACAGACGGGTGTTGGGAAGCATCATGCAGATATGCAAGAGCATCAAGAGTTTTATCTAAGATCTCTACTAATCTTTCTGGAGGAACATTGTGTTCTACATCAAGAATTTCACGCAAGCTTCTTCCATAAGCATATTCTTTGACAACAGTAAATCTTCTTTTTTCTTTTTCATCAATGACTTCATTCACTTTTTGTATACTAGGATGATTTAATGCTTCAGAAAGTTCAACTCCTCTTCGTAAGCCTTTAAGGTCTTCTATCCAAGGGGTAAGGCTCCATGTTCTATGCACAACTTTTCCTGTGTACACAACCCCATCTTTTTCTAACTGAAGAACAACACCTTGTCCACCCTCTCCAATCACCCCAGTAATAGTATAGCCCTTAATACATAAATCAGGAAATTCTTCACGTACTGCTTCTGGTATATCTTTCATTGGAGTTCTCCTATTGCTCGAAGCACAGAGGGCAGATATCTTCTATTCTCATATGCACCTTGTTCTGTTAAGTTTCTATCAATCTCTAATTTCATCCTAGTAAGAAACTTTGTTTGAATACTATTTCCATCAGTAAGATAAAGAATGCCATTTTTCCTAAGCATCTTTCTACATCTTCGGAGAAGAGCATTTTTTTGTTTGAAGCTATACTTATTTTGTCTATAACTAAGAATATTGGAAAGATAAATACTATCAAAATATCCTTCAACAGGAAGAGTGTTGATATCCCCTAAAGTAAAAGAAACTCTCTGCACAGAATGTTGAAGGAAAGGGAGCCTCTTCTCAAAATACTTTGACCTGCTTTGAACAAGTTCTGTAGGCAAATAAAATTCAGGATCAAGAAAATGGTAAAAATCACCCTGAGCAAGAATTTGTTTGTGTATTTCTGCATATGCAATCTGTGCTTCATTATTATCAAAGCTCACGACTTCTCCAAATTCTGATAAAGCAATGGACACATCTCCAGATCCGCAAACTGCAAGAAATCGTTGTCCATCTTGTGGATGCATACCTGCCATAATTTTATCAAGAGATTCATTCGTTATATGAAAACGTACATCATCAAAAAGGGGATCATCATCTATCATTGTCTGTACCTCTGGTCTTTGCGAAGTTTCCCTTCAATATCTAAACAAGGAATGCCAAAGCATGAGCTAAATGGATTTTCTACATTATCATCAAATTTAATTTCTCTGATAGAAAAAAGACCTAAAGGAACATGACTAAACTTTTTACTCACAACTACAAGTAATGGTTTTCGAGCAAGATAATGTGCAAAAGCTCTGTGATGTCCTCCATCTCTCCATTCAGGATGTAAAGGATCTATTTTTTCTTTGTCAAGACAATAGTTAGTATCCCAATGTGCAATTTTCCATACAAAAACAGGCTCAAAAACATCACCCATTTCTATACCTTTAAGCAAAGAGTCTATAATTCTTTTAGATTTAAATTTTTCCCAGCCATACAACTCTTCCGACCATAAATCTAAATAAAAAGGATTCATTGTCCCAATCTCCCATACGCATCTACAGACATACTTTTTCCCTGTACTTCAACAAGTTCTAAATCTTGAATACGATAAGAGTAAGAAGGTAAGTGGGAAAGTTCTTGCGTAATAATTGCTGGAAGTGCTCTCTTTGCAAGGTAATATGCAAGAGCTCTGTGATGTCCTCCATCCTTTAATGCAGGATTTTCTGCATCTAAACTATCTTTATCTAAGTGAAATCTTCCATCCCGAATTCTCCAAATTTTTAAAGGGGCAAAAACACTTCCAGATCGTAAAACGCTGAGATAAGCTTGAACACGACAAAGAGATTTTTCCCTTTCCCAACCATAGAGTTCTACGCTCTGTAAGTCTAAAAAAATTTTTTTCATTTCTTCTTCTCCTTTAGTTAGATTCCCTAAATGCTGCAACAATTTCTTCTAATTTCCCAATATGATAGTCATTTTCTACCTTATTTCCATATTCTCCAATTACTCTTTTTGCTGCAACAAAATTTCCCGCTTTGTAATATAATACTATAGCGCTTACAATAAATGCTGCATACGGTTCAAATATGAACTTCTCATTTGGAATAAGAGGAAGCGCTTCTTCTACTAATGCAGCAGCTTGTCCATGTAATTCTCTAGATGAGCGAGTATCGCTATCTTGTAAGCTTTCTGCTCTCATTGCAAGAATTTCAGACTCTTCAATGAGTGCACCCCATCTACCATATTGTAAGAGTCTTCCATTCATTTCTTATTCTCCTGTTCAAGCATATACAAATAGAGAGGATTAGAAACAATTCTTGTTTCAATGTGATCCAGATATCCTTCAAAATGAGAAAAAACTTTCCCTTTGAGTTGTTGCTCATATTTTGCCTTTGCACATCTATATCTTTCTATATTGTGATCAGCTAACCATCGTCTATTTACAACAAGAGCGATGCCCCAATTTAATCTACTTACAGGTTCTCCACCCTGAAATTCATGATCCTCAATATTGTATCTATATCTCTCCATCTCCCTAGGATGAAGAAGTTCATGTGCAAATGCTTGAAAAGGAAGAGTATCAAGTCCTTCATACACTTCAAAAAACCCTGTTGCAACATGAGAAACATAATCCAAAGTATCATTTGCTAGGGAACTATCAAGCAATGCAACTTGCCTCTCCAAAGGAAGTCCTCGTAAACGTAAATCTATAAGATTTCCTGTTTTTATAATTTCTTCTGCAAAGAGTTGGGTATGTCTTTTATTCCCCCATTGCAAAAACTTTTTCACAAGGCTAAATCCCTCTCTATGAATCTTTATTTTGATAGTGCCATTTCCACCTTCAAGGATATTAAGGATATTTTCTTTTACTCTAGGATGTATTTCCTCAAAAGATAATCCTGGCTCAGCTTCTACATAATCTCTACTTAAATATATAACATTATCATCAACATAATTACCTTCTTCTTTTCTCATTTTTTCTTCTCCAGCCATTCACCAAGAGCATATTCAATAACATGACTCATATTCCGAAAGATTCTTCCATCTATTCTCTTCTCTAGTTGGGAAATAATTTCTTTCTCTACAGTTACAGAGAGTTTCTTTTTCATCTATAAGCCCTCGTAAGCAAAACAGGTTCACGAAGGAAATCATTCATATGCCTTGCAAGTGTTTCTATTTTTTTGTCTGCAGAAGAATCTAAACTATGTATATGCAAGCCAGTATAACGAAAAGATGCTTCATCAAAAATATAATCTCTTAGAACTCTATGTTCATCAAGTGCAATGCTTGGTTCAGAGACAACAATAGCAACAATCTCTCCAAGAGGGAGAGAAAGTGTATGCTCTACAATTACACCAGGGAAAGAAAGATGCTCTTGCCAGGTATTTTTTAAGCCTACACGCACACACGTATCTGAAATACACTGAAAATACGAATGAGCAAGAATGCCCTCATCTATCTTTCTTTTTGCCACAGCAACTGCTCTTCGAACATCTCTGAATGCTCTACTTTGCACTCGTATTGCTTCTAATTCCTTGTCAAAATCAAATGCCATCCTACTTTATCGCATAAATAAGTACTATTTAAACCTTTAGGTGAGATACCCCTAAGAAGTAATACTCTAAATCCTACCAGTATGGCATAAAAGGATACTCTTGATTTTTAAAGAATTTTTCGAGAGACTGTCTT
>Ga0208373_1000708_pt1 | contig 53440 bp, 42 predicted proteins | sample RifOxyC2_FD_184036 | JGI IMG/M metagenome (GOLD analysis project Ga0208373, IMG submission 184036) | Soil microbial communities from Rifle, Colorado - Rifle Oxygen_injection C2 (SPAdes) | ecosystem: Environmental > Terrestrial > Deep subsurface > Rock core/Sediment | place: Rifle, Colorado...
CAAATCGTGCGCCGACGCGCAGCCTGTGCAATTCCTCGTTAGTCATCATCACGAATTTTTTCAGTATTGCGTAGAGGTCGTCTTCCATGACGGCATCCGGCTGTCCCATCCGGTTGAGGATGACGATCCCCTTGTTGCCGTTCAGGAATTGCCGCGCCCAGAGACCGAAGCCAGCCTGATCCGTCGTTATGGTCGGAACGGCGTATGCCGCGCTTTCGAGCGGCGTGTATCCCCAGGGTTCGTAGTTGGAGGTAAAAACCCCGAGATCGCATCCGGAGAGGGCTTCGTAATAGGACATGTTTATCAGCCCGTCGTGGCCGTTCAGATAGGCCGGGACGTAGATCGTTTGCACCCTGTTCTGCGGAAAGTTTCGCAGGCCGAGGCGCTCGCAGGTCTGAAGAATGGGATCGGAGGCTTCATTCTGCATGCGATGGGTAGAGATGGGGGGATTATTGGGATCAGGTTTAACATCTTCGTTTTTCAGGGATGGGATCAGATCCGTGTAGCCGCCGAGGACGAAAAGGCAGGCAAGGACGGTTTTATCCTCTGCCATTTCCTTGTTCAGGCGACCGAGTGCCGCAAGCAGGATATCAATTCCTTTATTATGAAATTCCCCACGCCCCGACGTCAGGATGATCCTTGTGTTGTCAGGCAGAGCCCTGTTCATGAAGCGGCTTGCGGCGGCAAGGAGCTTCATGCGGAAGGCAAGCGCGGCGGTGTTGTCAGCGGTAAAATCAGGGATACTGGCGATATCGAGAGCGTTCGGGGTAATCAGATCGGGGGCGCGGCCGAGAAAGTTTTTGGCTTCCAGGGCGGTTATTTCGCTTACCGTGGTGAAACAGTCGGCTTCCCGGGCCGAGGCGGTTTCCAGTGAACACTTCGCGGTGATATTGTGGGTGCTTGCCTCCTGTTGCGGCGATATATGCTCCATCGAAGAATAGATATCAACGCCCGACGAGGCAAGAGTTCGTCCCAGCATCGTTGCGTGGGTTGTAAAAACGGTCCCAATTTCCGGCGCCTGTTTCTTCAGGCCGAGCAGGCCTGCCCCGGTCATCCACTCGTGGAACTGGGCGACGCTTTTGAGCTCCTGGGGGCGGACAAGAATATTGTGGATGGTCTCGATGACCTCGCTTGCCGCATAACTGAACATGACCGGCTCCAGATAGTCCCACCCTCCGGCTATGGAATCGACCCCATAATCCTCCCAGAGCTTGAAGAGGAGTTGATCCTTGTCGTATTTTTCACCGAATCCCACCAGAATCGCCTTTGGCCTTCCCGGCACCTTCCAGCGGCCGAAGCGGCAGGGTATTTCCTTTATGGCCACCCCTTCCCGGATGTCGTTCCAGATATCCTCGTCGGTTTCTTCGAACTCCGCGTTTGTCTTCAAATCAGGGCCGAGAACAAAATACCGCTCGCCGAATACTCGCGTGGCCTCGGGAAGCTTGCTTGTTATAACGGTATAGATGCCGCCGACCTTGTTGCAGACCTCCCAGCTTACTTCAAATAAAAAGTGTTCCTGTTCCTGTGTCATGCCGGTTCTCCTTTGTATGTTTGCCAATCATTCTCGACAAATCGTCAACTATATTCATATAATTTATATATGCCGCATAAGGCGACTCATAAGGGTTGAAATAGCGATGGACATCGCCGTCCGCAGACCATTTTGTGCACATATAGTAAAAATGGTCCGAGGTCTGGAGCATCCGCCATTTTGCCAGAAGCGCTTCATCGTCGCATAAGCGGGCCGCTGTTTCAAGCCCATATATCGTTTTGGCGGCATCCTGCTGCAGGGAGTTGCCCAACCAGGCCGTCGTATCTCTTTCCTCATCTGCCCAGGAGATAACATTCGGGCAAGCGAAGACATCTGCCGGTTCATGGCTTGCCGCTGCCTCGGCGGGTGTCTGAAAACGGGAATCGGGGTAACGCAACAGCTCCCCCGGGAATGCCTTCAGGAAAGCGAAGATGCCGGTTTCCTGCCACTGGTGTTCGCCGAAGGTTTCGAAGTCCATAAAAAGATTGACGACCTTCTCGGCTCCCCCGCTCTGATGCAGCAAGCCCGCGTATTTTTCGGCGGTGAGGGGGTACCCCTGCCAGTGGTGATCGGCGAAGCGAAAGGCTACATCATCGGAAAGTTTGTAATTGCGTAGAAGCAGCCGGATGGTTTTACACGCGGGCGGGCGATAAACCAGATTGGGGCTCCGTTCGGCAAGAATATTTTCTGTTCCCTCGGCCAGGATCGCTTCGTAACCCATTTTTTCCATCGCGACGGCAAGGGAGTCGTTGTAGATCAGTTCCGTATTCCGAAATGTCCGCCCCACTTGGCCAAACAGACGATAGGTACGCTCACGATGGCGGAGTACCTGTTCCTGAAACTCACGCAGCGAAAAAAGAAAGGAAAGCGAGTGGGCGTCGGTTTCGTTGAGAAACTCGACCGAGCCGGTCTGGGCAAGACGTTGAAATAATTCCAGAATATCCGGACGAAAATGTTCCAGTTGGTCTATCAAGGCGCCGGAAAGGGAAAAGGCCACCCGGAAGGCATCTCCGTATTTCTTGATCAGCGAAAGTAAAAGCTCCCCGGCAGGGATGTAGCATTTCTCCGCGACACGATCAAGAATACGCCGGTTTTCATCCTCGTCTTCGTAATCATGGATACGTCCGATGTCAAAGAAGGAGTACCTTTTCAGTCGGCGCGGTTGATGAATCTGAAAGTAGAGACAAACACTGGGCATCGGGAGGCTTCTCCGTGGTTTGGTTACGGATGGGTAACGGTTTGAACGGCCTCCCGGTAAACGGCGATAATTTTTTCCGCGGACTTTAGCCACTGAATATTTTTGAGTTCTTTACGGGCCTCTGTTGCCATGGCGTCGGCCAGAGCGGGTCGTTTCAAGACCGACAGGATCAGGGATGCCATTTCCGTTACGTCCCAGAAATCAACCTTAAGGGCGCATTTGAGTATTTCGGAAACGCCGGATTGCCGGGAAATGATAACCGGGACATCGTAAGACATTGCCTCCAGGGGGGAGATGCCGAATGGTTCGGAGACGCTCGGCATGACGTAAAGATCGCTTGTCGAGAAGATTCTTTCGAGGTCTTCACCCTGCAGAAAACCTGTAAAATGAAAATGGCTGCCAATCCCCAATTCACCGACGCGTCTTATCATCTGTTCCATCATGTCCCCGGCCCCCGCCATGACAAAGGTAACGTCGGGGAGCGCCTTCAGAACGAGAGCCGCCGCCTCAACAAAGTAGTCCGGGCCTTTCTGAAAGGTTATCCGTCCCAAAAAAAGAACGGTCCGGCGGTGATCTTGACTGGCATTATGGCTTCTGATCTTCGTCTCCGCCCTGGAAACGGCGTTGTAGATTATGGAGATCTTTTCCGGGGAAATGCCGTAACGCTCTATTATCATGTTTTTTGTGCGGGAACTGACAGCGATTATCCGGTCGGCCTTTTCCAGACCTTCCCGTTCTATCTCCACGATTTCCCTGTTTGCATGTTCTCCGCTGCGGTCATATTCGAGGGAATGTACATGCAGTATCCAGGGCTTTGAGCTTATCCCGCGGGCAAAAAGGGCGGCAGGGATGGTCATCCAGTCGTGGGAATGAATGACGTCAAAGGATAGGGCGCCAGACAAGGCCGCTGCGTTTAGTCCGTAGCGGCGGACTTCAGAGACAAGGTTGCTCCCGTAGATGTGTTTTCTGTCGGGGAATTTTTCCTGTTCCGACAGATATGTCAATTGGTAGCCGCCTGCATGCAGATACGGATGAAGCAGGGCAGGAAGATGAAGCAGGGTGAGATTGTCAATAGCGACATCCGTCGCGGTTTGGGCTGGCGTATCCCGAAAGGCGGCAATGGGAAGGGGAGGTGTGTTTTTATCGTATAGAGGCAGGACAAACGATATCGAATGACCCAGGCGGGTTATGGCCCTTGTCATCTCGAAACAGGCGGTTCCCAGGCCGCCGCTGATGAAAGGCGGAAACTCCCAGCCAAACATGAGTATGTTCATAACAAATAATCTCCTTTGGCCTCTAATGTCGGCATGGAAGTTTTGTCGTCGCTTACGTTCCCGGCAGCGCCTGCTCCGTCCGTTTAAGCGCCTTCAAATCAGCCTTCTTTGAGCAGGGCGCAGAGCCTTGTCAATTCGGCGATGCTCCATGCCTGGGCGATACAGCCGCCGGGGTTGTGGGGATCGTTTCCGTCAAAAACCTCGGAAACGCTGCCGATTCCCGCATCCGGGAGGTGTTTCCCGAGAAATGTGCGCAGGTATTTTCGGAGATTCTCTTTTTCCCGCTCTTTGTCAGAGGCGACAATGATTGCCGACTCTCCAAAGATGCCGAGAAGCCAGGGCCAGACGGTTCCCTGGTGATAGGCGCGATCCCGTTCGGCGGGATTTCCCCTGTATCTCCCCCTGTATTCATGGTCGGATGGGGAAAGGGTGCGCAAGCCGAAGGGCGTCAGGAGATGCTCTCTGACGGTTTTAACAACGGCTTTCTGCTCCTCTTTATCGAGCGGGGAAAAGGGCAGCGAAACGGCAAAAAGCTGATTGGGCCGTATCGAGAGATCAAGAACCCCATCGTTCCATACATCGCCGAGACAGTCCTCCTCCCGGTTCCAATATGTCTCCTGAAACGCTGTGCGCAGGTGCGGGATGAACCCGGGGTCAACAAGATCCGGCTCGCCGAACTTGGCTGCCAGCTCCCGGGAAAAACACAGGGCGTTGTACCAGAGCGCGTTTATCTCCACGGGGCAGCCGTGACGGGAGGTAACGGGTTTATTGTCAACCATCGCATCCATCCAGGTGAGGGCGGTTTCCGGGTTTCCGGCATGAAGAAGTCCGGAATTATCAACGCCGGTTCCGAACCGGGAACCTTCGATAAAGGAACGGATGATCCGTTTCATGACCGGCCAGAAGTTAATGCGGATCAGCTCCGTGTCGCGGGTTACCCGCAGCAGTTCCTGAACGGTCCAGAAATACAGCAGGGAGCTGTCAACGGTGTTATATGCCCCCGGGGTTCCATCCGCGGAGAAAAAATTGGGCAGGAAACCGTCCTTTTCGTGACGGCTAATCTCGTTAAGTACATCGATTCCTGCCTCTAATCGCCCGGTATGGAAGCAAATTCCGGGAAGGGAGATCAGCGTGTCTCTGCCCCAACTGTCGAACCACGGATATCCGGCAATTATCGCGGGTTTCCCCGCTGAGGTGGTGATTAGAAACTGTCGCCCTGCCTGGAGCAGGGTCAGATAAAGTTCCCGGTCTTCTCCCTTCAACCCGGAGGCGTGTTTTTTATCGAGTGTTCTCTCACGGCCGCGGCGCACTGTTTCGGTTTGCCAGAGCGCAGGAGAATTTTTCAATGGTTTCTCAAGAGAAACGGAAAGGATAACAGTGCATTTTCTTTCCAGGGGGATATCGATGATGCCGGGCATGAAGAGATCCTCATCCCCGGCGAACCCCCGGTTTAACTCCTCGGTGTATTGGAAGTGTTTATACCACACCCCCGAGGCTGTGAAACTTGACCCCCTTGATGTTTTCAGGACAACCGCCGGCATCCCTTCGTAGGGGGCGATGCGAAAGCCGTTCGTTATCAGCTCGAATTTGTTTCTCAGGTATCCATTTTCATGCGACAATTCGTGACATCCCCGGAAGGCGAAAAGCGGCTTCAAACGCAGAAAGCCCCCCCTTGGGCATTTTTCGACGTCGTAACGGACAAGGAGGGCGGATTTTCCCGCCGGGAATAAAATCGATTTCTTGACGGTGAGAGTGCCGATCCGGTAGGTGAAGCTGGGAAAATGGTCGATGGCAACCCCGGCAAGGGATGTTTGAGCAGGGGGAAAAAGAAGTCCCGGGTAGAGATGGGAACTGAAGAAACTCTCTTTTTCATCCGCAATCAATGAATCCTCCAATTTTGACAGCAGAACGTAACGTCCTTCCGGTTTTTCAAGATTTGCAACAAACAGACCGTGATATTTGCGAGTGTGCAGGTTCGAAAGCGTACTCGACGCGTATCCGCCCCTGCCGTCGGTTTCCAGCCACTCCCTGGGCAGGGTCGAATCTTCCCGCCCTGCAAGGTCAATTTTAACCATGAGAAACCTCCTCGAAGCATCAAGCTCATCAACGATTGGTTCTAAATCCTGTCAGATGCGTTATAACCAGCGAAGCAGCCGCAGAGCGGCGAAATGTTAATAATCAGCGCTATGGCATATTGACGATTTCAACGTCCGGAGGGGGCGTAAAGACAAAAAAAGAATCCAAAACGCCTGTGTTGGTCTGAATGTTGATGAAGTTGAGACGGGTGGTATTGCCATATTCATCATCGAAACGGCATTGAATGATCTGGAAGGTTTTTTTGTCTATGGTCAAATCAATGCGGTCAATACCGGTCCCCTTTTCTTTAGCGGTCAAGGTTAGGAGATAATTGCCCTTTATGTCAGTATGGCCATCCCTTGAAAAACGAACGGAAAAGTCCTCGGACAGTTTTCCGATTCCCGACAGGAATTTAGCAGCGAGTCGCGACCGGTAAACGTCATCGGCATTCTGCAGATATACCATCCGATCCTCGGCAACATAAAGCCAAGCCTTCCTGGAGTTTATGATCAGCTTCTTTAATTTTGGCTTTGTGTAATCCCAATACATCATTTTCGGGTTCTTTATCCAGACCGTTCCCTCTTCGCGCTCTGTCTTTTTCATTGATTTGATTGTTACTTCCTGAGTGAAAACCGCCTTCAAATCCCCGGTCTTTTCGTAGGCATTCTGTGTTTTCGCGGTCAGTTCAGCGACGGAAAGAATCTCCGCGAGCCCGAGGCGGGGCTGCACCCCCCCAAAAATGGTCATGAAAATAATTAAAAATAAACAATTACCGATCTTTGAGAGGCGGTTTTTCTGCCGGTCGGGCGACAATGCCGGCCGGGCAGTATGTTGTAAGAACGTGTTTTGTCCCGGAATATTGCCCGGCCGGACAACAGGGGCATAACTATCGGGGATAGTGCTGTAATTTACTAACATATTGTTATTATTAAACATGTTTGTTGCCTAAACCTTATGCAAACCGGTAAAAAATTGTAACATTTGAATGGTTGGGATAGTTATCAACATCCTTATCAACAACCCTTTCCACATTGCTGTTGATTTCCATAAGAAGCATCAGGCAAAGGGTTTGTTTGGATCTTGTCCATTCAATTTAATATCTTAACCCGCCACCCAAAGGTATCGTCTTTTGTTCCGTACTGGATATGGAGAATCTCGTTATACAATCTGTTGGTCAGTGCCCCGATTTTTCCTCCCGCAATGGCATACTCCCTGTTCCGGTAGTAAATCCAGCCGACGGGAGAAACAACAGCCGCTGTTCCCGAGGCAAAGGCCTCCTGCAGCTTGCCGTTATCTATCGAGGTTATTATTTCATCCATCGAGAGTCGTCTTTCGGAAACCTTTATGCCCCAGCTTTTGGCAAGCCGGAGTACCGAGTTTCGGGTAACGCCGGGGAGAATGCTTCCCGAAAGAGGGGGAGTTATCAACTCGTTATCGATGATGAAGAAGATATTGCTTGTTCCGACTTCTTCGACGTACTTTCGTTCAATTGCATCGAGCCAGAGAACCTGCGTATATCCCATTTTTTTCGCTATTTCACTTGCATAGAGGCTGGCTGCGTAATTTCCCGCGGCCTTGCAGTAGCCGACCCCGCCGGGGGCGGCACGTATATATTCCTCGGTGACGAAGATCTTCGTCGGGCTGAATCCCTCGGCGTAATAGGCCCCGACGGGACTCATGATGATGAAAAACAGGTACTCGTTTGCCGGATGCACCCCCAGGGCATGTTCGGTGGCAATCATGGTCGGCCGTATATACAATGACGACCCTGCCGTACTGGGTATCCAGTCCTTGTCAACGGCGAGCAACTTTTCCAGCGCTCCCATGAAAAGCTTCTCTTCTATCTGAGGCATGCAGAGTCTTGCTGCCGAGTTGTTCATCCTTTGGATGTTTTCCGTTGGCCGGAAAAGGAAAACGCCCCCGTTTTCTCCCCGGTAGGCCTTCATCCCTTCGAAAATCTCCTGCCCGTAATGAAGGCACATTGCCGTCGGATCGAGTTGGAGCGGGCGATACGGTTCGACCACGGGGTCGTGCCAGCCGCCGGCGTTGCTCCAGGTCATTGTAAAAAAGTGATCGGTAAATATCTTGCCGAAGCCCAGCTGCGATTCGTCTTGCGGCTTTGCCTTTCTTTTTTCCGGCGCGGCCTCGATAATCTTGATTTCCATGGACAGTCTCCTTTGAATTAAGTGTTTGTATCTGTCCCTTTATCACTAAATCAGATGGCGATCAAGACTTCTATACTGGATGGCCTCGGCGACATGGGACGAGGTCAGAAAATCGCTGTTGTCAAGATCGGCAATAGTTCTGGCTACTTTCAATATCCTTGTATAGGCGCGGGCACTGAGTCCCAGTTTGTCGATCGCCATTTCGATAAGTTTGTGTGATTCATCGTCAATACGGCAAAATGCGCGGATATGGGCTTCGCTCATCCGGGCATTACAGATGGTACCATCCCCGGCGAAACGTTTTTGTTGAATTTCGCGGGCCCCTTCGATTCGTTTTCTGATTGCCGACGAGGATTCTCCGGTTCCCCGCGCCGTCAAATCGCGATAGCGGACCGAGGGAACCTCGATGTGGATGTCGATCCTATCGAGAAGGGGACCAGACACCCGTCCCTGGTACTGGCGAATCTGCTGCGGCGAGCAATGGCAGCGATTGCTGCTGTCTCCATAATAGCCGCAGGGGCAGGGGTTCATCGACGCAACCAGTGCGAAACGGGCAGGGTAGGTTGCCGTTTGCGCGGAACGCGCTATGGTAATTTTACCGTCTTCCAGCGGCTGGCGAAGCGTCTCCAGAACATTTTTTCGGAACTCGGGCAATTCGTCGAGAAAAAGGACTCCATGGTGCGCCAGACTGATTTCCCCCGGTCGCGGTACATGGCCGCCGCCGACCAACCCGGCGTCGGAAATGGTATGATGCACGGCGCGAAACGGCCTGGTGGCGATCAGCGCGTCTTTGCGGTCCAGTAATCCCGCCACGGAGTATATTTGTGTTGTTTCGATTGCTTCAGTGAGGGAAAGATCAGGAATAATCGTAACTATCCTCTGGGCGAGCATACTTTTTCCCGATCCGGGCGGACCGATCATCAGGATGTTATGCCCCCCCGCGGTGGCAACCTCTATTGCCCGCTTGGCCTGTTCCTGTCCTTTGATGTCGCTGAAATCAAAAGGATAGTCGCGGTTTTGATGGAAGATTGTATCGATATCGACATGAAACGGACTGATTTCCCTGCGCTCTCCAAAAAAGTCGACAACATCGGAGAGACGATCCACAGGGATTACCTCGATCCCCTCGACCAACGCCGCTTCGCCGGCGTTTTCTATCGGGAGAACGATGCCTCGTATGCCGAGATTTCTGGCCGTAAAGGCGGCGGAAAGGGCCCCGTGCACTCCTTTGACGCCTCCGTCTAAGGACAGCTCGCCGATAATAAGGTATTGTGCGAGCGGCTCCGTAGAAACCATCCCCTGCGCGGCCAGTATCGCCATCGCGATCGGCAGGTCGAAGGAGGTGCCTTCCTTTTTGATGTCGGCCGGGGCGAGATTGATGGTGACATGATGAGTCGGAAATTTGTAGCCGGAATTATTGATCGCGGCCTTGATGCGGTCCTTGCTTTCCCGTACCGAAGCATCGGGCAGGCCGACGGTTGAAAACTGGGGGAGGCCGGCAGTTATATCCACCTCAACCTCAACGGGGAAGGAATCAATGCCGATGATTGCGGAACTTATGGTCTTGACGATCATGCAAATTTCCTGTTGATGGGTCACACGGAAGAGGCCGCATATCTCTGTAAATGCTGAGTAACCACAGATCTTTTTGCTCGGCAGTATTCTTGTGTCACGCTTACCGGCACAGTTATTCCCGTTTTTGCGTCAGACGGCCTTCAAGCTCACCCATGTATGCGGCAAGGGTATTTCCCGCCTGGTCGATTACGGAACGCAGATCACGGTCGAGCTCCTTTCTTTCTTTTGCGGAATGGCGTGTTTTTTCAAACCTCTATACACAATGACCGCCGCATGGGTAGTGGTTTTAGACGATAAAACTCGAAATTGCTCCAAAAAACGAGAACTGTGCGTTAATTTATGATTCCCCGGAAGAATGGCGTCAAGGAGGGGTCATGTTTTGTCATCAGTTTATAGGGCAGGGTTTAAAAATCTGCGCTGTTCAAGGCGTGCGCATGTTTAAGCAAGACGAGGCTGAAACACGCGCATGCCGTTGTTTAAATCTCTATTTCCCTGTGACGTCTATCTCGGTTCCCCACCATTTTCCGGCCTTTGATTCCTGAGCATCCTTTTTATCCGCATTTGGATAGCCGGAAATGCTGAATTTCAAGTGATCCCAGTCTCTGTACATGGTGTCGTGTTCGTAGAACCCCGATTCCCTTGCCGCGGCGCCGCACCCGGCAAGAAAAAGTACTGCCAGGGCAACAAAAAATAGTTTCTTCATGCAATCCTCCTCCAAGTTATCGGATATTAATAGTCTCTCGTGTCATCCCCTTACATAAATAATGGATGAATGTCAAAAAAATAATATGCCTGGCTCCCTGGAGAGTGTCTTGTCAATCAGGAAAGGTCATTTCAAAATGACAGAGGATCGTTGACATGACAGTAGTCTGCAGGAAAGTTTTAAAAAAGTGCAGGTTGAATCTGCTGCTGATTTCTGATAGGTAATAAGAAATCTTTGGAAACCGCCGAACCCGTTGCTTAACGCTAAAGTTCAATAACCACAAGTTGCCGTCAACAGGGCGTTGCTTCCTGCAAGGAGTCATTTCCGGTGCGTGTTGTAATTTTTACAGATCTCGATGGAAGCCTTCTTAATCATGAAGATTATGTCTATGCGGCGGCTGTTCCGGCCTTGGAAAAAATCAGGGCCGACAACATTCCGCTGATCATTGTGACCAGTAAAACCAGGTACGAGGTGAAACCCCTGCAAAAGGAGCTGGGTATTTCCGCCCCTTTTATCGTCGAGAACGGCGGCGGAATTTTTTTCCCGGATTCTCTGGGGATGAAAAACCTGACGGGAGGTGAGAAAAATGGCAAATATACCGTTATCCGCTTGGGTGCATCGTATAGGGATATCCGAACGTTTTTCGTAAAAGCGGCTTCCCGTTTTGCGATCAGGGGTTTCGGCGACATGAAAACCGCCGAGATTGCCGAGTTGACCGACATGTCGTATATTGACGCCGGGCGGGCCAGGCACAGAGAATTTACGGAGCCTTTCCTGGCGGAAAATGATGAAGATATCAGGAAGATAGAAAAGGCAGCCCGCCGGGAGGGGTTCAAAATAACGAAAGGCGGTCGTTTCTTTCATCTGATTGGCGCCGGGCAGGACAAAGGCATCGCGGTGAATAAATTAATCGATATATACCGTGAAGATGGAAATGAAACGGCGCTTGTGACCGTCGGGATCGGCGACAGCGAGAATGATCTGCCGATGCTCCAGCAGGTTGATATCCCGGTCTTGATCCCCCGTCCGCAACAGGGGTTTCTGAAAATCGACTTGCCGGGGCTTGTCCGGGCAGGTGAACCCGGGTGCCGCGGATGGAACAGCGCTGTCGGATCTATACTGAATAATCTCGACGGAGGTTATCCCCCCGGAAAAGTGTTTCCCTGCCCTTAGGGGGAAATTTATTCGCTAAAGGAGGAAATACCATGGCCGACTTTTGTCAGAACGGTGTTATTACTACCCTGCAAAAAATTGGAAAGAGATCAGCCGACGAGATCGATCTCGAGCTGAAGAAAGTTTCCGGTGAACGGAAGATGGTTCTTTTGCTGCCTGCCCTTTTTTCGGAGTTTAAAGGGCCGGCGATGCCCAGAATCATTGAGAAACTGAAGGGAATAGATTATCTCTACAAGATAGTTTTATCGCTTGACAGAGCCGACGAAGCGCAGTTTTTGCAGGCCAAAAATATGATGGCCTCGCTGCCGGTCGATGTGCAGGTTATCTGGCATGATGGTCCCAGGATGAAGCGTTTGCTTGGTGAGCTGGCGGCAGCCGATTTCCAAATGGAAATTCCCGGCAAGGGCCGTTCGGTATGGATATCGATCGGCTATATTCTTGCTCAAAGCGATGTTTACGCGATCGCCCTGCATGATTGCGACATCGTAAACTATCAGCGGGAGATAGTTTCGCGACTGCTCTATCCGGTCGTGCATCCCGGTCTGGATTTCGAGTTCAGCAAGGGGTACTACGCGCGGGTGACCGACAGACTCTACGGAAGGGTTACGAGACTATTCTACACGCCGCTTATTCAGACGCTCAGGAGGATACTCGGGTACAACGCCTTTATAGAATATCTGGGCAATTTCCGTTATGCCCTTTCCGGGGAGTTTGCCTTTGACACCCATCTGGCAAAGGGCCTCCGCATATCCCCAACCTGGGGGCTGGAGGTTTCGATGCTAAGCGAGGTTTATCAGAAGACCTCCGTTAATCGAATATGTCAGGTGGAGGTTATTGATTCCTATGAACACAAACATCAAAAACTGGACAAAGATCGTACAGCACAAGGGTTAATCAGGATGGCGACCGACATCGGCAACGCCCTGTTTCGGGTTTTGAGCGAGGATGGACTGGTCATGAGCGAAGCGTTTTTTCGGACCCTTCTTACCGCATATATGCAGGAATCCCGGATTGCGATCGAAAAATACAATGCGTTGGCGCTGCTCAACGGCCTTGAATATGACCGGCATCAGGAAGTGGAGGCGGTGGAGGCCTTCGTCATTTCACTGAAAATGGCAATGGACGAATTTGTGAACGATCCCGTCGGTTGTCCCATGCTTGCTGCCTGGAAACGGGTATGGGCGGCAATTCCGGATTTTTCCGACAGGCTATATGCTGCGGTGGAAGAGGACAATCGGTAGAGGGAGTGCAGTGGATAGCGGAGGGGTAATTTTTAGATAAAATGAAGGGTATTTCATGAAAAACACCATTCTCAAAGATGACGCGCTGAACAAGATTCATTCCCTGAAAAAAACGGACATTCTTGTCGGCATCCCCAGTTTTAATAATGCAACGACGATCGGGCATGTCGTTCGTGCTGTTCAAGCGGGACTTTCCAAATACTTTCCCGACCGCAAGGCCGTGATTGTCAATTCCGATGGCGGTTCAACCGACCGTACGGTGGAGACCGTCCAAGACGCAGCGATTGAAGATTTTGAATCGATACTTGTAACGCACCGTAAGGAACCGGTGTTAAAAATTACCACCCCTTATCACGGCATTCCCGGGAAGGGCAGCGCCTTCAGAACCATTTTCAGCATGGCGGACCTGCTCCATGCCAAGGCCTGCATTGTTGTTGATTCCGATCTCCGAAGCATCACCCCCGAATGGGTCGAGCTGCTCATCAAGCCTGTTTTGAATGGGGATTTCGATTTTGTCGCCCCTTTATACCTAAGACATAAATATGACGGGACCATAACCAACAGCATTGTTTACCCCTTGACCAGGGCGCTCTATGGGAAGCAGGTGCGGCAGCCGATAGGAGGGGATTTCGGTTTCTCCGGAGATCTTGCCGCCTTCTATCTTTCGAAAGATGTCTGGGATACGGATGTGGCGAGATACGGGATCGATATATGGATGACTACGACTGCCATCGCCAATGATTTCAGAATATGTCAATCCTTCCTGGGCGCAAAAATTCATGACGCCAAGGATCCCGGCGCCGACCTGAGTGCGATGCTTTACCAGGTTGTCGGCGCCGCTTTTGACCTCATGGAGGAATATCCCCGGGAATGGCAAGCGGTAACGGGGTCAGAACCGGTTCCCACGTTTGGTTTCAAGTATGCGGTTGGTTTGGAGCCTGTTTCCGTAAATGTTCAGAGAATGATTGACAGATTCAGACTCGGCGTCAGGGAGCTGACCGATATCTGGAGGAAATTTCTTCCAGTTGAGGTCATTGATTATCTATTGTCGGCGGCGGAACTTCCCGATGCCGAATTCTCTTTTTCCGACGAGGCATGGACGGGGATCATCTACAGTTTTGCCCTGGCGGCTCATATCAAGGCGATAAACCGGGAACATCTGCTCAAGGCGCTCACCCCGCTGTACATAGGCAGAACCGCTGCCTTTGTGAGAGAGACAGGTGAAAGCGACGCGCAGCAGGTTGAAGAGAAGATTGAGGGACTGTGCCGGCTGTTTGAGGACAAAAAACATATTTTCAGCGAAAACTGGCAGATATGAAAGGAGAACCCGATGAACGCAATGCAGAAAATAATTTTTGAACCGTTTGCCAAAAGTGTGGATAATATTCTGGTATTTCTGCCCAATATTATGACTTCATTATTTATATTTTTGGCCGGTCTTGTTGTTTCGCTGGCGCTAAAAATAATTCTGGAGAAGGTTTTTAAGGCCATCGGTCTTAACGGTTTTGCGATACGTCTGGGATTTCATGAATTGTTAAAGAGGGGCGGCATTACGGACGCCTTTTCGACGTTGCTGGCGAAATTCACCGGTGGGGTGATCTTTCTCATCTTTACCCTTCTTTCAATGAGGGCGCTGGAAGTCAACATACTGGGGAAACTGATTGAAAAATTCCTTTTCTATCTTCCCAATGTTGTTATAGCCCTCCTGATACTCCTGGCCGGCTGGCTGCTCGGCAATTTCCTGGGAAGAACGGTTCTGATAGCGGCGGTGAACGCCGGGATAACATTTTCCCGATTTGTCGCGGCTTTCGTAAAGTACCTGATTGTGACGCTGGCCGTGACAATGGCGCTGGAGCATGTCGGCATAGGCAAAGAAACGGTGGAAATCGCCTTCGCCGTCCTGTTCAGCGGCATGGTTTTTGCGCTTTCTTTGGCCTTTGGTCTGGGAGGCAAAGATATCGCCAAGGAGTTTCTTGAAAAAAAACTCAAGGAAAACAAGGAACAGCATGGTGACGGGATCAGTCATCTTTAGATGTGCCATCCTCGGAATGCAGGTGCTCCGCAGTTAGTGAATAACGCGGCACATTATTCCCCTGCATCAGAAGCAATCGCGCCCCACGTCGGATAAATTGTCCTCCTTGACGGGGCGCGGCTGCTGTGTTAAGCCCATCCGAATTCCGCGACCCGTTACAGAGAAAGGCTGGTTATGAGAGAGCTGTCACATATAGATAAAAAGGGGCAGGCGCGCATGGTTGACGTCACAGCCAAGCCAGTTACGCATCGTCAGGCAACAGCAAGGGGTAAGGTGCTGATGCGCCCGGAAACGGCGGCGCTGATCCAGGAAGGGGGGATGCCGAAAGGGGATGTTTTCTCCACGGCGCGTATCGCCGGCATTATGGCGGCGAAAAAAACGCCGGACCTGATACCGATGTGCCATCCGCTGGAAATAACGGGGATTGAGCTATCCTTTGCGAGTGATATTCCGGCGGGGGAAATCGTAATCGAGGCGAAAGCCAGCATGGTAGGCAGGACTGGCATCGAAATGGAGGTCATGACCGCTGTTGCGGTTGCGGCGCTGACGATATACGATATGTGCAAGGCGGTGGATCGGGAAATCGTTATTAGCGATATCAAGCTGATCAGGAAGGAGGGCGGCAAAAGCGGGGTTTTTGTCAGGCGTGGTGTAAAGATCTGACAAAACGATCTCTCTGCCGCAGGGTGTTATGGAGCAGCGTGAGTACAAGATAAAAAAGGGGTTGCTCTTTCCGCTCGGGGCCGATGCCTTCTTGCTGTTATGTTTGGTGATGATATCGACCATGGTGAATGGTTCTGCTCTCGAAACGGCACTGTTTACAGTTTTTTTTATGCCCGCAATGTATCTGTTTCTCGAATCGCTGCTGCGGAGGGTGACCATTGACGAGGGCGGCATCTCCATCCGCAGGCTGTTTGGCCGGAAGAGACTTCCGTGGGAGTCGATAACCCATGTCGGGGGGCTGATTATAAAAGGCAAGGCATATATACTCCTGACAACTGTTATCGGTTTTTATATAATTTCAAACGCTTATGACAGATTCCCCCTTTTGACGGAAGATATCCTGTCTCATATAGGCTCCGAAAGGGTGGAAGATGAGGCCCGTTCCCTGATTGAAAACACCCCCGCGGGGATTGCGGGTGCGGCGCTGGCATGGGTGGCCGCGATTTTGATGACAGGGATCGTCATCTTGAAGATATACCCGTTTATTCCGTGATTAATGAACGCTTGCGGAAGATGGCAGGAATTACGTATATCCTGCAAAGAGAGGCTGGTTGAGGATGGTTATTGCGAAGAAAAAAAACAAGGCCGGGTTGGCGCCGCGAGAAAAGCAGACAAGCCCGAAGGATGTTGCGGAAAAGATTTTAGAAAAGAATCTTGATGACATAACCGCGATACTGTGTTTAACGGGAAGTAATAAAAGTCGCATCTACGACGAGGTGATGGAGATGGTGGACCGGTCGCTGCTGCGCATTTCCCTGCGGCGGACAAATCAGGTCAAGAGTGCGGCCGCTTCCTATCTCGGGATAAATCGCAACACTCTTCAGAAGAAGATCATCAAGCTGGGAATCGGCGAAGCCGGGGAATGAATTTGAATCCCCAGGATACTATTGTCGGTTGTACATGCGGGGAGGCCGCGGCGAAAATTAAAACACGACACGCGGCACGCAGTGCGGAACGGGTTACCCTTATGGAGATGAAACTATCGGAAACCATACGGATACTCCTCGAAAAGGGAGTCCGAATGCCGAATCCCTTCTCGGTTTCGATCGGCGCAGAGGTGGATCCGGAGCGTATTTCCACCGCCGGCGTTGTTCTATACGGGGGGACAAGAATAACCGGGGAAAAGACATTGATCATGGCGGGCGCGAAATTGGGCCAGGAGGCGCCGGTTGTTTTGGATAATTGTCGCCTGGGAGAGAATGTTGAACTCAGCGGAGGATTCTTTGCCGAGTCTGTTTTTCTGGAGAGGGTAAGTATTGCCTCCGGCGCGCAGGTGCGTGCTGGTTGTCTGCTTGAGGAAGAGGTGAAAGCAGGACACACGGCAGGACTTAAACAGACGATCCTGTTTCCCTTTGTCACGCTCGGGAGCCTGATAAATTTCTGTGATGTCTTCATGGCAGGTGGAACCAGCCGTAATAACCACAGCGAAGTAGGAAGCTCGTATGTCCATTTTAATTATACCCCCAACCAGGACAAGGCCACCGCCTCGCTTTTGGGGGACGTTCCCCGGGGGGTCATGCTGAGGGAGGCGCCGATTTTTCTGGGCGGGCAGGGTGGGCTGGTAGGGCCGGCAAGGGTCGGTTTCGGAACGGTAATCGCCGCCGGCGAGGTGTGGAACGGGGATTGTCCCGAGGGGAGGAAATTCCTCCGCATGGGGAGAATGCCCTCTGTTGAAAAGGATTTTCATCCCGGTTTCTATGGCGATATCCAAAAGCGTGTGATCAACAATATCCTCTATTGCGCTAATCTTCTGGCGTTAAAGCAATGGTATATTCATGCCCGCAACTTGTTTGCCGGGGATGTCAGGCATGGGGACGTCCTTCTCGAAGGGGCGCGGGAGGTTATCGAAGGCGCCGCTGCCGAACGAATCTTCCGCTTCCGGGCGCTTGCCCAAAAGATGGACAGGTCGATCGAGCTGGGAAGGAACCTTTTGCCGGAGGAGATTCGTGTAAAAATTCTCCGCCGGCAAGGAGAACTCCGCGACCGCTGGGGAGAATTGGAGGAAAGCTTGACCAGTCTTCGGGAGGAAAAGGTTGGGGAAAGAAACCGCGATGAATTTCTCGCCGCTCTTGGCGATGCCCAAAAGGCCGGCGCAAAAGACTATCCGGGAACAATATCTTTCCTCGATAAGGAAGTTGCGGCGCGGGGCACAGTCTGGATGCAGGCGGTGGTTGATGACGTTTTCGGAAGGGCGCTTTCCACGCTGCCCTCTTTTGGCGATTGATGACATATTTTACGAAAAATTGACGTGTTTATGGAAATGAGATCTTTAAAGAATATTTATGGTTTCCTGAAAGAATGCCGGATTGTGGTAGGCAGGAATCCACTGTTTGTTCAGACGCCGACTTTGGTCATCTTTCCTGTTCTTCCTGCCACCTTGTGCTGCGGTTTTGCGGGAATCCTGATCCTTCGCCGTCCATACCCTCCCGCGGGCGGTGATTGCGTCAACGGTGATTTAGACAAAGGCAAGAAGCTCGTCGAGCTGTTTACCAGTCATTCGGCCAGTAATCTTAACGCCGTTTTTTCTGGTGCGGTCGCTCCTTCCTCCTATCTGGGCGGCAGGAATGTGCAGATGGAAATGGAGTCGGAATTGTTCCGTTTAAAGGAAGAGGATGCCGGGCAAACTATTTTTTATGATTCGACCGCGTTAGTGAGGCTCGAACAGCTTTGCGCCTCGATGAAGGGATTTCTCGTCGGCGAAGAGAGCACACTCGAAGAACAGGCCGGCAGGATTTCGACCTCCGACCTGGAAGAGATAAACCGGGGCTTGATCATGCTTCGGGATCTGATTTGGGGATTGCAAAAGGATGTTATTGATAACGTTGACAAAATTCGCACCATCGCCGGTATTGAGGGCGCCGTTTTACTGCCGCCTGCTGCTTTGCACAAATACCGGAAACTTAACTTTCTTTTGAACAGCCTCGATCGTCTGGAGGTCCGCGGGCGGGATTCGGCGGGGGTGCAGATATCGTTTGTACCTGAAAATACCGCTGCCCTGGACGGGATTATGGACGTCATCCGCACCAAAGGATTAGCCGCGGAATGGGAAAGACGCATCGCCGCCGGGGATGCAATCGATGGGTCGATGGCCTTTCTCGCCCCTGCCGGTGGTGGGGCAAGCGCAATTTCCTTTACGTATAAAACCGCGGAGGTCATCGGCGAGCTGGGAAGAAACGTCCGGGAACTGAGAAAGAAGATCGCCGGCGATTCCCTCTTCCATCTTTTTGCCGACCTTCCGGCGGCCTTTGAAATTGCCTTTGCCCATACCCGCTGGGCTTCCGTTGGTTCAATCACCGAAGAAAACTGCCATCCTATCGGTAACTTCACCTTGTCCGGAAATGAAGCGTCCTCAGCGAAAGAAAAGAATTTTCCCGCTTACGGCAAAGGGTTCTGGACGATCAATGTGGTGCTCAACGGGGATATCGATAACTATCAGCAGCTCCGGAAGTCTTTTTGTGAGGGAGGGAGAGAGATTGCCCCGGAGTTGACGACGGATACGAAGATCATCCCGTTGCGGATTGAGCACCACCTGCGTGCCGGTCATGATTTGGCCGAGGCCTTCCGGCTGGCCGTAAGGGATTTCGAAGGGTCGCACGCGATCGCCATGCTCAGCTCTTTGGAGCCGGGCAAGGTTTTTCTGGCACTCCAGGGAAGCGGCCAGTCGATCTATGTCGGGATCGCCTCCGATCGTTATCTGTTTTCATCGGAACTGTACGGGCTTGTCGAGGAAACCCCGTTTTTCATAAAAATGGACGGGGAAAAAGAGCCTCCCAGTGGCAACACGCAAGGAAAGGGACAGATCTTTATTCTCGATCAGAATTCCCCCGGCGGGGCAGAGGGAATAACGGCGTTTTTCTATGACAAAACAAATATTTTGCTCGGAGCAGAGGCAATTATGCGAGCCGAGATCACAACACGTGATATTGACCGTGGCCTTCATTCCCACTATTTCTTAAAGGAGATCGGAGAATCAGTACTTTCCGTCCGCAAGACACTGTTGGGTAAGTATTTGATTAAAAAAGATAAAGATGGAGAAACAGCCATTTTCAGTCTGGGCGAGGATGTTATTCCTGAAGATATCAGGGAGGGGATGCGGCACGGCAAGTTCAAGAGGATATACGTGATTGGTCACGGTACGGCGGCGGTTGCCGGAAAAGCCATTGCCGATGCGTTCAAACGTCATCTGCGGGGAAGGGGAATCGCCGTTTCGTCCATGCTGGCCTCCGAATTGAGCGGTTTCAGCCTCGATCGTGATCTCGATGACGCCCTGGTTATTCCCATTACCCAGTCGGGAACGACGACTGACACGAACCGCGCCGTGGCAATGGCCCGGGAGCGGGGCGCGAAAATAATCGCGATCGTCAATCGCCGGCAGTCCGATATTACCATGAAGGCGGACGGTGTTTTTTACACCTCTGACGGACGGGATATAGAAATGGCTGTTGCCTCGACAAAGGCCTTCTATTCTCAAATAATTGCCGGAAACATCCTTGTCCTGGCCATTGCCACCCTGGTTTCGGCCCTTTCCGGCCGGCAGGCGGCAGCGGAACTCCGCATTCTGGAGACGGCGCCGAGATTGATGGCAAATGTGCTGGCCAAGCAGGATAAGATACGTATAGCGGTGGAAAATACAATAAATCATAAAAGGTACTGGGCAATTGTCGGAAGCGGTCCGAACAAGGCCGCCGCCGATGAAATAAGGATCAAGCTCAGCGAGCTGTGCTATTTGACCATCTCCTCCGATGTCGTTGAAAACAAGAAACACATCGATCTTTCCGCCGAACCGCTGATCATCGTCTGCGCCGCGGGGAGTCCCGAAAGCGTTGTCGGAGACATCGTCAAGGACGTGGCGATTTTCAAGGCCCACAAGTCGTCCGTTGTTGTTTTTGCAGAAGAGGGGGAAAGACGCTTCGACGCCATTGCCGATGCGGTGATCCCGCTTCCCCGCGCGCCGCTGCCGCTGCCGGTAATTCTGAATACCCTCGCCGGTCACCTCTTCGGCTATTACGCCGCATGCAGCATCGACGAAGACGCCCTGTTTCTGCGCGCGTTTAAAAGCCATCTTAATTCTCTCATGGTTGACCAGGCCAAGAGGAACCTTTCCGCCTATGAGGGTCTAACCGACGAGGGGCTGCGGAGTCTTGTCAATAATTTTACCGATGAATTTCTGAAAAGAAAAAAATGGGGGCGCTTTTCCCAGGGGGGGGTGCAGACGATCTCCGATCTGGCGCTTCTGCTGAAATACGCGGGCGGTAAACTTTCCCTCGATGATTTTCGCCACGATTTCCCCGAGTGCGAGCTGATGTCTCCGGTCGATCTGCTGGATGCGACGCTGGGTCATGCCGTTGATGAACTCTCCCGCCCGATCGACGCGATACGCCATCAGGCGAAAACCGTTACCGTCGGAACAAGCAGAAAAGAGACATTACCGGATGGACCTGTGTCCGATCTGCTGCGCCAGCTGTCATTCGGCGTTCAATCGCTTCTCAGCACGAACATCCTGATGCTGGAGCGAATGCAAAAGGCGGTTTCGTCGGTAACCGGCTATACCCTTTACGCCGTTGACAAATTAGACGAAAACGGGAAACCCGGGGATGAGACGACCATCATGATTCTTAAGCGGGGAGGGGTGTCACTGCAGATGCAGTCGCGGGTTGAGAAAACCAGCGCCCTGGTCGGAACGAAAAAGGGGATCGTGTCCCTGAAGAGGATCTATGCGGGGCTGGGCAGAACGGATGGCGCCCCGCTGGTTATCGTTCCGCTGCTCGGGCATAAGGGACGGGTCGAAAATCTGCTGCTTTTACACGTAATGTTCAACGAGAGCCTGTCCGTAGAGGAAAGGCTTAAAATCATCGGCAAAAGGGTAAATAAACTCAAGGATTTGATTCAGGAGAGCAACCTTTCCTGGAATGACAATTTCATTGCTGATATCCCCGTTGGCATTCTGCTCGGCGAATCAGCGGAGGCAATAGTCGGCAGGATCAGGGAAAATTTAAACGTTTGACGGCATGGAAAGGGGATTCATGAAGACTAAATTTATTTTCGTTACCGGAGGCGTTCTCTCCTCTCTTGGCAAGGGACTGGCGGCGGCCTCAATTGCGGCTATCCTCGAATGCAGGGGGCTGCGGGTCACCAATCAGAAGCTCGATCCGTACATAAATGTCGATCCGGGGACGATGAGTCCGTTTCAGCATGGAGAGGTGTTCGTGACCGACGACGGGGCGGAAACCGACCTGGATTTGGGTCATTACGAACGATTCACCGGCACCACTATGGGAAAACAGAACAACCTGACGACGGGGCAGGTCTATTTTTCCGTGATCACCAAGGAGCGCCGGGGGGACTACCTCGGCAAAACCGTTCAGGTTATTCCCCATATCACCAATGAAATAAAGGACTTTATCAACAAGACCGCTGAAGGTTTCGATGTGGCGATTGTCGAGATCGGCGGCACGGTCGGGGATATCGAAAGTCTGCCGTTTCTCGAGGCTATTCGCCAGTTTCGCAATGAAGTGGGCAGGGAAAATGCGATCTTTATCCACCTGACCTGGGTGCCTTTCATCAAAACCGCCGGGGAGGTAAAGACCAAGCCGACGCAGCACAGCGTTAAGGCCCTGCGGGAGATCGGGATTCAGCCGGACATCCTGCTGTGCCGGACGGAGAATTTCCTCTCCGACGATATCAAGACCAAGATCGCCCTCTTCTGCAATGTCGAGGTGGCGGCGGTCTTCACGGCCAAGGATGTGGAATGCATCTACGAAGTTCCGTTGATCTTTCACCGGGAAGGACTCGATCGGAAGATTACGGATCTGCTGAATATCTGGGCCGGTCAGCCCCGTCTCGACGAATGGGAGAACGTGGTTGACCGTTTTCTCCATCCCCAGCGGGAGGTGACGATCGGGATTGTCGGCAAGTATGTCAACCTGACGGACTCCTACAAGAGTCTCAACGAGGCCCTGGCCCACGGAGGCATCGCCAATGACTGCCGGGTGTCCCTCCGTTTTGTCGATTCGGAGAAGATCGAAAAGGAGAGGGTAGGGGAGCTGCTCGACGGTTTGGACGGCATCCTCGTCCCCGGCGGTTTCGGGAACCGGGGCATCGAGGGGATGATCTCCGCGGTCGAGTATGCCCGCAAAAATGGCATCCCTTTTTTTGGTATCTGCCTCGGCATGCAGATGGCGGTTGTGGAATACGCCCGAAACGTCTGCGGTCTGGCCGGAGCGAACAGTTCGGAATTTGACGCCGGAACCGCGTACCCGGTAATTGATCTTTTGCCGGAGCAAAAACAGATAACGGAAAAAGGGGCCTCGATGCGCCTCGGGGCATATCCGTGTGTTGTTTCTGAAGAATCAGCCGCGGCAGAGTCTTACGGCTCTAAAGAGATCAGCGAACGCCACCGCCACCGGTATGAATTCAACGCCGCCTTCAAGGAAAAACTTCTCGAAAAGGGTCTCGCCATTACCGGTGTTTCCCCGGACGGCAGGCTTGCCGAGATCGTCGAGATTCCGGGACATCCGTGGTTTCTCGGCTGCCAGTTTCATCCCGAGTTCAAGTCGCGGCCGACGAAGCCCCATCCGCTCTTCCGGGAGTTCATCAAAGCGGCCCTGAAGAAAAAAACGTAAAGTGCCAAAAAGCGCCGATGCTATGGTAAATTTCATCACTACCGCCACTGCCGGAATTTTCTCCCCTATTGACGTCAGTTTCGGCCGTTTTCTCGAAAGAATCGACGGGGGAAACAACCCTTCGCTTTTTGCTGCCGCGTTCCTCGTCAGCCGCAGTGTCAGGGAAGGCAATGTCTGCCTCGACCTGAATGATGCGGCGCATGCCGGTCTGCCGCAGGATGTCATCGCGCTTTTCCCGGAAACCATAACTGGGAAGGGCTGGCAGGATGAGTTGAGAAAATCGTCTGTGGTCGGGAGCCCCGGTGAAGTAAAGCCCCTGATTCTTGACGAGGCGTCACGGCTTTACCTCTACCGTTATTGGGATTACGAACAGGAGTTTTCTTACTTCCTGATAAAAAAGGGGCTGGAAAAATCAGCCTTTCAAACTTTTATCATTTCAAACGAGCTGGAAAGGCAAAGGCTGCGGCAGAGACTGGATACGCTTTTCCCTTCTTGGCAACCTCCTTTTAAGCTGGCTGGTGATAGAGGTCTTAAAGAAAAAGTGGATTGGCAGAAGGTTGCGGCGCTTTGCGTACTGCTCAACAATCTGACAATTATAACCGGTGGTCCGGGAACCGGCAAGACGGCGACAATCGCCAGGGCGATTATTCTTCTTCTTGAATTTTCACAGGAAAAATTGCCGAGGATCGCCGTTGCCGCCCCTACCGGAAAGGCCGCCGCGCGACTGCAGGAGGCGATTTTACAGGTTGCGGCTGACGCCCTGGGCAACGATCGGCAGATAATGGAGGCCTTGCCAAAACGGGCGATGACAATCCATAGACTTATCGGCAGCATCCCCCATTCTTCCAATTTTCGCTGGAACAAACAAAACCCTTTACCATTCGACATTGTGGTGATCGATGAAGCCTCGCTGATCGATCTTCCGCTTATCGCCAAACTGATCCGCGCCTTGCCGGCACATGCCCGGCTGATACTGCTCGGCGACAGGGAACAGCTTGCCTCTGTTGAGGCCGGGGCGGTTCTCGGAGACATCTGCGGGTACCGGCAACTCAATGAATTTTCAACTGATTTTGCATCAATTCTCTCCTTGCTGACTGGCGCTGCCGTTGATGAACCGCCTTCTTTGCCGCTGCCCCCGTCTCCGCTCCGGAACTCCCTGATTGAACTCCAGTGGAATTACCGCTTTTCCGGGGACAGCGGGATCGGCGCCCTGAGTCGCACCATAAAAAACGGTGACGGATCTGCCGCCCTTTGCATCCTGAAAGATAAAAACGATGATTCCTGTCGCTGGGCGACCATTCCTCCTCCCGCCGAAATGCCGCAAATGATTAGAGACATGAAAATATGCTTTAAAGAATACTTCGAATGCGTCGATAACAAAGGAGAATATAAGGAGCTGTTTAATATTTTTGATCGTTTCCGCATCCTCTGCGCCCTTCGCCACGGCCCTTATGGGGCGCTTGCAGTGAATCGTCTCTGCGAACAGATGTTTTTCCCGGAGCGGACCGGGGCCGGCCATGAAATTTTTTATTCGGGGCGTCCGGTGATGATTACGAAAAACGATTACGGGATGAAACTCTTCAACGGCGACATAGGTTTTATCCTTCCCGAACCGGAGGGAGGCGGCAAAATGAAGGCGTTTTTCCAAAACCCGGACGGCAATCTGCGGCGTTTTTCCCCGCTTCGTCTGCCGTCCCACGAAACGGCGTATGCGATGACGGTTCACAAAAGCCAGGGATCGGAATTCGATGCGGTGCTGATGATCCTGCCTGATCAGGACACACCATTGCTGACCCGCGAACTGCTCTATACTGCTGTAACCAGGTCAAGAAAAACGATAACAATCCACGGAGATGAGGATATTTTCATCAGGGCTGTCTCGCGTCGGATAAAACGTTCCTCCGGGTTACGCGACAAGTTGCTCCTTAACTCCTCAGGAGCTTGGCGAGCGGCGATCTCGGTCACCCCCGTGACGGGTCTTCAAACGTAAATTTTGCAATTCGCCTTGACAATTAGAGACTAATCCATTAGCCTCCGTCCGCAAATTATCAAAACTGGAGGAATGAGATGATAGGTGTGTTGATCGCGACCCATGGGAATTTGGGAAGTGAACTTATCAAAGCGGCGGAAATGATTCACGGCAGCATGAAGTTAGTCGCCCATGTTGCTGTTGATCAGGACAAGGGCGTCGAAGACATAAAGAAGGAGATCAGCACCGGAATCAAGAAGCTTGATCAGGGGCAGGGGGTTCTTATCCTGACAGATCTCTTTGGCGGCACGCCTTCCAATCTCTCTCTGTCGTTTCTGAAGGCGGGAAAGGTAGAGGTGGTTACAGGCGTGAATCTGCCGATGCTCCTTAAACTGACCGAAGTCCAGGAAGGTAAGTCGCTTGAGGAATTTGCCCACTGTCTCAAGGAGTACGGAATAAAAAATATTTCCCTGGCGAGTGAAATCCTCGGCAAGAAATTTTCCGGATAGAGAAAATTGCAGGCTTCTTTGGATATAGCCCTCGTCAGGGTGGATAATCGTCTGGTTCATGGCCAGATACTCGAAGCCTGGATCCCCTACCTCAGGGCTGACTGTATTGTCGTAGTTGATGATTTGGCTGCCTCCGATATCTTTCGGGAAACGGTTATCCGGATGGCTGTTCCCAGGGAAGTGGACGTAATAATAAGCGATGTGGAAGAATTTGCGAAAACAACCCCCTTTCACACTGGCAGCGGCCACAAAACCATTGTCCTGTTTGGCGCAGTCGCCCCGGCCCGCAAGGCTTTCGAGCTGGGGTTCAGGTTCAGCAAACTTAATATCGGGAATATATATAACGACTCATACACCATCTGCTGCACCCCCTCGGTGCTTCTCTGCGAGAATGATATTCGCGATGTAATGTTTCTTCATGATTCCGGTGTCAGGGTAGAGTTGCGGCGCGTCCCCCGGGAAAAGCCGCTCGATTTTTTTGACGTCGTCCGCAATATCAAAACCTGACAGACAATACAGGTTTTTCACAAGCGCAGGCCATCCATTTTTTAAATTGATGAAGCGATTTCAATGATTGCGAATGTTATTATTACATCGATAGTTGGCGGCTTTCTATGTCTGGATCGAGTTTTTCTGCTGCTTATGATCTCGCGCCCGATAGTTGCCGCGCCGGTGATCGGCTTCATTCTGGGAGATCCCTATACGGGTCTCGTTGCCGGCGCCTTCACCGAGCTTTTCTGGATAGACCGTCTGCCGATAGGGATGTATATTCCCCCCAACAATACGATCGCAGCGATCCTGATTGCCGCATCTTCAGTTGAAGCGGGCCGCGTTCTGGGCTTTCTGCCCCAGGGACTGGTTGCCCTTGCCGTTCTTGTTTTTGTGCCGTTTGGACATATTGCGCAAAAGATGGATATCTGGATAGTAAAGGGAAATGAAAAACTTGTCGACTACGTCCTGCAGGATGTGAGCAACGGAGATGGCAATTCCCTTTCTCGTAGTCATCTTTCCCCTATTCTCAAAACATGGGCACTTTCCGCCGGTTTCATAATGCTCTCCCTTTTTGCCGGGATACCGTTGCTTGCATTTTTATATTCATCCCTACCCGGATGGACAATACGGGGGCTGGAGCTTCTCTATTCGCTGCTTCCGCTGATCGGCACCGCAGTTGCCCTTAACTCCGTCCATGTCAGAGGGGTCTTTCCCATTTTTTGCGGCGTTTTTCTCTTTGCCAGTATCGTATTTTATTATATCAAGGGAATTATCTGAGGCATGGCAATAGAGTCAATTGAAATAGACGGCTGTCTGGCAAAAGATATTGACGAGATAATGGCCATCGAAAGTAATTCATTCCCCAGTCCCTGGTCGAATGTTCTTTTTTGCGAGGAGATGGCGAACCCTCTTTCCCGAATCCTTGTCGCCAGGACTGTTGACGAAGGCGTAAAAAGCATAGTTGGTTATATTGTTTACTGGCTGGTAGCGGATGAATTGCATCTGCAGAGGATAGCGATCCGCAAGGATATGCGCCGGCGGGGATTTGCTTCCCATTTGTTGCGGGCGGCGATAAGGTCGTCATCAGCAACAAAGACGCAGAAGGCAACGCTCGAGGTGCGCGGTTCGAACCTCCCGGCCCTTAGACTATACGGGAAGTTCGGGTTTTCGGTAAAAGGGGTCCGACCCCGGTATTACGATGATACGGGGGAAGACGCGTTAATAATGTGGGCTGATCTGAAAGATTAGGTATTGCTGATAAAATTTTGTTATAATAGATAATAATGAGAGATAACATAAAAAATATTACGATGAACACGGGACAGATAATCGGCAACTGCGACATTGCCCCCGGCCACTTTCTGCTCGCAATTGGACTGCCGGGGTCTTTTCCGGCGCCGGTTCCCGGGCAGTTCGTCATGCTGCGCAACCTTGAAAACGGCGAGACCCTGCTGTCCCGCCCTTTCAGCGTTTATGGATTTCGTAAGGAGGGCGGGCAGGCGATTCTTGAGCTTTTATGCCGTGTCGCCGGCCGGGGCACACAACTGCTGTCGCACCTTGGCGCCGGCGGGCGGGTAGAAGTTTTGGGGCCCCTTGGAAATGGCTTTACAGTTAACCCTGTTGTCAAAAGAATTATCCTTCTTGCCGGCGGTGTGGGCGCCGCACCACTCTCTTTTTTCCTCCAGGAGCTGAGTAAGACGGAGAACACACTGTCTGTTAGTGCCTTTTTGGGTGCGAAAACGGCAGAGATTGTGAACGCCCTGCAGTCCCGGTTCACCGGTTCAAGCGGCCTGCGTTTGGCCACTGATGACGGAAGTGCCGGATATTATGGAGTTATAACTGATCTTCTTGGCCCCGAACTGCAAAATGGCGATTATGAAAGCACGCAGATCCTTGCCTGCGGCCCGACGGCGATGACAAGGGCGCTGGTTCGTGTTCTTGGCGATAAACCGATACGCTGTCAGGTTTCCCTTGAGGAGCGGATGGCCTGCGGCGTTGGCGCCTGCATAGGATGTGTCGTCGCAACGAAAGACGCTCACGGGGAGACGATCTACAAAAGGGTCTGCAAGGACGGGCCTGTTTTCGATATCCGGGAAATTGTATGGAATCCGCCCCTTTAATGATTAACCCCAGGAAACTAATCGCGGGAATTTGACTGATGACGGACAATAAAATTAACGGCAGCCGGGTAAAGCTGGGAGTGAATATCGGCAGGCTCTTCTTGAAGAATCCAGTCATGACGGCTTCAGGAACGTTTGGTTATGGCGAGGAATACGCGCAGTTCTTCGATCTTGGCTGTCTGGGGGCGATTGTCGTCAAAGGGCTTTCCTTAAAGCCGAGATCGGGAAACCCGCCTCCCCGGATAATCGAAACCCCGTCCGGGATGCTCAACGCCATCGGGCTGCAGAATGTCGGAGTCGAGGCGTTTATCGCGCAAAAACTCCCCTTCCTGCGGCAATTTGATGTTGCGGTGATTGCCAACATCTTTGGCGAAACCATTGAAGAATTCCCGCGCCTTGCGGGAATCCTTTCCTCTGTTGAAGGCGTGCATGCAATTGAGGTTAACATATCCTGCCCGAACGTTAAAAAAGGCGGAGCGATTTTTGGCACTGATCCTGCTGTCGCCGCGCTGGTGACTAAAATGGTCCGAAGGGAAACAGATCTTCCGGTTATAGTCAAACTGACCCCGAATGTGACCGACATCACGGAAATTGCAAGAGCGGTTGAGGATGCGGGCGCAGACGCCGTTTCACTGATCAACACCTTGACAGGGATGGCGATTGATATTGAATCCCGGCGGCCGCATCTGGCGAATGTCACCGGTGGTTTATCTGGTCCGGCCTTGAAACCAATTGCCTTGCGGATGGTCTGGCAGGTTGTGCGCGCCGTCAAAATCCCGGTCATTGGCATCGGGGGAATAATGACCGCCGCCGACGCCCTGGAATTTTTGATCGCGGGGGCTCAGGCAATTCAAATCGGCACGGCAAATTTTATCAACCCCGTGGCGACGATGGATGTATTAAACGGCATCGGGGATTATCTCGTTAAACATAATATTGAAGATATACATGAAGTTATTGGTTCTCTGCGTGCTTGATTGGAAGGAGTTGGAGAATAATCAAGGGTATTATCAATGCGTGCTCATAGACATTAAGGGGGCCACAAATTCTCTATGTAACTGAAAAACTATTACAGAAAATGACAGCCCTCATCTTGCTGTTCATTTCGCTCATCGTGTTTATGACGGCCCCTCTGCTGCATGCCGCCGAGGCAGAGGCACATTCAGACCACGGAAGTGCGCTGCAGGAGATACTCCTGGGGATGAGGGAACGCGCCCAGATTTTCGGGGGGCGCATCACAGTGACGGGAACTCCCGGAATAGGCACAAACGTGGCGGTTGAAATCCCGCCGTCATCCACCACCCCGCTGCTTGCGGCTGGATAGTTTATTTTGCTTGCCGATTTGGAGTAAATTGTATATGCTGTCGTCATATTACGACGAAAAGTGACGGCATGGTGAACATATGATGCTGAACAGAATATTCAAAGCCCCGGAACAAAGCTTCTTTCTTTTGGGGCCGCGAGGGACCGGCAAGAGTACGTGGCTTCGAGCTGTTTTTCCGGATGCATATCTCATTGACCTGTTGTCGGAGGAGACCTACCAGAGGCTTCTGGCGAACCCCGGTCACTTCGCAAGCGAATTACGTTCCGTTGCAACCGGCCGGTGGGTGATTGTGGACGAGGTGCAGCGGCTGCCGAACCTGCTGAATGAGGTGCATCGTTTTATCGAAGAAAAACGGTTGCATTTTGTGCTGTGCGGGTCGAGCGCCCGCAAGCTGAAGCGCGCCGGCGTCAACCTGCTTGCAGGTCGCGCGCTGCACCGATCCATGCATCCCTTTGTACCGGAAGAGCTTGGCGGCCAATTTGATCTGGAGGAGGCTCTTCGGTTTGGGTTGCTGCCGATCGTCTGGGACTCAACCGCCAAAGCAGAGACGCTTTCCGCTTATGCGCAGCTCTACCTGAAAGAGGAGATCCAGGCAGAGGCGCTTGTCCGGAACTTGCCCGGATTTGCCCGCTTTCTGCCTCTGGCGGCCCTTTTTCACGGCCGAATGGTCAACGTGAGCAACATCGCGCGCGAAGCGGGGGTGGCCAGGACGACGGCAATTGGGTATCTCGACATCCTTGAGGAGACGCTGCTGTGTTTCCGGCTGCCCGCTTATGAGGCCAGGCTGCGCGTGCGGGAGCGGAAACTGCCCAAATGGTACTGGTGCGATTCCGGCCTCGCGCGCGTGATGAAGCGGACGACCGCCCCTCCGGCGCCGGAGGAAAGGGGGGCATTGTTCGAAGGGATGGTCGCGCAGTTGATACGGGCCTACAAGGACTACCGTTTCATCTGTGACGACATGTATTACTGGGCGCCATCAGGCCGATCCGGGATCGAAGTTGATTTTCTGCTGGTTCGGGGGGCGAACCTGATCGCAGTCGAGGCAAAGTCCGGCGCCGCGTTCAGGGATGACTGGTGCAAGGGGCTGCGCGCTGTGGCAAAGCTCGAAGGACTGCAACGCCGCATTGTCGTTTACCCTGACGGACCGGTCATGAAAACGAAAGACGGCATTGACGTCCTGCCTTTCCGTCGCTTTGCCGAAGAACTGGCCTTCGATGCTTTATGGAAGCAGCAGGAAGAGAGGAAGACAGATGATCCGAGTGATTATTGTCGATGACCATCCGGTTGTGCGGCGCGGCCTGAAGCAGATTATCGCCGCAGAAAAGGACATGCAGGTCGTCGGTGAGGCGGAAGATGCCCGGGAGGCGCTCCGTGTCATCCGTCATATTCCCTGCGATGCGGTTGTCCTCGATATCACCCTGCCGGATGCCAGCGGTCTCGATGTCCTGAATCAATCGAAGCACGAACGCCCGACCCTGCCCGTTCTGATCATGAGCATCCATGATGAAGAGCAGTACGCCGTGCGGGTGCTCAAAGCCGGCGCTTCAGGCTACATGATGAAGAACAGCATCCCCGAGGAACTGATCCAGGCGATCCGGAAGATCACCTCCGGCGGCAAATACGTCAGCCCCTCTCTCGCGGAAAGGTTGGCGTCGGAGTTTGCTTCCCCGGGAAAATCGCCCCACGAGAAGCTCTCCGACCGCGAATTTCAGATCCTGTGCCTGATCGCGTCCGGAAAGTCGCTCAAGGAAATCGGCGAGGCGTTATGCATCAGCGGCAAGACCGTGAGTAGTTACCGGGCCCGCATTCTGGAGAAAATGAACATGGAGACCAACGCCGACCTGGTCGGCTACGCCCTGAAGAATAAATTGATCGAGTAGAATCAGCCATGTGGTGAGGGGATGACTATGCGCTGGACGCTGAGTGTAAAACTGATACTGGGCATCGCGGTCATCATGACCGCTACCATGGGCTCGGCCCTTCTCCTGCTGACCATAAATACCCGCAACCTGATGATGGAGGACTTCAGTTACTCCGCTATCCACCTCAGTGATGTGGCCGATGCCGGTCTGGAAAATGCCATGATCTCCCGGAAACAGGAAGAGATCACGAACATATTGCAGGCCCTCGGTCGCCGCGAAGGAATTGAGGGCGGGGCCATCTTTGACGAACGGGGCGAGATCAAATATTCCATCGACCCCAAAGATGTGGGGCGCATCCTCTCCAAGGACGATCCCACTTGCCGCCTGTGTCATGGCGCCACCCCCAAGGACCGGCCACAAACGCTTCTCTTGCCATCCAAACAGGGCGCGCGCATGATGAGGGTGGCCCGGCCCCTGTATAACCAGCCTCGCTGCCAAGGCTGCCACCGGGAACGGAAGTTGGGGATGCTGGTTATCGATTTCTCCATGGTCGATGACGAACGGAAGACGATGGCCGTGATAAGCAAACAGCTCCGTTATACATTGACGGTTGCGGTCATCATCATCGCAGCGCTCATCGGCTTTGTGTATCTGATGGTCACCCGGCCCCTGGCGCACTTCGTCCGAATTATCCGGGCGATCAACGAGGGCGATCTGAGCCGGCGGATGAACCTGAGCCGCCGGGACGAGATCGGAGAGCTGGCCGCGTCTTTTGACGGCATGGTGCAGCGGATCAACGCCCGCACCCGGGAACTTGAGGCGCTCCATGCGGAAATGCAGCGCCTCTCGCAAACAGATCCGCTGACAGGTCTCTATAACCGGCGCGGGTTGGATGAGCGGATGCAGGTCGAGATGCTGCGGGCAAAGCGCTACCAACATCCCCTGTCGGCGATTATGGCCGACATCGATTACTTCAAAAACTATAACGATGTGCACGGCCATCTTGAAGGCGATGTAATCCTGAAGCAAATCGCCGAACTTTTGCGATTCCACGTGCGTGAAACCGATGTTGTCGCTCGCTTCGGCGGTGAGGAGTTTTTGATACTTCTGACGGAGACCGCGAAGGCCGAGGCTCTGGAAGTCGCAGAAAAAATCCGTGCCGCGGTTTCGGTGCGGCCCTTCCCGCATGCCGGGACCCAGCCCGAAGGCAAGCTGACAATCAGCTTGGGGGTGGCGACTTCTTCGGCGGATTTGTCTGAGGCGCGTGAATTGATATCCAAGGCCGACCATGCCCTCTATGTCGCCAAACAAGCCGGGCGCAATCGGGTGCGGGAAGCGTGACGTTGGATGTTGATCTAAAAAAAGGGGGGAGGCAGAAAAGCGATGGGGATACAGATTGCGATTGATGATTTCGGCACGGGATATTCATCGTTGAGCTATTTGAAACGGCTGCCGCTGGATTTTTTGAAGATAGATCAGTCCTTTGTCAAGGGTCTGGCGTCCGACCCCAGAGATCAGGCAATCATCAGGGCAATTATCGCCATGGCGCGCAGCCTGAATTTGAAGACCATTGCCGAAGGTGTGGAGACAGAGGAGCAGTTGTCCTTCCTGCAGAAACACGGATGTGACGAAATCCAGGGCTACCTGTTCAGCCGGCCTTTGCCGGCAGAGGAGATCCCGGGGCTCTTAAGTAAGCCCCGACTCTAACATTTGGGAAAGGCCATGATGAAAGAAGAACGAGAAAGAACGGTGTGTTCTGAGTCATAGCGGAAAGAACAGTTAGGAGGAGTAAAGGCACTTTCCTCCCTTTGATGGTGGAATTTGGTTGTAAAATATTTCATAATGAAATACAATGAGAGTAAAGAAAATAGATTGGAGGATACGTTATGCCGAAAGCCGTTAAAATATCCGATGAACTGGCAAGCAACGCGGCGATATTTGCCGGCGTCGAAGGCCGGTCGCTTGCCGGCCAGGTGGAGTACTGGGCAAAGCTGGGAAGGGTGGCGGATGAAAACGCCGATCTTCCGGTCTCCCTGATCAAGGAGATCCTCATCGCCCGAGCCCAGGTGCAAAGCGGATTGAAGACGCCCTATGTCTTTGGTGAAGGCGAATGAACCGGCAGGTCTCCCAGTCCCCCCTTTTTGAGAGGAAGAAGAAGCATCTGACAAGGGATGAGATATCCGTTCTGGATGAAGAGGTCCGGCGCATCTGCGAAACGCCCGAGATCGGCGAGGTGAAAAAGGGGGATCTGACAAGTGTTTCCGTTCACAAATTCAAGGTCCGTGACAGATTGTTTCTTCTGGCCTATGAATTCGATGAAAAGGAAATTCTTCTGCTTGCCTTGGGCGCGCATGAGAATTTCTATCGCGATCTGAAGCGCTATTTGGCTGGAGGGAGGTTTTGATCATGGAGCAATATGGGGCTCTACTGGCAACAAGCAACTACGTTAAAAGAGTAGGGGGAATGCCGATGGGATGAACTCTTTTGCGGAATACATCAGGGAAATCAGGAAGAGCCTTGAGAGCTGAATAACAGTTCAATCCACGAGGGATTATGATCATGAAAATGCGTAAACAATCTTTTTATCCTGATTCTCCTCATCCCGGCTACGGGCATCCAGGCGACTGGATTGCCAAACCTTATTCAATAATATTCACCGGTGCCGTCTTATTCATTTTAATCTTTGGAATTGCCATTTTTCTGGGCTGGCGGCAATTTGAAACCACAAGGCACAATGCCCTGACTGCTGATAAGACAACCGCAAATCTCCTCGCAGACCTCATCCTCGAGCACAAAAAAGCAACCATAGGAATCCTTCATTCCTATGCTCACCGGCCCCTATTCATCGTTGCCGTGAAGAATAAGGACCTTGCGGGTGTTCACAGGCATCTGTCCGACCTCAAAAAGAATGCCGAGATCGACCTGACCTTCGTGACGGACACACGCGGCATTCTCTGGGCGAATTTCCCGGTGTTTCCGGAATCCAGAGGGAAGGACTTTTCGCAACGTGACTGGTATAAAGGAATAAGTGCTCACTGGGAGCCTTACATTTCCACCGTCTTTAAACTGAGTGTCGGGGACAAGCCGCTGGCGGTAGCCGTTTGCGTCCCCATATTCGATGAGAAAGAAAGGGTCATCGGGATACTCGCAAGTTCCCAACGACTTGGTTTTCTTGTTGACACCATCGAGCGGGTGCCTTTTAGCCCCTATACGACCGTGAACGTGATCGACCGGGCGGGGAAGATCCTTTACAGCAACAAAGTTCCTTATCAGGAAAGCATTACGGATTATCGATTTTCCCCGATCCATGAAGCGGCGGTAAAGGAAAAAAAACAGCAGATCGAAATGAACGATCCGCAGAAAGATCATGAGAAAAGTTATCTCACCGTTGTTCCCATGGGGGACATCGGGTGGTCGGTCATCATTGAGAGATCCCTGAAAGACATTTATAGATCGGAATTCAGACGTTTTATTGATATAGGCGCTGTTTCCTTCCTGTTGTTCCTCCTGATCACTTTCTTTCTGGTTTATCTGAGAAAAGTCTCCCTGTTCAGAAAAACAGAGGAACTCCTGCAAGCCGAGACGAAACTTCGGCAGAGTGAGGAAAATTTCCATCATTCTTTCGATGACTCTCCGATAGGAGTGCGCATCGCGACCGAAGAAGGTGAGACCATTTATGCCAACCGGGCCATTCTGGATATCTATGGCTACGACAGCATGGAGGACTTGAAAACAACTCCCGTGGCGAAGCGCTATACCTTGGAAAGCCATGCCGACTTCCTGATCAGAAGAAAGAAAAGACAGCAGGGGGTTGATGCCCCGTCGGAATATACCATAAATATCATCCGGAAGGATGGTGAAGTCCGTCACCTCCTGGTCTTACGCAGGGGAATATTATGGGATGGTGAAAGACAGTTTCAAGTCTTATACAACGACATCACCGATCGCAAGCGGGCCGAGGTGGCGCTGCGGGAGAGCGAGGGGCGTTTGCGAACGATTATTGAGGCGAGTCTGGATGCCATCATCGCTGTGAACGTCGAGGGCCGGCTCATTCTTTTCAACGGCGCGGCCCAGGAGTTATTCCAGTATTCCGAGGAAGAAGCCTTGAATCAACCGGCCGACATCCTGCTGCGGGAGGAGATAGGTAAAATCCATCAAGAAAGGTTGGAGAAGTTCTTGAAAAGGGGTGTCGGACAATGCGGTCACATCGGAAGACGAATGGAAAAGCTTTTCCGCCGTAAGGACGGCTCCCTGTTTGAGGCCGAAGTCTCCATGTCGGGGGGCCGCTCTAATGGGCTGCGCCTGGTGGTTCTTGCGATTCACGACATTACCTCCCGCAAGAAGACAGAGGAGACGCTGAGGGAGAGCGAGACACGTTACCGCGAGCTTTTCGACAATATCAGCAGCGGTGTTGCCCTCTACGAAGTAACGAGCAACGGCAACGATTTTATCTTCAAGGATTTCAATCGAGCTGGTGAGCGGCTGGATGGCGACCGGAAAGAGGATATCATCGGAAAGAGCATCTATCAAGTCCGGCCGGGCATCAATGAATATGGACTACTGGAAGTGTTCAAGCGGGTTTGGGCGACCGGAATTCCCGAGCATTACCCAGTCAAGTTCTACCAGGATGAACGATTGCAGGGTTGGTACGAAAACTTTGTCTATCGACTTCCCTCCGGCGAGATTGTTGCCGTATATGATGACATCACCGAGCGCAAGCGTGCGGAGGAGGAATTGAGGACTTCTCGTTTGCAGTTACGGGCACTTGCCACGCGACTGCAACAGATACGTGAAGAAGAGAGACTCATGGTTGCGCGAGAAATTCATGACGAAATGGGAGGGGGACTTACCGGGTTGAAGATTGATCTCTCATGGCTGTCAGGCAAAATGGGCGACGTAGACACGTGTGAAGCGCGCGTTGCCTTGATGGACAGGATTCAGACAGCGAATGCGTTGATAGATCAAATGATCCATATAGTACGCCGTATATCCACGGATTTGCGGCCATCCGTGTTGGACGATTTAGGGCTGATAGCCGCTCTGGAGTGGCAGTTATCGGAATTTACGAGTCGCACTGAAATTTCGCATGAGTTCGCCACAACCTTCAAAGATGTTAACATGGAAGCGGACACAGCCATTGCCGTGTTTCGCATCTTCCAGGAAGCGCTCACGAACGTGGTGCGACACTCCCAGGCAACAAAGGTTGCCGTTGTTTTGCGAGAAGGTGAGAGAAGTCTTTTCGGGGAAGAAAGTTTTGTTCTTGAGATCAGGGACAACGGCCGGGGAATCACGGAAGAGGAAATTCTGAATTCAGAATCCCTCGGTCTGCTTGGCATGAAGGAACGGGTTCTAACTTTTAGAGGAGAGCTCTCAATTTCTAGTGAGCCCGGTGGAGGGACAGCCCTGGTCCTGCAAATACCCCGAAAGCAGGGAGAAACACAATGATCAAGGTGATTATCGTCGATGACAACCGACTGAAGAGCGGATTAATCGAGTAAAATCAGGAAATCCCTACAAAAAAATCAGCATTCCCCTACAGACAAGCCGTTTCCAGATGCGATAGCATAAAGTCGTGGGAGGTTTGCATCATGGAATCCCGCCGTTAACAGATCGTTTTTAAGGCATAAATTCAAGAAATACCGGAATCAGCAGGCCAAGACCACCGCCCGGCAGACCGCTGCCTCAACGACTCGGAAGCGCACCAAGTCGGAGGCCCTGGCCAGCCAGTGGACGTTGATCTAAGGATGGAGGCAGAAAAGCGATGCTTTCTTTTAAAAACAGACAAGATATATTCCGCATCAGCACCTGGGTAATAATCCTTGGCGGCCTAATGCTTACGGCCATAGCTTTCGCGGTAGTTCGCAACTGGGAACGTCAAGAGCGGCGAACGGACTTTTCAATTGCTGTAGAAAACCGCTATGCTGCTTTGGAACGAGAAGTTAAGTCCGGGATAGAAGTTCTTTCATCGATCAGGGCTTTTTACCTTCATGCCAAAGTGGTTACCAGATCAGAATTCCACAATTTTACAGAATCGCTCTTGCTGCAACATCATGGAATTCAAGCTCTCGAATGGATACCGCGTGTTCCTTATTCCCAGCGTGAAGAATACGAAAAAGCAGCCCAAAGGGATGGTTTTAAAGATTTTCAGATTACCGAACAGTCGGCCCGGGATAAGATAGCAAAGGCCGGCAAGAGAAGTGAATACTTCCCCGTTTATTTTGTTGAGCCCTACAATGGCAATGAATCTGCATTAGGGTATGATCTGGCTTCCGACCCTTTGCGCAGGGAAACATTGGATCGATCACGCGACACGGGCGGGATAGCAGCCACCGCCAAGATAAAACTGATACAGGAAGAGAAAGGCCAATCCGGTTTATTGGTTATTTACCCGGTATATCAGAGGAATATGCCTGTCGATTCGACTCAAAATCGGAAAGACAATATCCGGGGCTTTGCAGCAGGTGTTTTTCTGATTGGCGATGTTGTCGAGAATGCCTTGACGTACCTGAAGCCGGGAGGCATCGATATTTATCTCCATGATAACTCCGCATTGGGGAAAGAGCGCTTTCTGTATTTTCACCCGTCGCGCACCAGGAAAACGACAGACTTATTGCGCAATGAAGGACCAGTGCCGGATGGTGGCCTCAAAATCACCAGAACACTCAAGATCGCGGATCGTGAATGGCAGATTCTGTTCGTGGCAACGCCCGATTACGTTGCAAGTGGACATACGTGGCAGCCTTGGGGCGTATTATTGGCCGGACTCCTTTTGACCGGTTTACTGGCCGGCTTTTTGATTGTGGAGGCCAGGCGCGCTGAAGAACTAACCGCCAGCAATGAACTGCTCTTACAGGAAATCGCCGGTCGCAGAAAAACAGAGGAAGAGTTGCGGCTGAGCGAAGAGCGGTTCAGGCGCATCTTTGATGAAGGACATTTCGGGATGATTTTGGCAAATCCGGACTATACAATTGTCATGGCGAATAAAGCATTCTGCGGGTTGTTGGGGTATAGCGAACAGGAACTTGCCGGTCAAAGCATTGCGGATATCACCTGCGAAGAAGACAGAGAGAAGGGCAGAGAATTTTCAGGACAATTATTTGCAGGCAGCATCTCCGTGCTTCGCCTGGAAAAGCGGTATGTCAGAAAGGACGGCGGAATCGTGTGGACTAATCTTACCGTCTCTGCCATCCATGGGAAAGAAGGTAACGTGATTTACGGTCTATCTCTCATTGAGGACCTCACGGACAGCAAGAAGGCGGAAGAAAAGATTCACCTGCTGCATTATTATGACAGCCTGACCGGGTTGCCAAACCGCATATTTCATAAAGAGCTGATGAAAAGAGCAATTGAACATGCCCAGCGCCATAAAGAGATATTTGCCATTATTTACATCGGATTGGATAATTTCCAGCGGATTAACGATACGCTCGGATATAACATTGGAGATCTTCTGCTGAAGGCCGTTGCCGACAGGCTTGCCCACTCTTTGCGAAAAAGCGACGCCGTTGCCAGATCAAATGAAGGTGAAACGGAAAATATTGTATCGCGAGTGGGTGGAGACGAGTTTATCATATTGGCGCATGATCTCAACCATGCTCAGGACGCCGCAATAGCGTCCCGTCGCTTACTTGAGGAAATATCCATACCCTATGACCTGAGCGGTCGCGAGGTGTTTATGACCGCCAGTATCGGCATTTCCTTGTATCCCGATGACGGAACGGATGTTGACGACCTCCTGAAAAACGCCGAAAAGGCCATGAGGTGCACAAAGAGCGAAGGGAAAAACAACTATCAATTTTACTCGGGATTAATGAATTCGTTTGTTCTGGAACTCCTGACGCTGGAAAGCGACCTGCACAAGGCCCTGGAGCGGAACGAACTGGTGCTCTACTACCAGCCGAAGGTGGATGCGGCAACGAGAAGGGTCAAGGGGATGGAAGCGCTGATACGCTGGAAGCATCCCGATAAGGGCTTGATTCCGCCTACGCAGTTTATTCCCCTGGCCGAAACAAGCGGCCTCATCTTACCCATCGGAGAGTTTGTAATACGCACCGTTTGTCGGCAAATCAGGACATGGCAGGAAGCCGGTTACCAACATGTGAACATTGCCCTGAACGTATCGGGTCGCCAGTTTGATCAAGGGAGCCTGATAGAAATCGTCAAGGAGGCATTGCAGGATGCTATGATTCCTCCCCAATGCCTGGAGTTGGAAATAACGGAAAGCATCATTATGCGGAACCCGGAGAAGGCTATTCGGACCCTGACTGAACTAAAAGCGATGGGGATACAGATTGCGATTGATGATTTCGGCACGGGATATTCATCCTTGAGCTATTTGAAACGGCTGCCGCTGGATTTTTTGAAGATAGATCAGTCTTTTGTCCAGAACTTGGCGTCCGACCCCAGCGATCAGGCGATCGTCAGGGCGACGATCGCTATGGCGCGCAGCCTGAATTTGAAGACCATTGCCGAAGGTGTGGAGACAGAGGAGCAGTTGTCCTTCCTGCAGAAACATGGATGCGACGAAATCCAGGGCTATTTGTTCAGCCGGCCTTTGTCGGCAGAGGAGATCCCGGGGATTCTGGCGAAAGGAGATCTATAAGATCATGGAAACGCGCGACCGATATTCTTATCCTGATTCTCCTCGTCCCGGCGACGGAAAGTCAAGCGATTGGATTGCAAAGCCTTATTCAATCGTATTCACCGGTATCGTCTTATTTATTTTTATCTTTGGAATCGCTATTCTTCTGAGCTACCGGCAGTTTGAAACCACAAGGCACAGTGCCCTGGCTAACGACAAGACAACAGCAAATCTCCTCGCAGACCTCATCCTGGAGCACAACAAAGCAGCCATCGGAATCCTTCAGTCCTATGCTAATAGGCCCCTATTCATCGATGCGGTTAAGAATAAAGACCTTCCAGGCGTTGACAGGCACCTGTCTGACCTTAAAAAGAATATCGAAATCGACATAACCTTCGTGGCGGATAAACGCGGCATTCTCTGGGCGAATTTACCAGTGTTTCTGGAATCCAGAGGGAAGGACTTCTCGCAACGTGACTGGTATCAAGGAATAAGCGCCCTCTGGAAGCCTTACATTTCCACCGTCTTTAAACAGATCGTCGGGGATAAGGCGCTGGCCGTCACCGTCTGTGTCCCCATATTCGACGAAAAAGAAAGGGTTATCGGTATACTCGGGAATTCCCAACGGCTTAGTTTTATTGATGAGACCATCGAGCAGGTTACTTTTAGCCCCTATACGACCGTAAACGTGATCGACCGGACGGGGAAGATCCTTTACAGCAATAAATTTCCTTATCGTGAAAACATTACGGATTATCGCTTTTTCTCGATCATTGAACCGGCGGTTAAGGGGAAAAAACAGCAGATTGAAATTAGAGATTCGCAGAAAGATCAGGAGAAAAGTTATATCACCGTCTTTCCCATGGGAGACATCGGGTGGACGGTCATCATCGAAAGATCCCTGAGGGACATTTATCGTTCTGATCTTAGACGTTTTATCGAGATAGGGGTTGTTTCCTTCCTTCTTTTCCTCCTGATCGTTTTCTTTCTGGTTTATCTGAAAAAATCCACCTTATTCAGAAAGACAGAGGAACTCTTGCATGCTGAGATAAAACTTCGGCAAGGGGAGGAGAAGTTGCGGGCCTTATCCTCACGCCACGAGGCCATCCTGGCCGCCGTACCGGAAATCATTATGGAGGTGGATAACAGCAAAGTCTACACTTGGGCGAATTCGGTAGGTATTGAATTCTTTGGAGAGGATGTGATCGGCAAAGAAGCTGCTTTCTACTTTGAAGGCGAACAAGAAATCTATGATACAGTAAGCCCTCTTTTCAGCGGTTCTCAAGAAGTGATCTATGTAGAAAGCTGGCAGCGTCGCAGGGATTGCGAAAAGCGGCTGCTCGCCTGGTGGTGCCGGGTACTCAAGGATGAAAAAGGAAATGTTGAAGGAGCGCTTTCCTCAGCATACGACATCACCGACCGCAAACGGGCGGAAGAGAAACTCCAACAGACCCTCGAAAGTCTCAGAAAGGCAGTTGGCACGACCATACAGGTCATGGCGTCTGCCGTGGAGGCAAGAGATCCCTATACGGCCGGTCACCAGATCCGGTCGGCAGATATTGCCCGTGCCATTGCCACGGAGATGGGACTTCCTCCGGAAAAGATCGAGGGCATCCGGATGGCCGGTTCCATCCATGACATAGGAAAACTATCCATCCCTGCCGAGATATTGTCCAAGCCTACGAAACTGTCGGATCTCGAGTTTTCCATGATTAAGGAGCATGCCCGCAAAGGCTTCGAGATGCTGAAGGATGTGGAATCCCCCTGGCCTCTGGCGGAGATTGTCCTTCAGCACCATGAGCGGCTGGACGGTTCTGGTTATCCCCGGGCTCTCAAGGGAGAAGAGATCCTCATCGAGGCTCGCATCCTTGCCGTGGCCGATGTTGTTGAGGCCATGGCCTCCCACCGTCCTTATCGCGCGGCCCTGGGCCTTGACGCCGCCCTTGAAGAGATTGAGAAGAAAAGAGGGCTTCTTTACGATAGCCATGCGGTGGATGCATGCCTGAGAGTATTCCGGGAGAAGGGGTATCAAATTGAAGGAACCTGATTTCAAGCCGCAATCCTCACCTCAATTCAGAACTCAAAGTTACGTACTTGAAGGTGTAAGTCTGTCAAGGCTCAATTCAACAGAACATCAGGTCAAAAGTACGCACGAGCCGGATGCACCGTTTTTAAAACGGTCATAACTTATTTTAGAAAAGGGGTTGGTATGAAAGTATTTCTCGTTGATGATTCAGCTATTGTGCTCGAAAAACTGGCGGCCATGATTTCCGGCATCGACGGCCTTGAAATCGCCGGGCAGGCCCTGAATGCACACGATGCGATCGAATCTATCGTGGCACTGAAACCCGATGTGGTGATCCTGGACATCCGCCTGAATGGCGGCGGCAATGGAATGGATGTTTTAAGACGGATCAAAAAAGAAATCTCGCCGCCCATCGTCATCATGCTCACGAACTATCCCTATCCCCAGTATCGGGAAAAGTGTCAGGCCCTGGGCGCCGATTACTTCTTCGACAAGGTAACGGAAATCGAGAAGATCTACGATACCTTCAAACAATTGCTGACGGATAAATCTTAGTTAGTGTTATTCCGGTCCCTGATCCCTGGTCCCTGACCCCTGTTTGCATTGCTGGAGAAAAGCCCATGAAGCGACTGCGTAAACTGGTTACATTCAGTCTGGACGACCGGAACTTCGCCCTGTACGTGTCCGCCGTTCAGAGGATCATCCGGGTGGTCGAAGTGACCGCTCTGCCGAAGGCGCCGGAAATTGTCGTCGGCATCATCAACATGCAGGGGCAGGTCATTCCCGTATTCGACATCCGGAGGCGTTTCCAATTGCCTGCAAGGGAGACGCAGCTCAGCGACCAGATGATCATCGCGGATACAGCCAAGCGGGTCGTTGCCCTCATTGTCGATTCCGTGGACGACGTGATCGAGATACTGGGAGAGAAGATCATCGTGGCTGGTCAGATTCTTCCGGAACTGGAGCATGTGGAAGGTGTCGTGAAGACGGAAGGCGGTATGGTTCTCATTCACGATCTCGAAAAGTTTCTTTCCCTTCATGAGGAAAAAGCTCTGGATGAAGCGCTGGAGGCGTTGAATTGCGATGAAAGGCAAGACTGATATTCGCGCCATTCCCGAAGCGCTGCTGCAGAGACTGTCGGACTACTTGACGGCCAGGGTCGGGCTGCAATTCGCGAAAAGAAACTGGAAAGAGCTCCAGCAGAAAATGACCGCCGCCATGACTGATTTCGGGTTCGATCAGGTCGAGGAATTCATCGAAGGGCTGCTTTCTCTCTCTCCGACACAAAAACAGATTGAAATCCTGGCAAGTCATCTCACCGTGGGCGAAACCTACTTCTTCCGGGAGAGGAGGGCTTTTGAAATCCTGGAACAGTCCCTCTTGCCGGGTTTGATCGCTGCCCGGCGGAAGACGGAAAAGCGCCTCCGATTCTGGAGCGCCGGCTGTTCCACCGGCGAGGAACCATACTCGCTTGCCATCCTGCTCGACAAACTGATTCCGGACCTGAAAGACTGGAATGTGACCATTCTCGCGACGGACATCAACACCGACGCTATCCGAAAGGCGGAGGAGGGGATCTATTCGGACTGGTCATTCCGGGACAACCCGCCCTGGTTCAAGGAACATTACTTCGAACAGGTGGACGGAAAGTATTACCGCCTGCTGCCCAGGATCAGAAAGATGGTCAACTTTTCCTATCTGAACCTCTCGGAGGATCACTACCCCGCGCTCCAGAACAACACCAACGCCATGGATTTCATCTTCTGCCGCAACGTCCTGATGTATTTTTCACCCGGCCAGATCGGCCTGACGGTCGAACGCCTATACCGGTCCCTCCTCGACGGCGGTTTTCTAATCGTCAGCCCTGTCGAGACAGCGCTCCTGACCCATTCGCCGTTCGTGACGGTCCGTTTTCGGGATTCGACTTTCTATAAAAAGGACGTCCGTAAGACGAAGGCCGTACAAAAAGTTGCAGAACAGGTGGAAAAGGGAAGCATCCCTTCTCCGTCGATATCCCCGAAAACCGCAAAGCGCCGCCGGCCGGAAAAACCATCACGGCCTGCAAGGCAGGCTGAATTAAAGAAACCGGCGGAAGCAAAACGAACGCCCTACGAGGAAGCAGCCGCCCTGTATCGGAAAGGTCTCTATCCGGAAGCGGAAGAGAAACTTCGCAAACTCATATCGAACGGCGGCAGAAACCAGGAATCCTGCGTTCTCATCGCGAAGATACTGGCAAATCAGGGGAGGCTCGCAGAAGCCCTTGGTTTTTGCGAAGAGGCCGTCTCGGCAGACAAATGCAATGCCCGTCTGCACTACCTGCTCGCCACCATTCTCGAAGAACAAAAACAGGTCGAAGAGGCCAGGGTTTCCCTGAAAAAGGCGCTTTATCTCGACCGCAATTTCGTCCTGGCTCACTTTGCACTTGCGAATCTTTCCCTGCGATCGGGAAAAGTGACCGATGCGCGAAAACACTTCAGCAACGTCACCGAGATCCTGTCGGGATACAAACCGGATGACATCATTCCCGAATCGGAGGGGATCACGGCGGGCAGACTTGCGGAAATCATCGGGACATTCAGGATGAGGGAGATGTAATGAAGAAGACAGGAAGAATATCTCCGGAAACCCCGGAAGATCGGGGAGCTGTTCCTTCCGGGACACGTGAGGCGACACCCGAAGAAAAGAGAGCCATTCTCCGCGCCAGGGCAAAAAGTCTTGCTCAGGAGCCTGAAAGAAAAGGGGAAGCCGAACAATGTCTCGAGGTGTTGGCGTTTCTTCTCGCCCATGAGACGTATGCCATCGAGACCGCCTCCATCCGGGAAGTCTACCCCCTGACTGAGCTGACGCCCCTGCCCTGTACGCCGGACTATATTTTCGGCATCATCAACATCCGGGGACAGATCCTCACGATCATCGATATGAAGAAATTTTTCGATCTTCCGGAAAAGGGGATCACCAACCTGAACAGGGTCATCGTTGTTCAGGGAGGGGACATGGATATAGGAATTCTCGCCGATGAGATTATCGGGATACGGAATATCCCCGAGAGCGGTCTGAACCCGCCTCTTCCGAAGATGACCGGCATTCACGCCGGGTATATCAAGGGAATTACCGGTGAAGGCATCATCGTTCTGGATATGGAAAGGTTTCTGAATGACAGGCAGCTCATCGTCCATGAAGAGGTGGGGGCATGAGTGCATACTCAGCAAATAAGGAGGTTTTATGAAGCATCTTAAACTGGGGACGAAATTGCTGATCGGCGGTCTTTTGACCGTGGCGATTCCGGTCATCGTGATCGGCGTCATGGCCGTATATCAGTCGACGCAGAGCATCAACGAACTCGCAATGGGTAGCATGGGCAATACCGCGAAGAGTCTGGCTCGAGGGCTTGATAACGCCTTTCATGAACAGCTCGTAATGATCAGAAACATCTCTTACTCGAACAGCGTCATCGCCGCCGCAGAAAAAGTCGCCAGGGAAGGAGCGAAAAACAGTCAGAAAGAGATTCTTCTTGCCCAGAGGGAACTCACGAAAATCAAGGAGCCAGAGGGAGAACATCTTTCGAACATCACGCTTGTCGGGAAGAATGGAATCGTTTATGCCTCGTCCGACAATGGAAAATTCAAGGGGCTGAATCTTGCCGGCAGAGACTACCTCGATACTGCGTTCAAGGGAACGCCTAACGCCGGATCCGTCGTGCTCGACAGGGCAACAGGCAGGGTGATCTGCACGGTTGTATGCCCCATATATTCATCTACTGGGAAAGAGATCACGGGAGCCGTCGTGATGGCCATAAAGATCGAATTTATTACGGATATTATAAATGAAATCAGAGTCGGAAAATCGGGCTATGCCTATCTGGTCGATAAAAACGGCCTCTACATCGCCCATCCCGTGAAAGAAAACATTCTGAAGGTCAATGTCTCCCAGCTTAAAGGCGGGGAAAGCATAGCCAAACTGATAAAGGAAGGCAAAACAGGCATTGCCGAGTATGAACTCGAAGGCGTGAAGAAAGCAGGCGCTATCGCATCTGTGCCCATCACCGGCTGGAGTATTGTGAATTCCATCCCTGTCGATGATCTATATGCATCTGCTTATCAAACCCGAAACGTGATCATTTCCACCGGCGTGATATTCCTGATCCTGGCTTTCGGCTTTTTCTTCTTCTTTGCCCGCAACGCCACCCGCCCCCTGATCGATGTCGTGGGCGCCGCTAAAAAGATCGCCGACGGCGATCTGGCTGTCGATGTGGCCTACGGGAATCGCCAGGACGAGATCGGCACGCTTGCCCAGGCGTTTACGCAGATGGTCAATTCTCTCAAGGATAAGGCGCAGATCGCACAAAAGATCGCCGCCGGCGATCTGACCGTCGAGGCGGCACCCCTCTCCGATGCGGATGCCCTGGGGAACGCCTTCTCAACTATGGTGACGAAACTCCGCCAGCAGATCCAGGAGATCGTGGAGGGCGTCAATGTCCTGGCGTCATCGGGAAGCGAGATCATGGCCTCCGTGTCGCAATTGACCTCCGGCGCCGCCGAGACCTCGACGGCGGTGAGCGAAACCACAACCACCGTGGAAGAGGTGAAACAGACGACAGAGGTCAGCTCGCAAAAGGCAAAGCACGTCGCCGAACTCGGCCGGAAGTCCGTCGAGATCTCGCAGACAGGACTGAAATCCATTGAAGATACCGTCAATGGCATGAACCGCATCAAGGAGCAGGTGGAATCCATCGCCGACATGGTCGTCCGGCTGAGCGAACAGAGCCAGGCGATCGGGGAGATCATCGCCACGGTGAACGACCTTGCCGAGCAGTCGAACCTCCTGGCCGTCAATGCCTCCATTGAAGCGGCCAAGGCCGGCGAGCAGGGGAAGGGGTTTGCCGTGGTCGCCCAGGAGATCCGGAGTCTTGCTGCGCAGTCGAAACAGGCAACCACCCAGGTGCGCAACATCCTCTTCGACGTCCAGAAGGCGATCAGTTCGGCCGTCATGGCGACGGAGTTGGGAAGCAAGGCGGTCGAGGCGGGGGTGAGGCTCTCCACGCAGGCAGGGGAAGCCATCGATGTCCTGGCCCAAAGCGTTACCGAGTCCACCAATGCCGCCATCCAGATCGCCGCATCGAGTCAGCAGCAGCTCATCGGGATGGACCAGGTCGCCTCGGCCATGGAAAATATCCGGGAGGCTGCCTTACAGATGGCCTCCAGCACGAAGCAGACCGAGCGGGCCGCCCACGACCTGCATAACCTGGGAAGCAGGCTGCAAGAGATCGTGAAGTTCTACAAGGTGTGACAGGGGGTCTGGGATCGGGGGTCAGGGAGCGGGGGTCAGAGGCCGGGGATCGGGGATCAGGGGTCAGGAAAATCACAGTTGCTGTGGATAGAGGACTCTGCAAGGTCTCACAGAGACAAAGAAGGGATAGATGATGGCCGGAAAGAATGATGCGTTCATGAAAAGGCTCCTGTCGACCTTCAAGGTCGAGGCGGATGAACACATAAAGAATATCACGGCGGGGCTGATCGATCTGGAAAAAGACCTGGAACCGCAGGTGAAAGCGGGGATTATTGAAACCGTCTTCCGTGAAGCCCACAGCCTGAAAGGGGCCGCCCGCGCCGTCAATCGGTCAGACATGGAGACCATCTGCCAGTCTCTCGAAAGTGTTTTTTCCGGTTTAAAACGCCGGGAAATCGACCTGACTCCCTCACTATTCGACACCCTTCACCGGTCGGTGGACATGCTTAACGCATTCACCCTCTCACCGCCGGAGGAGGTCGTTGCTGATCCAGGTCAAATTTCAAGGATTACAGAAAAACTGGCAAAGGCGGCCATGGGCGAAGACAGAGAAAAACAGGCGGCTCGTGATTTCAAACCAGACCTCAGGGATTCCTCGTCGCTTTCCGAACCGGAGGTCTTTCCTTTCGAAACGCCTCCCCTTGCCGGGAAAACCGTAGAAATGACAGGGCAGCGGAAACAGGTGCCGTCCGATACGGTTCGAATCTCCATGGAGAAGCTGGATTCTCTTCTGAGGCAAAGCGAGGAGCTGCTTTCCCTGAAGCTGATTGCAGACAGACATCTGGAGGACGTGCAGGAGCTTACCCACATATTCGGACTATGGAACAAGCAGTGGTCAAAAATATACCCGGTCATATGCGAGTTCCGTCGTCTGCAGGAAAAAAGGGATAAGCAGGGCCGGAAAAGAAGACAGGATGATATACAGAACGTCAAGCTCCTGGAGTTCGGCGAGCTTACCCATGACAACATGAAAGCCCTGGAAAGCAGATTGGCAGAACTCCGGAGAACATCCGATCACGATCGTTATGTCACAGGACTGATGGTGGACAATCTCCTCGGTGACGTGAAACAACTCCTGATGCTGCCCTTTTCGACGCTGTTCGAGGCCTTCCCGAAACTTTTACGGGACCTGTCCCGCGACCAGGGGAAGAACGTGGAACTTTCGATCAGCGGGGCAGAAATCGAGATCGATCGCCGGATCCTGGAAGAGATGCGCATTGTGTTCATCCATCTTCTCAGAAACACGATCGACCACGGGATCGAAAAGCCCGAGGTGAGAAAGATAATCGGGAAACCGCTTCGGGGAATGATCAAAATCGTTGTTTCCCGCGTCGAAGGCAACAGGGTGGAAATTCTCCTCTCCGATGACGGAGACGGCATCGATCTGGGGGGCCTGAAAGAGGCCTCTCTCAAACGCGGGATCATATCGCCGGGAGAGGCCCGGAAGCTGACCGAACAGGATGTTCTATCCCTCGTTTTCCAGTCCGGCGTTTCCACAAGCCCAATCATTACGGATATCTCCGGCCGGGGGCTCGGGCTGACCATTGTCAGGGAGAAAATCGAAAGACTTGGCGGGCGGGTATTGATCGAAACACACCGCCATAAGGGAACCACGATCAGAATGGCCATTCCGCTCACTGTCGCAACGTTCAGAGGGGTGCTTGTGACGGCCGCCGAACGCCTATTCATCATTCCCACAACGGATGTGGAAAGGACGGTCCGGATCAAACGGGAGGAAATCAGAACCGTCGAGAACCGGGACACTTTGTCTCTGGAAGGGATCGCGATCCCGCTTTTAAAACTCTCTGATGTTCTCGAACTTTCGGAAAGAAACGATGAGTCGCCCCTCATCACCGTACTAATCCTGGAGTCCCAGGGGAAGAGGATTGGTTTCCGCGTCGATGAGATCCTGACCGAACAGGAAATCCTCATCAAAGGTATGAGTCGGCCCCTTTCCCGGGTCAGGAATATTGCCGCGGCAACCATTCTCGGATCGGGAAAGGTCGTACCGGTTCTCAACGTTTCCGACCTGGTAAAGTCGGCAGCCACATCCGCGGTCCGTCCTGTAAAGCCGGCCGCGCCGCAGGCTGGGGGCGAGGCGGCAAAAAAAACCATCCTCGTCGTGGAAGATTCCATCACCTCCAGAATGTTGTTGAAAAACATCCTCGAAACTTCCGGTTATACGGTTGTGACCGCCGTGGACGGTATCGACGCCATGACTCGGCTGAAAACGGAGAAATTCGATGCCGTGGTGTCGGACGTGGACATGCCGAGGATGAACGGATTCAACCTGACGGAAAAGATCCGGGGGGACAAAAAGATCGCGGAACTCCCCGTGGTCCTCGTTACCGCCCTGGGATCCCGCGAGGACAGGGAGAGGGGAATCGATGTGGGGGCAAACGCCTATATCGTGAAGAGCAGTTTCGATCAGAGCAATCTTTTGGAGACGCTCAGAAGACTGATTTAAAAAACCTTGAGGAGTGGAAATGATCAAAGTGCTTATCGTTGAAGACTCCGAGGTCATGCGGGACCTTCTGACCTTTATCCTCTCTTCCGACCCGGCTATTCAGGTCATCGGAACCGCCCGCGACGGCGAGGAGGCCGTCCGGGCGGTCAGGGAAAAAAGACCCGACGTCGTGACCATGGATATCATCATGCCGAACATGGACGGGTTCGAGGCCACCCGCATCATCATGGAGACGACCCCCACGCCGATCGTGATCGTATCGGCAAGCTGGGACCCCCATGAGGTGGAAAAAACCTTCCGGACCATGGAAGCCGGGGCGCTGGCCGCAATCGCGAAGCCGGTCGGCGTTGCCCATCCAAACTATGTAAAGCTGACGAAAGAACTAATCAAGACGGTAAAACTGATGTCGGAAGTGAAGGTGATCAAGAGGCGGCCCCAGGAAAGAAAAGGGCCCGTGATTTCTGGAGAATCGAAGGCGGGCATGATCACCCCGGTGACGCCGGATCTGAAAATCGTTGCCATCGGCGCCTCGACCGGCGGTCCGCTGGCCATCCAAGCGATTCTGTCGAGGCTGCCGAAAGATTTCCCCGTCCCGCTGCTGATCGTCCAGCACATCGCTACGGGGTTTGTCCAAGGCTTTGCGGACTGGTTAGCCAATTCCTCCAGGCTTCCCGTTAAAATTGCCGCACATGGCGAATATCTGCTGCCGGGGTGCGCCTATATTGCTCCGGATGATCTCCAGATGGGGGTGGAGAACGGGGGAAAGATCATTCTCAGCAGCAGCGAGCCGGAAAACGGTCTGCGGCCCTCCGTTTCCTGGATGTTCCGCTCTGTGAGTGAGGTCTTTGGAAAAAACGCGGCCGGCGTGCTCCTCACCGGCATGGGGAAAGATGGCGCTCAGGAGTTGAAACGGATGAAGGAAAAGGGTGCGGTGACCATCGTCCAAGACAGGGAGAGCTCCGTGGTTTATGGGATGCCGGGAGAGGCCGTAACCATCAATGCGGCCGCATATGTCCTTTCACCCGCCGGGATCGCGGAATTCCTTTCCGGATGGCCGAGGGCAAGTCGGGGATCGGGGGTCGGGGATCGGGGATCGGAGGCCGGGGGGCAGGGGGCAGAGGGCAGGGAGGGGTAGATATGGACAAGATCAAGATTCTCATCGCCGAGGACAGCATCACCCAGGCCATGCAATTGCAAAATATACTTGAAGGGCATGGCTATGACGCAGGCATTGCCGCCAATGGCAGGGAGGCCCTTCAGTCCATCGGCGCATCCAGGCCATCCATCGTCATCTCGGATATCATCATGCCCGAAATGGACGGCTTTGAACTTTGCAGTAATATCAAGGCAGACGAAAGACTCAGGAGCACCCCGGTCATCCTGCTTACATCCCTTTCGGATCCGCAGGATGTCATCAGGGCCGTGCAATGCGGCGCAGATCAATTCGTCACCAAGCCTTACGACGAAAAGCACCTTCTCACCAGCATTGAGCACCTTCTGCATGACGAGAATCTGAACGATCGCGAGGAAAACCTAAAGGGCATTCAAATTTCCTATCGGGATGAAAAGTATCTAATCACATCGAACCGGCGGCAGATTCTGAACCTTCTTCTTTCGACATACGAAACGGCGATGGCGAAGAACCTCGATTTGATCAGAACACAGGATGAACTGAAGAGTCTCAACGATGATCTCGAGGAAATGGTCGATAAGCGGACGGCGGCCCTGCAGGCAAAGAGCGAAGAGCTGAACGCGGTTACACAGCAACTCTGGCAGGCGGCGAAGCTCGCGACCATGGGCGAGCTGGCCTCCAGCATTGCCCACGAACTGAACAATCCCCTGGCTACCGTCAGTCTCCGGATCGAATCCCTGACGGCGCAGACATCCCAAGGCGATCCGCGCCGGCGGGAGCTGGAAGTCATTGGGCAGGAAGTTGAACGGATGGGGAATCTCGTAACCAATCTCCTCCAGTTCAGCCGCCGGAGCCAGAAGCAGATCTCTACGGTGGATGTACGCGAGGAAATTGAAAAGACCGTCGAGCTCATTCATTACCACTTCCGCAAGAACAATATCCAAGTCATCAGAGAGTTTGAACCCTATGTTCCGAAAATCCTGGCCGACCGCCAGCAATTAAGGCAGTTGTTTCTGAACCTGTTTACGAATGCGAGCGACGCCATGCCGAAGGGCGGAACGTTGACGATCCGGGTATATACTCAGGGATCAGGGGGCAGGGAGCAGGGGTCAGGAGTAGCCCCGACCCCAGATCCCCGACCCCTGACTCCTTTCGTAGTGATCGAGATTGCCGACACAGGCAACGGAATACCGCCTGAGATCCTGCCCAAAGTTATTGAGGCTTTCTATACTACCAAACCGGAGGGAAAGGGCACCGGGCTGGGGCTGGCCATTTGCCGGCGCATCGCGCAGGAACACCGGGGAACGTTCGATATAACAAGCGAGGGGATTCCCGGAAAGGGAACGAAAATCCGGATCACCTTGTCGTCAACGGAACAGGGGAATTCAACCGGTTTAATGGATACGTGAAGGAGGAAAGACAGATCATGAAAAATATCGCAAAAAAAGATTCCAATTACACAATAGGCCACATCATCGTCGTGGATGATGAAGCAGAACTGATGAGCGCCCTTTGCGAGATGCTTGCCGGCCAGGGGTACGAAGCGGCGGGATTTCTGACGGGTGAAGAAGCCTTGGCCGTTCTCAAGGAGCAGGAATTCGATCTGCTGCTGACCGATATGATGATGCCCGGGATGGACGGGATTGAACTCATCCGGGCCGGTCTCGATATCGACCCCAATCTCATCAGCATCATCATGACGGGACACGGCACGGTGCAGACCGCCGTGGAGGCGATGAAGACCGGCGCTTTTGATTACATACTGAAACCGTTCAAGCTCAACACCCTTCTGCCGCTGCTCTCCCGCGCCATGCAGGTGCGCAATCTGCGGCTGGAAAACATGCAACTGAAGGAGACCGTGGCCATTCACGAACTGGGAAAGGCCATCTCCTTTTCCTCCGATCTGAATTCGATCCTCAATAAGATCGCCGACACCGCGCTTCAGCAGTGCAGCGCCGATGAGGTATCCATCATGTTGCCGACGAAGGGCGGCGAAGAGCTTTACGTGGCGGTTGTCCGCGGTGGGCGTACGGAAAATCTGGGGGAGCATGCGCCGATCGAACAGGGCATAGCCGGCTGGGTAGCCCGCAACCGCGAGTCTGTCGTATTTAAGGGAGATGTCAGTGATCCGCGTATGGCGCCGATCAGGCCGCGCAACGACATTCACACCGCCGTCTCCATGCCGATGCTGTCACAAAGCAAACTGGTGGGCGTGCTGAATGTCAATATCACAAAGAGCCATCGCAAATTCACGTTAGGACAGCTAAAGGCGCTGAGCATTCTGGTGAGCATCGTTTCTCCCATCCTGGAAAACACGGCGCTGTATATCCAGATCCGCAAGGCCGAAGAGGAGTACCGC
>Ga0208373_1000711_pt1 | contig 53167 bp, 50 predicted proteins | sample RifOxyC2_FD_184036 | JGI IMG/M metagenome (GOLD analysis project Ga0208373, IMG submission 184036) | Soil microbial communities from Rifle, Colorado - Rifle Oxygen_injection C2 (SPAdes) | ecosystem: Environmental > Terrestrial > Deep subsurface > Rock core/Sediment | place: Rifle, Colorado...
GATATATTCATATTAATCCTCTGAAAATAGGATTTCCTCAGTGGGAGGATCAGATTAATAAATCATCAATTGATATGAAAAAATTTCTCGAATCATACCGATACTCTAGTTACCTCGACTATATCGGTGGGAATAGGATAGAGAAGAACATAATCAATCCAGAAAACTTTCCAGATTATTTTCAAAATTCCCAATCGTTCCAAGGTTTTGTAGAAAATTATTTTGCTGGACGATTTAGCAAGAACGGTTCTTGCTAACACTTGCTAACACCAAGAACTTAGATTTTAAAATCTTTATTTATTTACTCCGAAATAAATTTGAGGGAATTCTTGACTTTATGTTAATTAGGGTTAATGTTGTGGGTGAAAAAGAAAAACTTGGCTATATGTCAGAAAGTCCGGTCAGAATCCGGCGCTACTTTATAGAAGGGAGTTTAATATGCAAAACGAAGACGAAATAAATAAGAGGATAGAGCAATTGAAGAAAAGATTAGAAAATTTCTATTTTAACGCGGAAGATTGCAGAACCATTATTCCTATGATGGAGGTTGTGATTGCCGAATTAAAATGGGTTTTGGGTGATACTGGGTACCAAAAATATCCTTACCTCGCATATCGGGAAATTCACCAAGATACGCATATTGGAAGGTCTCGTACTTGCCACACTTAACCTATGATATGTCTGATCTTCCTCCACTCGGATTATTTACCCCGATCTGTCCAGCTTGTCTAGCGGATCGGGGTTTGCTTGCTTTATATTTAAATCATCAATATATTTATAATTCGCTACAGTATGAGTTAAATGCGGAAGCTTGATTGGGGACTAGTTTCGATATAGCGCAAGAGTTTTTTTCACCATTTTTTCAAATGAAAAGTTTTCTTGAATTGATGCTTTCAAATTTATGCCGAGGCGTTGTCTCAAAGCATTATCTTCTGCCAAAAGTATGAGTGTAGAAAAGAGCGCCTCTGAATCCTCGGGCGGCACAAGAACGCCATTTATACCGCTCTCGATAATTTCCGGAATACCGCCAACAGAAGTAGCCACGACTGGTAATCCTGCCAGTCCGGCTTCGAGGATTGCGTATGGCAGATTTTCAGAACGAGAAGCTAAGACAAATATATCGAAATGGGATAAAAAAGATCGGGCGTCACTTACGAATCCTTTGAAATCGACAGAACCAGAAATACCAAGATTATAAGCCATATTTTCGAGATTTTTCCTTTCCCCACCCTCACCAACTATAAAGAGTTTAGCCGGATGCTTCCTGATAAATTTGCTCCAAGCCTTCAGTAATATGTCCAAACCCTTGATCCTATGCAATTCCGAAATTGTACCAACAGTGAGCAACTTGTTCTCATTTGAATCAAGATTAAACTTTGATATTCCATTATAAATTACTGTCAGCTTATTTTTGACAAAAGGCCAGTGTGCGATTTGCTCTTTTGTCTTTTCTGATACGCAAATAGTTTTATGTGACAATAATATCGTAATCCATGCAAAAAATTTTATTAAAATTTTCTGCCAGTTTGGCCTCGGTTCATTGAATGCCCATCCATGGTTGGTAAAAATGATTTTTTTTACACCAGTCAATCGTCCTGCTAATCCACCCAGTCCGCCCATTTTAGAGCTGTTGATATGAAAAATGTCCGGCTTTTCTTCCCTCAAAAATTTCAAAATCTGAAAGAAAGAAGAAATTTCTTTGGTTATAGAAATATCGCGCTCGAGTTTGTCAAGAGTTATAACATTGATATTTTTCGCTTTTAGTTTTGAGGCGAGGAGACCATCACCACCACAAAGCACTGACACATCGTGTTCATGCTCTTGGGCGGCTTTGGCTAGGTCAAATACATAACGTTGCGCGCCCCCAAAATTTGATTTGGTAATGCCGTAAAGGATTTTCATTAGATATGGCCATTATAAGGGTTTCGTTGTATAATGCACGCCTATGAGTTTGCTCAATAGGAAAGAGCCCCTCGTCCTTTTCTTAGGCGATCTTAGCTCTTTTGTAGCGGCGCTTTGGTTGTCTCTCTTGATTAGAGGTTTGGAAGTGCCATCCAAGGACTTATTGCTAACACACTTGTTGCCATTCAGTTTACTTTTTGCTCTTTGGATTCTAGTTTTCTATATAGCGGGCTTATATGAGAAACACACTGTCATTCTGAAATCAAAATTGCCAAGTGCGCTTGCCAGTACCCAAATTATAAACTCGACATTGGCCGTAGTTTTCTTTTACTTTATACCATTTTTTGGCATTACTCCTAAAACCATTCTGTTTATCTATCTTTTGGTATCTTTTGTTCTCGTTCTCTCTTGGAGAATGTATGGTTATTTCAGAATCAGTCGCGGTCATCCGGACAATGCTATTCTGATCGGTTCCGGAGACGAAATGAAGAAACTTCTCGAAGAGGTTAATAATAATCCAATCTATAATCTGAAATTTGTCTCCTCGGTTGATCTTAACCGCGCCGACGAAAAAGGTTTCTGGGATGAAATCGTTTCTAACATTTATTCGGAAGATGTGTCGGTTGTGGCCATCGATCTTGCCGACAAGAATGTGGAACCGGTCTTGCCCCATCTTTACAATCTGATCTTTTCCAAAATCAGTTTTATCGACATGCACAAAATTTATGAGGATATCTTCGATAGAATGCCTATCTCACTTTTAAGATATAATTGGTTTTTGGAAAATATCTCAACCCGATCTCGTTGGGGGTATGACGCACTGAAACGTCTGATGGATATCGTCATATCTATTCCACTACTTTTGATTCCCATCCTCTTGTATCCCTTTGTTTTCATCGCGGTAAGGCTCGATGACGGCGGGCCAATATTTACTTATCAAGATCGTGTTGGGCGCAATAATCATATTATTCGTATCCTAAAATTTCGAACGATGATTTTTAATGATAATGGTGATTGGCAGAGTAAGGGCCTGGTAAATAAAGTAACAGCAGTTGGCAGTTTTCTTAGGAAAACCCGGCTTGATGAGTTCCCTCAATTATGGAATGTCTTGAAGGGCGATATCTCACTCATCGGACCGCGACCGGAGTTTCCGGAAGCAGTCAAGCATTATACTGACGAGATTCCATATTATAACGTCCGCCATCTGATTAAACCGGGATTATCCGGTTGGGCGCAAATTTATCAAGAAGAACATCCGCATCATGGTGTGGATACTTTCGAGACCACTAACAAACTTTCTTATGATTTATATTACATCAAAAATCGCTCATTTCTTTTGGATATTAAAATTGCCTTGCGAACGCTTAAAATTTTAGTCTCTATTGCCGGTCGTTAAATTTGTCGTATAATGCCTCAATGCGCAAATACTTAATCTGGTCAATAGCGCTATTGCTATTTTTTTTGCTTTTGGGGACTTTTCTTGTTTGGAGCGAGCGAGAGGGTACCAGGTTTCCGTTTAGTTTCGGTCTCGATTTAGTCGGCGGTACCGAACTTGTTTATCGGGCCGACACTTCTCGTATCGAAGACGTAGACAGCGCCATGGCTACTCTTAAAGAAGTCATTGAACGAAGGATTAATATTTTTGGCGTGTCTGAACCGTTGGTCCAGACTGAAAGCGCCGGTCTGGTCTCCGGCAACAGAGACGAGCGCCTGATAGTGGGCCTACCCGGTATCACGGATATTGATCGGGCGATTGAGCTTATCGGACGGACACCTGTTCTTGAGTTTCGTTTGGCTCATCCAGATGTGGAAGAAATTTTGAAAACTAATCCGAATGCATCTCCCGATAAATTATTTGTAACTACCGGTCTCTCTGGTCGTTATTTATCTCGGGCTAGAGTCGAATTTAATCCAACTACTGGTGCGGCAGTGATCGGGCTTGAGTTTAATAAGGATGGTGGCGAGCTTTTTGCCCAAATTACCCGCGAACATAAGGGTGAGATCCTGGCCATCTTGCTTGATGGCGCAATATTGTCGACTCCTGTTATCGTGGACGAGATTAGCAATGGAAAGGCGCAGATCACCGGCTCCTTCACGCCCGAGGAGGCGAAAAACTTGGTACGTAATTTAAATTATGGAGCTCTACCAGTACCCATCACGCTTGCTACCAGCCAAACTATGGGGGCGACCCTTGGAGAGATCGCGTTAAACTCCGGAGTGCGCGCCGGTATTGTCGGCCTTGTTATACTCTCACTTTTTCTGATCTTCTGGTATCGTTTGCCGGGATTAATCTCGGTAGTGGCTCTTGTGTTTTACATTATTCTCTCACTTGTCATTTTCAAACTTATTCCCGTTACCCTTTCGGCGGCGGGTTTGGCCGGTTTCATTCTTTCTATTGGTATGGCGGTAGACGCCAACGTGTTAATTTTCGAACGTATGAAGGAAGAACTTAAGAAAAATAAAAGTATTTCAGAGGCCTTGCACGAGGGCTTTAGCAGAGCTTGGTTGTCTATTCGTGATTCAAATATTTCTTCGATTATCACTGCCATTGTTCTCTTCTGGTTAGGCACGTCAGCAGTTAAGGGTTTTGCTCTGACTCTCGGCATTGGAGTTATCATCAGCATGTTCACCGCTATCACTGTGAGTCGCACCTTTCTTTTTGTCATAGTTCCAACCACAGATACGCGAGTTAAAAGATTTTTATTCAGTAATGGTTTCCAGAAATAATATGTCTGTAATACGCTACAGAAAAACATTCTTTATTTTCTCCGGCGCATTGCTCGTTCTATCTGTTTGGGCGATGTTTGCATATGGTTTCAATGCCTCAATTGATTTCAATGGAGGGACACTAACAGAAGTGAAATTTGCGGAAAGACCGGAACAAGCAGAAATTGAGAAAAAAATCTCGAGTCTTAAGCTGGGCGGCTTCTCAATTCGTCCGTCTGGCGCTTCAAACTACATAATTCGCACCAGAGAATTAACTACTGATGAGGGACGCGCGCTCATTGAAAACATCGGGCTTCCAGTTGTGGAAAGACAAAATACTATCGGACCTATTGCCGGAGCGGAATTAAAGTCAAAGGCCATGAAAGCAGTGGTAGTGGTGATATTGATGATTTTACTCTTTATCACTTTTGCTTTCCGTAAGGTTTCTGAACCTGTTTCATCGTGGAAATATGGCCTAGCCACTATCCTAGCGTTAGCACACGATGTGGTTCTTCCTACGGGAATTTTTGTGGTATTGGGGTACTTTTGGGGGGTAGAGATTGACTTGCTTTTTGTAACAGGATTGCTGGCAATACTCGGTTATTCGGTGCACGATACTATTGTGGTTTTTGATCGTGTGCGTGAAAATTTACGTATCAATAAAGAGACAGATGCACACGAAGATTTCGAGATTACAGTAGGGAAATCTATCACACAAACCATCGGTCGTTCTATCAATACTTCTCTTACTATTTTTATTACCTTGTTAGCTTTATATCTAGTGGGTTCTACAGCCACCAAAGATTTCGCCCTCCTTCTTATTATAGGCATCATCGCTGGTACTTATTCCTCAATCTTTCTAGCGTCTCCTTTGCTTGTGACTTTCTATAAATGGCAGAAAAATTAGGGGCTTGCAATGGAAATTATTATGAGTATACTTACTCTCACGTCTTAACTACGAATAAATCCGCGGTTGAGGCGGAAGTTCTTTCAAAGTTGAATGAATTATGAGTCCCGTACGAAGTCCGAAACTTATGTTTCGGCAGAAATCTTCAGATTTCTTACTTCGTACGGGATGAGAACACAGTAAGTTCAGTCTGATTCTATAGGATCGTTACGAACAAAAAGAATACATATCGTTTTCTCTTTTGTTCCGTTTGCCTCGCCGAAGCTTTATGCGGAGGCCGGGTTAATTATATTAAGAGTTTGATCCTAGCTCAGGATGAACGCTGGCGGCGTGGATAAGGCATGCAAGTCAAACGGTCCCGATAAATTTCGCAAGAAATTTATCGTGGACAGTGGCAGACGAGGTAGTAACACGTAGGAACCTACTTCTAAGTCGAGAATAATTTGTCGAAAGATAAACTAATACTTGATAATATCCCCGCCCCGTTTTACGGGGTGAGGATTAAAGAAGCAATTCGCTTAGAAAAGGGCCTGCGAAGTATCAGCTAGTTGGTAGGGTAATGGCCTACCAAGGCAATGACGCTTAGGGGACCTGAGAGGGTGACCCCCACCGATGGGACTGAGACACGGCCCATACACCTACGGGTGGCTGCAGCCGAGAATCTTCCGCAATGGACGAAAGTCTGACGGAGCGACGCCGCGTGATGGATGAAGTCCCTAGGGACGTAAACATCTTTTATGGAGGAGAAAGTATCCCGATTTATCGGGGTATTGATAGTACTTCATGAATAAGGGGTTGCTAAACTCGTGCCAGCAGCAGCGGTAATACGAGTACCCCAAGCGTTATCCGGAATCATTGGGCGTAAAGGGTGTGTAGGCGGTATGGTTAGTCTTCTGTCAAAATCTCGGGCTCAACCCGAGACCTGCGGAGGAAACGGCCAAACTTGAGGGTGCGAGAGGTGAATGGAACTCATGGAGTAGGGGTGAAATCCGTTGATATCATGGGGAACACCGAAAGCGAAGGCAATTCACTGGCGCATTTCTGACGCTGAAACACGAAAGCGTGGGTAGCGAACGGGATTAGATACCCCGGTAGTCCACGCCCTAAACGATGATCACTAGCTTTTCGGAGTATCAACCCTCTGAGAGGCGAAGCTAACGCGTTAAGTGATCCGCCTGGGTAGTACGGCCGCAAGGCTAAAACTCAAAGGAATAGACGGGGACTTGCACAAGCAGTGGATTATGCGGTTTAATTCGATGTTGAACGAAGAACCTTACCAGGGTTAGAAATCTAGGTGAACCCCGACAGAAACGTCGGGGGTCCGCAAGGACAGTTAGACAGGTGATGCATGGCCGTCGTCAGTTCGTGATTTGAATTGTTCCCTTAAGTGGGGTAACGAACGCAACCCTCGTTGCCAGTTACAAGTGTCTGGCGAGACTGCCCCCTCTCCAGTTTTGGAAATTTCCAAAACTGCAAAACTGGAGAGGGGGAGGAAGGCGAGGATGACGCCAGGTCAGCATGTCCCTTGATACCCTGGGCTACACGCATAATACAATCGCCGCTACAACAGGTTGCGACGGAGTAATCCTGAGCCAATCCTAAGAAAAGCGGCGCCAGTTCGGATAGGGGGCTGCAACTCGACCCCTTGAAGCCGGAATTGCTAGTAATCGCGGGTCAGCTATACCGCGGTGAATACGTTCTCAAGTCTTGTACTCGGGTCGCCATGCGATCGAGTATGCTAGTTGGTGAGAGTCCAACCCAAGTGATTTATAGCGCTTGGAAGTGAAATACCAGATCCGATGCCGTGAGGTGTCGGATTGAAGGGGTAAAGTAGCAATCTGTAGCTTGAATGCCAGCAATGGCGCAAAACGAAGGTCATCCTGCGAGTACATGGAGAAGCCTTCTATAAAAAATCGTTTTGCGTAACGTGGCATCGAGATGGAGATAAAATGTGTATTCGGTTACCGTGGGAGATCTTGCATTTCCTCGATGTGTTGTACACAACGAGAAAGTATGTTAGTAATGATATACTGATGGTATGCAAGAAGTCAGCAGAGTTCGTAGTACCAAGAGGCTACCTTTTGAGCGCAATCCGCTTTTAAGTGGTCCGATTGGGAAGGAACAAATTCATAGAGAGAAGTTAAATCCTCACTATGTTGTCGGTTTTATAGATGGAGAAGGGTCCTTTTCGATTAGTATCGGAAAGCACAAAACCACTAAAAATGGTTTTGATGTCAGACCTGAATTCGAGATTGAGCTTCGTAAAGATGATCAAGAAATCCTGGAGCGCATTCTCGTCACCATCGGTTGTGGGAAAATATTCGATTGTTCTTATGAGCGATATGGATGGTTCCCTCATGCTAAATATAAAATTACCAGCAACAAAGATTTAAGAGATTACCTCTTTCCATTTCTCGATAAGTATCCTCCTCAAGCCAAAAAGGGTGCGATGTACAACAGATTCAAAACTATTGTCACAATTGTTTTGAATAAACAACATCTTAAGCCGGGGGGTTTGGAGAAGATTACAGAAATTCGAAGCGAAATGCGCGCTCTTGGCAAAAAAGCGCGAATCTATGGAAATCGCGAGGGTGCGGGAAAACCGCTTGCCCCGTGATGTTTGGGAGTAGAGTAGCAATACTGTACAACACAAAATACCGCCCGTCAAGTCAGGGAAGTTGGGAGTACTCAAAATGCACGTCTGACGTGCCCTACGGTAAACTCAATGACAAGGACTAAGTCGTAACAAGGCACGGGTAGCGGAAGCTGCTCGTGGAGTAATTCAATTTGAAATCGTTGTCTCGAATAGAGACAGCTTATAGTGTTGATGTTTCGATATAATGTCGGAATGGACGATGGTCGTAGTCCCTAAATCGATCTGCTTGGGGAAAGACCCTATCCGCCTACGCTCTGTAGAGCTTTGGCGAGATAAAACGGAACAAAATAGAGAACGATACAAAAAAGACCCCTATATGGCGGTCTTTTTTGGTGCTCATTGACTTTTTGGGTAGTAGTGTGATAGAATGAAAGGTAGATAGCTCAAAAATTGAAAGGGGTGCCAAGAAATGAACGAAAAGATTACGTGGGTCTTGGGCATTATCGTGGCAGTGTTTGTTATGTTTGCAGTCCACGATTATGCAACTCTGCCTAAAGTGTATTTCTCTCCAGTGACTGGAGAGAAAGTGTGTGCAGTGGATTCTAGCGGGAAAAGAATACCGCTGGAATTAGTCAGAGAGCGTTACGAAAAAGGATACTCTCTGATATGTCCAGGATCGTAGGTGATCAGGACGACTTTTGGGGCCTGGCAGGACATACACTGCTGGGCCCTTTCGTTTGTTTGAGAAGCGTATTTTTGATATTGTGGTCTGCAGTCCGCCTACGCTAAAGCTACGGCGGGACGCTCAATTTCGTAAACGAAATTGGCGCGCGCATAGCTCAGTTGGTAGAGCATTCGACTGATACTCGAAAGGTCCTAGGTTCGACCCCTAGTGCGCGCACTAATGAAAAAAATGAAGGTTGGATTTATCGGGCAAGGTTACGTCGGTAAAAATTATGCCGATGATTTTGAAGCGCGCGGATATCATGTTGTCCGTTACGCGAAAGAAAAACCATATAATAAAAATAAAGATGCCATAAAAGGTTGCGATGTTGTGTTTGTCGCAGTACCCACTCCAACTACTCCAAAGGGATATAACTCAAGTATTATTCGAAAGGTCTTGCCTCTGGTCGGGGTTGGTAAAGTCGCGGTTTTGAAGTCAACCATATTACCGGGGCTGACTGAAAAAATTCAGGAAGAATTTCCTCGTATTATTGTTTTAAATTCTCCGGAGTTTCTAAGCGAAGCGACTGCGAGACATGATGCTTCACATCCATTCGTAAATATCGTTGGTACAACCAAGGAAACATCGGAATACAAAAAAGCGGCAAAACTTATCCACTCTATTTTGCCAAAAGCGCCGAAAAATTTCACCGTGAAGAGTATTGAGGCGGAGATTATCAAATACTCACATAATTGCAGCGGCTATACGCAGATTATATTTTTTAATTTAATGTATGGTCTCTCGCAAAAAATGGGGGCAAATTGGAAAAATATTGAAGAGGCAATTAAGGTGGATCCATTTATACCGACGAGATATGCTTCTCCTGTTCATAAAAGCGGCAGAGGGGCCGGTGGACGTTGTTTTATAAAAGATTTTGCCGCGCTTAGAGAAATATATAGAAAGATGGTGGCTGATTCCAGCGGGGTTTCTGTACTGAAAAGCATGGAAAAGAAAAATATTGAACTTCTGCGTTCAAGCGGTAAAGATGTAGAGATATTAAAAAGCGTGTATAATATCAATAAGAGTAAGTAAAATATGCCCAAAAATAGGATCATCGTAACGCTGGGTTTAATAATAGCGCTTCTGCCCATTCTTGGTTTTCCTCGTCTTTGGGAATCATTTTTCCAAGTGGTGGCAGGTCTCTCCATCATCTTGCTTTCAATTTGGACGACCATAGACAAACGTCTTTCTCTGAAAGCCAAGGCTCAAAAACGTCAAATTCATAGACGTCGAGAGGCCGAAATAGAGGCGCAAAGAGAAACTCTGAAACAACAAGCTATTCAGGAAGAAATTTCCTAGACCATGTTTTGGTTTAAGAAAATCCTCACACCAATCGTCGCGATAAGTTTTGTTGTTTTAGTTTCGTTCGTGCTGTTGCCATCACTTCTGGAATCTACTTATGTGGCGCCGGTAGTTGTGCGAGAACAATCTCAAGTAGCGACCGTCCAGACTGTTTTGATTAGTCACTTGGCGACCCCCGAACCTCTGAAAGCGATTTATATGACCGCCTGTGTGGCGGCTGAATCCGGTTGGAGAGATAATTTTCAAAAACTTATAGAAGAAACTGAACTTAACGCGGTTGTCATAGATATCAAAGACTACACAGGAGTAGTTTCAATTCCAAATGAATTTCCTAAAACCGGTACTCATCGTGGCTGCATAGTTGAGGATATGCAAGAATTTATTCGAACACTCCATCAATCTGGCATCTATGTTATCGGCCGGGTCTCAGTGTTCCAGGATCCTTCCTATACTAAACTTTTTCCAGAACTTGCGGTTAAAAAGAAAAGTGATGGGGAAGTGTGGAAAGATTACAAAGGCCTTTCTTTCATAGACGTGGGAGCGACTCCGTATTGGGATTATATCGTGGCGCTGTCCAAAGAAGCCTACGGAATCGGATTTGACGAAATTAATTACGATTACGTCCGGTATCCGTCTGATGGTAATATGCGAGATACTAAATATACTTGGATGGTTGGTACCACTACCAAACCAGAGATGCTCAAGAATTTTTTTGAATATCTCTATAACAATCTCAAGGATACGGGGGCCAAACTTTCCGTGGATCTTTTTGGCATGACTACTACTGCGGAACATGATATGAACATTGGCCAAGTACTTGAACTCGCCCTGCCATATTTTGACTATGTTTCCCCGATGGTTTACCCTTCCCATTATCCGTTCACTTGGAATGGTTTTGCCAATCCCGCTGAACATCCGTATGAAGTAGTGAAAATTGCTATGCTAAGTGCAGTCAAAAGAGAAATGGTCTGGAACCTCCTGCAAGGCCTTGCCTCAACAACACCGTCGAAAATGCGGCCATGGTTACAAGATTTTAATCTTGGCGCCACTTATGGACCCGATAAAGTACAAGCGCAAATTAAAGCAACCTACGATGTCGGTTTGAATAGTTGGATGTTATGGAGTGCTAGCAATCAATACACAAAAGAAGCGCTTTTACTAGAATAGTTCGCCTTTTATTGCTTGGCCTCCTCGTAGCCTTGGCGAAGTGGGGTATAATGAGCTGAATGGATGACTCAAGCAAAGTAACGTATTTTGCCGAGACAGACGCGCGCCATGAGCGCAAGCCTTTTGGTATTAAGGCCGACGATCGCTCCAAACACATCTACGTCATCGGCAAAACCGGCATGGGGAAATCCACTCTTCTTGAGAACATGGCCATTCAAGATATTCAGAACGGCAACGGTTTGGCTTTTATTGATCCTCACGGTGGTACGGCGGAGAAACTTCTTGAGTATGTGCCGGAAGAACGTATTAGGGATGTGCTCTACTTCGCTCCTTTTGATATGGAATATCCAGTGTCTTTCAATATTATGGAAGACGTTGGGGTAAACAAGCGGCATCTGGTAGTCAATGGTCTGATGTCGGTTTTTGAGAAAATCTGGGAGGATGCATGGTCAGCTCGCATGGCCTACATATTACAGAACACTCTTTTGGCCCTGCTTGAATATCCAGGCGCGACACTGCTTGCGGTGAATCGCATGTATACCGATAAAGAGTTTCGGAATAAGGTGGTGGCGAATATCACTGATGTTTCGGTCAAGAGTTTCTGGGTTGATGAATATGCCAAATACACGGACAAATATACCCAGGAAGCCACACCGGCTATTCAGAACAAAATCGGTCAATTTGCCGGAAATCCGTTAATCAGAAATATTATCGGCCAACCTAAGTCCAGTTTTGATCTTCGCCAGATTATGGATGAGAAGAAAATTATGATAGTGAACTTGTCCAAAGGTAGGGTGGGAGAGGGTAACGCCCGTCTTCTAGGCTCAATGCTTATTACCAAGTTGTATCTTGCGGCCATGTCACGTTCGGACGAAAAAGCTTCTCGTCTTGCCCAACTGCCCCAGTTCTATCTTTTTGTGGACGAGTTTCAGTCGTTTGCCGATAGATCATTCGCCGATATTTTGTCGGAAGCCCGCAAATATAAGCTCAACTTGACCATGGCTCATCAATACATAGAGCAGATGGACGAGGAAGTGCGCGACGCCGTCTTTGGCAACGTTGGCACCATGATAGTCTTTCGCGTGGGGGCTTATGACGCCGATGTTTTGGAGAAGGAGTTTGCTCCCACCTTTACTGCCGAAGATTTGGTCGATCTCGGATTGCGTCAGATTTATCTTAAACTGATGATTGACTCGGTATCGTCCAAACCGTTCTCCGCCACCACTTTGCCACAGATTCAACAGCCTAGGTCGTCGTATGTTCAGGAAATAATTAACAATTCTCGCAATGTTTTTGCCAAGCCGAGAAGCGAGGTTGAGAAGCGGATTGCCGACTGGCATGAAGAGGGTAAAGTCATTTCACCCAAACCAGTTGTGCCTAAGCCCGCTCCGCCTAAACCCATTCCGCAAAAACCTTTTACTACTACCACCAAGTACGAACCGAAAGCGGAATTTAAACCACCGCAACCGATCTCTCTTAAGAAAATCAGTGAAGAAAAAGATAATCAGCGCAAGCCGGATGTTCAACGCGTCTCCGCTCTGCGAGACGCGCTTAAGATGGCCATTGGGGATCAGCCGCCGCCGAGATCTGACCTTAAATCAAATTCCCAAGGTCAGACCCTGGCTCCGAAACGAACCGGGCCTAGTCCGGAAGAACTCAAAAAAATTCTTGATGTCTCCTAAAAAGATCCTGATATTTTCCTTATCATATTTTCCTCTAGTTGGTGGAGCGGAAATTGCCATTAAAGAAATCACAGACAGAATTTCTGATTTTGAATTTGATATGATTACCATGCGTTTCGATAAGTCTCATCCGAAGTTTGAGCGCGTTGGCAACGTGAATGTTCATCGAGTTGGTGGCGGGCTGGGATACTTTAGTAAAATTCTTTTTGTCCCGCGAGCCGTCCTTTTTAGCCTGCGCCGCAAGTATGACGCCTATTGGGCCATGATGACATATATGCTTTTTCCAGTATCTATATTGAGGTTATTGGGCAAAAAAGTTCCTTATATTTTAACTCTTCAAGACGGAGACCCGTTCACTCATGTCTTTGGTCGTTTGCGGATTCTTCTATTCCGGCCGCTTCTTTCATATGGCTTTAGAAACGCAATTAAAGTTCAGACAATTTCAAATTATTTAGCCAATTGGGTGCGAGAGATGGGTTACAAAGGAAAACTAAAAGTGATCCCGAATGGAGTGAATGTAGAGAAGTTCATGTCAGTTGGTCAAAGCCGAGCTTTGACCAAAAGAGCAATTGTTCTGATTACAGTATCGCGATTAGTAGAGAAAAATGCTGTCGGAGATATTATTAACGCCTTGAAGTTTCTACCGGAAAGTGTGTCACTTAAAATTCTTGGTACTGGTCATCTGGGAAAAACTTTAAAGTTGAAAGTTAAAAGTTTAAAATTAGAAAACAGGGTGGAGTTTCTGGGTTTTGTGTCCCCACAGGAAATTCCTGTGTATTTGCATAATTCTGATATTTTTGTGAGACCGTCGCTTTCGGAGGGTATGGGAAGTTCATTTATAGAGGCAATGGCAGTAGGAGTGCCTATAATTGCAACGCAAGTAGGTGGTATTAAGGATTTTTTAATTGATGGTGAAACAGGTCTAGTATGTAATGTGCGTGATCCTGAGAGCATGGCTAAAGCAGTGTTGCGATTAGTTAAAGATCATACTCTTCGAGAAAATATTATAAAAAATGCTAAAAAAATGGTGAAAGAGAGATATGATTGGAATTTAATTGCCAAGAGGATGAAAGAAGAGATTTTTGATAAGGTATAGGAATGCGCTTGTTTATAACCACAGGACATGTACTATCTAATGTCGGCGGACCGGCACAATATGGGCCGAAGCTAAAGGAAGAGTTTGAAAATGCTGGGCACAAAGTAAGATTAATCTCTTATGATGCTGTTGAACGAATTTTACCAATTGGTCTCAGACATATATATTTTTTTCTAAAAATTTTACCGAGTATTGTTTGGGCGGATAAAGTTATAACACTAGACACCTTTTCTGTCGGTGTTCCATCTGTCTTCGCAGCCAAATTATCGGGAAGGGAAATAGCTGTGCGTATTGGTGGGGATTTCCTCTGGGAATCTTATGTCGAAAGAACTGGCAATAAAATTACCCTGAAGCAATTTAATGAACATATTCCACAGTTAAATATCAAAGAGAGACTAATTTTCTATTTCACAAAAATTTTGATTAATCTAGCCGATAGACTTGCTTTCAATACAGAATGGCAAAAAGAGATATGGCGGGAAACATACAATATATCGTATGCTAAGTCTGTTGTTGTTAGAAATTATATTCCAGAAAAACAAATCAACACTTCAACCGGTACCTATTTTCTCTGGGCTGGGCGCAGAATCAAGCTGAAGAATATTGATCTGCTTAAAGAACTATCAAAAGAATTTGAAATAGAAATCATTTCCGAATTGTCACATGCCCAATTGCAAGAAAAGATAAAGAATTGTTATGCTATCCTGTTACCATCATTTTCAGAAGTGTGCCCAAATTTTATTCTGGAAGCAATATCTTATAACAAACCTTTTATTATGACAGAGGAAACAGGTCTCAAGGAAATATATAATAAAGGAGGTATTTTCATTAATCCATTTGATAAAAAAGCTTTGGGAAAAGCCATTTTAGAGATGTTGGATGTAGAAAGATATAAGAAATATAAAACAGAACTTGAGTCTTTAAATCTGTCGCACTCTTGGCAAGAACTGGCTAAAGAATTTACATTAGTATGGCCATAAAAGTTTTAAGCATAGGTTCTGATAGAAAACTTTTTGAAGATGGAAGCGCTGTTTCAGAACGCATCACGGAATATGGCACTTTGGTGAAGGAACTCCACATCATACATATGTGTAATTTCCGTAGTGGTCTTAAGGAAAAAAAAATATCAGAAAATGTTTGGGTTTATCCAACAAACTCACTATTTAGCATACTAAGACCTCTTGATGCTATTCGCCTTGGCAAAAAAATTATATTTGATAAGAAATTTATAAGAGGAGAAGCTGTAATTACCGCACAAGATACTGAAAGTGGTTGGGCTGGAATGAAAATCAAAAATAAATGGAGGATACCACTTGAAGTTCAACTTCACACAGATCCATTTTCCCCATATTTTAGAGGGTTTCAAAATATGGTGCGTAAGTTTTTCTTGAAAAAAGTATTGCGTAATGCAGATAGTATACGAGTGGTAACTGCTGGTCTTAAATCCAAAATCTCCAAGCAATTGAAAATTGAAAATTCTAAATTGAAAATTCTTCCTATTTATGTGGATAAAAAAAAGATAGAAGAAAGCCAGGTGACCTTCAATCTCCACACTCGCTACCCGTGGCATTTCATCATTCTTGCGGTCTCGCGCCTCGCACCGGAGAAAAATCTTGGTTTGGCGATCAGAACACTCAAACCGGTGCGAGATAAATTTCCAGACACGGGGCTTGTGATAGTCGGTTCGGGTTCGGAAGAGAATTATCTGAAGTTATTGGTCAAAAGATTGAAACTCGAAGATGCCGTTGCATTTGTCGGTTGGCAGAATGATCTTACTTCTTTTTATAAAACTGCCGACGCGTTCATTCAAACATCTCTTTTTGAGGGTTATGGTTTATCACTTGTGGAAGCCGGCCTCTCTGCTCTACCTGTCATCACCACACCAGTGGGTATCGCTATAGAACTCGCACATGGTAAAGATGCTTATATTTACCCTCATGATCATCCAGAGTTATTTGTTGAAGGAATCATAGCTTTAATCGAAAACAATCAGGAACGCAAGAATTTAAAAATAAATCTTCAGAAAACTCTTGAATCAAAGCTTCTTTCTAGAGAAGATTATATGGCTAAGATAAGGGATGGTTGGGAAAGTATTGCTACAAAAGTATAAAATGAAACTTCTTATTATCACGCAGACAGTCGATAAAAATGACCCAATCCTTGGCTTTTTTCATCGTTGGATTGGGGAATTTGCAAAAAATTTTGAAAAAGTGACAGTTATTTGTCTTGAAATGGGCGAGCATCATTTGCCGAAAAATGTCAAAGTCCTATCTCTTGGCAAAGAAGCAGGAAGGTCTAAGTTTCAATATCTTTTCAAATTTTATAAGTATATTTTGCAGGAGAGAAAAAATTATGATGCGGTCTTTGTTCATATGAATCAAGAATACGTGTTGCTCGGATGGAAGTTTTGGAAATTGTGGGACAAGAAAATATTTTTGTGGAGGAATCACGCGAAAGGAAATTTGTTCACTCGTCTAGCAGTACTTCTTTCTGATAAAGTTTTTTATACTTCTCCACAATCATTTACTGCACGATTCAAAAAGGCTATTAGAATGCCAGTCGGCATTGATACAGAATTCTTCAAACCTGATCCCTCGGTTCCTAAAAAACCAAATTCAATTTTGTTCTTAGGTCGAATTGCGCCAGTAAAAAAAGTTTTTGAATTTGTAGAGTGGTTTAATAAGCTTGATGGAAAATTTACAGCCACTGTAGCAGGTTCCGCTTTGTCTTGCGATAAGGACTACGAAAGACTTGTCCAAAGCCGGGCTTCGGACAGGATAAAGTTTGTTGGTGCGGTCACGCAAGAGCAGGCGCTCAAGCTGTATCAATCACACGAGACTTACGTAAATATGACTCCCGCTGGAAGTTACGATAAGGCGATCTTCGAGGCCGCTGCTTGTGGTGCTAAACTAATTGTCCATAATCCCAATTTAAAAAATGGTTTTAGAATTGAGGATCATAGCCTCAAGGTATTAATGGACAAATTACAGAAAGAATTATGAAAATTTGCTATGTAAGTTTTGTGCTCAATAATCCCAGGGATCAAATTACTTTACGAGGTTTGAGGGGAAATGGGGTGACGGTCAAAGAAATATCCTGTACAGGAAAGGGTCTTAACAAATACTTAAAACTCATCAAAGAATTTCATACTTATGAGAAGGAATATGATCTGGTCATGGTGGGTTATGCAAGCAGTGTCTTGGTAAGCGTTATCAGACTTTTTACGCATAAAAAAATCATATATAACGCGCTTGCCACATTCTATGACAGTATGGTTGTTTCTCGGGGCAAGAGTTTTATATTATATTGGCTCATAGACACGCTAGCTTTTAATCTGGCGGATCAAATTTTTCTTGAGTGCCAAGCTCAAAAAGACCTGGTAGTTAAAATCTTTAAGATTAATCCTGATAAAATCTCCGTTCATTTTATCGGCACCGATGACGAGCAATTTTATTTTGATCCTGCTGTTCCTAAACTAAAACAGTTTACCGCGGTGTTTCGCGGCATGTTTTTGCCAGAGGCCGGAGCAGATGTGGTGATTCTAGCCGCTAAAGAATTGGAAACCACAAACATTCGAGTCAGAATTATCGGACGCGGGTTTCTAAAAAGTGAAATTGAAAAGATGGTGAAGAGACTTAAACCGGCCAATTTGGAATTGATTACCGAAACGTTACCTATCGAAACTTTGAGAAATAAAATGCTCGAATGCCATTTATCTCTCGGCCAGTTGGCTATTCATCCGCGGGTTCATACTACGATTCCGCATAAAGTTTTTGAAAGCATGGCGATGAAATTACCTTATCTTACTGGGGAAAATAAGGGGGTTACGGAGATTATTACAGAAAATGAGACTTGTTTTACTGTGTCACCGGGGGATTATAAAGCGCTGGCCAATAAAATTAGTGAATTAAGAGATGATCTTGAGAGATTAAGCAAAGTGGCCGAAAATGCCTATCAGTTGTACCAACAAGAATTTACTCCAAAAATTCTGGCTGGAAAAATTATTGAAGAATTGCACCCATTGATTAAAAAAGTATAATAAACCAACCATGGTAAAGAAAGCTTTGGTGTGCGGAGCCGGTGGTTTTATTGGCAGTCATTTGGTCAAGAAATTAAAAGAAGCAGGAGTTTGGGTTCGAGGCGTTGACCTGAAATATCCGGAATTTTCTCCGACTGCTGCTGATGAGTTCATCATTGGTGACCTACGAGACCAGGAAGTGATTAAAACAATTCTGGATCAGCCATTTGATGAGGTTTACCAACTAGCTGCTGATATGGGCGGTGCAGGCTACATCTTCACCGGGGAGCATGATGCTGATATCATGCATAATTCAGCGACTATCAATCTCAATGTTACTTTCTTTGGTCACAAGGCGGGTATCAGAAAGATTTTTTATTCTTCCTCGGCCTGCATTTATCCAGAATATAACCAGCTTGATTCGGATAACCCCAAGTGTTCGGAGGAATCTGCTTATCCAGCTGCTCCAGATAGTGAGTATGGTTGGGAAAAACTCTTTAGTGAGCGAGTGTATCTAGCTTTTAATCGAAACTATGGTCTACCGGTTCGTATAGCTCGTTTTCATAATATTTTTGGTCCTGAAGGTACGTGGCGAGGTGGGAAAGAAAAAGCGCCCGCCGCCCTGTGTCGAAAAATAGCGGAGACATCAGATGGCGATACGATAGAAATCTGGGGTGATGGTAAGCAAACACGCTCTTTTCTCTACATTGATGAATGTCTGGAAGGTGTTCGGCGACTAATGGATTCAGACTTTATTGGTCCGGTTAATATTGGTTCAGAGGAAATAGTGACAATTAATCAATTGGCTGAGATGGTTATGGAAATTGCTGGTAAGAAACTAAACATTAAACATACAGATGGTCCTTTGGGTGTACGAGGGCGAAATTCCGATAATAAACTAATCAAACAAAGACTGGGCTGGGCACCTAGTCAAAAGCTTAAAATTGGTCTAGCCGAAACATATAATTGGATTCAGAAACAAAGCCAGCCACAGTAAGATTCTTCCATGGATAGTAATAAAAATAACAATGACAAAAAAGTTGTTGGTGGCATACCCCTTTTTTCCGAAGATCGTTATTGGGGTAAGTCTCCCAAGGAAGAGCTTGAAGAAGCTATTAAGGTTATAGAAAACGAGGGGTGGGACGAATTTAAAGTGCGCTATAGAAACAAATTCGACCAAACTTTTGAAGAAAATAGGGCTGATTGGCGCTTCATCCTCCCTATTTCTAAAGATTTTTCAGTTTTGGATGCGGGGGCAGGCATGGGACGTATCAGTATTCCTTTAGCCAGAGTAGCACGACGCATAGTCTCTCTAGACCAATCATATCTACGCATGAAGTTTCTGAAACTTCGAGCGGAAAAAGAAGGTTTAAAAAATATTGAAGTCTATGTGGGAGATATTTTCGACGCATCATTTCCCGAAGAAAGCTTTGATCTTATTGTTATGAATGGGCTTTTGGAATGGGTGGGTGATACTACTCGTTTTCACAATCCGCGAGAGGCGCAGATAGAGAGTCTTCGTATCTGTAACAAGTTATTGAAAAAGGGCGGTTATCTCTATATCGGTATTGAGAATCGTTTCGCTCTATCATATTTGCAAGGTAGGGATCACAGCGGACTCTACTTTACAAGCTATATGCCGCGCTTTGTAGCTAATATTTATATGAAATTTAGAAAAGGAAGGCCATATAATACCTACACTTACACCAAAAGTGGTTATGAAAAGCTAATTAAAGAGGCCGGTTTTAACGATATCAAATTTTACCTGCCATATCCAGGATATAATCTGCCACGCATGATGATTCCGTATGAAAATTTGCATGCGTTTGTGTATGCAGTTCGCTCACTTATGCCGGCCTTTGGTGTAAAAAGAAGGGTAGCGCAGCTATTGGCACTCTGGCCTTTCACCTTTCGCTTCTATCGTTATTTCTTCTTTAGTTTTGGCATTGTGGTACGAAAATGATACCCCAAATCATACAAGTAATACGAGAACATCCTAACTGGCTTCGATCTTCTAATGCGCTTCTCTCATTTATGAAGACCAGTACCCCGGCCTCGGGAACCAGAGCCAATCAAGGTAAAATACTCCTCTTTGTCTTTGAAGAAGGAGAAGTCTGGCCAACATTGTGTGTGAAGACTACTCGTATGTATTCCACGGGAGAAATTATCAAACGTAATCACAATAATCTAAAACTTCTTGAAGAAGGCGTGCTTGGCAGTTCGTATGCCCAAATGTTTGCTAAATCACTCTATCTTTATGATGATGGGAGCGTAATCTTCTGCATTGAATCTGTATGTCCAGGAATTAGGTTCTCTGCGAGACCTTATAATAATGTTGAACTTGTTATGAGAAAATATATCGCTTGGCAATCGTATCTTGCCCAGAATACAAAAAAATTTCAGACCTTTGAAAATAACATTCGATTACCAATGATTGTTCAACATGGAGATATGACACCGGATAATGTGCTTGTTTCTGGGGAAAATATTTATCTCATCGATTATGATTATGCAGGAGCATGTACACTTCCTGGTTTTGATCTCCTTAATTTTCTGTCGAAGATGAAGTTTAGCCCCGAGACCTTACGCTCCTATTATGAACAATACTTTCCACGCTACTTCAAAAGTATTGGAGTCCATGTCAAATCTTATGAAGTTCTCCTCCCATTTTATCAGAGAGAAGAGGGTAATCGGAAAATAGGGAAACTATGATAAGAATACTTTATATATCACGGGCGAATCTCTTGTCTGGCAGAACACATGTATATAATCTTGCTAAAACGTGCGAGGCAATAAACGGGCAGAAAGATTTTAATGTGAAATTGGTTACGACTGACCATAGCAGAGGAGCAGAAGACTTTTTTAAAAAGAATGGTATTTGTCGACCATTTGACATTACCTGCTTAGGTGTAACAAACACCGTGTCTAAGCACGGTAGCGAGAATTGGTATAAGATTTGCGTTTTTCTCTTTGCAAATCTCTATCTCTCTTTGTTCCTACTCACGTATATTAGAAGATTTGATGCGGTCTATTTTCGAGATGAATCACTTTTTCCAACAGCATTATGGTCAAAAATGGTTCTGCAGAAAAAAGTTTTTTTTGAGATACATTCGGTGTTGGATAGCAGATCGAAACAACTGATGAATAGAGGTGCGGTGTGGCTCTCGGATGGTGTGATTGCAATCAGCTCTGGACTCAAAAAATTTTACGAGAAAACAAATGACAACATATTACTTTCTCTCTGCAGTGCCGCTGAGGAATCGTGGTTCAATCATTCAGAGGGTAAATCCGCATTTCGTAAAGAGCTCGGGCTCCCGATAAACGCGTATTTGGTAGGATATACCGGAGTGGTTGGTGCCAATCCAAACAATGACTATTATGAATTGGATGATATTGTGAAGAGTTTGTTATCTCTACCGAAAGAAACGGTTGTTATTATTGTGGGAGAGCTCAATGGTAATGGGGAATGGCTTCGCAATGTGGCTAGGGATAACGGTTTAGTAGAACGGGTCATTATCATGCCTTGGCAAGAAAGAAGTAAGATACCGAAATATCTCCAAGCATTTGATATCATTCTCATTCCCAAGAGAAAGAAAGATTTAGTGGGGGATTCTCCGGCTAAAATGTTTCCAGCGCTTGCAAGTCGTAGGCCGATCATTGGAGGACGGGCCAAGTGCATAGAAGAGGTTCTAACTGATGGAGTGGATGCAGTGATTGTAGAGCAAAATAATCCAGAGGGGTGGGCTAAGGCCATTCTAAAAATCTACGAGAATAATGATTTTGCCAAAAAACTTTCTGGCCAAGCATGGCTTACTAAAAACAAATATACTTGGGAAAAACGCGGGATAGCCATATCCAGATTTATAAAAAGTTGACAAATTGTAAAATAAAGGTCAAGATGTACTAAGAAAAAGTTCCTAGTTTCTTATTTTGAAAGGAGGTTCTGATGGAACCTAAAGTTCTTCTTATCTATCCACCCAACCAGCTTATGCCGAACGAGTTTCCCCGACCTGACGGGTCGCTCGGACTACTTTCTCTAGCTGGGGCGCTTGAAAGGGCGAGCATCGAGGTTGATGTGCTCGATGCGTCTGTAGGTACACTGGATGACAGCCTCGCAGACACTTTCAACAGGCGTGTCATGCAGTCGAATGGCCTCGTTCGTATCGGTATGACAACGGAGCGGATTAGCGAAGTGATTGCCCACGGCGGCTACAATGTTGTTGGAATCAATTCGAACTTTACTCCGCAAACCAAAATGGCGCTTGAAGTCGCGGAAGCGACTAGAAGTGTTTCAAAGGACATTTTGGTCATGGCGGGTGGGGTCAACGCCCGCAATCTTCCAGAGCGGTTTCTCGCGGGAGATATTGATGTCGTTTGCATGACTGAAGGCGAGAGAATCATCGTTCAACTTATCCGGGCTTGGGAGCAAGGCAGGAGCCTTGAAGAAGTGTCTGGAACAATCACTCTCAAGGACGGAATGGTTGTCAGGCGTAATCCTCAACCATGCGATGTCCTCACGGATCTTGATAGTCTTCCGTTCCCGGCGTGGCACAAGCTTCCTTGGCCACATTATGACCATGTCGGCGTCGCCTCGGCCGGGCGGAGCTTCCTCAAGGACGATGATCGCTTGGCGTCGCTCATGACTTCACTTGGTTGTCCTTTCGAATGTGACTTTTGTCATATCTCGATTGAGAAGGGGCGCCCAGAAGAAAGTGGCGGCATAGGAACGCTTCGGTTCAAGTCCGTTAGTCGTGTGATGGAAGAGGTAAGACGGCTAAGGGGGCTTGGCGTCTCGAGGGTCTTCTTTGAGGATGACAGTTTGCTTGCACGCAAGGCTCGGGTGAAGGAGATTTTTACCGGAGTAACAGGTATGGGCCTGAAGATCGCCGATGTCAATGGAGTCAACCTTGTTCACTTCCTCAAAGGAGGGCGCGGTGGCAAGCCAACCATTGATGTTGAATATCTGGAGCTTCTTCAAGGCTCTGGGTTCGACCAAATTGTCTTCCCAGTCGAATCAGCATCACAGCGGATTCTCGATAAGTACGCGACGGGCAAGCTTAACCATTCCACACTCGACGTTCTTGAGTTGGTAAGAGTGGCGACGCGGTTGGGAATCACCTGTCCCATTAATATGATGGTCGGTTTCCCCGATGAGACTGAGGAGGAAATCATCTCGTCGATTGAACTTGGTCGGCAGCTGGTTCTCACCGGCGCACCCTACTGTTCCTTGTTTATCCCCATTCCGTTTCCTGGAAGTCAGCTTTTTGAGATGGCTTTGCGGAAGGGATATCTGACACCGGACTTCGATACCGATGCTTTCAACTGGAGAAAGCCCGTCATGCGAAACACTACTGTTTCTCCGGAACGGATCCAAGAACTACAACAATGGGGTTGGAGAGATATCAACCCCGAGGAATATTTGCGTAAGCGTCTTAAAGTGGACATCGGTCGTCGATGGCAGAGTGGGGAGCCAGAGACGGCGTGAGGTATCGGGGCGGAGAGTCTAGACTCTCCGCCCCTATTGATATAAAATCGATTTCTAATGATTATAAAAAGACTCAACAGAATCTTACTCCTTGCCCGATGTCTCACTAGAGCAATGTTTTATGGTAAGGCAGACAAAATACCTTCAAATGTTTCCGTGATTATAGTAGTGCCGAGTGGGAAGTTGGGAGATGTCGTATGTGCCACGCCGGTTCTGCATGCCATCCGAACACATTTGTCGCAAGCACATCTTATCGTGGCGGGGAATTCCAGACTACATCGCCCACTTTTAGCCGATAGCGGTTTGGTCGACGATTATCTTGACCTGGAAGAAGGGACTAGAGCGCGTATCAAAGAGCGTCCAGCCGATGCTGCTTTAGTTACCGGACCTTCTTATGAATCAGCCGCCCTTCTCTACCTTGCCGGAATTAAGCTGGTGATTGCGCCACGGGCGGTAGGCGGTTTTTCTTCTTCCGAAACACGACCGTACAAAATTTTACAACATTTTATTAAAGCCTTTCCTTATCAGATAGATGAATATGCTCCCCGTGAGCGACTGAAGGCACTTGAGCCACTCGGTATCATATCCTCCGATACGGCTAAACACCTCGGCTTTTCCGAAGTGGCCGAAAAGAAAACTGCAGATTTATTATCTAAGATATCTGGTTCGTATAAATACCTTATAGGTATATCAGCAGGTGTCGGTAATAAGGAAAAACAATGGGATCCGAAAAAATTCGCCCAAGTAACGAATCACCTTATAAAAAAGTACGGTGCCCACGTCATCGTTTTCGGAGGAAAGAATGATATTGCTGAATCTAGCGAACTAATATCAGCCATTGAAGATAAATCCAGAATGACTGATTCAACGTGCATATCAATAGACGATCTAAAGGCTCGTATATCGAAACTCGACGCCTTCATAAGCGTGAATACCGGCCCTCTTTATATAGCTGAAGCATTCGATATTCCAACAGTTGATATCCTCGGTCCAGTCGATCCGTGGGATCAGTCACCACGAGGGAAGATCCACAAAATGGTCTTTCCTCCTGGCAAGCCGAAGCCACTTTTCTCTATCATGAATATGCGAAACCACGATATTAGAGAAGCGCAGCGTATAGCGAAATCCACGCGTCTTGAGGATGTTATAACTGCAGCAGAAGAGGCCCTTAAGGAAGTTGATGAGAGGAGACTAGTTAAGAAAGGATAAACTTATCTACTACATGAGCAACTCCATCCTCGTCTACGCTAGGGGCGATATAGTGGGCAACTCTCTTGAGTTTGTTGTCGGCGTTGCCCATAGCCACCTTAAGCCCACAGATATGGAGAAGGGGAACGTCATTTCTGGCATCACCAACCCCTATCATCTCGCTAGTATCAATTCCTAAAATCCTAGCTAATTCTTGCGCGGCGTGATGCTTAGTAGCTTCTTTATGCGTAATGTAAATGTCCATCTTATAGTTCCTATCTTTATTCCAAGAAAATGTCTTATGGGCAGAAACATCAGATATCTTTCCTAGAGTTTTTAGGCATCGATCGGACTTTTCCTTCGAATCAAAATACGATAATTTTATGGCTAGTGGATTTAGGAATTCGGATTCATAAGTATTTTCATACTCGATTCCGTTGTCACTGACAATAAAGGGTATCTTGTCCTTCTCTATCACTGCTAGAATTTTTCTAACAGATTCTTTATGAATAGGTCGTTCCCAAAGAATTTTTTTTGTTTTTGGGTCAATGATTTGTGAACCCCCATTGATTATGCATGGGTCTGTTATGTCTAGTACTTGAAGAATCTCAGTAAGCCAGTCTAAACAACGTCCTGAGACAAGAGAAATATGGACCACTTTCTTTGCCTGTTTTAGAGATTCAGTCACTTTTTCAGACGGTATCGTGTGTGGTCCAACAGGGACAAGGGTCCCGTCCACGTCCAAGAGGAGAGATTTATATTTCATAAGAAAGAGTGTATCATACCATAAATGAAACTAGATATTATCAAGTCGTTTAAGGACAAAAGAGTCCTTCTTATAGGCGATGCGATTTTGGATGTTTACATCTATGGCCGTGTCGTGGGGGAGTCCCTGGATGCTCCAGTACCAGAAGTCGAAGAGGGGCAAGCAAACATATTCTTTGGCGGTAACGGTCTAGTGGCAAATCATATCTTAGGATTGGGCGGACATCTCACGTTTATCACTATATTGGGCGCGGATGAGGACGCGAAGTATTACGATTCACTTGTCCACCCGAAATTAAAGAAAATATTTCTTGTTGACAATACTCGTAGAACTACAGTGAAGAGAAGATGGTATGACGGTTGGAAAAAGCTGTTGCAGGTTAATAAAGTTGATAATCATGACATCAGTGTCTCTCTCGAGAAAAAGCTCCTCGGTCATATTGAGAGAGAGGTGAAAAATGTAGACGTGATAGTAGTCATGGATCCTCAACACGGTCTTTTGAAACAGACTCTGATCGACAACCTGTTGAAGATAAGTAAAAAATACGAGAAGCCATTATATGTAGATGTTCAAATATCACACAAGAAAAGCAATCATCATCTCTATCGTAATGTGGATTGTATGCTCCTGAATGAGAAAGAGGCCAAAGCTGTTTACCCAAAGTTTGATATTAAAAAGCCTAAACAGTCCCTTCTTACTATAATGAAAAAATTAAAGCTCAAGAATGTCGTCGTGAAGCTGGGTAGTCGAGGTGCTATAGCCATATTTAATGGTCAGTATATAAAGAGTCAACCATATAAAGTAAGAGCGGTGGACGTCTGCGGGGCTGGCGATGCTTTCTTGGCAGCTTTCAGTCTGGGAGATAGAAGTCGTCCTGAAGAATCTCTCAAAATAGCTAATATTTGGGCCGCGCTCTCCACTAAGATACATGGTACTATTCCTCCTAAGAAAAAAGATTTAATCAGAGCAATATCATGAATGACACCAACAAACTGAATATTAAACTATTCGCCGACGGCGCTGACCTCGCCGGCATCAAGGAGATGGCGGCGAACTCATTGATCAAAGGATTTACTACGAATCCGACGCTGATGCGTAAAGCTGAAGTGAGTGACTATAAGACTTTCGCTCTGGAAGCTCTGCGTGTAATAGGCGATCGACCAATTTCGTTCGAGGTCTTTGCCGACGATTTTGACGAGATGGAAAAGCAGGCACTTGAGATATCGAGTTGGGGTGAGAATGTGAATGTCAAGATTCCGGTGATGAATACCAGAGGTGAGTTCTCCGGGCCACTCATCACTCGTTTGTCACATGCTGGAGTTCAGTTGAATGTAACGGCAGTGATGACGGTCGAACAAGTGGAAAGCATTGTCCAGTGTTTGGACATAGACACTCCTGCGATTATTTCAGTGTTTGCCGGGCGGATCGCCGACACTGGGCGTGACCCAGCGCCGATGATGGCCGAGGCGGTTCACATCATGAAGGTGAAACCAAAGGCAGAGTTGATTTGGGCGAGCCCGCGTGAGTTGCTCAACGTATTTCAGGCGGATTCCGTTGGTTGCCACATTATCACCGCTACAAACGATATTTTGAAAAAATTGTCGCTGGTGGGCAAGGACCTTGACACTTACTCGCTTGAAACGGTTAAGATGTTTTATAACGACGCCCAAGCGGCCGACTATAACATAGCCATATGAATACCAAGCAAAAAATTTTATCTCCCACCGAGCTTGGAGAGGTAGTCGCGAATCTTAAAAAACAAGGCAAAAAGATTGTCACCAAAAACGGTGCTTTCGATCTTTTGCATGTCGGCCATGTTCACATGTTGGAGGCAAGCAAGGCCTTGGGCGACATCCTAGTGGTGGGGGTGAATTCTGATTCCTCAATAAAGCAATACAAATCTGATACACGTCCGATTATATCGGAGAATGACCGCGCAGAAATGGTTGCTGCGCTTGCCTGTGTGGATTTTGTCACCATTTATAATGAACCGGATCCACGTAATTTTTTAAAAATGATTAAACCGGATATACACACGGGCCCAGGTGATTTCAAAGTAGAATCAATGCTCGAAACCCCTACAGTAGAGAAAGGCGGTGGGAAGGTGGTTATAATTCCACGCACTCCACATGAATCGACAACAAACATCATTAAACGTATCTCTAAATCCTACGGGGACAAATCTTCAAAGTATTCGCAGAAAAAGTGAATCAGAGTAAGGTGAACTTCTTGAATATGAGAAGTGACATCTGACGGAACGACAACGGGAATAGTGCACATGCCCTTTGCTTGTCCGCCCCCCTTACCTAGAAGACAAATAGAGATCATTTGTTTCTCATTCGCAACCTTGAGCGCTTCAATAATTACTGGTGAGTTTCCACCTGCGGAAAAAACAACAAAAATATCTCCCTTCTTGCCCAATCCTTCGAGTTGTCTAGAGAATATAAATTCAAAAGAGGTGTCATTTGCCCATGCGGTAAGCATTGAAGTGTCGGTGGTTAAGGCTGTGGCTGGGTAGGCCCTTCTCATGGACTTGTACTTGCCTAAGAGTTCGGCGGAGAAATGGAGAGATTCTGCTGATCCGCCACCCACACCTGCCATATAAATATGCGAGCCTACCATGAGCGAGTCATGAATCTGTCGACCTGCTTTCTCCGCGCTTTCAAGGAAGTTTTGATCGGCAAAGCAGACGTTCTTCACTGCTATAGATTTTCCTAAATATTCTTTTATCATTTGTTGGTAGCTACAGCCAGCATTGCATCGCGTGCCGACGGATAAAATTTACTCCACGTTCGCATGAGCCACACCATAAACGCCTTTTCGTCGTGATATTTCTGGTCGAAAAACACAATGCGTTTGATGGTAAAATGCTTCTCCATCACTCGCCGTAGATCCCTTTCATCGTAAAAGATTGCGCACCGCTTCATAAATCCCTTGTTGAGAAGATTATCTATTAGCGGGAAAAACGGACTATCGCCGCGCAACATACGCCATCGACGTTTAGATGACACAGCGCTTGGTACGATCACGATCAGCTGACCACTAGATTTTAGCACCCGTGATATTTCTTGAAACATTTCCCGTGGCCGTAAAGTATGTTCGAGAATACCGTCACATATGACCATATCAAAACTCTTGTTATCATATGGGAGTATTTCTTTATCAAGATTTACTTTGGTAGTGTGGATGCCACGCTGTGCCGCGATATCTAAAAATTCCTGCTGTATATCAACGCCGTATATTGCTCCATTTTCTAGGTATTCCGGGATATATTTTGAATAAAAAATGCCTGTACATACGCCAATATCGAGCATTTTTTTTGGTTGTATATCACGTACCAACTTGGAGACAATCTTTGATTTTTCGGCATTAAGCGCCAAACAGTCGCGTTCATCGTAGGCTAGTTCCGGCATATTAAACAGCTCTTCTTTCCCCATATTATTATATGGTACCATACCATAATTATGCGTAAATTCTACAAATTCAGTCTCTATCTTTACAATCATCGTGTTGTCAGATTCCTCTTTTCAGGCGGTTTGGCTGCGGCCGCCAATATAATCCCACTCTTTGTTTTAGTGCGCTTTTTTTATATGTGGTATTTACTAGCCGCAGTTGTAGCATTCATCACCGCGGTTGCTGTGAGTTTCATGATGCAGAAGTTTTTCACTTTTAATGACTATACAAGGGAGAAAATCAAACAGCAGACAGTTCTTTATCTTGGAATTCAAATATTTAATCTATGCCTGAATACTTTATTCATGTATATAGGGGTGGATCTTCTGCATATTCATTATATTCTCGCTCAAGTGTTGATAAGTGGCATGATGGCGGTCTATAACTTTTTCGTATATAAACATCTGGTGTTTACTCCCGACGCCGTCTATACTGATAATAATAAATGAAAAAGTTTTTTGTACTTGTAGCTTTATTAGGTGCACTTATACCGGCAATTTTTGTTATATATCAAGTCGGCGGTTGGGGAAATTGGCAAGGCACACTACCGAGGGGGACTACTGACAGTTTATATTATTATGCGCGTATTCATGAAGTAATAGACGGCCATGCCCTCATCGGTAACCCGTATGTGTATGAGAATCGTGGCGGTATTGCTCCGGCCTTTTTCTTGCCAGATATTGTCTCGGCGGTTCCAATGCTTCTGGGTTTGCCATTTAATCTTGCTGTGATGGTTAATATGTTTATTTGGAGTTTGGTATTTTTAACATTAACTTTTGTCCTTTATGGACTCTTAAGGGTGCCAAGATGGTGGGCTTTTCTGTGGTCAGTGATTGTATATATTAGTGTGTATTCGTTTATTATTAAGCCGACTGTAATGCAGATAGTCTACCCAGTATTTTTAGTATTTCCAATTGCACTATTAAAGTTCTTACATGAACCTCATAACAGAAAAATACAATTTTTGCTTTCAATGGTCGCAGCTGCCACATTTTATACTTACGGCTATTTATCTTATTTTGTTTTACTTACATTTACATTTATATTCTTTTGGTATCTATTTACTCGTCGTTTCAAAGAGCTTCGTGCACTCGTGACTGTTGGTGTATTTTCAGGGCTCTTACTTATTCCCTTTGGTTTCTTTACATTAATGCAAATGAGTGACCCTTATTATCTAGAAACTTTCCGGCGCCTTGGTCTTGTTTATACACATATTCCCGCTATTGAAGCCTTTTTCTTCGGGCGATGGATAGTGATAGGGCTAATCGCCCTCGGGTTATTGTGGAAATTTTTCCCTAAGAATCACGAGGGTGATTGGGCACGAAGAGTCTTTTGGTTGGCGACTGGCGCGGCTCTATTAGTGGGGCTGGTGTTAAATATCATTACTGGCGTTGAATTTACACTTGCTATTCACATGGGCCGCTTTGTGCGGGTATGGATGGTGATTATCTTGGGGTTTGGTATATACGAATGGTATATGAGGACTAGTTTGCCAGTATCCGAGACTCCCGAGGTTACGGATAAAAGTAAGCAAGTTAAATATATAATAGTTGCTTCATTTCTTCTCATTCTTATGGGTGGGGTATTGAGGACTATTCCTCGCGGACTTGAGTTTTTTAAATATAACGATCGTGGTCATGGTATTGTTGATTCCCAAACATATGCTCCTCCACTAAAGTGGCTTGACCTACATGAGCCCGAGGAGTCAGTAATTTGGGCGAATGACTCAATTGCACAATACATACCGATTATGACTCGACACTACCCTCTGTTTGCTCCCCAAACCATACTTCACAGTATTAGAGCGCAGGATCTGGAGACTAGGTATCTACTATCGCGTAGTCTGGGTGTCTTAACAATAGAGGATTTGAAGCGCGATTTCGGGCTTCATTCTGGTGGAGGGCCTGCCAAAGAGCAACCATTGGCCCAAAACAGACAAGCATGGCTGTGCGTAAAAGCAAAGTATCTTTTTAGTGGCTTGCAATGTCCGCCGTACACCGATCCAATTACATATCAAGGAGATGAATACTTCGAAACGATGATTCAGAGATATGGAGTTGTCAAATCAAATCAGGCCACCCTCCTCAAACACTTTAACGTGAAGTATCTCATGGTGGATCGTGCAAATGATCCCACTGATCAAGTTCCCTTAGACAAAGCTATATATGATGATGGGAGGTTTGCGATCGTAACCTTCCCTTTTTGATTATGCAAAAAGATATTGAACAGGCAGGCGAGTGGCAAGCCGTGTGGTCAAAGAAAGGAGGGTTTGTTGATTCAGTAATTGACCTAGGAAGAACCATCTACAATCTTTTTTTCAGACGTATTCATCGTCGATATATTACTAAAGATACGCGAATGCTGGAGCTTGGCTCGGGGCGAGCCTCACTCTCACTCTCCATTTGTAAGGAAATCAAGAGTCTCTATTGTGTGGACATCTCTGACGTTGCGCTAAAACAGGCAAGTGCCAGTGCTGAATCTTTAGGGGTAAGTAATGCAAAATTTATTTTTGGCGATTGTACAAAATTAAACATAGACAATAAATTTGACTTTGTCTGGAGCCAAGGACTTATTGAACATTTTGATGATCCGACACTAGTTGCTCGTGAGCATTACAAAGCACTTGCTCCGGGCGGCGTGGCACTTCTGAGCGTGCCTTATACATATTCATATCATGCTATTTGGTATAAAATGTCGAGGCCAAAAATTTTACGCTGGCTTTGGCCGTGGGAAGGTGTAGAACAACGTTTCTTTAATCACAAGGAATTGTCTGACGTCGGAATGGCAATCACACCTCATTCACGAGTTTTCTTGATGCAGCCATTTCCCTTAGGCATTATTTTTCTTGAGATGCGTAAGCCGTCTAATTAAATGTAATTTATTTTGATTTGTTTATAATTCTGTCTTGGTTCCGTCTGCCACAACCAGGCTCGGGTTTGGTAAGGGTACTATAAACTTACCTCCTGCCCTTAGATACCGAGACTCACGCCGAACAAACTCTGGCAAAAACTGCCACGGCAAGATAAGAAAATAGTCCGGGTTTGCCTCTCTGGCATCGGCTTCTGAAACAATTGGAACATTTGTGCCCACCATTTTGAGGCCCCACTTATCAGGATTTCTCTCCGCTGCAGCGATAATAAGAAATGCATCTAATTCAGAAAACTGAAGAAGCGAATTTCCTCGCGTTGATGCACCATAGGCATATATCTTCTTTCCGCTCTCCGTCTCCTTTTTTATAAAGGTTTTTAATTTACTTTTATTATCGTTAAGTCTCTTGGCAAATTTGTCATATGTATCCTTGTCATTAAGGCCAATCTCGTTCTCTTTTTTTAATATTTCCTCCACCCTATCTCTCGCCCCCTCTCTTATGTTCATCGCCAACCCTTTTCTCTTTTTTCTAATATACGTTCTCATACATCCTCCATTTACATCATTAAGTTCGGCGTCAAATATCTCCAAATCAAATTTATCCATTAGGTGTTTAAACGTGGTTAAAGAAAAATATTCAAGGTGTTCATGAGATATATTATCCACCACATTTCGCTCGAGTACATATGGAAGATAATTTTGCTGGACCACGAAAAGCCCGTCGTCGTCAAGACACTTGACTACATCTTCCATAAATTGATTCGGCTCTTCTAGGTCATAGAACATCGCAATTGCGGTAATTATTTTTGCTTTTGCGTCGCCAAATTCCTTCTGCCACGGTTCGTCTGTAAAAAAATCAGTGAATACTTTTGTAACGCCTTCTTGCCCATACTTCTCGACGATGTTTTTGGCAGGCTCAAATCCGACTGTATAAATTCCCTTCGTCTGAAATCCGCGAAGGAGCGTTGAGTCATTCGAGCCAATATCAATCACATAATCCCCCTCCTTAAGTCCTGCCATTTTCTCCGATGCCTGCGCCATACTGACAAGTTCATCTGTCATTGTTTGATTCATGCCTGAGCGATACCAGTACTTCTCATATAGTTTGCTATGTGAGAAGGTATGCCGCAGCTGGAGAAGTCCACACCCGCCCTTATCTTTATCACACAACACTAATTGCAGAGGAGAGCGAACATATTCCTCGTTATCCTCCGCACCGGGGAAATTCACTACGTATTGGTTTCCAAGAAAGAGTATGTCGTCCAACGATCTATTCCCGCAAACCCTGCATTTTGTTCTTGTTGTATATAATTCACTCATATAGAATTCATCGATGTTTCTTATGTATCAATTACCCCTGGAAGTTTGTGTATGGGTTATGAAGCTTTATTGATGGAAATGCCTTTAGCATCTCCTTAATGCCCTGGTTTAATGTGACAACAGTCTCAAAGCCTGCGCCTCTCATTTTTGCGTAAGATACCTCATAGTCCCGTTGGTCTGGATCTTGCCCAATGTCGGCGTAATGTACATAAAGTTTTGGATAAAATTTCCGTATTCTCTCTACAAGTTCTTTCTTTGTGTGGTTTAGAGATTCGTGGCCAACATTATAGAGGTTGTCTTTCATCTTATTGAAATTCTCTATACCATGCAACAGAGCACGAGCCATATCTCGGACATGTATAAATGTTCTCTTAACGTCTTTTTGATAAATAATAAGGTTTCCACCGTTTACGGCTTGGTAGCAAAAATCATTCACCAACAAATCAAGTCTGAGTCTTGGAGAGAGTCCAAAGCCAGTCGCAAATCTGTATCGAATAACATTTCCGCTTTTCTCGAAGCCTTTTTCCGCTTCCAGTTTTGTTTCTGCATAAATTGACAGTGGTTTTGCGGGAGTTTCTTCTGTGCAAATTCCTTCAACTTTTCCATAATTACTTCCAGTAGATGCGTAAATAAGAGGCTTCTTTCCTCGAAGTTCATTTAAAAGCTTGCTTGCATCTGCATTTACCTCACGCGCTAGTCCAGGATTAACGCGACAAGAAGGCTCACCAACAATCGCTGCGAGATGAACAATCATATCCGCGTTGTTCACTAGGGGCATCATAGTACTCTTATCTCGAATATCTCCCTTTGTAAAAGAAAAATTGTTGTCGTAAAAATACGGAAGATGGGTTGTTTGGTTAAAAAGAAGATTATCAACTACGCTCACCTCGTGACCCGCCCCTAGTAAAAGGGGAACCAAGAGGGAGCCAGTATAGCCTGCCCCACCAGTAATTAATACTTTCATAATGTGAGAATAATATACCTGCTACTCATAACTTATGCAAAGTTTCAAATTGAAAATGGTGTTACGTCTTTTTTTTGGGTATAATGTCGCTGCTTAAGTTTGTATTGCTAATGGGAAAGAAAGTGATAATTATTCCAACTTACAATGAGGCGCAAAACATTGCGTCTATTATCGAGCGAGTGCGAGTTTATGATAAAGATTCCTCTATTCTAGTGGTAGATGATAGTTCACCAGACGGCACAGCTCGTATTGTTACTGGTTTGATGACTAATGACAGCAAAATCTCTCTTCTTTTGCGAAAGGGTAAAGAAGGTCTTGGCAAGGCTTACCTTCATGCATTTAAAGAAGTTCTAATGAAGAACGAAACGGAATGGATTCAGATGTTAGATGCTGATTTCTCACATGATCCTAAATATTTACCAGCCATTTTAAAAGCATCGAATGATGCCGATGTTGTTATAGGTTCGCGATATGTTCTCGGTGGCGGTACATCAGGGTGGCCTTTCTGGAGAAGATTTCTTAGTAAATTTGCAAACTTCTATTGCAAGGTTATTACTGGTATGCCGGTCAATGATGCAACTGCCGGTTTTATTTTCATGAGAACAAGAATTATGCGGGAAGCTGGTCTGGATGATATTAAATCAAGAGGTCATGCTTTCCAGGTGGAATTGAAATATAGGTTGTGGAAGAAAGGTGCCAGAATTGTTGAGATACCAGTAGTACTACCAAATAGACATCTGGGTAACTCTAAAATGTCTAAGGGGATTATAGGTGAAGCGGTATGGGCTCCTTGGAAGATGAGGTTAAATAAGTTAATTTAAACTTGTTAGAAACCTACGACTTATTCTTTTTGTAGACACCTAGTAAACGGTTTCGGAATACTTGTAGTGTCTCTAGAAGACATTGGATGTAAGCCCAGAGGGTTACTTTAGAATCTGGTCCGTTATTCCAGGTTACTGGAATTTCTTTTATTTTGTACCCTTCCAAACGCGCAATTGCGAGCACTTCGACATCAAATCCCCAGCCAAAAATTGTCAGGCGTGGAAAAATATCTTTTGCAGCCTGAGCGGTAAATATTTTAAACCCTCGCTGGGTATCGTTAACACCCCAAACGGCAAAGACCTGAATCCATTTATTGCCCAACTTGCCAAAAAGTACTTTCCACAACGGTTCTTCTCCGCCAGAAACAATCTTCGCCCCTGGTTGGGTTAGTGAACCTATAACGATTGAGCATCCTTCTTTTATGTATGGCATCATCCGTTCAATATGGTCAATAGTTGTTGAATTATCTGCATCCATAAAAAGTCGGAATTTACCATTGGCTTCAAGCATTCCGCGGGCGACGGCATAGCCCTTACCCTTTCGCGTTTCGTCAATAAGTCGTAGATTTGGTGTCCCATTTTGTCGACGCTTAACCAACGCACTCGTGCCATCAGTCGACGCATTGTTGACGACAATAATTTCCCAGTCATAGGCCTGTCGCGAAAGATATCCAACAACGTGATCTAGCGTCACACTAATCCGCCTTTCTTCGTTATAGGCAGGAATAATAACCGAGAGATACATGCGCGAAGTATAAATGAAAAAGTCAAAAATATACAACTTTGATTTTGGTTTCGGACTTAGTATTATAGTGTGTGTAGTGAGACTTGAATCTTGAATATATGAACGTCATTAGACAAACATCCATTAATCATCGGATGGCAATTATTTTTGCCATTCTGGTGTCAGTGATTACGGCTTTCCCGCAAGTCTATTTTCGTATTGATCACAAGGATCTTTACCAGGAAGGCACACAGGTTATAGAGATGTTGCCTCATGGCCCATGGGCGCAAAGGGTAAGAGAGATTCAGGATGGTCATGGCTTAGGTAACATACATCAAAAAGAGGGGAAAAATGATCCATATATTTACCAACCACTCGGGCCAATGATTGTTGCCTATGCAGGTAGTATCTTTAACTTAGACATAAATAATACTTTGTTGCTGTCTCGGTTCGTTCTTCCTTTTATTATTTTCCTTTTGATTTATGGTTTTGTTTTTTTGGTATCTAGAGACAAATTTGCCGCTCTTGCGAGTAGCATAGTGCTTTTACTTGCTGATTCTCTCATGAGTTACTCTGGTATTACCCAACTTCTTCAGGGTGTTAGTCCCGACCATTTTTTGCGACTGGCAAGACCGGTTAACCCGGCCGTGATTTATCTTTTTTTGTTTGCTTTTCTCCTGTTCTTTTGGCAATTTTACAGAAAGGGGAATTGGAAGCATGGCGCACTGAGTGTCATTGCGCTTGGCTTAAATTTTTATAATTATTTTTACACGTGGACTTATCTTTATGCTTTTGGGAGTATTTTGATCTTGCTACTTATTATACAGAGGAATTGGAAACAATCCTTGAGAATTGGAGGTGTCTTTGTTGGCGGGGCTATTGTAGCCATACCCTACTTTATAAACATGTATCGAGCCTCTCAGTTTCCAACATTTAAAGACATGGGAATAAGTAGTGGAATAATATTAAGCCACCAACCTCTGTTTATAGGCTCGTCAATAATTATTGCTCTTCTATTTTACCTTTTTTTATTTCCTAGAATTGATAAAGAGAAGTACCTGTTTGGCCTAGCGATATTACTTACTCCTTTTTTGACCATGAACCAGCAGGTATTGACTGGCAGACTTATGCAACCAGACCACTATCATTGGTTTTTTCATAAGCCACTTGCAGTGATTTTTGTACTCATTACTATTTTCTATCTTTTTGATCGGCGTCACTTAGATTTGTATAAAAAAATATTTGCGATTCTGGTGATTACTTCAAGTATAGCTACTGCTGTATTTATCCAAGCTTACTCTTATAAATATGACTCAAGGGATGGCGGCAAAATAGCTATCGAGAGGCAAAAATACGGACCAGTAATGGATTGGTTAAATTCTAATGTTGAAAAAGAAGCGCAGATATTTGGAACCAATGATACTGCAGAGATGGTTGTCCTCTACACTTCATTGAATGTACTTTATCATGATGGTATTTGCTGCACTTCGATTTCAGTTACCAAGACCACTCTATACGAAACCATGTTTACCTTTTTCAGACTTAATGAGGTCGATGCACAGTCGGCGTATGAAGCATTTTCTCGTGAGCGGGCATTCGTCTCAAGACATATCTTTGGTATTTATTATCGAAAGCTCTACGGTGCTTATGAAGCAATTCCCGATGAAAAATTTGAGGAAATTGTCGTACTCTACAAAACGACACTTTCTACCCCAACATCGCTTTGGCTGAAACAGATATTTGCTAAATATGAAGTCGAATATCTGGTTTGGGACAAAATAAAAGATCCTCTATGGCAGCTGGATAAGTACACATTTCTTGAAAAATCAGCGGAATTCGGCGACATTGTAATTTACCACTTTAATCCGTGAAAATTTTATTCCTTTCAGACGATTTTCCGCCACAGAGCTTTGGTGGAGCGGGGATTTCCACTTATGATTTGGCTTTGGGTATGAAAAAAACTGGTCAAGAGGTTTCTGTCATCACAACATGCAGGCGTGAAAGTGAGGCAGGAGAGATGGATTATAACGGACTCAAGGTCTTCAGAATCGCGAGCGATTATCCAGCTCGGTGGCGAGCTTATTTGAGCATTTATAATCCTCAAGTTTTGCGTAAGCTAGAGAGGAAGCTAAAAGAACTTAATCCTGATGTAGTTCATATTAACAATGTTCATTTCTATCTATCTTACTATTCTATAAAGCTCTCCAAACAATATGCGAAGAAAGTGGTATTTACGGCAAGGGATGCGATGTCATTTAGCTTCGGTAAATTGGAGACAGAGAAATATTTGAAGAATCTCGACGCGCGTATAACATGGTTAGACAGTCTTAAGCAGGCAAGAAGGAGATGGAATCCGTTTCGTAATATATTGATCAGACATTATTTGGGATATGCGGATAAAATTTTTGCTGTCAGTAATGCGCTCAAAGAAGCTCTCGCGCAAAATGGCATCAATGGAGTAGAGGTAATGCATACAGGTATAGATGTTTCAGAGTATCGCGCATTTTACGATAAACAACGTAAGAAGATAATTTTTTTCGCTGGTAGATTGAGTGATGCTAAGGGAGCAAGAGTTGTAGAGAAGGCGATGCAGATAATCTCGCAAGAAATACCCGAGGCAGAACTCTTGACCGCAGGTACAAATAGCCAATGGTTAAATAGGGAAGAAATGAAGAAGGCTTATGTGGCCTCTAGCGTGGTTATAGTGCCGTCGATTTGTTTTGATGCTTTTCCTAGAACGGTTATTGAGGCTATGGCGGCAGGGAGACCGGTGATAGGCACACGCTACGGTGGAGCTTCTGAAGCAATACTTGATGGTGTAACTGGTTATGTCGTCAATCCTTTTGATATTAAAACTATGGCGGAAAAAATCATGGGTCTCTTGCGGGATGAAGAGATGGCGGAGCGCTTCGGAAGAGCCGGGCGCGAGAGGGTAGAGTCCAAGTTCAATATCGACGATAAGATTGCTGAATTTTTAAATACTATTAAAGACGGCTAGAGTTTCCTTAGCCGCTTTTTCCCAAGAAAATATTTTGGCACGTTCATGACCCTTTTCGATTAATTCATCTCGTAAGCTCTTATCCGTCAAGACTTTTTCTATTGCTCCCGCTAGAGCTTCGGCGTCGCCGGTCTTAACGAGAATCCCCGCATTGCCAACAACCTCTGCAATGCTCGTATTATCGGCGGCGATAACCGGCACACCAAATTGCATGGCCTCCACAAGCGGAATACCAAAGCCTTCAAAACTAGAAGGGAAGACGAGAGCTTTGACTTTTTCATAAATCAAGCGTAAATTACCCCCGAACATATAGCCAGGGAATAAAACTCGCTCTCCTACACACTCGGATTCCGCCATGAGTTCCAGCTCTTTTTTTAATTTCTCTTTTTTAACAACACCGGCACATACTACACAAAGCTTTGGGAAACGGTCTTTCAAAATACCCAAGGCTTTGATTAGTACCGCATGGTTTTTGTGTGGCCATAGTGCAGCTGGATAAAAGACAAATTCAGAAGGGAGTCTGATAGTGACTGGAGTATTTTCAATCTCATGCGGGGCAAAATAGATTACCCCCATTTTATCCAAAGGTGCGTTATATTTATCCCGCAGTGTCTTTTTAGTATATTCAGATATAGCAATAAGTTTCTCTGAATGATCGACCGCGTATTTAGCATCCCTTCTTCTTTCTTCAAGGTAGTGGGTGGAAAAATTTTCAGGAAAGTAATCAAATTGAAGATCAAGAATAGTCGTAACATGCTTTATATCATCAAGGCCGCGAGGATATATTGTTTGAGATGGTGAAAAATAGATATTAATACCTTCCTTTTTTAAAAAAGCACTAACTTCTCCTCTAATAATATTCTCACGGGCGCGATTATCATCCCTTACTTTAGCCACAAGTTTCTTTAATGCTCTAAAGGGATTAATAAAAATATCGCGTCTAATATCAAAAACACGGAATTTAACATTAGAGAAATCATGATACGAGTCTTTGAAATATTTAATAGTTTCTGCGTGTCCCAAAAGATAGTAAGTATTATTACTGTCAGTCCTAAAAAGGGCAGGCAAAATATCTTCTATATAAATAAAAGCACCAGTAATACTCTTGGGTGACGTCAAAAAAAGATTTACCGCTATCTTCATCTAAATGGTTTGCTTAGTCCACTCAACGAGTCTATTTAGACCTTCTTCAATCTTCACTTTAGGTTCCCAGCCTAACGTTTCTTGGGCTTTGGTAATATCGCTTACATAATATTCCTGGTCTCCTACGCGCGTTGCTCCGAATCTTTTCTCTACTATTTTCCCCGTCATCTTTTCCAATCTCTCGATAGCTTCCAGGACCGAGATAGTGTTAGATTCGCCCCCGCCAATATTGTAGACTCCATCGCCCTTGTTTAAAGCAATGGCGGCAATGTTTACAAAATCGTCAACGTGGAGAATGTCTCTTACTTGTCTACCATCCCCGAAGATTGTGATTGGTTCTCCTCTCAATATTTTTAGAGCAAACCAAGAGATCCATCCTTGGCCGAGCATTCCGAATTGACGCTCTCCATAAATGCATGATTGGCGAAGCACCACGGTTTTAAGTCCATAAGTTCGGCCGTAATCAAGCACATATTGGTCGGCAGCGCCCTTGGAGCAGCCGTAAGGGGAGAGCAGATCAAGCGGCTCGTTCTCATTTATAGGTCGTGCGTTGCCTATGTGTCCATAAACTTTGTTGGTGGAAGAAAACAAAAGCGCCGGCTTTCTGCTCGATTTTCTGATGTATTCCAGAACATTGAGAGTGCCCAATGTGTTGTTTTCAAAATCTTCGTATGGATTTACGATTGATTCAGTGACTGTTACTTGTCCGGCCAAGTGAAAGACCTGATCATAATGCTCGGCATCGAAAGGAACTTTCTCTCGTATATCTCCTTTGATTATCTTTATACCCATTGGTTTTAGCCATTCCGCATTCTTCTCTGAGCCGGGTCGGGAAAAATTGTCCAAAATTGTTATCTCGTGATTGTCTTGAGAAAACTTTGCGGCCAGGTTACTTCCGAGGAATCCTGCTCCGCCTGTAATGAAAATTTTCATAATTATTTTTTGTAGCCAACCAAGATAATATTACCCGAGAACATAAGAGGATATTCCGAGCCGAAAAGCTTGGCTACGATATTCTGGCCTAATTTAATCAATGGGTTCCTTCTCATAGGCTGATATCTCGTCTGAATTTTGTCGAAACCGGCAACGTGGAGAAGTTCTTGGGCAAGAGTTCGGCTAAACGCAAACTCATGAGTAAGGTCGCTATAAAATGTGTGTATGCCTCTAGGGCTGTCGGCATTCGGCACTTCCATTATGAATATTCCTCCATGCCTCATTTTCTTGTTTATAAGATCGAGTAAGTACTGCACCTTTTCTTTCTTTATATGCTCCACAATATTGAAGGCCGTGACGACATCATAATATCCGTCACTTTTTGATTCTAAAAAATGGAAAATGTCGTCGCGAGCGACTGTTTTTAGACCCAGTTCTTTATTGGCGTAATTCACAAATTTCTCTAACAACTCTACTCCCTCGTAGTTCAAGTAGCCCAATCTTCGACAGGTATCAAGAAAAAGTCCATAACCACAACCCAAATCAGCTATACGGATCGATTTATCTTTAGGGAATAGGGGATCGATGAAAGTTGTTTTGTATTCAATAAACCTTCTTTTTTTGAGGTTATCATCTGGTTCGGGATAAAATTCTTCCATATACTTGAGTGTAAGTTATTTGGTAAGCTTTAAGCAAGCTACTGCAGATGCCGCTGCAGCTCCGGATGTGCTTACTTTGGCTTTATCAGCAAGCACATACTCGGAGGACGCACACTCGCTTTGATTACTTGTCTGCCAACCATCTTCGGTGTACTTATAATAAGTCTCAATGCATTTATCGGTACCAAATAAGCTCCCTAATCTGTTTATCATATCTCGATCAAATTGCTGAAAAAAACCGAATTTGTGGTATTTGCCGAAGGGTACAGTTATAAACAAGTGACCGCCTGGTTTCAAAATTCGTTTTAGCTCCGTAACTGCGACCAGATAATCTTCCGCTTTGTTTTCTTTATATTTAGGATCAGCAGTGTAAATTTTTGTATTATCCATGCCGATATGTTCAAGTGTGGAGATGCAAGTGATGATGTCGAAAGAATCAGACTTAAATGGTAAGTTGCGCAAGTCTTCGTATAAATAGGAGACGCCTCGCCGAGCGAAACAATTTTTCTCCGGATTTAAATTAACTATCGTTATTTTTTTAGTTGAAAGTTTAGGCTGATTTAGGATTATTTCGAAATTAAGCGCCGAACCAGCATCTAACAGACGAGCCTCTCCCTCCGGCAGGTTTTTCATTAACCAGAGATACTCAACTAAACGTTCATCTACTCTTTCGTCTTTAAAATCAGCAAGGAGCTTTTTGCCATCCAAAATCTCTTTAATGAGTCGCCATTTATGCTCGAAATATCCTCTTGTCCAGGGTTTTCTGCCGCGTAACTTATAGAAAAGCAGGTTTCTTTGAGAAGCTAAATTTCTGGCAAAATGAAATATTTTTTTTCTAAATTTCATGAGTTGATTTACAATCTCATTTAGTTTATTGTAACATAACATGCTCTGTTTAGATTTTACTAAAAAAACAGTTGTCGTTACGGGAGGAGGGTCTGGGATTGGCTTAGCTACGGCAAAAGCTTTTTTGAGTTGTGGTGCGAATGTGGTAATCTGCGATCGTCGCAAAGCTGTACTGGAAGAAGCGATTCGAGACATAAAAGAAGATATTAAAAGTCAAGAGCGAATCCTAGCAGTCACCGGTGATTTGTCTCGAGAGAAAGATGTTTCTATGCTTGTAAATAAAACTCTTAAGAAATTCTCAGGTCTAGATATATTTGTTAATAATGCTGGGACTTGGATTCATACTCCCGTTCTTAGCCTCAAAGAGCGAGATATCTCTAAGATCATCGGTGATAATTTAATTACAACAATCTTAGGTACAAAACACGCTGCCCGAGGTATGACTAAGGGTGGAGTCATTATAAATACTGGCTCATTTGCTGCGAGAATGTCGAGACTTGGTTCCGGTCTCTACGCGGCGGCAAAGAGTGGAGTCGAGCAGTTCACACGTATTTCTGCGGCAGAATTAGCTTCGAAGAACATTCGTGTCAATTGTATTATTCCCGGTGTGATCCAAACACCCATGGCAAAGGCAAGTCAGGATAAAAACAAGAAAGAACTTCTAAGATCCATACCAATGGGGCGTTTTGGCACTCCTCTAGAAGTTGCCAATACCGTATTATTCTTAGCTTCTGATCTTGCGCAGTACATTACCGGGGCAAGTCTTGAGGTGACGGGAGGTAAATATACAGCCCAATTATGAAATATAAAAGATACGAGTTCAGTCTGCAATATCCCAAACCTCTCGCGAAAAATGAACTGAAGGATCTGATTACTGTTGCCCGTTCAGGCCTATTCTCGCGCTATGCAAGTGACTACACCAAGAAATTAGAAATTGATCTCGCCAGATATTATGGTAAAAAACATGCTGTCACCTGCACCTCCGGAACAGCCGCGCTTCATGGATGTTTAACGGCCTTAAATTTCCCAGTCGGTAGCGAGATTATCACAACGTCAGTGTCAGATATCGGCGTGGTCTTACCAATCATATACGAGAATCTTGTGCCGGTATTTGCCGATATAGATCCAGAGACTTACAATCTTGATCCAATATCTGTAGAGTCAAAAATTACTTCCAAAACAAAAGCGATAGTCGCAGTTCACTTGGCTGGTTCGCCGGCCGATCTGACTGCTTTCCAAAAATTGTGCAAAAAACACAACCTAGTGCTTCTGGAAGATTTCTCGCAAGCCCACGGAGCCATCTGGCATGGAAAAAAAGTGGGAAGCATCGGCTTGATGTCCTACGGCAGTTTCCAACAAAGTAAACAAATAACTTGCGGTGAAGGCGGGGTAATAGTCACAAACGATAATAATCTGGCATACCGAGCGCTTATCGGTGTGGACAAAGGCTGGCAGAGAGCTAAACCATTAGAAGGACGCTTCTATGAATTCTTGGCTCCCAATCTTCGTTTCAATGCAGTCCAAGCGGCGATTCTCAAGCCCCAACTAAAGCGACTTGATGTCTTGATTGGGAAGAAAAGGAAGCTAGCGCGTCTTGTCTATAAGGCAATGAATCCCATATCAACGTATATCAAAATGCAGAAGATTCTAGATAACTGTACCAGTTCGTATTATTCATTTCCGATGTATGTGACGGGAGATGAAAAAATGCGCGATAAACTTCTAAAGCTTCTCAACGATAAATACAATCTCCGCGCGGCTTATGGATATGCAAATCCGGTTCCTCTCTATCAATGCGTTACGGCACTTATGAATCCTGTAAAATATGGAAAAGGATTCAAATACAGTAAACATAAATATCCGCAAGGCCTCTGTCCTAATGCCGAAGCCCTGCTCAAAAAATCATTCCTCATCCCTTTTAATGAAAATTATACTGAAAAAGAGATGAAGAATATTGTAGATCGGGTTGTTACCGCAGTCCGGGAAATCACCTCGTAAATTATGATTAATATGCAAAAAAAACCAAAAGTTATCTGCATGGTGCCAGCGAGACTTGGCTCTACTCGTCTGCCCAGTAAAGCTCTAAAAGATATCATGGGACTACCCATGATCGTCCATACTTGCAAAAGAGCTCAATTAGCGAAGACAGTCGATGACGTATATCTGGTGACGGACACTGATGAAGAGCTTAAGACCGTAGGGGAAGCCCATGGGATAAAGGTAATCATGACCGGGATGCCTCCGAGCAATGCCACGACCAGTGTCGCCAAGGCTGTAGAAAATGTTGATTGTGATATCGTGATAGTGTTGCAAGGAGATGAGCCTTTAGTTAATCCTGATCATATTGATACCATCACTCAATCCTTGATTGATGATCCAGATCTCGAGATAGCTATTGGCGCTACTCCATTTACCAAGCACAACAGCCTTTCCGACATCAAGGCCGTTCTTGATCTAGAGGGAAACGTGTTGTATTGTTCCCGTACCGATATACCAGTAACAAATAATAAGGGTGAGGTTAAAGAGATGCTTAAACTCTGCTTCACTGTTCCCTTTAGAAAATCTTTGATTCAAAAGTATCTCACTTGGGAAGAGACACCTCTTGAAAAAATTGAAGATAATCATTTTCTACGCTTGCTCGAACACGGTATTCGTATGCGAGCGGTAATTATTGAAGGCGGTAAAATTAGTGTCGATACTCAAGCAGACTTGGACGAAGTGCGTGAGCTTATGAAGGAAGATAAATTACGATTAACGTATATGAAAGATATATGAAATGGAAGGTATTATTATCAGTACCCTATCTTCTGCCGGTACTCGAAGAATACCAGCCACTTTTTGATAAACATGATATTGAACTGGTGATCACTCGCACCAAAGAGTGTTTAACAGAAAAAGAATTATTGGAAATCGTATCTGATATTGACGGCACTATCTGTGTTGATGATCATTTTACCGTTCGGGTGCTCGAAGCGGCTCCGAAGTTAAAGGTAATCTCAAAATGGGGAACAGGTATTGACGCTATTGATCTCGATGCAGCCAAAAGATTAGGGATTGTGGTACGCAATACGCCTAACGCGTTTACCCACGGAGTGGCTGATACTGCTCTCGGTTATATGCTCATGTTTGCCAGAGGACTTGTGGCTCTTGATAAAGATATGAAAGCGGGACTATGGCAGAAGCGAGAGGCTGTCGCCTTACACGAATGTACTCTTGGGGTTATCGGAGTAGGTAATATCGGCCGTGCTGTCATTCGTCGCGCCAAAGTTTTTGGGGTGCGTATCTTGGGCTATGATATCGCCGGAATTGATGAAGATTTTGTTAAAGAAACTGGCGTCGAAGTTGTTTCTAAAGAAGTGCTTCTGCGCGAGGCGGATTTCGTTTCATTGCATTGTACGCTTAACCTTACTTCTCATAAGATTATTGCCGAAAAAGAATTAGCAATGATGAAGCCTACTGCCTTTCTTATCAATACCGCACGCGGTCCTTTAGTCGATGAGGCCGCATTAGTCAAAGCACTCCAGTCAAAAAAGATTGCCGGCGCAGCCCTTGATGTCTTTGAAGTAGAACCATTACCTGAAACAAGTCTTTTAAGAACTTTCGATAACGTGTTTCTAGCGCCACACAATGCCAACTCGAGTTTCGCGGCCCGAGATAGGGTCAATAAGTTAACAGTTGGTTATTGCCTTGAGGAATTAGCCAAACTTACTTAGATAAGAAGAAGCCCGTACGCGTGAACACGCGTACGGGCTCTGATGCACAAATTGATTTCAAACCAACTGATGTCGTAAGGGCTTGCCACGGAGACCTACTTCCAGGTGTTCGGCGGCGATCTGTCCCATCCGCGAGCGAGTCTCAATTGTGGCGCTCGAGATATGGGGAGTGATCACCAGATTATCCAAGGCAAGCATGGAATGATCGCGTGGCAAGGGCTCCGGATCTGTTACGTCGAGCGCCGCGCCAGCGATCCTTCTTGTGGTAAGAGCTTCGGTGAGAGCTTGATGGTTGAGTGTTCCTCCACGACCAACGTTGATGAGGTAGGCGCTCTGCTTCATGAGTGCGAGTTCCTGTTCGCCGATCATGTTTCGAGTGCTCTCGGTGATGGGTAGAGTTAGTACCACGAAATCGGATTGTGTGAGGAGATCTGAAAGTGGCGTATAGGTCGCGATACTATCAGCTTCCGGTTTTCTGTGGCGGCTGAAGTAGAGAACGGGCATGCCGAAGCCGAAGTGTCCACGCCGAGCTACTTGGTAGCCGACGTTTCCCATGCCCACGATGCCGAGAGTTTTTCCCGCAACGTTGCGGCCCACAAAGAGGCTTGGATCGAAAGCTCTGAACTCAGGTCCTCGGGCATAGTGGTCGCTCATCACGATATTGCGAGCAACTGTTAACATGAGGCCCATAGCCATATCGGCCACAGTCTCATCCAAAATATTGGGAGGCAGGCTGGCCACGGGGATGCCTCGCACGCGAGCATCCTCGTGCTTGATGTGGTCAGTCCCTCGGCCGAAGCAGACGATGATCCGAACTTTCGGCAATCGATCGAGGAGTGCACCGTCCACCTTGAAGTGGCTGTGGAGGAGTACGGCTTCGATGTTGGGAAGGATTTCTGACGCAAACTTTGGATCGTCATGCCACACGTGGAGCTGATATGTGCTCTGATTGATTGCTTCTTGTAAGTATGGCGGAAAGGGTTCATCGATCAATATCTGATACATATTTTCCTCCTGTTTTTAGTGTAGAATATACAAGAACTGTCTTTTATAAGTCTAATATATATAACCTAATTTGTCAAGTCTCTCTGTTTCAACTTAGTTAGGTAATTGATTAAAAGTCATGCCAGAAACTAGCATTATTATTAGAACACTTAATGAAGAAAAACACATCGGTAATCTTCTGCATGCTATTGAGGAACAGGATTATAAAGATTATGAAATTATTATCGTTGACTCTGACTCGACCGACAAAACGCTGGAAATAGCGGAAAAATATCCAGTAAAGATCATAAAAATAGAAAAACGCGATTTCACGTTCGGCTACGCGCTCAATGTTGGCTGTAAGGCGGCGCGTGGCAGATATCTTGTTTTTGTTTCAGCCCATGTTCTGCCTGCGACGAAATCATGGTTATCGCAGCTCATTGCATCATTTAAAGATCCTGCCGTGGCAATGGTATACGGAAGGCAAAAGGGAGACACGAACTCAAAGTATTCCGAGCAAAAAGATTTTTGGCGGTTTTTTAGCAAGACTGCTGTCAATTCTAAAGTTCCGTTGTATTACGCCAACAACGCGAATGCCGCCATTAGAAAGAGTCTCTGGGAAGAAAAAAGATTTGATGAATATTTATTCGGACTTGAAGATATCGATTGGGCGCGCAGAGTGACGTCAGGGGGTTTACTGATTCGCTATGAACCGAACGCGCCGGTGTATCACATTCATCGCGAAACATGGCCGCAGGTTTTTAATCGTTATCGTCGTGAGGCGATTGCCGCAGTCAGGATCGGTCTCCAGCATCCGCCTCAGGCGCAGTTAGGCGGGTGGTGGTTTCTACTGCGGATTTCGGCAGATATATTCGGCTCTTCGGACTGGTCTTTTGCCCGTCTGGAGGAAATTTTTCGTTTCCGCTATTACCAGTGGAAGGGTAGCAACCTAGGATGGAAGCAAGGTAAAGACATCGACTTCAAGATGCAGAATAATAATGTATCCCAATTGGATGAGAATCAAGCGGTCGTTATTAAGGGAAAGAGCAGGGCAAAGATTGAAGGAATATCTATTCCTGAAATGAAGCCGGGAGACATATTAATTAAAGTTGATTACGTGGGTGTCTGCCGTACTGATATAGAGGTTTATGAGGGTACCTTAGGTTATTATCGCGATGGTGTAGCCAGCCATCCGATTGTTCCGGGTCACGAGTTTTCAGGAACGATAGTAAAAATCGGATCGAATAATAAATTTCAAGAGCGGTTCAAATTAGGCCAGCGAGTGGTCGGAGAATGTGTTCTTTCCAGAGGAAAAGATTCGGAGAGAAAAGAGGTCGGTGTGATTAATTTCAACGGAGCTTACAGTAAATTTATTGTGATGCCCGGAGATGCCATACATGGGATTCCTGATAGTGTTGATTCAAAAACAGCCGTTCTTACAGAACCCTTGGCGGTTGTTTTGCGTGCATTGAGAAGACTTGAATCTAGGTTATCATCAAGTTCAAAGATTGCGGTAATTGGCGCTGGTCAGATCGGTAATTTATGTACTCAAACATTGGTTTTTCGAGGATATAAGGTTGATTTGTTTGATAGTGATGCCAAACGGTTGAGTATTCTGCCAAACATTGCGAATAGTACGAATGCTGTGATGGGTGACTTAGATAGTTTTGATGTGATCATAGAAGCAACAGGATCAAAGGATGTTTTAGAAAGAGTGCTAAAGGAAAGTTCGGTCGATAGCACAATTTTACTCCTGGGGTTTCCTTATGGTGATATGGAATATAACTTTGAAGATATTGTGGGAAAAGAAAAAGTAATTATCGGTTCTGTCGGCGCGGAAAGCCAAGATTTCCGGAAGGCCTTAGAGCTTCTTTCTGATCTTGATATGATACCTTTTGTTCAAGTCGTTATGCCGTTACAAAATTTTGAAAAAGCATGGAAAGCTCATAAATCACTTAAGCATCTAAAGATTCTTTTGAAGCCATGAATCCTGAAATCTCCATAGTTAATTCAGTCCGAGCACAATTAGGAGAAGGACCTTTCTGGTACGATGGCGCGCTTTATTGGGTTGATATATTAGAGAAAAAAATCTATCGCCATTTTCTTCAAGGAGATAGAGTTGAAGAAATGCAATTAGACTACTATGTGTCGGCAATTGCTCCAAGAAAAAAAGGAGGTTTTATTTTGGCCATGAAAAATGGCTTCTCGTTTTTATCTGGATTCAATGGTACTGTCACTGGGATTATCGATCCTGAAGCTGACAAACCCCGTAATCGTTTTAATGATGGAAAGTGTGACCATGCTGGGAGATTTTGGGCAGGGACAATGGCTTTAGATGCATCTCCAGGTCAGGGCACACTCTATATGCTCGATACTAGTTGCCAAATCCACAAAAAATATTCTCCAGTTACTATTTCAAATGGGATTTGTTGGAGTCTTGATAATAAACAGATGTATTACATAGACACTCCTACTCAACAAATCTTAGTGTTTGACTTCGACTTACTCAACGGAGAAATAAGAAATTCAAAAGCTCTTGTTACTATCGATAAGGATGGTGGTTCTCCGGACGGAATGACTATTGATGCGAATGGATGTCTCTGGATAGCATTGTGGGGTGGTGGAGCTGTGATTTGCTATGATCCAAAAAGCAATAAATTTTTATATAAAATAGATTTACCCGTTTCTCAAGTCAGCTCCTGCGCCTTCGGAGGGGAAAATCTAGACGAACTTTATATTACAACTGCTAAAGCTGATTTACTTAAAAAGGAGCAATTAGCAGGGGCGCTTTTTAAAATAAAAACTGGTATTCAGGGGCTACCCACAAGTTCTTTTAATGGCTAAATGTAAGCTCGAGTTCGTGACTGCGAGGCCGTCCACACAGGTGGACGGTCGTTTCTTTTTAGTGATACTATGTCTTAATCTCAAATGAGCAGGAAACAACGAGTTCTAGTGGTCTTTGGCGAAGAACTTCCGGAGAAGTGGCTAAAATCGAAGCACATTATAAATATTATTGTAGCCAAGGAATCGTTGCGGCATGACATTGAGGCGATGGGTTTTAAATTTGTTTCAATCGAACCGCTTGTCGAGGCCGGGAGTGTCCATGAGGCCAGCGCTTTTGCCGAAGAATTGTCTCGCTTAACACTTCCGGATGGTTCTCGCCTTGCAGAATCGTTTACCTATAAAGGATACGAGTTGTGGTGGATATATTACACCAGTCTCTTCCTTTATTTTTGTTTGCCATGGACACAGTATAAAAAGTTGCTCGAGTATTTAAAAGATTTTGAGAGTATATATTTATACCAACCATCATACAAAAGTCTCTTCTGCTCTTATCTAGTAGCATACGGATGCGAAGCGCACATTTTGCGAGAATCTGGATTCAAAAGTCCATCCCTCCTCCCTTTTGGTATCTTTCTCCAAATTATTATTACGCTTTTGTGCTTATCCATACTAATGGTAAAAAGGTATGGCCTCATGGTATTTGTCGGCGATAAATTTGCAAAGTACAAGGACTATGATTTCAGGATGAAGTTTATCTATGAAGAGTTGCGCCAAAGAAAAATTCCTTTTGTGGAATTTATCCGCAGTCTGGAATCTTGGAAAAAGGTTTTGAGTCATGCTTTTATTGTGAGAAGACGTCCGGTTATCTATTCTGAAGCCGTAGCCTTTTTTGGACGATTCCTAAGTTTTCTTTCCGGCGGGTCTGGGCGTGCCAAACATCAATTCGGTTCGCATCTATTCATGGAAGAGCCAGTCGAGAGGCGCTTTAAATTGATGGTCGCAACTCAATATCTCCTCAATGTATATGATGATGTTTGGGCGATACGGATAATGAAGTGGATTTTACGCGCAATCGGTGTTAAGACAGCATTTATTACCGCAGCTGCGGAGCGGAATTTCCATGCTTTTTTAGGTTGTAAGTTAAATCTCATACCAACAGTCGGTATCTTGCACGGAGTTGCTTCCCGACATTACACTGTCTATGACTTCTTGCCAGACTTTAAAAACATAGGAATGATGTCCGTTGACAAATATGGTCTCTGGAGCGAATGGTGGAAAAAGTATTATCTGGAAAATAGCAAAGTGTATCTTCCGAAACAGCTCTATGTTTCAGGTCTTATGCGACCACTTGAAAGAAAAGAAAGGTCGGACCTTAATACTGATTCCAAAGGTCCGACCTTAAAGTCAGGCCCTATTAAAGTTCTTTTTGTCGCGGGACAGTTGACAGCGCCTATAGAAGCGATACCGTACTTACGGGCGCTTGTTGAGGCTAAGGGTTTGTCCGTCCATATAACATTTCGTCCCTATCGTGATGACTTTGAAAAATGGTTGAGGGGGCATTATCCAGAAACACTTGAGAAAATCGGCGAAGAAAAGATTCTTCGTGGCGACATCCACGATGCCATTGCTCAATGTGATGTTATCGTAGGGGCCTACAGTACGGCAGTTCTAGAAGGGTTGTTGCAGTTTAGAGTTCCGATTTTTTTCCGAACGAAAAAATGGGGAGATTATTATAGTCTTAAGGAATACGATGAAGAGCACTCTTTTTTCGCGGAAAATCCAGCCGAGCTTATAGCGAAGATAAAAAACGCGCGTACTGTATCTAAAGAAGACCTCAAAAAATTACAAGAGAAGTACTTCGGTGATCCATACAAGAACGGCAGCAAATGGGTTGTAGATCAACTGGAACAGGCTTTACGGTAAACTCTTTAGACCCTACTATTTATTCGCCATACAATAATATTGGTTAATAGGGAAATGAGAGAATTGGATATTTGCGCGATGATGAGGCCGAAGAGTCCTCCCCAGATACCGAGGACAATATAAAAACAGATTCTGATGGCATTTTGAATTACATTATTGACAAAGATTACTCGGGACAGTTTCTGCGAAGCTAATAATAGGCTGACATAGCGATTAGGCATAGCGACAAGAAAACTAACAGAAAGTAACTGCGAATAAAATAAGGCATCAAGATATTTTGGTATCAGATACTGAAACAAATAAGGAGCTAAAATGATATACCCAGTAGTGCAAATAGCTCCGATCAATAGACCTTGAAAAATTCTTAGGTAAAATACCTTGTTCAGTTCCTCTGAAGTTTTTGTGGAAAATTTTACAAATCCAATATCGGCCAAGCTTTTGATGAGGGATGTGGCCCTGCCAGGTATGGCCATGCTTAGAGAATATAGAGCTAACTGGGTGGCTCCCCAAAAGTGGGTTAAAATAATTTTGTCTATTTGAGAGACAACAGGACCGATCAAACTTATAAACGTTAACTCCCGGCCGTATTTCAGAGCATCATAAGCTTCTGTGGCAGGTGGTTTGAAAGTACGTAGAGTCGTAATGTAGAGGGCGATAGTGGTCACAAAGGTGACGATTGAATAAGTCACAACCAACCAGACGATATCACCGCTTATGATAATTACCGTTATCATACTGATGACATATATGCCGGTCGAAATAATGCTGAAGATATTGTTAAGGCGAAATTCTCTCTTGCCATTCAGGTAGGCGCCGTAGGTATTAAAAGCTTGAGCTAGCGGTGAAAAAATACCCATTACAAAAAGGGAAAGAGCCACAGGTGTATTGCCGTTATAAAAATAATATGTACCTAGCGCAAAGAAAGCAACAATCTGCAGGGTATTCCATTTGAGCTGATATCTAACAGATGCTCTCAAGACGCCACCATCACCTGAGGCAACGGCTTGGCCGATGGCTTGATTCATCTCACTTAATGTAAAGATACCTAATATGCCAGCCAAAGAGAGAATGTAACGATAAAGACCGTAAGTCTCTTTTGGTAAATAATTAGCAAAGACAAAAATGAGCGCAAGAGAAAGAGCACTACTTACCACTTGCCCCAAAACTTGCCAAAAATTACCTTTGGCTAGATAAACCATATCAGCTCGGGTATATTGCTCACTCCATCGCAAGGTATCGTAAGCCTTATTTCGCAAATTCCACATATATTGCTACCATGATAAGATAGTCAGAATGAATAAACAAATACTCAAGAACACCATTCTCGTCGGGCTCTTCCTGGTCCCGTTCGTTCCATTTCTTGTTTCTAGCGCTTTTTTCTTTCCTTTCATTACTACCAAAGCCTTCGCTTGGAGGATTATTGTTGAGATTGTCTTTGCCGCTTGGTTGCTTCTGGCTTTTTTGGATACTGCTTACCGTCCCAAGAAATCACTTA
>Ga0208373_1000713_pt1 | contig 53144 bp, 50 predicted proteins | sample RifOxyC2_FD_184036 | JGI IMG/M metagenome (GOLD analysis project Ga0208373, IMG submission 184036) | Soil microbial communities from Rifle, Colorado - Rifle Oxygen_injection C2 (SPAdes) | ecosystem: Environmental > Terrestrial > Deep subsurface > Rock core/Sediment | place: Rifle, Colorado...
ATGGCCCAGCCATGCTAATAATTCTTGATATTTCTTGATTTGTCATCTATTATCTCCTTTTTTGTCAAAGTACATATCACCAAACTACCACAAACACCAAACCCTGTCAACCAAAAGTGTCCAAAAGTGTCCAAATAAATATCTTCCAGATGTCTTCAAAATGGTGCAGCCCTGAAAAATTTAGCCACAAAACTAAGACGAAGACGAATAATTTTGCCATCGTTTATGACAAAAAAAATTTTATTGTTTGAAACCGTCAACTAAAATCAAGCAAATAAAAGGCGGTCGAGTTCAAAAAATCTAGTAATGAAATTTAAATTATTTATAAAAAACAAAAAAATCCTGCTTTTGCAGGAAAAAAAATAAATATTTACCAATTACTACTCACTGATTACTGATTACTATTTACCTACTTTTCAACTTCCTCGTCAGACTATTCCAACTCACAATCACTGGACTAGCCACGAAAATTGACGAATAAGTACCAATCACCACCCCGGCAATTAAAGCCAACACAAAATTAGAAATTGTGGCGCCACCAAAAAAATACAAAGTCAATAAAACCAATAAAGTGGTAAATGAAGTATTAATAGATCGGCTAATAGTCTGATTGACGCTATCATTGACCACTTGTTCAAAGTCACCACTGTAATGCTTGGCCAAATTTTCCCTAGTCCGATCAAACACCACAATCGTATCATGGACGGAAAATCCCAAGATCGTTAGTAACGCCGTGATAAACAAACTATCTACCTCCACACCGAGAAAATGTCCCAGAATAGAAAATAGTCCAGTGACGATCACAATATCATGAACCAAGGCCAAAATTGCGGCTACGCCAAATTTCCAAGAAGCGACCGGCTTTGACACTTTCCGAAAAGCATAAGCAATATAGGCAATAATCATCATCACTGCCATTAGAATTGCAATCCAAGCCTTATGTTTGAGCTCCTCACCGATTATTGGACCAATTGATTCAAACCTCTCCTCAATTAATGGGTCAGCCACAATCACCGCCAAAACCTCATCATCGCCAGTAGTTGTAACATTAACGTCACTTTCTTGTCTAAATGCATCTTTTAAGGTCGTTAAAATCTGCTGATGAGTATATTCATCGACATCACGAAAGCGTAAAATCATATTAGTGTCGCCGGCTGGTTGGATTTTGATATCACCCAGATCCAGCTGTGCCAAACTTTCTTTGGCCTCAATAATATCTGGTCTATCCACATTAAACTTCACTTCAAGCAAACTACCACCAGTAAAATCAATCCCTGGATTAAGTCCCCAAGCAATCAAACTTAAAACACTGATCAGAAGTAATGCTCCGGAAAAGATATAAAAATATTTTCTATTTTGGATTATTGATAATTTCATTTTATTTTTTATTTACTCCATATAGCCAGCCGACTTTACTAATCTTCCACTTGGCGATCAGTCGCAAGTATTGTCTAGTGACAGTAATCGCCGAGAACATTGACAGGATAATACCAATTGCCAGTGTTAAGGCAAAACCCTTAATAATTGATGAGCCAAACCAGAATAATATGGCGCAAGTGATAAGTGATGATATATTAGAATCACGAATTGAGCTCCAAGCCCGTCGAAACCCTTCTTCAACTGCGCTGACAAAATCTCTGCCCGCTCGCAGTTCCTCTTTTAATCTTTCAAATATTAAAACATTAGCGTCAACCGCCATACCAACACTCAAAATAAATCCGGCAATACCGGCTAAAGTCAAAGTGACTGATATAAGCTTAAATACTGCCAATACCAGCACCGTATAAATTAAGAGCGCAACAACCGACAAAACTCCTGGCAACCGATAATATAAAATCATAAATATCGCCACCAAAATGAAACCAAAAAATCCGGCCACCAAGCTTTTCTGGACTGAATCATTACCCAAGCTAGCACCAATGGTGGTCTGCGAAATAAGATTGATTGGCACGGGCAGGGCGCCAGCATTAAGCCGTTGAGTCAAAAGCTTGGCATCAGTAATTGAAAAACTGCCAGAAATGACCGCTTGGCCGGACAAGATCGGCTCATTGACCCGCGGAATACTTATTTCCATGCCATCTAGAAATATCGCCAGCAATTTGCCAGTATTTCGCTTGGTAATTTCAGCAAACAAATCTGCGCCTTCGCTATTAAACTCTAGTGCTACTTGTGGTACACCCGAGTTCTGATCAAATTCAACTCTGGCTTTTTGCAAGTGTTGACCACTAAGCTCAGTGTTTTTCCAAACTGATTCCACCACAATACCTAAATCCGCCGGCGTTTTAAGTGCCAGCAAAATATGTCTCGTATCAATCGCTCTATCCTCATCAACACCAGTTTCAGACTCTTTCTTAATAATATGATAACCAAACTGAGTCTTGACTAATTCCGGATAAACTTCACTATCACTTAATTTATTAAACAAAACATCTTCATATTCCGGCACAAATGCACCCTTCTTAATACCAGTATATAATCCGCCGTTGTCTTTACTACCAGGATCTTCAGAAAATTCACTGGCCAATTGATTAAAATCAGCTCCGCCAAGGACTTGATCTAATACCCCTTGAGCTTTTTGCCTGACTGTTTCGTTAGCTTGGTTAATTTGATCTTTCTGTGCATCAGATAGTTGTGAAGCTTCCGAATTTTCTTCTTTAAATTCAAGTAGTGGAGTTTCACCAATCACTTTGATTGCCTCATTAACATCATACACGCCGGCAAGTTCGGCAATCACTCGCCAATCATTACCAGTCTTATTTGTTTGGATCAGTGGTTCTGACACACCCAAGGCATTGACTCGCCGTTCAATCACATCTCTAACACCAGCCAAAGCACTAGCTTGTTCACTCGGCTCAATCCCGGAAACATCAGCTTGATAAATCAGATGGGTCCCGCCAAGCAAATCAAGCCCCAAACTAAACTGGAAGCCATAACTAGTCAGGTCAATTTCTTTGATTGATTTGAATTTCAATGATTTACTATTATCAATCTGGCTTTGCTCGATTTTAGGCCAGATTTTAAGATCACTCACCACTGACACACCACTAATCGACTCGTCAACGCCAGCGATAAATTGATGTTGAACTCCAAAACCATCAATAATCAACGCCACCACAAATAATATTATAATGCCCAAAATAGCCCAGCGAAGCTTGCCTCGCGGACCGGGGGTAAGAAAGTTTTTAAATGGATTTTTCGCCATATATATTAAGCGCCTATTTGCTTGGGGAAATCTATTATAATTTAACAAATAATTATTGATTTGGCAAGAGCAATGAGCAAAATGTAAAGGTGAATTAGAAATGTCCTACTTTGGGTGAATTAGAAATGTAACTTATAATCAGTAATTAATAATTATTTTGAAAATATCTATATATAACTTATAGCATTACAAAGATATATTCATAATTCTTCCTCTATCTATTTATCTGTTCTGTGACGGAAAAGGACAGCCGGAATAGTTATCGAGGAAATATTGTCATTCCGACCTTTAATCAAAAAAAAGCGCAAGTGTGCGCTTTTCGAAAGGTACTAGCTCAAAAACTAAATGATAGAATGTTCACTACCTGGCATTAAACAAAACCGCCGGCACATGATGTTTCATCTTAATTATTCGTCTTGGTGATATTTTTTCCACCTGACCTTCATTAAGGGCTGATTTGGGCACATCAATATAAAATGCAATATCTTCTGAATATCTTGGTTTTTCCCGAGACCGATTACTATCACACTGAAAGGTTGGTCCATGCCATTTGACACGAAATTTGTCTTCTTTTTCTTCAATGACTGCCAAAATCATGTCAGGAACCACTAATACTCGCTGACTCAAATATTCACTATTACCCAACGGAAACTCCACTCCCCGCGCGCAAACTTTCAAAAAAAACAATACCTTATCAGGCGCCAATCGGTTAAGCAATACTTCAACAAATAATAATTTTTCCATTATGTCCTATCTCCTTTTTTTCATCTCGCCATAGATCAATGATCAACACTCTTAATTAATAATATCAACTTAAATAAAATATGTCAATAATAACGTATATAATAACGTATAAATAATAACGTATAAATGATTTTTTCAAAAAATATAGAAACAAAAAAGGCGGAATATATCCGCCCCCGAAAAATTATTGTTTTTCAATCGTTATTACATCGCTAAGCTCTGCGCCATTTCCACCAGCCGATTGGAATAGCCCCATTCATTATCATACCAAGCCAAGACCTTGACCAAATTGCCACCGACCACTCGCGTAAACTCCAAATCAACAATCGCTGAATAAGGATTACCAATATAATCGGACGATACCAGTGGCTTGGTAGTGACAGTCAGCACTTTTTTATATAATGGATTTTTGGCCAAATTTTTAAATTCATCGTTAATTTGTTTGACCGTCACATTTTTCCGCTTTAAAACGGCGGTGATGTCAGCGATTGATCCACAAATAGTCGGCACCCGTAGAGCAATGCCGTCAAACAAATCTTTTAAACTCGGGATTGTCTTGGTGGTCGTCATCGCCGCGCCAGTAGAAGTTGGAATTATATTTTGAGCGCCAGCTCTAGCTCGTCGCAAATCTTTGTCCGGACTGTCAACTATTTTTTGCGAAGAAGTATAGGAATGAACCGTGGTCATCATCGCTTTCTCCACCCCAAATTTTGACTCCAATGCTTGAATTATTGGTGAAATGCAATTGGTCGTGCATGATGCCATTGATACTACCTCATCGCACTTATTATTTTTAATACAAGTATCTGTATATTTAGTACCAAAAACTATCGTTTGAACAGTGCCATCTTTGGCTGGAGCAGAAATTACCACCCTCTTGGCACCGGCAGTCAAATGACCGGAAGCGCCTTTTTTGTCAGTGAAAAAGCCAGTGCATTCAAGCACCACATCAACATCCAATTTTTTCCAAGGCAATTTGGTTGGATCCTTTTCCTGATAAACTGGAAATAATACTCCTCCAACTTTGATCCCGTCTTTAGTTGCCAACACTTTCTGGTCAAATTCGCCATACACCGTGTCATATTGAAGTAAGTGAGCTAGAGTCTTGGTGTCAGTCAAATCATTAATGACGACCACATCAATATCCCTCTTAGTCAAAGCAATTTTAAAAGCGGCTCGGCCAATCCGGCCAAATCCATTGATGGCTATCTTTTTCATAAAATTAGGAATTAAGATTATTATTTTCTTATTAATAATTATAGCAAATATATGAATAAAAAAAAACCGCCTAGATAATTGCTAGTGCGGTTCAACACTATACTTTTAGAAACCTACTTAAAGACAGTAAAAAATTCTCTGTTTCTAAATCAGTCCCATCAATTAACTCCTTCCAAAAATCAAAGGCCTTTTGTCGCCTACTATCAGTATCAGCCCTAATTGCCATTATTAAAATCCTTAATCCTGCATTAACATCATCGGCTCTCTTTAATTGCCATGACCTTTTCATTTCTCTTCTCTCCTCTTTGTGCGCGTTCGACGCTATGCGTTTTGTCTTTTGCGTTATATGCTACTTAATCGGCACCTCCACCACCATCTGTTTTGTGTCGCCACCCTTTTCTGGATCTAGTCGCACATCCACACTACCCCGAAGTGTGTGCCAGCCGATGATTTCTCCTCGGCCATGCTTAGTCCGAACACGTGTGCCAATCGGTGGCAATTTCTTGCCCAGCTCCTCATAAAGATCTTGCTCATATGCCAGACAACATTTGAGCCGGCCACAAATTCCTGACAACCGCTCTGACCCTCGGTGCGCTACTTGTTGCTGTTCAGCCAGATCTGACGAGACATTGCCTAGTTTTTTCAAATGACCACGACAACATAAATCTTCACCGCATGTCCCAATATCACCCATCACCTTAGCCTCATCTCTGACACCCAGCTGATGAAGACGAATTGATTTTTGAAAGTGGCGAGTCAGTTCCTTGACCAACCCGCGGAAATCCACCCGACCTTCGGCGATAAACGCAAAGATTAACCTCTGACCGTCAAAAGAACAATGACAATCCACCAGCTTCATATCAAGCTCATGCCGTTTGACTAATTTTTTACAATAATTAATTGCCTTGTTTTTTTCCTTGGTGCTATTGAAATTTTCTAAGGCAGTCAAATCTTGACGATTGGCTAATCTGTCAATTGGTTTGATGCCACCAAGCTCTTTGATTTGCTCGTCTGTGTATTCTTCCATTACTACCACTTTGGTCACTTCAGTGCCATATTCAGTGCTGACAACCACATAATCCCCTGCTTTCAAATCAAAATCTTTCGGGTCAAAAGCATACATCTTATCCCAAGGTGTAAATTGTACCAAAGCGACTTTCATATATTAGACGCTAAATTTTTTAAATTCTTTTATTTGAACATCCTCACCCGCCTCTTTGAGTAAATCAGAAATATTTTTGTCTTCATCTTTAATAAAATCTTGATGCATCAAACACACCTCTTCATAATATTTGTTCAGCTTGCCTTCAAGTATTTTGTCCAAAATATTTTCCGGTTTACCTTCGCCCAAGAGTTGCTCCCGATAAATTTCTTTTTCCTTATTAATTTCGGCTTGAGAGATGTCATCGGGTTTAATATATTTGGGACTCATCGCCACGACTTGCATTGCCAGTTCACGAGCTAATTCTTCTGTACCACCTGATAGCGACACTACAGCCACCACCTTATTATTTGAGTGCATATAACTACCAATAATCTCCCCGCTCATAATTCCACATTCACCAAGTTGAATATTTTCGCCAATTTTGATGACCAGTTCATTCTTAATTTTAGCTTCCGCCCACTCTTTAAATCCCGCCTCGCCGTCAGCCAAAAGCTTCTTGGCAAATTCGGCCACTGCCAAAACAAAATCTTCATTAAGAGCGACAAAATCGGTTTCACAATTTAGAACTACCACTGCCACCTTATTACCCTCGCGGGCAATTGACGCTAGCCCTTCATTAGTAGCTCGCGTAGCTTTTTTAGCCGACTTGGCTTCGCCTTTTTTACGCAAGATTTCAATGGCCTTCTCAATATCGTCACCGGCTTCAATCAAGGCACTTTTACAATCGCCAATACCGGCGCCGGTTCGATCTCTTAATTGTGAAATAGTTTTTATGTCAACTTGCATATTTTAAAAGAATTATAAATTAGAAATTTTTAATTTTTAATTTTATTAGGTGAATTAGAAATTTTCTTTATTTTTCTGCCTTGTTTTTACCTTCAATAACCGCTTTAGCGATCAAACTTGTGATCATCTCAATAGATTTAACGGCGTCATCATTGGCTGGAATTGGAAAGTCTATAAGTTCCGGATTAATATTGGTGTCACAAAATCCAATTACTTTGACGCCTTTGGCTCGGGCTTCCAAAACAGCAGTTTTTTCTCGCTTCACATCAAGGACAAATATTGCTTCCGGAATCTTTTTCAAGGTCACTAGTCCGCCGACTAATTTTTCTAATTTTTCAATTTCTTTATTGAAGTCAACTTGTTCTTTCTTGGTATACTTTTTCAAAGCGCCAGATTCTCGACGCTGTGTCAGATCAATGTACTTCTTGATTAATTTACTGACATTAACAAAATTAGTAAACATACCGCCGATCCATCTTTCTTTAATGTATGGCATACCAGACTTGGTAGCATATTTATCAATGATCGCCTGACCCTGCTTTTTTGTGCCCACGAACAAAACCACGCCACCATTTTGTACAACTTTTTGCACATAGTCAGTAGCAATTTCAAGCTTCTGTAAAGTCTTCTCCAAATCAATAATATGCACGCCACCACGCTCGATGAAAATATATTCTTTCATCCGTGGGTGCCAACGACTTTTTTGGTGACCAAAATGGACACCGGCCTGAAGCAATTCTAATATTGTTGGTAATTGCATAATTTTTCCTTTCTACCTCTACTTCTTAATCATCCATCCGCCAGTCGGTGAAGGGACAAGGAATTTTCCGCCAGAAGCAAACGCCAAGGCGAAGAAGTATGAGTGATTATTCCTGCTTTTAGCACAGGATTTATTTAAATTTACAATATCTAATTTAACAAATTCCACCATATTTGTCAAACTCAATAAAAAATGACCAATAATATGTATGTTTTTAATAATTTTTCTTAACTATTGACTTTTAATAATAAAACCATTACAATAATGAAGTAAATAACAAACCAACATAATGAAAAAAGACACACACCCGAAATATTATAACAAAGCCAAAGTCACTTGCGCCTGCGGTAATAGCTTTACTGTTGGCTCAACTTTGGAAAGCATCAACATTGAAATCTGTTCTGCCTGTCATCCATTCTATACTGGCAAACAAAAATTGGTTGATACAGCCCGTCGCGTAGATAAATTCCAAAAACGCGCTGAAGCCAAAAAGGATATTGCAGCCGCCAGGAAAGGTAAAAAAGTAAAAAAAGCCAAACAAAAGAAAATCCAATCAACCAAGAAAGTAAAAGCTGAAACAGACACAGTTGAAAAAGTCAAAAAATAACCAAGCTAAAAAATGACTCATAATATAGCTTTATGAGTTATTTTTTTATATAATATAAAGGAGATGGTTGCAAAACTATTTTAAATAAGATATGGAAGACAGACTAAAAGAAATCCAAACCAGATTTGACGAGCTTGAACGGCTTCTCCAAGATGAGGCGGTAATTTCTGATGCCTTAAAAATGAAATCAGTCGCTCAAGAATATGATGACATTAAAGAGGTTGTGGCCGCCAAAAAAGAACTAGAAAAGATAAACCACGAGATTAAGGAAACGATGCAGTTGATTCAAGAAAGTAAAAATGATGAAGAATTACGGCAATTGTCAGAAGAAAACAAGAGTCTTCTGTTTCAAACCAAAGCTGATACAGAGAAATTAATCCAAACTCTATTAATCCCCAAAGACCCTAATGATAGTAAAAATGTGATTGTAGAAATTAGGGCCGGCGCTGGTGGTGACGAGTCATCGCTATTTGCCGCCGAACTATTTCGAATGTACTCCAAATTTGCAGAGAAAAATAATTGGCAAGTAAAAATCCTCTCATCCAGCCATATTGGTATTGGTGGCTTTAAGGAAGTGATATTTGAAATATCAGGTAAGTCTGTCTATGGCACGATGAAATATGAAAGCGGGGTTCATCGGGTTCAGCGCGTACCAGAGACCGAGAAAAAGGGTCGGGTTCATACCTCCACTATTACGGTCGTTGTTCTGCCCGAAGCTGAAGAAGTTGATTTGGAGATTAAGCAAGAAGATTTGAGAATTGACGTGTTCCGTTCCGGCGGTCATGGCGGCCAGAGCGTCAACACCACTGACAGCGCTGTGCGGATCACTCATCTGCCGACGAGTACCGTAGTCACTTGCCAAGACGAAAAATCCCAACACCAAAACCGTGAAAAGGCTATGATCGTCCTGCGGTCTCGCTTGCTAGCAACCAAACAAGAACAAGAAGCCAAGGAGCTGGGTGATAAGCGCAAATCCCAGATTGGCACTGGCGATCGGAGTGAAAAAATCAGAACCTATAATTTTCCACAAGATCGAGTGACTGATCACCGCATAAAACAAAACTTCAATAATATTCCTACCATTATAAATGGTAATCTTGATCCAATTATTATTGCAGTCAAGGAAAGGGCTGACAAACAGGCAATTAACATGTAATATTAAGATATAAAGACAAAAAATAATAATCAAATTCTAAAATATTTGTAGATTCGTAGATAATTCGTAAATTCGTGGGAATTTTAATTTTTTATCCTAATGCTACAATACCTAGCAATGAAGAAGAAAAAACCTAAAATATCAATCATTATTCCAGGCCATAATGAAGCAGAAAACATTGGTCGAGTTTTGAAGTCAATTGTAAAAGTCAAAGAACTTAACGAAATCCTTGTTGTAGCTGATGCTTGCGAGGATGACACGGCTGGCGTGGCTCGTAAATTCAAAGGCGTAAAAGTGCTGGAACGCAAAACCTCAAGTGGCAAAGGCAGTGCCATGATTGCCGGCGTCAAAGCTACTAAAGGCGATATTGTGATGTTTGCTGATGCTGATTTGGAAAGTTTGACCCCAGAACATGTCACCAAAGTTTTAAAACCAGTCATTGAGGGTAAAGCAATTATGTCTATTGGACTACGCGACCGAGTGTTTGGTCTTGGCGCCATAATCCCCAAGATTTATCCAATGTATGCTATTGGCGGTGAAAGGGCCATGACTAGAAAATTCTTCAACAACATCCCCAAAGACAAAAACACTCTGGACTTTGGTATTGAAACTGTGATGAATTATTATGCTAGGTATCACAAGCTCAAAGTGGCAATGCCAGTCCTAAAAGACCTACGCCAAATCATCAAGGAAAAAAAATGGGGCTTCTGGCACGGTTTTGTTTCTCGCCTCGGTCTGATGAAACAGGTCTGGCGCACCAGGCGGATTATGAAGCACAAGAAAGATATTTAAATTATTACTAATACCAAGATTATCCTAGGCTTGTCCTAGGATTTATTAATTATGAATATATCCCAAATCCTCAAACAAGAGATTAGACGATTTAAAACACCATCATCAATCTTAGACGTGCAAGTGTTACTAGCTTTAGTATTGAAAAAATCCAAAGAATTTATTTTATCACACCCAGAGTTTAAGCTGACTAAAAATCAGACAGAGAAATACCAGAGACTCAACATCAGACGAGCTAATGGTGAACCAGTAGCTTATCTTGTCGGTCAAAAAGAATTTTATGGTCTTAATTTTATGGTCAATAAAAATGTCCTTATCCCCCGCCCCGAAACTGAATTAATAATAGACGAAGTTATCCAATTGGTCACTAGTCGCCAATCGCCAACCATTATAGATGTCGGCACCGGCTCTGGTTGCATTGCTATTACTTTGAAAAAATTATTACCCAAAGCAGAAATTATTGCCATAGATAAATCAAAATCAGCTCTTAGTGTTGCTAAAATTAATGCCACCACCCATAAAACTAAAATTAAATTTGTCCACAACGATCTTTTGAATAAAATCACCAAAATAAAACCGGCTATTATTGTGGCCAACCTACCTTATGTCACTAACCAAGAAATTAAAACCAGTCCAGACTTGAAATTTGAACCACTTGTAGCATTAGCTGGTGGAAAAACAGGACTAGATTTATATGAAAAATTATTTAGCCAAATTATCAAACTTAAGATAAGTCCCCAAGTCATAATCTGCGAAATTGGTCAGCCTCACTGGCGACAAGCAATAAAACTGGCTCAAAAATATTTTCCAGGGTCAAATATTGAAATCAAACCTGACCTCGCCGGCAAAAACCGAGTCCTATTTATTCATATAATTAGTATGCACTAATATATTGGTATCGCATTTTTTTAAAAAAAAGAGAGCCCGGATAGATCTACACCGGGCTCAAAGTATCGTCGCTGACCAGCTCAACATCTCTCTCTTAGCGCGCAAACGCCTATAATTAAGCATTCTGCTTTGCATCCCTGATAGGGTTGCCTCTTTGACTTGGGCGCATCAACTGCACCGAAAAGAGATGTTGGGTGATCAAAATAATCGAAAGAACGGCTAGGGTGGGACTAAAGTCTTCACTGGCTATCCCCTTTCACAAAGAAAGGAATCTTTACATATTTCGGTCAAAGCCAGATGGGACTGATTTTGGGCTCAGCTCCCCCGAGGCCCCTAGTGATCAAACATCAAAATCATACGCTTTCCCCCTTGTTGGTTGCCTGTTTTGGCCAAGCTGGTTCAGAGCAAAATCTTGCGCATAGGCATTCCTCCTTTCCATGACAAGGCAAACAGATTGTATTGACATTATATATTATTATTTTATCACTGTCAAAACTTATCCACTATTAAATTTTCAATGGTTTGCTTTTAAAATACCATAAAATTTAATAAATCACCTCAACACTATCATCCACAATTTCAATCCAAGTAATTCCCCGATTAAATACTATTTCATCACCCGACTCACCAAAAAATCTGGTCCGATCAACATCTTTCTGCCAACTGCCAATAGTAGTCTTGCCATCGCTGAAAATTACTGCCTCTCCTCCACTAGCCAAGTCAACTGACCGCCGGCCAACCGCATCAAGAATTTTTGTTTCTGTAAATTGAATGATAATATTTTTCGCCTCAATAATCTGTCCCGTATCAGTGATATGTCGAGAACCGCTTTGATAACGTTCATAGTTATTGCCACTAGAATTATATTTCCAAGTCACTTGATAAGCTGTCGAAGCTGAATAATTTATTTCAACATCATTAACTTTATTGGTGACAGTCGACTCATCATCCTTAAACTGCCAAGACACAAAATCAGCCCCACCGACAATAGTATAATACTCCTTGGCCGCGAAGAGAAGCTGACTTGAAGTATATAAATTATGCGGACTATACCGTTGTTGGTCGCGCCAAAAATACCCACTGTTATAACCATAATATTCATTAAGGTCATACACTCCAACGTCGTCATTCTCCAACAACTCAAGCGCTGTCGGGCTACCGCCGGAATGGACATATATCGCGCCATATTCACTCGCCAGCTCAATATAATACGGCCGAGCCGACCTGATAGGACCAATCTTTTCAATTTTCTGACTCAAATCATAAATCGCCAAAAAGCGAGTAATTCTCCCCTCTGATAAGGCCTCATACACCACTAGTGCATCAGCCAGACCCGATGGTGGACGAGCTTCAATATGATTCTCAATCATCACGGCTATCGGAAGTAAATTGGAATTCTCTTCATCCATTAAGACCCCATCCAACCTTCTGACAATGTTTACGACCACCTGATTAGTAGTTTCGTCTGAATTATTATAATCAAACGCTTCAAAAAGCAAATAATAAACCAAAAAGCCGCCCACTATAATTAAGAGGGCGACCAAAAATATATATATTTTTTTGATTTTATTCATCCATAAATGGATTATTTTTTGTCTTCAATTTTTACATCTTCTTTCCCACCCTCATCTTTTTTATCTTCTCCTTCTTTATTATCTTCACCTTCAACTATTTCAACCAGTGTCGGCTCGGCTTCAATTTTTGGCGGAGCCACAGTGGCGACAGCGTCATCAAGATCGTGTCCCAATATTTCAACCTTGTCAGAAATTGCTAAATCTTTAATTGTAATGACATCATTAAAGGTATCTAAACCAGAAATATCAACTTTAATTTCATGGATTAAATCAGCCGGCAAACAACGAATTTCAAGTTCACTAATGCCTTGGACCAAAACTCCGGCCTCTTTCTTAACTGCCAATGACTCACCAATAAACTCAAGCGCTACATTAGCTGTCACTTTCTCGTCCATTTTAATCTGTTTCAAATCAATGTGAGACAAGGTATGTTTTAATGGATCATATTGAATATCAGCGATAAGTACTTTTACAATTTCCTTGCCATCAATCGACAGATCGATCAAAGTGCTCTCACCCGCTTCTTTAAGCACCTTTTCAAAATTATTATAATCTAATTCTAAATTTATATTTTTGATGCCATGACCATACAAAATGGCAGGGACTTTGCCTGCTTGACGCAGGGTAAATAGCTTCTTGCCTGTAATTTCTCTGAGTTTTGCTTCTAATTTAATAGTCATTTTATAATATTTTATGATTAACAATTAAGTATTAGCTTACCAAATTACAACTCAAAAGTCAAGACATATTAAAAACAGCTCTTACTATTGGCTGTTTTTTTGCTGTATTAGTTAAGTTTTACTTAACATTTTACGATAAACATATGCTATTGCAATCATTGTAGTGGGAATAGTAACAAATATGCCAACCACAAAAGCAAACAGACCAGCCAAATTCATAAGGCCAACTAACAATAAAAATAATACCAAATCCATCTTTACACCACTAGTGGCCTGGCCACTCTTCTTCAACGCTTCAAACGGCGTTGCCCCCTCAACAATATAATAAGGAAAAAATTGATATTTAACCGCCAAAATCACACCCGGCACAACAAATAGTATCAGCCCCGTTATCACAATCAATCCATAAAACATTGATCCGATAATATATTGACCCAATTTATTAAACCCCGCAAATAGATCACGATAATCCGGTTTTAAACCATCAACGAGTTTAAGCGCAATTATCATCAGTCCTAGAGAAAACCCCAAAGCAATCACACTAAATATAATATCAACAACACCCACCAAAAGTTTATACTGAACAAAAAAAATTTCACTTTGAAATAAATAATAAACTTCAGGTAAATTTTCTAAAATCAAGACGATCAACAACACTACCATCAAATATAGCCAATTCTCCTTAAATTTCTGCCAGCCAAATTTAATCGCTTGACTGGCTGAAAACTTATTTTTAGTTGATTTTGATTTTGCCAACATAATAACACCCATTGGCAAACCAATGAGTATTCCAATGACCATAATAATGGCCAGCAGTCCAGTTAAAATATTTAAAACATCAGCTACCACCCCCAGTTCCAAAACATCACTAAATACTATAACAACCTGATAAATAATCATCAGCATAATTAAACCCACGACTGGAGTAACAATTAAAAACGTGCCAATAAGCTTTTTTTTGTTTGACAAAGTTTTATTTACTTTTATCTTTTTTGTTGGTTGATTTTTCCCCCTCATCGTTAAATTAAAACTATTACTTAATAATATCATCAAGCTGGTCATGCTCAAGCGCCTTAAAAACCGACAATACATCTTCACCACTGACAACGGATAATTCTTTAATCTGATTAACCTCATGACTGTCCAAATCTGTCACCAGTCCGACCGAGCTAATGCCATATCCACTAGTCATAATGAGTGCCAAAATTGCCGACCGGCACCGACGACATTTAATATAAATCAAGTGGGCTAAGTCATTTTCTTCCAACACCTTAGCTTCGACCGGATTATAATTATAATGGCAAACCGGGCACCGAGAAATAATCTTGATGCCTTCGTCCATAGGATTTTTATGATTGAAATTTGGAGGTATAATATCTCGCATATGTTAGGTGGTAAGTAGTAGGAATTAGGAAGTAAGAAATAGAAAATTTAGGAAGGTATTTGTATATTTGTAAAATAATTTATAAATTCGTAAGGTTAATAATGATTGAATTATAACAAAACAAAGCTACCTAGTCAATTTAAATCTTTCTTGAAATCAAACTCTTTTTATGGATGTTCAACACAATACCCAAAAGCATCATTGCCGTCACTAAAAAACTTCCGCCGTATGACACAAAAGGCAAAGAAATACCAGTCACCGGAAGTAGTCCCACCCCCATGCCAATATTAATAAATACTTGGACAAATATCAATGCCATAATTAATAACACTAAAAACATTCCAAAATCATCTCGTGCGCCTTTGACAATTTTATACATTCGATAAAATATCAGGCCAAAAAACGAAATAATAAATATCACTCCGACAAATCCCAACTCTTCGGCAATCACTGCAAAGATAAAATCAGTCTGACTTTCCGGAATAAATTTCAATTGACTCTGACTCCCAAAACCGAGACCACGACCAAAGAGACGACCGGCTCCCACCGCAATAATTGACTGATGGACATTATACCCGCGACCTAAAGGATCTAAAGACGGATCAATAAAAGTAAGTATTCGGTCTCTTTGATAATCCTGAAACAAAAAAAACCATGCCACAATAAATGACATCAACATTAAAGCGACTATTAGTACGATATGCCATTTATTTTTAGTAAAAAACAGAAAAGTGATAAACCAAGTAAAAAATAACACCATCGCTGATCCTAAATCAGGCTGAAGTATTACCAGTAGTAGTGGTAAAGCAACTACCAGACCAATAAATATTAGATGATAAATTTTATGCAAAGTGTGGCTGTAGCGACTATACAAATCAGCCAAAATAATGATCATAAATATCTTCATCAGCTCAACTGGCTGAAAACTGAAGCCACCAAGTGAAAACCAACCCCGAGTACCTCGGATGGTAGACCCCAGCGGAGTAAGTACCAAGATAAGTAATAAAAATCCGAACAAGTAGCCGACCCAACCCAGACGCTGCCAATAATAATAGTCAAAGTTAGCAAAGAAAATCATTACTCCAAAACCAATGACCAGCCAAATCAATTGTTTTTTAAAATTTAAAAATTCTCCCAATCCCTGACCGAGAGCCACACTATATATCGCGGCCAAGCCAAAAGACGCCAAAAACAAAACTGTGACTATCAGCGTCCAATCTATTTTTCTAAATCCAGTAAAGTATTGACTCAAAAACATAACCTACATATTTACAAATTATTTTACAAATATACAAATGCATGCGAATGACCTACCTCTCTTTTCCCCCCTTGTCTGAAAGGGGGAGGAGAGGGTATAAATTAATATCCGCGTTCCAAATCTGCGTTTACTCATAGCGTAACGCTGAAATTGGATCCATACCGGCTGCTCGACGAGCCGGATAATAACCAAATATTAAGCCGACGATTGACGAAAACACAAAAGCAATAGCAACGGATTCCGGCGGTAAAATAAACCTCCACACAAACCCAAGCTGTCCGGCAATCAAACTGATCATAAATGAAAAACTAATTCCAAAAACTATGCCGATGATTCCCCCAACCATTGTCACCGCAATCGCTTCCCATAGAAATTGCCACAAAATCTGATTTGGCTTGGCGCCAATCGCTTTACGCAAGCCAATTTCATATGTCCGCTCGGTGACAGACACATACATAATATTCATAATGCCCACCCCGCCGACGATCAGTGACACGCCTGCAATCGCGATTAGTAGCAGAGTCATCCCGCCAAAGACCGTGTCAATTATCTCCATCGTCTCCTTGGCAGTCGTCACTGCAAAATCATCATCTTGGAGATTATTAGTGTCATGTCGCTCGCGCAACAAAGAAATTATCTCATCGGCTGTTTGATCTTGGATATCAGTATTATACATTTTAGCCGTGATAAATATCACATGATCAATGCCTAAAAGCAATTTTTGAGCTGTCGCCAGTGGTAAATAAACAAAATTATCATAATCAAAGCCAAAACTTACTCCTTTCTCCTTTGCCACACCCACCACCTTAAATCTTAATCGTCCAATCTTCACTCCTTGGCTAAGTGGATCTTGATTGCCAAAAAGCTCTTCCGCCACCTTACTGCCTAATACCGCCACTCTGGCCAACTGCTGATCTTCTTCATCAGTATAGAAACGACCACTAGCAATATCTATGCCCATAATCTGCGGTACCAGCTCTGACCCGGCCAGATAATTAACCACCTTATTTTGATTTAAATATGACACCACATTCTGTCCCATTACACCCGAGCCGTATTCACGAATATTTGACAATTGTCCGATTTCATCCGCATCATCGGTAGTTAAAGTAGTAATTTCAACTCCGCCGGCCAGCGCTGTAGCGCTTGAGACCGAATTCTTGCCGGTTGAAGGCACTTTGACTTCAATCTGGACAAAATCAGTGCCAAATGATTCAAACTCGCTCAAAACCAACGCTTTGACACTCTCCCCGGCTGACATCACAATGATCACTGCCATAATTCCAATCACAATTCCAAGAATAGTCAGAGATGTTCTGATTTTACTGACAAACAACGACCGCCAGGCGAGTTTTATTGGTAATAGTAAATTCATATTTAACTTCAAAATTACAAATACATACAAATTATCTACCTCTCTTTTTCCCTCCCCTTTGTCTTAGGGGGAGCAGGAGGAGAGTGTAAAATTAAAATCTGCGTATGATCCGTGTTCTATATCCGCGTTTTAAATCTACATTTACTCATAACGTAAGGCTGAAATCGGATCAAGCTTCGCTGCTTTTTGGGCCGGATAAATTCCAAACACTAGTCCAACGACCAGCGCCACTACTACGCCCATTATAATGGAACTTGGCGACACCACCAAATCCCAATCATAGCCCAAATAATTGGCAATTATCGCCACTAATGTTGAAAACGCACCGCCGATAATAATACCGATTATCCCACCAAAAAATGTGACCACGATGGACTCGGACAAAAACTGAATCATCAAATTAGACTGCTTGGCCCCGACAGCTTTGCGCAGACCAATCTCGCGAATTCGATCATTGACCGCCGCGAGCATAATATTCATCACGCCGACACCGCCCACAATAAGCGATATCGCCGCAATGGCCGCCAAGAAAAACCGTAAGGCATTAGTAATGGTTTTAAGCGCCGCAATCGCATCAACCGTATTTCTGACAGAAAAATCATCTTCTTTTTCAGTTCTGATATTGTGGCGATCACGCAATAAAAACTTAATATCATCCACGGCTCGGTCAATATTTTCTGATCCTAATATTTTGACTCGGATAAAATTAATATGACCCACTCCCAATATTAAATTTTGAACCGTCGATACCGGTAGTAGCACGATGTCATCTTGATTTTGAAATCCGGCTGTCCCCCGCTCTTTCATAATGCCGATTACTTCAAAAGATTCTTTTTTGATTTTTATTTTCTGTCCCAGCGGATCATTACCTTCAAACAAATCCTGCCAGACCTGATAACCGATTACTGCCACCCGAGCATTACTCTTTTCTTCTTCAGCCGTAAAAAACCTACCGTTGGCGACATCAGTATCTTCCACTAATAGATACTGGCTCATCACGCCATAATAAGTGACATCATAAGTATTGCTCAAATAACTGGCTGTACCAACTCCGGTATTATAAGATGAAATCGCTGTCACATTTGCCACCTCGTTTTTAATCGCAACTGCGTCTTCATATTTTAAAGTGGTCAAAACAATACCAAAAACCGACGCGGGCGGACCATTTTCATCAGCCGCACCGGGTAAAATCGCCACCAGATTTGTACCGACTGAATTGAGCTGATTAACAATCAGACTTTGAGCGCCGGCGCCAACCGACATAATAATAATAACCGCGGCAATACCAATTATGATTCCCAAGCTAGTCAAAAAACTACGAGCTTTGTTGGCTCGCAATACTGAAAAGGAAAGTTTGACTGTATCAATTAATTTCATATCTCACATATTTATAAATCTAGTTACAAATATACAAATATTTTTTAAATTTGGTGCTTGGTAATTGGTCATTATTTCATCAGCTCTCCATCCTGTGCTCGCCGTCTTTCTTCACCCACTGTTTCATCACTCACAATCAACCCGTCTATTAATTTAATAATCCTTTCAGCGTGACGCGCCGTATCATTTTCATGAGTGACCAAAATTATCGTATGGCCATTATCATTAAGACGCTCCACAATTTCCATAATCGCCTGACCAGATTTACTGTCTAAGTTGCCAGTCGGCTCATCAGCGAAAATAATACTAGGATTTGTCACCAGTGCTCGGGCAATCGCCACTCGTTGCTTTTCTCCACCGGACAATTGATTGGAAAAGTTGTTTGCTCGATGCGAAAGATCCACCGCTTCAATGGCCTTTTTGACCAATTTATCATAATCTTTCTCTTTACTATACAAAAGTGGCAAACGGACATTGTCATAGACGGTCGTCCGTGGCAACAGATTAAACGCCTGAAACACAAAGCCGATTTCTGCATTCCTGATTTTTGCTAATTCATCATCATTTAGATGACTAACATCACGCCCTTTAAATAAAAAAATGCCGGAAGTTAAAACATCAAGAAAGCCCAAGATATGCATCAAGGTTGATTTGCCAGATCCAGACGGCCCCATAATCGCCAAAAACTCGCCGGCTTTTATCTCAAAGCTAAGACCATGGAGCACTTTCGTCACCACTTCATCATTGACAAATTCTTTCTTTAAATCCTGAACTTTAATTAAAGTATTTTCCGACATTATTGTAATAATTATCAATAATTAAGATTCCAGACCTTTACATATCACCACGCTGTCATTGCGAGGGAGCTCAAGCGACCGCGGCAATCCCGTCTGGTCTGATAGTACTGTCATCCCGCACGAAACGATAGCGAAGATGCGTGATTCAGTCTTCAAAATATCTTCAAAATATGTTATATGTTCTATGTTATGTATTTTTTGTGTTAACTCCCATTTTTCTTAAACGTCACCACTTTCTCCCCCGCTTCAAGTCCGGAAATAATCTCCACCAGTCCGCCGTCGCCACGCAGTCCGATCTCCACTGTCTTTTCTTCAATCGTATTCTCACCCACTAAAACTTCCACATACTTTTCCGGCACTTCGCCCAAAATCGCCGACCTGATCTTGACTGCTCGTTGCGGAATATACAATACATTTTCTGTTTTAGCTGTGGTCAAAATTACATCAGCCGTCATACCGGGTTTGACTCGATCACTAAATGAATCATGGTCAAAACTGACTGTGGTCCGATAATAAATCACATCTTGGATGACTGTCTGAGCCGGATCAATAAAAGTGATTGCCCCGGAGAAAATATGATCCGAGCCAAAAGCATCCAATTCAATCATCGCTTTATCGCCGACTTTAATCTTGGCAATATCGGACTCCGGAATATCCACCTTGACTTCATACTTTTCTGTGGAAAGCATCCTAATGACTGGCTGACTTAGACTGGTCTGTTCGCCAATACTAAAATTTACTTGGGTGACAGTGCCATCAATCGGCGCGACAAGGCTATACTCTGACAAATCTGCCTGCACTTTATTGAGCTGGGCACGAGCTTGAGCGACTTTAGCTTCGGCTGACTTGATTTCAAAATCACGAGCGCCGGCTTTTTTCAAATTAAGCTCGGCCTGATAAATCAACAAGCTATTTTGTGCCGCTTGAATTTGAGAATTGTAACTATTGACGGTATTGACCAGATTGGACTTGGCAGTCTGAACCGAGGTTAATGAAGTGTTGTTGGTTGACTGTTGAGTGTTAACACTGGTTTTAATCGTATCTTTTGTGGTTTGCGGATAAGAACTGTTAATAATAATAGAATCAGCCAAAGCATAAGAATTATCCAAAAAACCATTTATGTCTGATAAAACATTTCTCATTTTATCAGCCGCCTCCACAATAGAATTATAATCTTTCTGATTATTAGCTTGATTAGCAAAAACAATAGCACTATTTAAAGCCGGACTGATAACAGAATAATCATTCCCAACTTCAATTAATAAATCTGGATTATTTATTTGCAAATTTATGGTGGTATCATTCCTAATTAAATAATTATAAACCACATCAAGAGCAACTTGAGCGGTAAAAACAGAATTATTCAAAGCATCCAAGCTTTTTTCGCGTAAAGTTTCCAATTCATTATCTCTTTTAGCTTCCAAACTGGCAAGATCATTTTCTGCTTTAGCCACCTGTTCCTCAACAATTTTAATATCTTCCGACGATGCTCCGGCCTTGACCTTATCCAGATCGGCTTGCGCTGACAACAGATTGGCCTGATACTGCTCCACTTGAGCTGATAGTCCAACGCCATCAAGTCGCGCCAAGACTGTGCCGGATTTAATTTTGTCACCTTCATCAACTGTCAAATAAACCAGCCGGCCGGAGGCCTTAAAATTCAAATCAATGTCTTGAGCCGACTCCACTGCGCCAGTCGCATCAACCGTCTGGATTAAATCACCCAGTTTGACATCTTCGGTAGTGTATTCAACTAATGGCGCGCCGGATTTCAACTTGACTGCAACACCAATCACAATAATAACTATTACCACCAAAACAACCCAAAAAGATTTAAGCTTAAATAACTTTTTCATAAATTAATTTAGCTTAGATTTTATTTAATTTTACTATTTATATGATTATATATTAACATAATTTAGGAAAAAATCAAGTAACTATGAGACAAAAAATCCCCCCCTTAGTTAAAGAGGGGAATAGGAAGTTGCTAACTCGCAACATTATCCACTTTTATCTACTTTCGGCCAAAAATCCGCCAATAAGAGACGATCAGTACTAAACTAAGTGCCAAAGTGAACACGCCCAAAATCTGCAGACAACTCGGCAAATTATATAGCTTTAAAGACCAGCCAAATAGACCCAACATCACAAACTGGCCCAAGCTGACGACAGCCGACTTGATGGAGATGACCGTTGCCCGATTTTCAGAATCCAAATACTGATTCAGGAAATGACCAATAAACGGCGTCAAGTGTCCTCGGGCAATATTTTGCATCAGTACCAAAAGCACCATTATCTTGGCGACATAGCTACCCATCAGTAGAATAGGGATGCCAATCACCGCCAGAATCAGAATTATACTGCCCAAATCTCCAATCTTTCTGGCTATCCAATCAGAAAAGAAGCTAGAGATCGCAGCGATAATATTGAGGCCACAAAATAGCCAGCCAAAATATATCAGTGGTAAATCCACTAGTTCAAAATACGGGTTGTATGAGAAAAACCATATTTTTGACGCGACACCAATAATCACTACAAAGCTGATTATCCACTTGATATTCTTGTGGTTGGCGACAAACAAAATGCTGATTTTCATCAGTCCCAAATGTTCACGCCAGTTATACCGGCCTTGACGAGTCATTGGCGGTTCAATAAAAAAGTAAATCACCACCACAAACAGCAGTTTAAAGCCAGCGCTCAAATACACCGGCAACCGAATGTTAATACTCGCCAGATAGCCGACTGTGATGGCACATCCAGCCAGCAGAAACAGCCGATACGAAATTGCTCGACCTTCAATCTTCTTAAACTCTGATTCGCGACCCAACACTTTAAGTGTGTCATAGAGCAGCGCCGAGTCAGCGCCCGAGATCAGTGAAAATCCACAGACCCAGATCAGATTAGCAATCCAAATCATCGCTGGATTGATTGCGCTGGCAAATACCATAATATCGCAAAACAGCAAACATGATCCGATCAGTATGGTCTTGCGACGGCCAATTAAATCGGCCAAAGCACCAGACGGAATCTCGAGCAAAAACAAACCGACCACACAAATGGATTCCATCACATATATCTGCGACAAGCTCATGCCTGACACTCGCGAGATAAAGGTGATTAGAATCGGACCCCAAAATAACGGCTCGTCCAACAACCTGAACCAATAATACAACCGCACATTTTTCTCTGCCTCTTGTGTTGTCATCTCTTTGACTCCCGTTTGGTTTTGTTTTCGGCTTTCCTTGGTTTTGTAAAGAACAACTAGACAGTTATAAGCCAGAGACTTGCCCGTACTGCTTCGCCTAGCGTTGCAGGCGGACGGACACCTGATTTGTATCCGCCAGAGGCGAATTATTTGCTTGTCAGCAAACAAAAAAACTCGGCCTGTCTAGCCGAGGAAGTCTTTATTTTTCTTTCTCCCCCTTTACAAGTGGGAGATTAAGAGGGGTACAAATAAAATTACATTTTATCTATTTTAAACACTTTCTGGGCTAAACCACCAGCAAAACAGCTGACGCCGTCATAAATCCGAGCATCAGTCATAAGTGGATTAGAATGTTTAAATAGATGTTGCATAATATTTATATTTATTATGTCTATATATTACCAAATATACTAAATTATGTCAAATTTAGCTAAAATTAGCAACAACATTTGACATAGCGGAGTGGTTTTTATTTGTACCGCCACGGAGAATTGAACTCCGGTTTTCGCCGTGAGAGGGCGACGTCCTGGCCACTAGACGATGGCGGCATATTTTAAATTTTTATTACTAAACGCTATAAAAAATATTCACTAGACCCGCCCGAATTACTTCGCAAACCGTGGCGGGCAGACGATGGTGGCAGATAACCTAAAAAGTATACACGAAAATCTTTCCCAATTCAACATTATCACTATTGGTGGCGATAATTGTCGTTGGTTTTAAATTTGGTAGCTTAAAACCATAAGCCACCACTCGACTGCCGGATTTTAATTCTTTTTTAAATTTCTCTTCCAATTTTAACATTACTTTGGGAAATAAATAGCAATACACCACATCAGCTTGGCTTAAATCAACTTTGAAAAAATCTTTCATTTCCACTCTAACATCAACTTTGGCTAAAAATATTTTAATCTTTGCCCACAAGTATGGCCACAAGGTAATCTCATAGCCGACTCCCTTGGCGCCATAATCTTTAGCCGCCTTAATCAGTAGATGCGCTTTGCCGCACCCCAAGTCATAGATGGTCTCCCCCGTTTTAAGATCGGCTGCTTTAAGAATTGCGTCAAAATCTTTCCGATTGCTGGAAATAAATGGCACTCCGCCTGTCACAATCAAACCCAAAACAACTGACGCCATTAGTATTGCCACTACCGAAACAATCAATAAAATAATTAACATTATAGCTAAAGACATATTTTTATAAATTCCAAATCTCAAATCACAATTTTCAAACAAATTCAAAAAATTAATTAAAATGTTTTAAATTTGAAAATTTGGTAGTTTATTATTATTTGTAATTTAATGCTTGATTATTGATCATTATTACTCCATTTCATCAAGAAACTTCTTCTGCTTGCGCGACACGCTTCGCGGAATATCCACGACCACTTTCACAATATGATCTCCCCTGCCTCGGCTACGCAAATATGGTACACCCTTACTCTTCAATCTAAAATCCGTGTGACTTTGGGTACCGGCTGGAATCTTCAAGCTCACTGGCCCGTCCACCGTCTCAATCTCAATCTTATCACCCAAAATCGCTTGTTTCAAACTGATATTTAAGCCAGACAATATATCATTTCTGACTCGAGTAAATTTTCTACTTGAACTCACATTAATATTAATATATAAATCACCAGCAACACCTTTTGGCGCCGGCTCGCCTTTGCCAGATAATTTAATACTCTGATCAGTTTCAATGCCAGCTGGAATCTGGACTTTGATTTTTTCACTACCATGGACAATACCGGTGCCATGACACTGGCTACATTTTTTTTCATATTTCTTGCCTTCACCCTGACAATCAGGGCAAGTCGCTTGCGTCTGAATATTACCAAGGATGGTCTGCTGGGCTCTGACTACTCGTCCCGAGCCACCACAAGTTTTACAATCTGATATTTTTGACCCAGGCTCAGCGCCATTGCCACTGCATTTATCACATGTTACCCGTTTAGTCAAATCAATTATTTTCTCAACCCCAAACACTGCTTCTTCAAAATCAATATTTATTTCTACTTGGACATCGCTACCTCGGGCAGTTCTGGTGCCACCCCGTGACCCACCAAAAAACGAGCCAAACATGTCGCCTAAATCGCCCATATCACTAAAATCAAAGTGAACATTGCTCTGGCTGAATCCGCCTCCCTGTCCGCCTTGCGCCCTCGCAAAATCTTGATAATTAAAACCGCCAGATCCTTGGGCTCCACCGAAGGACTGGCCGAATTGGTCATATTGTTTTCGTTTTTGAGGGTTGTTTAGCGTCTGATAGGCCTCATTTATCTCCTTGAATTTGTCAGCATTACCATTGCCCTTATCAGGATGGTGTTCGTGAGCCAACTTCCGAAACGCCTTTTTCACTTCATCTTGAGTCGCGCTTTTGTTTACTCCCAAAACTTCGTAATAATCTTTTGCCATTACTTATATTAATTTTATGTCTTAAATCCAATTTCTTCTTTTGGACTTTCAGCTTGTTCTATGGCGCCATACTTATCTTCGTATTTTTTTAAATTATCCTGAAGTGCTATAATCATCCGCTTAATGTGTCCGGGACTTGATATAATTTTACCACAAATCTTACCACTGGGAGGAATAATATTTATGTAAGTCAGAATAAATTCTTCTTTGCTATGTGATACTTGCATGGCATTAGCATATTCTCCGCCAAGGATATTATCTTGGATTTGAATTTGTTTATTCTGCGGGACAGGTTGAAGTTGATTTGGTTGTTGATTTTCCATAACTTTAATGTTGTCATCTCCGCGTAGGCAGGGATCCAAATTTAATTTTTAATTTAAAAATTTTATTAGGTGAATTACTCGCCCGAATCGCTACACAAGCTTGAGCTTGCTTGCGAATCGTGGCGGGCAGGAAAATTATCTAAATACCTTCCTCACTCCAGTCCCTCCGCTGATTGCGGAAGAACTGTATGTCAGAAAATTATTACATTTTACTAATTGCGAATTACTGGTTACTGATTACTAAATTATTTCTTTACTTCTTCAAACTCCCCTTCCACCGGCTCAGCTTGTTTAGCCTGTTCTTGAGAATTCGCGGCATTCGCATCGGTTCCAGTGGTATTTTCATCGGTTTTATACATCGCCGCGCCGACTTTCTGAATTTCATTACTTAGTTCATCATAATTTTTCTGGATCAAATCCCTATCATCACCGTCTTTGGCTTTCTTCAAATCTTCCACCTTATCCATCACACTCTTTCTGGTGTCAGCATCCACTTTATCGCCGGCATCTTTTAAAGTCTTTTCAGTCGAGAAGATTAAATTTTCAGCTTGATTTTTAAGATCAATCACTTCCCGCTTCTTTTTGTCCTCTTCGGCATGAGCTTCAGCATCCACTTTCATCTTTTCAATCTCTTCTTTTGATAGACCACTTGAAGCAGTGATAGTAATATGTTGTTCCTTACTGGTCGCCTTATCAACTGCTTTGACATTTAAAATACCATTGGCATCAATATCAAAAGTCACCTCAATCTGCGGTACGCCTCGAGGCGCCGGTGGAATACCGTCAAGAATAAATTTGCCTAGAGTTTTATTATCACCAGCCATTGGCCGTTCGCCTTGCAGGACATGGATTTCCACGGCCGGCTGATTATCAGCGGCAGTAGAAAACACTTGTGACTTAGAAGTTGGAATCGTAGTATTTTTCTCAATTAGTGGCGTCGCGACCGAGCCCAAAGTCTCAATGCCCAGTGTCAGTGGTGTCACATCCAATAGCAACACATCTTTGACATCGCCTTGAAGTACACCGGCCTGAACTGCCGCGCCCAAAGCCACGACTTCATCCGGATTGACACTCACATTCGGCTTTTTGCCAAAAAATTCTTCCACTTTCTTCTGGACTAAAGGCATCCGAGTCATACCGCCGACCATAATAATCTCTTCAATATCCTTGGTCTCAAGACCGGAATCTTTCAAGGCCTGACTGACCGGTCCAAAAGTCTTGGCTACCAAATCTCCAATTAAGCCTTCCAGCTGGGCTCTGGTTATTTTTAAATTCAAATGCTTTGGATTGCCATCTGCGCCTTGAGTGATAAAAGGTTGGTTAATTTCAGTTTCCATTTGAGTTGAAAGCTCAATCTTGGCTTTCTCGGCTGATTCTTTGACCCGTTGAAGCGCGGTCTGGTCAGTTGACAAATCAACCCCTTCTTGTTTTTTAAATTCAGCCAAAATCCACTTCATAATTACTTGGTCAAAGTCATCACCGCCCAAATGGGTATCGCCATTAGTTGACTTGACCTCGACTGTATCTTCGGTGATATCAAGAATTGAAATATCAAAAGTACCACCGCCCAGATCATAAACTGCGATTTGTTGACCCTTTTTCTTTTCAAAGCCATAGGCCAAAGCCGCGGCCGTCGGCTCATTGATAATCCGCTTGACTGTCAGTCCGGCAATTTCTCCGGCATCTTTAGTCGCTTGCCGTTGCGCATCATCAAAATACGCCGGCACTGTGATGACTGCCTCGGTAATAGTTTCACCGGTTTTGGCTTCAGCATCAGCTTTTAATTTCTGCAAAATTATGGCTGAAATCTCCTGCGGACTATGTTCTTTGTCATTTAAAACGACTTTGACGCCATCACCTGATTTTTTGAGCTTAAATGGCATTGATTTAACATCAGCTTGCACTTCCGCGTCCTCCCACTTGCGACCAATTAATCGTTTGATAGAAAATAAAGTATTGGCTGGATTGGTGACAGCTTGACGCTTGGCGGAAACACCAACAATGCGTTCGCCTTTTTTGGTGATTGCCACCATTGAAGGCGTAGTTCTGGCGCCTTCGTTGTTTTCCAATATTTTTGGCTGGCCACCCTCCATAACTGCCATGGCGCTATTGGTAGTGCCTAAATCGATTCCTAAAATTTTTGACATATTTTTGGTTATTAATTTTTGATTAGCTACTTAGTTTTTAGTTATTAGTTATTTAAGTTACTCTTACTTCCACAGGATCACTCGTTCCACTCGGGATGACAGTGGTGGAGACGGAATCCCGCCACTCGCGAGCGGCGGGATGACAAAATGCCCTTCGGTCATTTTGCCACCTTAACTTTTGCCGGACTTAGCACCTTACCGTTTATCATATATCCCGGTTGGACTTCTTCATAAATAACATCAGAGTCATAACCGTCAACTTCTTCATGGACGACTGCTTCATGACGATTGTGGTCAAACTTCTCGCCCACCGTCTTGATCTCCTCAATCCTGTATTTGTTTAAAAAATCTTGAAATTGCTTCTTAATCTGGATTATCCCCTTGACCCAGTCCTGATCTCTTTGGTCTTTGGGGATATGATCAATTGCCAATTTAAAATGATTGTACACCGGTAAGACCTCGGACATAAACGCCGCATTGGCTAAGCCAAATAAATCTTGCTGGCGATTTTCCATTTCTTTCTTAAAATTGACATAATCGGCTTGAGCTCGTTGCCAGCCAGCCAAATTTTTGGCAGCTTCCTCTTGAGCAGATATTAATTCCTCTTGTATCTTTTTTTTGTCAGTCATAGTTATTTAATTTATTATGATACTAACTATACTAATTTTTACCAATTATACGAATGATTACTAATAACTTTCTTAAGCGGGCTATTTGTATCCATTAATATAATTGGTATGTTATTTGTATATTGGCATCACATTACGAGTTACTAAGTAATTCTTGAATATAACGAACTAATCCGATATTTTCTGCATAATTCATCCGGTTTGGCCCCAAGATACCAATCAGTCCATTTTGGTCGCCTAATTTGTATTTGATTAAAACAACTGAAGCATTTTCGCCAAATGGATTGTCACTGCCAATGAACACCTTCACCTCTTGATCAATCTGATCAAACATGCTAGCCATAACGTCGTCCAAATGATCCATTACATCTGATATTGATTGGACTAGTGCCTGCTGGAAAAATTCCGGCTGACGAAACAAATTGGAAATACCAGTATAGTATGCATCCGTCGGCTCAAATCCGACCAACACTGCTTCACTGGAAATCTCGGCAATTTTCTTGGCCAAACTTTTGATGCCCTCTCGATCAGATTCAATCTTCAAACCATCGATAGCACTTTTATTCTTATTACTAATATTGCTGGTGATATTGACAAAATTTTTCAGATAATACTGATAGCCTTCACTGGTTGGAATTCGGCCAGCAGATGTGTGAGGATGAGATATAAGTCCCCTTTCTTCCAGCTCGGCCATGTCATTTCGAATGGTGGCGGAGCTCAAATTCTTGAAATATTTTTGGGCAATAAAGCTCGATCCGACTGGGCTAGCAGACTTCACATATTCCTCGACGATAATCTTGAGTAAATTGTCTTGGCGTGTTTGATCTGCCATATAGTTAGCTAATAGAAATTTCAGCCAGAAGATAATCCGCCTTTGGTGGAAACTTATAAAGATTAGCACTCGCACTATGAGAGTGCTAATTTGTATTTTAAACATTATTTTAAAATGTGTCAAGTCATTTTCAAGAAATAAAAAACCCGTCAAAAACGGGCTATTAAATCTATATGATTTTAGCCAAATATTACCGAGGGTCACCAACCGGACTCTCCGGCGGTATGATATTATCTTGATCCAAGATATTGACGTCAGCAATAATCTCCAAATCGTTAATTCGTGGCAATTGATTGTTCCAATGCAAATTCACAGTTCGAGTCTCCCCAGCTTTAAGCTGTTCTACGGCTATGTAATTAGCAGAAGTAATATTGCTACCAGCATATAAAAACGCTTGAATTCCCACTGACCAATAACTATAAGCCGAATGATTGGTAATATCAAAAGACAAAACATTGGGGTCACCAGCTTTGGCGCCAGCTGTAAATTCCTCATTACTAATTTCAAATTGATACCGCTGATTATAAATTGGTTCAAATTCCTCAACTCTGGTCCAGTCTAAATTTATAATCTGCAAATTGGCAACTGGGCTATCCAATCCCAAATCCATCAGATACTTCTCCTGCCCCGGCAAAATAAACCCGTCGTATTTATATGTCGTGTCACTAGAAATAAATTGATAATTAAAAGTCGCCAGCCAATCGCTATTGGGATTAGACAAGCCGGAAATCAGGTCATATTTACTGTTACCATCACTAATCGCCTTGGCATCGGTAATTTTAAGTGGTTTGGGAGCAAAGTTGTTGACTGCTTGCCAGGAGCTACCATCAGAAATAATGCTTTGGATGTTACGCTTTTCAAACGTGCCGTCGATAGCATAAAAAACCATCTGCCAAACAATAAACAGCCAAAATAAGGTGGAAATTAAAATCATCAAAGCAATTAACCACTTTCTCAAGATTAATTTATTGGTGACATACCAATAACTAAATTTCAATTGGCTGTCAGATAGGTTTTGCATGGGAGCTTGTGTCATTAATTGAGATGGTTACTAAAGATTAAAGTGATTACAAAACTGTTTATATTATAACATAAAAATACACTTTTTAAAATACTATATTTATCAGCTAAAATAAAGCCACTAAAATAAAGCCATTTTTTTACCTTTTTTATCCTTGTTAAAACACTAAAAATATGCTAAAATATGTGTATAAATAATCACTCAAAAAACATACAATTATGCCCAAAGTTAAGAAAGTAGCTAAACCAAAAATCAATAAAAAACCAGCTCCAGCTGAATATGGCGCCGATCAAATCCAAGTCCTTGAAGGACTGGCACCAGTCAGAAAGCGTCCTGGAATGTATATTGGTAACACGGCTGAAATCGGCCTCCACCATCTGATTTGGGAAGTGGTTGACAATAGTATTGATGAAGCCATGGCCGGAGTAAGCGCTGGAATAAGTGATCGTATTAAAGTTAAACTTCTACCAGACGGTATAGTATCAGTGGAAGATAATGGCCGTGGTATCCCAGTGGATATGCACAAGGCAACTAAAAAGTCAGCGCTGGAAACTGTCATGACCAAGCTTCATGCCGGTGGCAAATTTGGCGACGGTGGCTATAAAGTGTCTGGTGGTCTTCATGGTGTTGGTGTATCAGTCGTCAATGCGCTGTCCAAATACACCAAAGCCGAGGTCAAACGAGACGGCAAGCTTTGGATGCAGGAATACGCGATGGGCAAACCAAAGCAAAATGTCAAAGCTGTCGGTAGCGCCAAAGGCACTGGCACCAAAATTACCTTCCAACCCGACGACACTATTTTCACAGTGATAGAATTCAACCTTACAACCGTCTTAGATCACCTGCGACAACAAGCCTATTTGACTAAGGGCGTTAAAATTATCGTTTGCGACGAACGGAACAAGGATAAAGCCAAGCATTTGTGCTATAATTTTTATTTTGAAGGTGGCATTAAATCTTATGCCAACCACATTTCCCACCACAGTGAAAAAAAACATGAAAATGTTTTCTATGTTGAAAAAGAAGCCGAAAATGTTAATGTTGAGGTTGCTATTCAATATACCGAAGAATACTCCGAGACCTTAATGCCTTTTGCTAATAATATCTATAATCCCGAGGGTGGTATGCATGTTATTGGCTTTCGAACCGCCTTAACTAGAACCTTAAATAATTTTGCTAGAAAAAAAGGCTATCTCAAGGAAAAGGACGCCAATTTAAGCGCAGAAGACGTCCGTGAGGGTCTGATTGCTATAATCTCGGTCAAGCTCAAAGATCCACAGTTTGAGGGCCAAACCAAGGCCAAACTGGGCAATGTGGAGGCAAGGACTGCAGTCGACAAAGTAGTTTCAAAGGCATTAGAAATATATCTGGAAGAAAACCCCAAAGACGCGGAAGCGATTATTAGTAAATGTATCTTGGCGGCCAGAGCCAGAGTCGCGGCCAAAGCCGCTAGGGAAACTGTGCTACGGAAAGGTGCTTTAGACGGCTTTGCTTTGCCGGGAAAATTAGCTGACTGTTCTACTAAAGATCCCAAAATTTCCGAACTATATATTGTTGAGGGTGATAGCGCCGGTGGCAGTGCCAAACAAGGCCGAGATCGAGAATTTCAAGCCATTCTCCCCTTGCGTGGTAAGATCTTAAATGTTGAACGAGCTCGACTCGACAAAATGCTTGCCAACAATGAAATCAAGTCACTAATCATCGCCCTAGGCACAAATATCGGCGAACAATTCAATATTGAAGATTTAAGATATGACAAAATTGTGATTATGACTGATGCTGATGTTGATGGCTCTCACATTCGGACGCTACTCTTAACATTATTTTACCGTCACTTCCCAGATCTAATCAAACAAGGTCATGTTTTTGTTGCTCAGCCACCACTATATCGCGCGCAACTAGGCAGTGATGTTAGGTGGATTTATGTTGAAGAAGAACTTGAGGGTGTCCAAGCCGATATGATTAAAATTTACAAAGAAAGAAATAAAGGCAAAAAACTCAAAATACAACCAGTAACCGTCTTAGATGTTGAGGACAAAACTGGTGAAGAAGACGCCAATTCCGTCACCGACGGACCAACAGAAGAACAAGGCGAGGTAAAAATAAACATTCAGAGATATAAAGGTCTTGGTGAAATGAATCCAGATCAGCTCTGGAATACCACCATGGATCCGGCACAGAGAAAAATGAAAAAGATTACGGCTAATGACGCCGAAAAAGCTGATGAGATATTTGATATTTTAATGGGCAATGATGTCGCACCAAGAAAAAAATTTATTCAGACTCACGCCAAGAGCGTTCAAAATCTAGACATCTAGTAAATACAAGATGCAAAAAAAAAAAGAGCAAATTATCCTTGCTCTTTTTGTATAATAAATATCTTCACAATGTCTTCAAAAATATGTTATGCGTTATGTGCTCCATGTTATGTGACCAATCACTCTATCTTATCAATCTTACACTTTATCCTCCCAGCCGGAACTTCCAACTCAAACTCATCACCAATAGTCTTACCAATGAATGCCTTGCCTAATGGTGACGCATGAGATATTTTTCCCATTGCCGGATCAGCCTCACTATGACCGACAATCATGTATTTAAGCTTTACACCATTATCACAAGTAGCGTAGACCGTACAGCCCAAGCCGATAATGTTTGAATTATTGCTATTGTTTTCAATAATAACTGCGTTTTTAATCAGATATTCAAGTTCTTGAATCCTGCCTTCCATAAAGCTTTGCTTTTCACGAGCCTCATGATACTCTGCATTTTCTGATAGATCACCGAGATCACGCGCGTTAGCAATCCTCTCGACCACAGCTGGCCGCTCAATACTTTTCAGGTTATCCAGCTCAAGTCTTATTTTATCTAATCCCTCTTGGGAAATGTAATTTTCTGCCATAATTTCAAAAAAATAAAAACCCCTTAACCCTTCAAGATAATTAATTATAAAGTTATATAAGGGGATGAATTAATAATTTGTAGTGTTAATAGGATATTACATTTCAAACAGCTTGTCAAGTATATTTATCAACTTGTATATTTATCAACTCGCTTCTTAATATGGGGATAATTCAGCCCGAATCCCTAGTAAAGTAATAATAAATAACATCCCGCGCAATTGGTACAGCCACAGTGCTACCTTCACCACCCTCTTCCACCAAAACAGTAATAGCAATCTCGGAATTATCATATGGGGCAAACGCAGTAAACCAAGCATGATTGGCCTTGTTTTGATTCCATTGAGCCGTGCCGGTTTTGCCAGCAACCTCAACTGGCAAATTATACAGACTTTGGGCTGATCCTGATATGATGGTTTGCCTCATTCCTTCACGGACAATGTCAATATTTTGTTGACTGATCAGATCGCTGGCGACTATTTCCGGCATTATGAGTTCCTTTTGGCCGTCAGGATGGATAATTTCCTTGACTAAATGGGGTCGATATAATTTGCCACCATTGGCAATTGCCACTACATAGGCATTGACCTGAAGTGGCGTCACGAGTAAATCGCCTTGACCGATTGCCAAATGATAAGTATCACCAATATACCAGACTTCATTTTTTGTTTCCTCTTTCCAAGCCGGCGTCGGGACCAGACCGGACTTTTCTCCCGGCAAATCAATCCCAGTCACCCTGCCCAAACCAAACAAACTCAAATAATAATTAATTTTTTCCACCCCCAAACCCTCAAAATCAAGGTATCCCCCACCAATATAATAAAAATAAGTATTGACTGATTCAGCCAGCGCCTTAATCACATTAATAATACCATGGCCGCCAGCCTTCCAATCAGGGAAAAACCACTGATCCAACACCCAAATTCCGCCCACACTACTGAAACTGGTAAAACGATTAACAATTCCCTCTTCCAAAGCGCCACTGGCAATCACTGGCTTAATCGTTGATCCGGACGGATACTCGCCGGAAATTGAACGGGCAAACAGAGGCTTTCTTTCATCAGTTAATAATGCTTGATAATCCTGGGTGCTAATACCAACTGAAAACAGATTGCTATCATAACCCGGATAATCAACCATCGCCAATATTTCACCGGATTGTGGATCAGATACGATCACTGCCGCCGGCTTAGATTGATCTAATCGTTCAATCAATATTTGATAAATTTTGTCCTGCAAATCAGCATCAATCGTCAATATCAAATCACTGCCACTGATTGACGACTGATTAGAAACCACTTTTTTTGTTCTGCCAAAGGCATCCACTTCCATGACCTTTTCTCCGTGTTGACCTTTGAGTGTCTGCTCATAATATTTTTCCAAACCGATTTTGCCGATGCTATCACTTAGCAAATACTGGTCTTTCAAAACTTCATATTCTTCAGTATTGATTTTGCCGATGTAGCCCAACAAATGAGCGGTGCTGACGCTGTTTCTATAATCACGCCAATAATCAGCTTGCAGTTCCACTGACGGATAATCAGCGATGGCAATCTTTAATAGCATCGCCTCTTCGTAATTAATTCCAGTTTTAATAACAACTGGTTGCCACAAATATTGATGAGAATCATCAACTAGCTGTTCAATTTCAGTAATTGGTATATTAGCCAGCCGACTTAGCTCACCAAATATTTCATTTTGCTGTTCTTTATCTCTTGGCAGTGCCGCCCGAGTCAATAGCAATGAAAATCCAGACACATTACGCACTAATGACTGGCCATGACGATCATAGATAATCCCCCGTTGAGCCAGCACATATTGCGTCCGCAAACGATTGTTTTCCGCCAAAGAAAAATAATATCCACCTTGGATAATTTGCAAATAAAAACTTTTCAAAAACAAAGCCACCATACCAATCATTAAGATTATCAAAAACACCCTTAACTTTTTACTACTCAATGACAAACTCAAATACTGCTCACTCATCCCATCAGTCTTGGTGTCAAAATTATCTTCTACCCACCGAGCAGATCCGCCTGAATTGATATTTATATTTTCAACAGTAAAAAATGGATTATCATGTTTCATTATCTTAAGAATGTCGGCTTGAACAGCCTAGACACTTTATTGATTAAATAATAAAAAATAAATAACAGAATTAAGGTACTCATCAACTGCCACACAAATATTCCAAAATAATCAAATCTAATAGAAAAGTCACTGGCATTGATCAAATACAAAAATCCGCTCGCCAAGACAAAAATTAAATGATAAGTGACAATTGAAATTAGTCCCAAAATTAAAAGCGAATAAAACGATCTATTAGTAAAAAGATTCATAAAAAAGACTTCTAAAATTATAGCGGTTAGAAAAAATATCAACAAATAAATACCAAATGGCAAAATAGAATACACATCCATCACTAGTCCGCAAATTACACTATAAATCAAAATATTTTTAGGCTCGGTGACATTAATTAAAATCACCAGTCCGATTATTAATAAATTAATATTGAACAACCAAAAATCAAAACCAGCTAAAAAGGTAATTTGGATTATCAGTAGCGCTATAAGTGCTAATATATATAAAATTGTTCGAAACCACATATTGTAAGATTATTTTCAACTTTACGGAATAATAACTACCACATAGCTCAAATTATCAAAAGGAATAATTGGCGTTAGAACCGCAGTTTTGAAAATATCACTCTCCGTCTGCGACACACTCTCAACTTGAGCGATGAGTAAATTTTTTGGAATTTTACCTTCCAGACCGGAGGTGACGATTAAATCTCCTTCATTAATTTCTTCATCTTGGGGAATATTAGTCATGGCTAGGCTTAGGCCAAATTGCCCCTCGACCAAACCAACTGTCTGATCATAATTCAATATCGTCACGGCGACCTTGCTCTGATTATCAGTCAAAAGCAACACCTTACTGTATCCATCACTCACTTCATATATCTTACCGACTAAAATGCCGTCATCTGCCACCACTGCCATCCCTTCGCCAATGCCGTCTCTGGTGCCGCGATTTATTATCACTGACTGTGACAATGGATCTGAAACGCCAGTAATTATCCGAGCCGACACAAAATTAAGCTGATGTTCATCAATAAAATTAAGCTCTTTCTTAAGTAGCTCGTTTTCCTGTTCCAAAATACTGATTTGACTTTGATTGAGCTTACTTTCCTTTAACTCCGCAATCAATTTTTTATTCTCTGCTAGTAAATCTCGCTTAGTTAGCCAGCTCTGCTTTAATGAGCTAATGCCAATCGTGATATTATAGATCTTGCCCTGGACCACGCCAAGCGATCTCACCAACAAACTTTCAGCTGGCTTAAACCAGCTGATATAATGAAGCGCTATTAAAACCAAAATGGTTATAATAGCTATAAATGATAATTTAATTATCCGATTCATAACAGACATTTATTGAGAAGATGGCACGACGATATCCAACAGTAAGTTTTCATCATCTAAGATAGCACCCATTCCTCTGACGGTGCAAGTCTGAGAATCATCAGCCACGTGGACCGGGATTTGAATTCCTTGAGCAATAAATTTATCCAAACCTTTGAGCATTGCTGTGCCACCGGTCAAGATAATTCCTTTCTGATAAATGTCAGCCACAAGTTCTGGCGGAGTGGTCTCCAGTGTCGCTTTGATAGTATCTAATATCTGCTGGATTGATCGACTGATCGCATTTCTGACTTGACTGCTGGTAATTATGACCTCCTTAGGCAGTCCTGATACAACATCCCTACCACGCATTTGCATTTCGAGCGGTTCGTTTGGTTCAATGGCAGAGCCAATCTTCTTCTTAACGTCTTCAGCTACCATCTCACCTAAGACCAAGCTAAATTGATCTCTGGCAAATCTGATGATATCTTTGTCTAGTTCAAGACCGGCAACTTTTGACACTCGCCAATTTACAATACCATCAAGTGAAATCACTGCTACTTCAGTCAACCCACCGCCGAGATTTACTACCATATTACCGGATGGATCCTGAATCGGGATTCGTGCGCCAATGGCCGCCGCCATAATATTTTCCACCAAATACACTTTGGAAGCGCCAGCCGATAACACCACATCCTCAACCGCTTTTTTCTCAACTTCAGTCACATCCAGTGGGATTCCCACCACCGACCGTGGCCGAGTCGAAAACGACATCTTGCCCGCTTGGACTCGGTCAATGAAATATTTAAGCATTTTTTCGGTCACTTCAAAATCAGAAATAATACCATGCTCAAGCGGCTGGCTAGCCAAAATATGAGGTGGAGTTTTGCCCAGCATTTTTTGCGCCTCGCTACCAACTGCTAAAATTTGGTCAGTCCGATTATTGACTGCTACCACTGAAGATTCATTGACAACAATCCCTCGGTCTTGCTGATAGACCATAGTTTTGGTACTGCCAAGATCAATGCCTAGGCCTTTATTTAATTTGCCAAATAATTTTTTAAACACTTTTGTGGAATTTTGAATTTTATTAGGTGAATTAAAAATTAGGTGAATTAGAAATTTTTTGACACCTTTTTCACTTCATCAATATTTAACATTTTCACATCATCTCCGCCACGCTTTTTCACTTCCACTTGCTCACCAGTTTTGGTGCTAATAACAGCACGAAGTGGAATACCAATCAGATCAGCATCAGCGAATTTCTCTCCCGCTGAAATATCTCTATCATCATATAACACTTCAACTCCTGCTTTGACCAGCTTATCATACACCTTATCGGCTTTATTGTCTTGTTGGATAGAAATCAAATGGACTTGGTATGGCGCAACAGCCTCGGGCCAAATTATACCCTGCTGGTCATGATAAATTTCAACAATTGACGCCACTAACCGACTAATGCCAATACCATAGCTAGCCATAAGTATCGGCTGTTTTTTGCCGTCCTTGTCAGTGGCATAACCATTCATATCCTTAGCATACTTATCACCAAATTGGAAAATATTACCAACTTCAATACTTTTACCATCTTTAAGACTACCAGCGCATTTAGGACACTCATCACCTAATTTTAATTTTGAAATTTCAACATTTTGAGCATAATCACATTTATCGCAATAGATAATGTTATCTTCTCCCGCATCAGACACAACCTGAAATTCATGAGAATATTTTTTGGTAAAAATTCCACCAGATGCTTCCACGACTTTTGACTGCAGACCGCACCGCTCATAAACTCGTTTATAAGCTTGAGTCACTTCATTATAATATTTGTCTAGATCTGCTTGAATAAGATGGAAGCTATATAAATCCTTCATTATAAACTCTCGACCGCGCATAATTCCGCCCTTAGGTCTAAGCTCATTTCTAAATTTATTTTGAATCTGATAAATTGCAAACGGCACTTCCTTATATGATGAAATATTGCGCCTGACAATATCATAAATCACCTCTTCATGAGTCGCGCCCAGCCCAGTATCTTTGTCTGATCGATCCTTAAACTGATACATCACTTCTTCCAAACTTTCCCATCGGCCAGTCTCATCCCAAATATTCTTGGGCTGAAGCGTCGGCATTAGCATTTCTTGAGCACCGGTTGCATTCATCTCCTCTCGGACAACATCTGATATCTTATTAATCACTTTCCAGCCTAATGGCAAATATGTATATACCCCGGCCATTAGCATATCTATAAAACCACCTTGAACCAAAAATTTGTGCGAAACGCTAGTCGCGTCCTTTGGCGCCTGCTTTTGTGTCCGAGTAAAAAGCTTTGATTGTTTCATAATATTTAATATTAAATATCAATGTATATTAGCAAAAATAGTGATAATAAAGCAAATAATAATTTTAAAGCTAAGCCAAAAGATACAAAAAACAAGGAATTAAATAATCAAATTATAAACGTTTGGTTATTAAATTTTAAGATTTGAAAGTTGTTTGTTTCTTGTATCTTGTTTCTTAGTCATTTATTTTCCAAACAACCCGCTCCAAAACCCTTTTTTCTCTTCCACTGTCGAAGCTACTTCTCTCTGACTATTTAAACTCTCTATTATTTGTTGAATCCTGCTCGCTTCATTCTCCACTGTTTCGCCATCATACTCACCGCTATGCATATTAGATCCTTGATAGCTCGCCTGTTTCTGGTCAAGATGCAGATTAATTACTTGGCCGTTGATATAAGCGTGAAACCGCGGATAAATACCAAAACCAAGCCGACGGGCAAAGCTCGCTTGACTAGCTCGTCTATCTCTGACTTGACCATAGCTAGCTCGCCGGATGACAAATAGCGGATTTAAATTATCAGGAATCTGAATTTTCATCTTAATTAGTTGCTTAGTTAATTAAACATCCAAAATCCGATATTATAACCCGACAATTCCTCTGATCACATCAATCATTCTCCCGCCATACTGACCGACATCTTTAAAAGTCACAAATAAAATCAAAACCATCAACAATATAAAACCAATATTATGAGCTAGATTTTCCCACTTCTGATTGACTGGCTTGCCCTTGATCTTTTCAATGATCAAAAACAGCACTCGGCCACCATCAAGCGCCGGAAAAGGCACAAAATTAATAATCGCTAAGTTTAGCGATAGTAGCGCCGTAAATTGCATCACATAGATAAACCCCATCCGAGCAAATTGACCAGTCATCACCGCAATACCCACTGGTCCAGCGACTTCCACTCCAGTTGGCGCGCCGACAATCAAATTTTTAATCAACATAGCAAAAGCCATGACAATGGTTACTAGCCAGATAAAGCTCATCTTAATCCCCTGCCAAATTGCAATGTACCATGGATACCTCACAATACCAGTCTGGAACAATGACACACCAATGCCAGTGCTAAGATCATAATCTTGCACTATAACATCATAGCTTAATTCTTCATCACCACGTTTGACTAGTACTGCCACCGTGTCATCCTTTTGACTGACAATATACTTATAGACACTGTCTAAATTTTCAAATGTTTTTTCATCTATAGACAAAATGATATCCCCGACTTCAATCCCTGCAATTTGAGCTGGTAAATTATCAAATACTTCCAAAATTTGAATATTTGAATCAGAGACTATGGCTGAACCAACATCATCACTTACAACCGCCGGCAGTCCCACGCCAAAGCCGATTATAAGTATCACCACCGTCAACACAAAATTCATAAATACGCCAGCTGACAACATAATCAATCTCTGCCAAATCGGCTTGCTGGCAAAACTGTCACTATCCCCGGCCTCATCGCCGTTTTCTCCCTTGATTTTGACAAAGCCACCAATTGGAATCCAATTAAGTGAAAAGATTGTGGAACCACCGGTGGCGGTATTGTTCTTACCCCAGACCAACTGCCACTTACCATTTATTTTTCTAAACCCAAAAACTCTTGGTGGCAAACCAAAGCCAAATTCATCTACTTGAACGCCGAATTTGCGCGCAGTCCAAAAATGCCCAAGCTCATGGGCAAAAACTAAGACTGACAAAATTGCGATAAAAACTATAATTGTTATAAACATAAAATAAAATAAATTTCTAATTTACCTAATTTCTAATAAAATGTCCAAGATCTAAAGCAAAAAATAAAAAGACACATAACATATAAAAGTGACTAAACATTAGAAAAAATAAAAAAAACCAAAAAGAATAACTTTTAAATTTTTAATTCATAATTTTTATTAGGTGAATTAGAAATTAGATGAATTAAAAATTTATTTACATCTTAAATATAATTGAATCGCCATAAAAACTATAGCTAGTTAATATTATTTTGTCTTGTATCTTAACAAAATTACACTGTCATTATTTCTTGCTCTTTTTTGTCTCCCACCTCTTTAATCTGGTCGTTATGATCGCCAGTCTTCTTATCTAGCTCTTCAATTTGACTATATTTTTCGTCTTCGCCAAACTCTTTGTTCTTTTCTGCCTCCAAAATTTCTTCCTTAATCTTATCTCTGATATTTCTAATCGCGACTCGCGCCTCTTCCATCTTATGATGAAGTAATTTGACAATTTCTTTTCTAGACTCCTCTGTCATCTGTGGCACGGTAATCCTAATTTTGTCGCCTTCATTGATCGCGCCTAGATCTAAACCAGACTGACTGATCGCTTTGTCAATGTCATTAATAATGTTTTTATCCCAAGGCTGGATCACAATTGATCGCGCCTCAACCACTGAAATGGAAGCGACTTGATTGAGAGGAGTTTGAACTCCATAAGCGCTGACTGCTATCCCATCTAAAACCGCAGGATTGGCTCGTCCGGTTTTAAGACTGGAAATATCTTGCTTAAAATGCTCTATTGCCCCGCCAAATTCATTTTGATGATTATCAATTATACTCATATTATTTTATTTAACATTAAATGTTCCTAAATATACAACAGCTGGATTCTCCGGATCAATCAATATACTATTTGCCACTCGGCTAAACGGCAATTCTTGTGATGACCAGGAAACCCCACCATCAGTCGATTTGAGCAGGGTGGATCTAGTCGAATAGTAAATCTCATTACTATTTTGAGGATTAACGGCGACTGAATAAATGATGGTTTTATCAGGCAGTAAATTTATAATATCCCAGGTGACCCCACCATCACGACTTCTAATCATACCAAACTTTGATATCAAAATCAAACCGCCAGCAGTGGCAGGATCAACAATCAAATCTTTATATTCATGACTGCCAGAATATAACTTTAAACCCTCACCCAATGAATTCCAAGTGATGCCATCATCAACCGTCTTGTAAATGCCATCTTTGGCAGTGGCGACATAAATTATTTTTGAATCTTTGGGATCCATTATTAAATCAACAAAAGATCCTTTTAGCGCCCGAAACACCGTAGTCCAAGTTTCACCGCTGTTGATACTTTTGATTATTTCGCCCTCACTGGTTGCGACATAAACAACTTGATGATTTGACTGGTTGATCACAATTGATGTTAATGACACAGTCGAATTTTGATGAAAATACGAATTAACCCATGATCGTCCACAATCAGCGGACTTAAATAATTTATTGGCGCCAAGCGCGTACAAAACGCATTTATATTCCGGATCAACCGCAATGTCATTAATTTTACCCTTAATTAATTGCTTGAATTGTTGCCAATTCTGACCACCATCATAAGTATAAATAATTCCGTTGGCGTTGGTCGCCAGATAAATAGCATTATAATCCTGCGGATCATAAATCATCTTTCCAACACTAATATCCGAAATACTCCGAGGACTACCGCTTGAAGATGGCATTACTACTGTCTGATTCCAAGTTTTGCCACTATCAGTTGATTTCCAGACCCCACCATCAACCGCTTTGTTTTTGGGCTGACCTAGACTAATGGTACAGCCACTAACAACCACAAGCAGTAACGCCAATGACGATAGATAAAATGCTTTTTTGAACCTGGACATAGATTTATAATTTAAATATTTATAATTAAATTTTCAAGTATCAACCGTGACCCAACATTTTGACGAAAATATTTTTTGGATAAAGAAATGTGTTTTAAAATTTTACTAATTCGACCAAGCGAAAAACGACTACTCAACGCATTAATCCGAGTGAGATAGTCAAAATTAGCAATCAAGGGCTCATTATTATTCTGACACAACATTAAATCTCGCAAAATTATCTGCCAATTATTAAAAAGTTTATTTATTTGACTGGTGTTAATCGCTTCATCACGATTCCAGACAATCAAATCATCCATAATATTGAACCGATCATTAATATTGGCGTCAATCAGATTAAAAAAATCATTAATATCTTTGATGTATTTATCAAAGACGTCCTGATGAGTTGACAAGGCGATGGCTATCCCCGGCTGACCAAATGATAACTTGGCGATTTTTTTGGCATCAGCTGACATATTGTGGCTGGCCAGAAAACTTTCAATATCTTTAGTCGCGACCGGTAAAAATTTGATCACTTGCGACCGAGAGATAATTGTCACCGGGATACTACCAATGTCACTGGTAATCAAAATAATAACAGTCTTGGGAGTTGGCTCTTCCAAAACTTTAAGCAGAGCATTGGCGGCGCTGATACTGATCTGCTCGGCTTCAGCAATTATTGCCACCTTATAACTATTAAACAATGTTGCTTGTTGTAATTTATTTTTCAGATCCCTAATCTGATCAACACTGATGTTTTTCTTCAGCTTGCCGGTTTTTTCATTAATTTGACGCTCTACTTGGTATACATCAGGATGAAGATTGTTTTTCAGCTGACGACAATGAACACACTCGCCACACGGCGTAATTCCACCATTAGTCTGACAGAAAATTGACGAGATAAACTCCTTGGCTAGGGCGTGCTTACCAAGATGTTTGGAGCCGACCAGTAGATAAGCATGAGCAACATTATCACCAATAATAGCCGACTGCAAAAAACTGGCAACATTTTCATGGCCGCAAATATCCCACTGGAATTGCAGTTGTTCACTCGTCATATATTGAGATAATTTTATAATTATCTTTACTATATTTTAACACAAATTACACTAGTTTAAAAACTCAAAAATATCTTCTGATGTTTTGCGCCAAGAAAAAATCTTTACTCTTTCTAATCCCCTACCAATTAAATCATTTTTAAATTCCTCATCTGCCAAAATTTTATTTATTTGCCCGGCGATGTCGGTTGGATTTTGAGGACTGACAAACACGGCGCCATCACTTGCTACTTCCAGATGTGGATTAATATTGGAAGTGATTACCGGCGTACCACAAGCCATAGCTTGAATAATCGGCAAGCCAAAACCCTCATATAAAGTCGGGAATACAAATATTTCTGCTTGACGAATAATTTCCGGCAAATCATCTTCCGGGACATACCCAGGCATTATAATCTCAGCTTGAATTTTATTTTGCTTGATTATCTCCCTGATTTTCTCAAAATCTTTGCCTGTATTGCCGACTAATACTAATTTTAAATCTAGATGCTTTTCTTTGGCTAAAATGAAAGATTGGACAATGCCCAATATATTTTTTTTCTTTTCCAACCGACCAATATACAATAGATATGGCTGACTAATGTTATATTTTGCCAAATCAACTCTGGTGGAATTTTGATTGTATTTTAAGCTGTCATATCCAAGATACACAACTTTAATTTTCTCTGGCTTGGCACTATACAAATCCATTATCTCCAGTTTGGAAAACTGTGAATCAGTAATTATCACATCAGCCCGCCGAATGATCTTTCTCATTGTTAAATCATGATACCAAACCTGAATTGGCTTATACAACCGCGGATATCGTTTAAACCCCACATCATGAACTGTCACCACTATCTTAATCTTTTTCTTAATCGGCAAAAACGGAATCGTATGAGCCGGCACAAATAAAACATCTGGGGAATTGATGATTAATTCCCACCACAATCTAATTTGAGTCCATAAATATTTAGGTGGCCAGTTTAAAATTTGGGCTTTAAAATTTGATGGCACGACTGCCAAATCCCCTTTCAATATATCAATGGAATACAAAATCACCCGATATTTATCAGACATAATTTTTTTCAATTCCTCAATCACGTGATACGAATACCACTCCGTGCCGGTTTTATTTTCCTTGTTCGCTCGAGAAGCATCAATGCCCAAAATCATATCTTTAACTTATATTTATTGATTTCAAATGACAAATAATTTTTTCAACTCCCTGTTCAACGCTTTCTTGGTCGGTTTTTATTTCAATATCGGGATTTGTCGGCTCTTCATAATCATCAGTAATACCCGTAAAAAATTCAAGCTCGCCTTTTCTGGCTTGTTTATAAAGCCCCTTAATGTCTCTTTTTTCACATTCGGCTAATGGCGCGTTAATAAATATTTCAATGAAATTTTCTGTTCGACTTTGAGCCAGCTGTCGATGCCGATAATAAGGTGATATAAATGTCGCCAACACAACTACCCCGTGCCGACTCAATAACCCAGCTACAAAAGAAGCGCGATCAATATTTTTGTCACGATCAGCCGGTGAAAACCCCAAATCCGAACACAATGATTGCCTCATAACATCGCCATCCAAACATTCAGTTTTTATTCCCAACTCCCTTAATTTCAAATTAAGAGCGTCGGCAATCGTAGTTTTACCCGATCCTGACAAACCAGTAAACCATAAGACCGCTCCCTTAGATGAGATATGATGACTATGCCCCCGAGTCTTAGACAAATATTTATTAAAAATCGACAGTAAAAAATGGCTACTTTTTTCCCTGATGCTGGCATTGATATTTTTATTTCGGTCAACAATAATACCCACCCCGACAGTATCATTTGATTCTTCATTAATTATAATAAATCCACCAGTCGATTGATTTTTTATAAATGGATCAAAAATCAAATTTTCAGTTGATTTCAAATAAACTTTGCCAATATCATTAAGATCAAGGCTATTGGCTGGCTGGCGATGAAGTGTGTCTATGTTCAAATGGTATATTATGGATTGAACTTGAATTCTGATGGTTTTGGCGTTGTGTTTGATCAAATAGCTGTTGCCGACTTTAAACGGCTTGACATCAAGCCAACAAATCATCGCCTCAATGTCTTTGCTAATTTCCGGCAAATTATTTTCTCTCACAATCATATCTCCCCGACTAATATCTAAATGATCAGTGAATGACACCGCTACCGACTGAGGACAAAAAGCAAATTCTGCTGGTTCAGCTGAAACCAATATTGATTTAATGGTGGCGACTTTTTGCGACGGCAAAATCATCACTGATTCACCCGATTTAATCATACCGCCAAAAATCATTCCCGCATAAAACCTATCATTTTGTTCGGATCGCAACACCAACTGAACCGGCAAACGCAGATTAATCAAATCACGATGAGATAAAACATCAATATTTTCCAGATAGCTCAAAACCGTTGAACCTTGATACCAAGACAGATTATCACCACGATTGACTATCATATCGCCATTTAATGAAGAAGCGGGAATAAACGACAAATCGGGAATTCCCAATTTAGCGGCAAAATCATTAAACTCATTTTTGATATTTTCAAAAATTTCCGGCTGATAACCGACCAAATCCATTTTATTGATAACTACCAATATATGCTTAATGCCAAACAAAGAAGCAATGAAAAGATGTCTTTTTGATTGAATCTGAATTCCGTTGGAAGCATCAATTAAAATCAGAGCCACTTCGGAATTAGCCGCGCCGGTAGCCATATTTCGAGTATATTGCTCATGACCGGGAACATCAGCGATAATATATCGTCTTTTAGCGGTTGTAAAATAACGGTAAGCAACATCAATGGTAATTTTCTGTTCCCTTTCGGCCGCCAAACCATCAGTTAAAAGGGAAAAATCAATTCCAGCTTTGCCCTCTCGCCTAGTAATATTTTTAATCAATTCCAGCTGATCTTCATAAATTTGTCCCAAATCAAAAAAAAGTCTGCCAATCAAAGTTGATTTGCCATCATCAACACTGCCGGAAATTACTATTCTTAAAAGCGGTAAATCAGGATTGTAATTATTTTCCGTCATACTAAAAATATCCTTCTTTCTTTTTTTGCTCCATCGCATTTTCTGAACCGTGATCTATTGCTCGACTTTGGCGCTCTGATTGCTTAGCCGATGCTATCTCAATTATAATTTCTTCAAGATTCGAAGCGACTGAAGGAATTGCTCCGGTTGACGGAGAACAACCCAATGTTCTATACCGACACATCATTTCAATAGCTTTCTCTCCATCTTTCAAATTATTAAATTCATCCAAACGCACCAATATCCCGTTTCTCTCCACTACCGGACGCCAAATAGCGAAATACAACGGGACAATTTCAATCTTCTCTTGTCTGATATATTCCCAAATATCAATTTCAGTCCAATTGGACAAAGGAAAAATTCTCATAGTTTCGTTTTTCGACAAACGATGATTATAAAGCGACCAAAATTCCGGCCGCTGGTTTTTACTATCCCAGCCACCAGCTTCTTTACGAACGGAAAAAATTCTTTCTTTAGCTCTTGACCTTTCTTCTTCACGACGAGAACCACCAATTGCCGCATTAAATCCGTATTCTTTAATCGCAGCCAAAAGTGGCTTAGTTTTTTTCAAATAAATATAATGGTCGCTGTGAGAATCTTCCGGCCCTAAAGCCAACGCTTCCGGTTCTTTATTTTGATAAACAATCAACTTAGCCCCAATTTTTTTTGTATAATAATCCCGAAACTCAATCATTTCCTTAAATTTATAACCAGTGTCAATATGAAGGAGGGGCAAAGGGATTGGCGCTGGAGCAAATGCTTTTTGAGCCAGTTTTAAAAGAACTGAAGAATCTTTGCCGATTGAATAAAGCATCACTGGATTAGTAAAAGAAGCCACTGTTTCTCTAATAATATTTATACTCTCTGCTTCCAAATATTTAAGTGTGCTTAATTGATACTTAGTCATAAACAAAAAATAAACTGCTAATTTTATTTAGTAGCCAAAATGGAGCGCTTGTAGCTCTCCAAATTATCAAGCGCAATTCCTGTACCTTTGGCCACGCAATAGAGAGCGTCATCAGCCACATAAGCTGACACACCAGTTGCTTTGGTAATTAGCTTGTCAATGTTTCTTAGCAGACTTGACCCGCCACTCATAACTACGCCCTTATCAATCACATCCGCTGACAACTCTGGTGGAGTTTTATGAAGCACACTTTTGACCGCCGCAATAATTCCTTCCAGTTCTGATGAAATAGCATCAGTCACATCATCTGAAGTGACAGTAATAGTCTTGGGTAGACCGGCGATCATATCACGACCTCTGACATCCATTGCCATCTTTTCATCTAGGTATAAGGCCGAGCCGATATTAATCTTGATCTCTTCAGCCGTCCGCTCGCCAATCGCTAAATTATACTTTTTTCTGACATATTCAGTAATTGAAGTATCAAATTTATTGCCACCAATTCTGACCGAGCTACAAGCGACAATCCCACCCAAGGAAATGACAGCAATTTCTGAAGTACCACCTCCAATATCAATGATCATATGTCCAGACGCCGAACCAATTGGAATATTGGCGCCAATGGCAGCCACAATCGGCTCCTTGATGATATAAGCCGCTTTGGCGCCGGCGGCAATAGTTGCGTCAATGACCGCTCTTCTTTCAGTGGAAGTGATGCCGGCCGGTACCGCTACCATAACTTCCGGCCGAAAAAGACGGACGCCACCAAGCGCCTTATTGATAAAATATCGAAGCATTGCTTCAGTTGTTTTATAATCAGCGATCACACCATCTTTAAGTGGTTTGCGCGCGACAATAGTATCTGGTGTCCGACCAAGCATTTCTTTGGCTTCAATCCCAACTGCAATAATTTTCTTGTCCACATCAGAAATAGCCACCACTGATGGCTCATTAATAACCACACCCTTTTTGGGAATATAGACAAGGATATTGGTAGTACCAAGATCAATTCCGATTCTTCTTAAAAACATAATATCAATGCTAATATACGAATAAATACTAATTATGCTAATGAATATAAATAAACTAAGTAACTAAAACTTAATAATGAATTCTCGGTCGACAGACAAATCAGTTTGCCAAATTACAGAATTGCGATCATAAAGGACGGGCAGACTATTTGCTTGGTATGCCTCAATTGGCTGATTGAAGTTTAGACTAATATTAAGATTGTGTCCAATTGAGCCAGACTGCTTCTGAACAAGTATTTTATACAGCCCAGACCGATACTGGTCTTGTACTTTGTCGGGCAGACGATAAATAAAATTCAAAGTTTTGCTGCTCCCTGGTTCTATGACCAGAAAAGTAGACAAATATTTCCGATCTAAGTCCCGCTCAAACTTAATCTCGCTATCCAATTTCAAATCTTTCTGATTGCGACCATCATCAACATAGCCACTAATATACCTACTGCCACTTGGCATATACACTCTGATGTATGTTCGATATCTAGTTATTAAATCATTAATCAACTCACCAGTATGGTTATAAGTCAATTTAAGATTAGCAATCAAATCACCATTATTATCAATACTGACTGAATAGTCAATCCCCTTGTCCATTACACTATTGGTTTTAAGAGATGCAAAATCACTATCAATCACCATTAAATAATCATCGTCAATCGGCTTTACCTCGCCCGCCCAATTTTGGTGAGAAAATAACGCCTGCAGATCATCATCAGCAAGATTTACTAAGATATGTTTCTGCTCAATATTCTTTTTAAATGCCAACCACAAATCAATGGCTTGTTGTGGTGATGTATCGTATATCTCGCCAATCAGTGTCTGAGTCAGATGACCAATTATTTTTTTGCGCTCATCTGACGACAAACCATAATTTACATAATCAAACTCGACAAACCGCTCCAAATCCATAGCAAAATCCTGATCATCAAAAACTAAACCATATTCTTCAATCGGACCGAGCACGGTCAGTAAATTAGCGATAAAATCTGGCGTAATCGCAATTACTCCGTCAATTTTCTGCGGTGGAAGTCCAGCATTTTTTCGCTCTATATCAAAAAACCATAATATCTTCTCTGTTGCAGTTGGGAAATCTGGCGACCAATTGGAATCACGCATATACCAATACTTCTGCGCGTTGTACTTGAACATTGGATCGGGTGCGAGCTCAAACAGCTTGCCTTCTGATTGCCGATCTAGATTATATACATCATCAGTAACCAAAGAAACAATCTCCCCGTCTTTAACGGTGATAATTCCGTATGAGCCGATAAACCCACCGGTCGGTCGCATTTCCATATTATTTTGAAAAATAAACAGATAATGCTTTTCTCCGCCATAGCCCATTAGTTCCGGCAGTTTAGAAAAAATTGGCAAGGCGACGATGGAATTATCAATCACCTCCTCAAGCACCGTTTCATATAGTATAATTTTAGTTTGGAACAAGCCCAAGAGATCATTAGAATTTATCTTTTGGAGTTCAGCTTTGGCGCTATCAATTCTACCCTTGATAATTTCAAACTGCTCTTGATTGTCCATAATTGACTGGAGCAGTATTTGCCTTTGCCGACTATCAGTAAAGCCAAAAGCAATACTTTCTTCATCCAGCGACAGCTGTATCTCACCCAGCAGTGTAAATACTTCCTGATAACCATACATTAACTTGCCGGTTGTCATCAGTAATTGACTAGAAGTCTGAATAGATTTATTAACCGGCGGAAATATAAGTATCGGCCCCAGCTTGCCCAGATTTGTCTGAATTATCGCCACGTCCTGCTGTAAGCCATCAAATTCTTGATTTACTCTCTGCCAGTCGCCATTAATTGTGGACTCAATAATAACTTGGACCTTATTTTCAGCTTGAGCCATCTGCTTCAAAATCAAACCAGCCCTGACCATTAGTGGCAAAACAAAAATTAATACCATCACAATTATTATCACTAGCACGATTGTAACCCACGATAGCCAATTAAATTTCCGGCGTTCAATCAGATGATGATTCACTAAAAAATCCTCAATCTTATCTTTGGTTGTTCTTTTTTTAAGCCACATAATGTTTATGAATATTTCCTTAAATATTTAAACCAGTCCATGATATGAATCCAGAAAATTCTTGACAGTATCCCGCTTTGAGCCGATTCACGTTTATGATAATGGACAATATCTGCATCAGCATAATAGTAAACTTGATAGCCAGTCGCAAAAAATTTCTTACACCAAGCCACATCACCAAAATACAAAAACAGATCTTCATCCATTAGCCCCACCTGATCAATCACTGACCGCCTGATCATGGCGCAAGCGCCCAAGATCCAGTCCACTTGTCTAGTTGACTTATGGTCATAATCAGTCATTAAATAACGATTTATCTTTTTCTTGGCAAAGTCAAATCGTCCCAGAAATGTCCGACGATATATTGGCACTACCTTATCTGGAAAACGCATACATGACATCTGAATCGTGCCATCAGGATTTTTGAGTCTCGGGCCGACCAAGGCGGCTTGAAGTTGATCTTCCATAAACCGATAAATCTGATCAATGGCGTTACTAATAATTGCAATATCAGTATTGAGGATCAACACATACTTACCAGTTGTTTTTTTAATGCCCAGATTATTACCCTTGTGATGACCTAGATTTTCCTTGGCTTCGATCAGCTTTACTTGGGGGAATATTTCCTTGACCATTTGGACTGACCCGTCGCCAGAATTATTATCCACCACCACTATTTCATACTCAACACTAGGAGGATACATATATATCCCCTTGAGGCACTGCTTGAGCAGGCCACGAGTTTTGTAGTTGTTGATGATAATCGATATTTCCATCCTGTAGGATAATTTTGAATTAATTATCTTAAAAAATAATATTAATTTAAAAAAGTTATGAAATCACACCTGTTCAGTTAAATGACTTGTGCCTTTCGCACATTTCAAAATTTCTCTACCGGATCCATAAATTAACTAACAAATAGATACCTAATAATTAATTATTGAATCAAATTTCTTACATACTCCGAGTCCACTCGGGCTCTAATTAAAATATATTTTCGTTTTTTGGACATCTTTGGCAGTAGTCTAATCACTTGCCAGATTGCCGGCAAGCTTGACCACTCAAAAAACAGGACATACAATGCCTTTTCCAATTCATACCAAAAGATTTGAGGTAAGTATTTCATCAAATTGGCGCCAAATTGATTCTTGACTAAGACAAAAAAATGATTACGATATGAATATCGCTTGGCAATTTTGGATTGCTTCTTTCTATTTTTCACCAGTTGCTTTAATCCTCGACTCGCCTCGCTCGCCATCGCTCGCATATGATATGCTTTGGCAATTGGCAAAAATAATGATTTCCAACCAGCCAGTTGCATTCGCCAAGCCAAATCCACATCCTCTTTATAAAAAAAGAAATCTTCGTCAAAATACTCATCAATATTCTTGAGTCTAGTACGGATATCTTCAAGCGCCTGTCTTTTGTACATTACTAGAGCGGCGCTATGACCAAAGGTTTCTTTCTCCTCATCAAAGCCATCATCCTTGCCCCCAGCCCCCAACTCAACTATCTGATGATTCTTGGCAATACTTAATCCACAGGAATCTATAATGTTAGATCTCTCTAATTCATTAAAATCATCACCAGTCATTTTCAATTTATATAGCTTGCCACCAAAACTGCCAATATTTTCAAGTGAGCTATCCTCAGCCTTAGCCACTATCATCTCAAGCCAGTCGGGTTCTAAAATAATGTCTGGATTACAAAAAACAACATAGGGAGAATTAAGCAGTCTAATACCTTGATTATTTGCCCTGGCGAAGCCAAGATTCTTTTTATTTTGGAAAACCGTCACTTCCGGATAATTCTTTTTCAAATAATCGACTGTGTCGTCTTGTGAATTATTATCTATTACCAAGACCTGAAAATCGCGATAAGTCTGATTAAAAATCGACTTCAAGCATTCCGGCAAATACTTTGAGCTATTGAATGTTGCAATTTGGATTGTAACTAAAGGGAATGTCATTTATAAAAAAATTTGTAAATTCGTGGGAATTATACTTTCTTCTGCGTCACATTAAACCCCAACCGATATTTTCCACCCAAAAGTAGTCTGGTCTGGGCATCAATCGCCGGGATAGAGCCAAAGATTATCATCGTCACCGGAAATATTACCCATTGAATAATCATAATCAAATAATTATACAAAGCATAGCCCTTGGGCCGAACCGGTAACATAAAGGTGTACATTATTGAATTGAAGACCAAACCAATCATGCCTGCCATCATCAGTCGCTCTAGAGTAATGGGCGCGTTTTGAAAAAAGGCCGTTGTTTTGACCGCGTCAGAAGCAAGTAGTAGTGGCAGTCGGCCGACCACCAGAATTATTAGTGGTGCAGTCGCCCATGAATACATGCCCTCGGTCTGATTCCATAAATATCGCAAACGTTTTTTAAACGGTATCCGACGATTGGCATTTTTGCCAAAAAAATTATTCCACATCCAAGGAAAGTGTTCCACC
>Ga0208373_1000716_pt1 | contig 53034 bp, 47 predicted proteins | sample RifOxyC2_FD_184036 | JGI IMG/M metagenome (GOLD analysis project Ga0208373, IMG submission 184036) | Soil microbial communities from Rifle, Colorado - Rifle Oxygen_injection C2 (SPAdes) | ecosystem: Environmental > Terrestrial > Deep subsurface > Rock core/Sediment | place: Rifle, Colorado...
ATAATCCTCAACGCTGGGAGGCATTAAAGTTGTTTGATTTCTGTCACCAGTGCGATACATGGCTTGCTCCTTTGGAGTGAATATGCCATATTATATCATGTTAGTAATTTAATTGCGACACAGTCTGAATACTTAATGATTAAATTACTAAACAAAATCATTGAAATATATTTAAATACTTTCCAAATATTAGTGCTTAGAATTTAATCCTTAGTCATTGTTTTTCTTAGTGCTTAGTGCTTTAATCTTAGTAATTATTTTGTCGCTTCGCTTCACATCTCCGTAATCCGTTCCTACCGTACGTCCAAGTCCGATTATTCTCGCCGTAACACACCCAAAGCACTTATCGGCGTCTTCATTAAGACAAATCTTATTCGGATAAATTTCATATAGCGGTCTGACCGCCGTCGGTGTTATATTCGGCATCATCACATTCGCTCCCGACTGAAGGGCTTTTTCCCGTCCAAGCGGATCAATCGTTCCCATAGCCGTAGTAGCCGGCATATGCGCATTAGGAAAAACCAATCTTAGTACTGCGATTAAACGGAGAGTTTGCGCTAAAGTTCCTCCCTTTTCATCCTTTAAAGGTGTTTCCTTATGCGGCAAAAAAGGACCTATTCCAATCATCTCAACACCTAATTCATTCAGCCAGATAATGTCTTTGGCTAAACTCAGCGCATCCTGGCCGGGTAAGCCAACCATTACCCCGCTGCCTAATTGAAATCCGAGTTTTTTCAAAATATATAAACAGTTCTTTCTGTATTCCAAATCACTGTCAGGATGTATTTTTTTAAATATCATCCGGTCAGTTGTCTCAATTCTGAGAAGATACCTATCGGCTCCTGCTTTACGCCAGGCGGTGTATGTCGCCTCGTTTCTTTCGCCCAAACTTAGAGTTACCGCCAGTTTTGTCTTGTTTTTCAATTCTCTTATTATCACCGGCATCGTTTCAGCGCTGAAATGGAGATCTTCGCCGGACTGAAGAACTATCGTTTTGTACCCGAGTTTCTCCGCCTTCAAAGCCGTTTCAAGTATTTCCTCTTTTGAAAGTCTATACCTGTAAATTTTATTATTGTCTTTTCGAAGCCCGCAATAGTGGCAGTTTTTCCTGCAATAGTTGGAAAATTCTATGAGCCCTCTTAAGTGGACAGAATCTCCCATAGTTTCAGTTCTCTTTTTATCCGCTGCGGATAGAAGCAATGTTTCATCCTTTCCTTTTGCCTCAAGCAAGGGAACAAGCCAATCAACAGCTAAAGCTGTCTCATTAATAGCAGCAGCTAAAGCCGTTGGGAAGTCATTATATTTATTCTTCCGCCTAGGCGGATTTCGCGAAGGATTTATGGTTCTATATTTACACCTTCGCTCAACTTTCTTCTTTTGCTTCCCCTTCTTCCCTTTCTGCACTTCCTTCACTTCCCCACTGCAATCTTCAGCGCCTGGTCAAGGTCTGCTTTTATGTCAGCAACATCCTCAATACCTACCGAGAAGCGGACAAAGTCGGCCGTAACTCCGGTTGCCACTTGTTCTTCAGGAGTAAGCTGGGAGTGCGTGGTAGATGCCGGATGAATAACCAGGCTTTTTGCATCCCCGATATTTGCAAGGTGAGAGAGAAGCTTTACTGAAGAGATAAATTTTTTCCCCGATTCAAGTCCTCCCTTAACACCAAAACCTATCAAACCGCCAAAGTTACCTTTGAGATATTTCTTTGCATTCGCATGCGATGTGTGCTCTTCCAGCCCGGGATAATTCACCCACGCTACGGAAGGATGCGACTTAAGCCACCCTGCAAGTTCCAAAGCATTCTTTGAATGCTGACGGACCCGAAGCCCCAGAGTTTCCACTCCCTGTATTATCTGAAAAGAGTTAAATGGGCTGATGCAAGGACCAAGATCACGAAGCAGGCTGACTCTTGCTCTTATTATGAACGCAATGTTACCGGCTCCGGGGAAATTTCCGAATACTTTCCAGAAATTTAGCCCGTGGTACGACGGATCATCTTCAGAAAGCTGAGGGAATTTACCGCTGCCCCATGCAAACTTTCCGGAATCAACAATTACCCCACCGATAGAAGTTCCGTGACCACCCAGATATTTTGTAGCCGAGAGGACAACTATATCGGCGCCAAAATCTATTGGTCTAAAGATACCAACTCCGACAGTATTGTCTACGATGAGAGGAATGCCCGCTTCGTGGGCTATCTTCGCAAGAGCTTCAAAATCCGGCACATCAAGTTTTGGGTTACCAATGGTCTCAAGATAGATGGCTTTGGTTTTGGAAGTTATTGCTTTCTTAAAATCTTCCGGTTTCTTTGAGTCAACAAAGACAACCTTGCGACCGAGATTGGCAAAGGTGTAATGGAACAAAGTATATGTTCCGCCGTAAAGATTATTAGCTGAAATAATCTCATCTCCCACCCCTGTTATACCGAGTAACGCAAGAGTTATTGCAGCCTGACCTGAAGCCACGGCCAAAGCTGCTACACCGCCTTCCAGTGAGGCTACTCTTTTTTCCAGAACATCCGTAGTCGGATTCATTAACCTCGTGTAGATATTGCCAAACTCCTTCAGACCGAACAAATTGGAGGCATGCTCCGCGCTGTTGAAAACATAAGAAGTCGTCTGGTAGATCGGAACCGCTCTTGAACCTGTCGTCGGATCCGGAACCTGCCCTGCATGTAAACCTATCGTATCTATACCTTGTGACATAAAATTGTCCTCCCTGTTAAGTTATTTTTATTTGAATAATGATTCTTCTCCTCTCAGGTTTAAAATTCGAAACCCGCAGAAAATTACTAAGACTTAAATTCTAAGCACTAAACAAGCATTAATACTTAACAACTAAATCTTAAACAAAATCTTTGAGCTTATATTATAAACCTCCTTATTTTTAGTGCTTAGTGCTTTGATCTTAGTAATTATTACTTCAGGAATTCCTGAAATAACCACGTCGAAAGGTATCTTTCTCCTGTATCCGGCAACAGCGCCACAATTAATTTATTCTTGCTCTCCGGTCTCTTTGCTATTTCTAATGCCGCCCATAGAGCAGCCCCTGAAGATATCCCCGCAAGAATACCTTCTTCTTTTGCAAGTATTTTCGCCGTATTTCCCGCGTCTTCATTTTTCACTTTAATATATTCATCTATAATCTTTTTATTAAGAATCTTTGGAATAAAATTTGCCCCAATGCCCTGAATCTTATGAGGACCTGCCTTACCTTCGGAAAGAAGCGGAGAATCAAACGGTTCAACCCCGATGATTTTTACCGAAGGTTTCCTTTTTTTTAAGACTTCTCCAACTCCCGTAATTGTACCTCCGGTACCAATACCGCTAACAAAATAATCTACTTTACCATCAGTATCTTTCCATATCTCTTCAGCAGTCGTTTTCCGGTGAGCTTCAGAATTTGCTTCATTTTCAAATTGCTGGGGTATATAACTGTTTTTATGATGCTTTCCCAATTCTTTCGCTTTTTCAACAGCCCCATTCATTCCTTTTGCTCCCTCGGTAAGCACAATATCCGCCCCAAAGATCCGAAGAATAGCTCTTCTTTCCAGGCTCATGGTCTCAGGCATAGTAAGGATAAGTTTGTATCCTCTTTGCGCCGCAACAAAAGCAAGACCTATCCCGGTATTTCCGCTGGTCGGTTCAATAATCACGGTATCTTTTTTTAGCAGGCCTTTTTTCTCGGCATCTTCTATCATTGCCAGGGCAATTCTTTCCTTCACGCTGTGAATTGGATTAAAACTCTCAAGCTTTACTGCAATTGTCCCGTTTAACCCGGCATTAAGTTTATTTATCCGCACAAGCGGAGTATTTCCTATGGTTTTTGTTATATCTTTATATATGCCTGACATTGAATCCTCCTTTTGAAATAGATTCCACTTATACATAAATTACTGTTAAAACTTTACACGTTATCACGTTGCTCACGTCCAAATTATTGTACTATTATTAAATTCAACAACTCCAAAATGCAAACCCAGAATCTAGCGCCCAGAACCCAGCACCCTTTTTTAAATTTCATAATTTACTATATTTTTCTTTTCTAATTTTTCTTTTCTATCGCACATATCTTCGAAGGTAACCCGGTCAACAACTCCGTTAATCATCTCTCTGATATCCTTCCACAAAGGACGGAAAGGACATTTTAGCTCATCACTACACTTCGCATAACAGGATTTGCTTACACAGCTTACAGGAGATGTGTAGCCTTCCGTAAGCCTGACAATCTCACCTACAGTTATCTCCGCAGGGTTTTTTGCCAGGAAATACCCTCCATCCGGACCCCTTTTACTGTTAACATATCCCGCTCCTTTTAAAAGCAGTAAAATCTGCTCAAGATATTTAAGCGGTATATCCTGTCTTTTCGATATTTCGCCAATTCTGACCAACCCTTTTTTATAATGTGTTGATAAATCAAGTATTGTTTTTAATGCATAATCACCTTTAAACGAGATCCTCATTAAAGCCCTCCTTCTATACTTTGTCTATCATCTTAGTAGTGATTATAACAAAGACATTTCTATTTGTCAATAGTTATTCTGATTTTGTGCTCTTTTTTTTCTTGTAGCTGCTTACCTGCAGAGTAGGTTCACGTTCCGCTTTTTCATATTACCAACTTAAAGATATTTAACATACTTTTTTCTGCACTTGTTAAACTTTTTATTATAACTTCTCTATTCCTTTTTTTGAACAACCTGATAAATAGGCAAATATCTGTAATAAACTTCGAGCGAAAGGACAGCCATCGCTGTCGTATATGTTGCATTAAGATCTTTTTCATACCAGGTTGCACCCGGATAAGGTTTAAAACTTCCGTCTTCATTTTGTAATGGTACTATAAATCCCCTGAATTTTTTATTCCAATTATCCCAGCTCCCCCCCCCCACCTGGAATAACGCCAAGTTAAAATAATACATAGCATAATAACTATTAATAGCAGAAATATCAATAGACGTCAATAAATCAAGTATGGCCTTTGCCGAAGGATGTTTTAGTTTATCATTCATGGCAAGACAAAATATTCCTATTGCAGGGCAGGACCCGTACGACCACCTGTCATATTTTAGTTCAGGAGTATACGCTCCTTTGCAAGCTATTACAAATTCCATTGCCTTATCAATTGCTTTTTTAACTTCTTCTTTTTTTATCTCCGAATAATAAGCATCTTTCAGAGCCATAAGGCCCCATCCGGAAACCGATATATCCCCGTCTTTTGCATTAGGTCCGTATCTCCAGGCCCCTTTAGGATTTTGTTCTTGTGATTTTATTGTGGCATCCACACACCTGGTTACTCTCTCTTTAATACCGGAAGCACCTCCCACTAAATACGCCTCACTTAAAGCCATTGTACATATAAAATGTGTATACATGCTGTCGTTGCCGGATGTCACATTACCGACGATTCCTTCATCCGTTTGTGTTTTTACCAGATATTCAACTGCATTCCTTATTGTCTTTGCGTACTTATGCGGAGAATCACATCTGAACCCCGCTCCCAAAAATGCAAGTAACGACAATCCTGTATAACTGCCGTTATTTCTTGATCGTTTTTCATCTATCCAAGAACCATCAGGTTTCTGATTCTTAAATAAATATTCCAATCCTTTATTCACGGCAACTTCTGTCAAAGGGGTCCCGCCATATTTCTTTGCCATCTCTGTTCTGTTCATTCTGGCAGAGAAAATACCAATACCCGCTCCGATGCCTTTACCGATACCGGTACCCATGCCGCCACCCTCACTGCCGCCCGCTCCGACAATATCCAACGGCTTAACAACAGCACTTGACTTCGCTGCATCTGCAATCTTTGTATTGATGACGACTTTTGCGTCAGTAACTTTAATCTCTTGTTTGGCCGCAGACGGAATATCTACAGGTTTTGAAGACGGAAGTTGTTTTTGTGTTTCCCACTCCGGAGTTTCCGCCTTTCCACCGCCTCCCATTTGAAGGATGCCCCTAAAAACTGTTTTTCTCATTGTTGGATTTACAATGACTATTCCACTGACCAGAAAGAGGATCAGCAGGTGAGCGGTGAAGGAAACAAAAAAGAACTTTGATTCTTTGATCTTTTCTTTAATTTGCTTCATCAGATTCATTAAATATCCTCCGGTCGGGGTATTTGTTTATCTCAAGTTCCGTTTAAATCTACTAAAAATAACTAAAACAAAGAGTTTTCATAGAAACACGAATACTTTGATTATTCTAACTGAATCCGCTACTAATGTCAATCCGCCATTCGCACCTGTCAATGCAAAATAGAAATGTCCTATTCTCTGCAAAGTAAGAATGTCCTATTTTGCCAGTACCCAAGCATTTATTCTCCAGAAGCATTATCTAATAAACTTAAAAGAGGCGCCTTGCAAAACAAATATTGCAAAGCACCTCTTTTTGTTTTATCTTAATTAATGATGATGTCCGCCGCTATCTTCTTTCATCTCCTGTTTATCTTCTTTTTTTATATATTTTTCCGGGGTTTTTGCAAATTCATCGGGACACCAATTACAGCAAAAGTAATATGTTTTATCTTTGTATTCTCCGGCTTTCGTAACAGCCGATCCTGTAAATGTTTCTTCTTTAACCGGACAAAAATATTCTTTGCCAATCTCATCTTTTTTTAACCCGCGTATAATGACCTCTTTTTCCAGCTTCATGCCGCATTTCGGACATCTTCCGTCCTTTGTTTTTTCACCTCTGTAATCTCCCATAGAATCTGTCCAAATTTCTTTATATATTTTAATATCCGCCGCAATAGCTTCACTTTTTTGAACACCCGAAGAATCTTTACTCATACCCATATCCGTTGATTTCGTACAACCTCCCGGAACGAACACTACTGCCAATATCGCAAAACTCGAAAAGACTATTTTAATTTTCTTCATTTTATTTTTCCTCCTCTTTCTGCTTTTTCTGCACTTACTGTTCGTGCTGTATTTGTTTTTCCTGCTTCCCCTTCTTCATTTCAAAGTTCCATTTCCATATAGCATATATGGGAGGATATACCAATAACTCAAGAATAAAACTTGTTACAACTCCGCCTATCATCGGAGCTGCAATTCTCTTCATAAGGTCCGCCCCGGCTCCCATAGCCCACATGATCGGTATTAAACCCATAAGTATCGCCATCACCGTCATGGTCTTAGGACGGATTCTTTTCACCGCGCCATGCATTATCGCCTCTTCAAGATCCAAATAGGTTTTCATCTTGCCTCTTTTAACGCTGTCGTCGTATGAAATGTCAAGGAATAGGAGCATAAATACGCCGGTCTCCGCATCAAGTCCCAGGAGCGCTATCATTCCCACCCACACAGCAATTGAGACGTTATAGCCGAGGAAGTATAGAAACCAGACAGCACCCACCAGTGAAAAAGGAACGGCTGATAGAACTATCAAGGTCTTTACCGTGGATTTTGTATTCATATACAATAACAGGAAGATAACGAATAAAGTCAGCGGGATAATCACCTTTAAGCGCTCTTTAACGCGAAGCATATTCTCATACTGACCGCTCCAGATCAAAGAGTAACCGGCGGGCAGCTTTAATTTTTCATTCACTCTTTTCTTTGCCTCTTCGACATAACTGCCTACATCCCTGCCGGTAATATCCACGTAAACATATCCTGCCATCATTCCGTTCTCATCCCTTATCATCGACGGCCCTGTCTTAATACCGATATCAGCAATTTCTTCAAGCGGAACATTCTCGCCCGACATAGTTGTAACCAGTGTACGGCGGAACTTTGCAAGGGTATCCCTGTAATCACGCCCATAGCGTACATTGACCGAATATCTTTCCCTCCCGGCTATAACCGTAGTAACTGTCTCCCCTCCAAGCGCCGTCATTATTATATCTTCTGCTTCTTTTACGCTTAACCCATATCTTGCAAGTTTTTCTCTTTTCAGGTCAAAGTCAACAAAATACCCGCCGGTAACCCGCTCGGCATAAATGCTTCTGGTCCCCTGTACATCTTTTAAAAGCATCTCAATATTTGTTCCCAGTTTTTCAATTTCCTGCAGATCCGCCCCAAATATTTTAATACCTATAGGAGTTCGTACTCCGGTCGTCAGCATATCTATCCTGGCTTTAATAGGCATCGTCCAGGCATTCGTGACCCCGGGGAATTTCATTTTAGAATCCATCTCATTTATTATTTCTTCCCAGGTTATCCTGTCCCGCCATATCGGCCTGAATAATTTCTGCATTGGTTCCGGCAGTCCCGAGTACCATCTTTTATTTTTACGCCATTCACTCTCCGGCTTTAAGACCACAGTCGTCTCCATCATGGAAAACGGCGCCGGATCTGTCGCAGTTTCGGCTCTTCCAGCTTTACCAAAGACACTTTCCACCTCAGGGATGCTTTTAAGTATTTTATCCTGTGTCTGAAGAAGTTTCCGTGCCTCTGTAACCGATATTCCGGGGAGAGTAGTCGGCATGTACAGAATACTGCCCTCATTCAGCGGCGGCATGAACTCCGAACCCAGCTTCATATATACCGGTATCGTAAGCAGTACCAGAACTAAAGCTGCAGCAATTGTAGCTTTAGGATAATCTAACACAAACCTGCAAACCGGTCCGTAAAGTTTAAAAAGCACCTTGCTCACGGGATGACTTTCCTCTTTGTAATATTTTCCGACTAGTACCTGATTAAAAGACCAGGCCAGCCATTTGGGTTTAAAAGTGAAGTTATGCATCCTCATAAAGAGTAATCTTATCGCGGGGTCGAGAGTCAACGCCAAAACAGCGGCAATCGCCATTGTAAAAGTCTTTGTAAATGCCAGTGGCTTGAACAACCTTCCTTCCTGTTCCAGCAAAGTGAAGACAGGAAGAAATGCTGCAGCAATAACAAGCAAAGAGAAGAATACTGCCGGGACCACTTCTTTGAGTGCTTGAATGCGAACTTCATGGGGGTCCCCGACTTCTCCACCTTCTTTCCACAACTCAAGTTTTTTATACGCGTTCTCCACTTCAATGATAGCGCCATCAACAAGAACACCTATGGAAATCGCGATACCGGATAAGGACATGATATTTATTGGGATCCGGAATAAGAACATTAAACTGAAAGATAATAATATTGAGACGGGAATAGTTACTATAGGGACGATAGCTGAGGGTATATGCCACAAGAACAACATAATAACGAGACTCACTATTAGCATCTCTTCGAACAGCTGACTCTTTAAGGTCTCAATGGCTCGGTGTATAAGGTCTGAACGGTCGTAAGCCGTGACTATTTCTACGCCGGCGGGCAAAGAAGGTTTTATCTCTTCTAACTTTGCTTTTACGCGGTTTATAACATTCAGAGCATTCTCACCATGTCTGATAACTACAATACCTCCGACAGTATCTCCTTCCCCGTTTAAATCTGCGGAACCTCTCCTGATATCCGGGCCTATTACTACTTTACCTATATTTTTTATGAGAACAGGAGTACCCTGCATACTCCTGCCGACGACTATTTTTTCTATATCAGCCACATTTTTTATGTAGCCCTTTCCGCGAATCATGTATTCCGCACCGCTGAACTCTATCAACCTGCCGCCAGTATCATTGTTATTTGCACGGACCGCATCCGAAACTTTCATCAGAGGTATCTTGTAGCTCAACAAAGCATTAGGATCAATATTAACCTGATACTGTTTTTGAAAACCGCCGATTGAAGCCACTTCAGCTACGCCCGGAACGGACTGCAGATAATACCGCATATACCAATCCTGAAAGCTTCTTAAATCCGAAAGGTCATTTTTCCCTGATTTATCAACCAGCGTATATTGGTAAACCCAACCCACACCCGTCGCATCCGGGCCAAGTTCGGTACTCACGCCTTCCGGCAGTTTTGACTGGATCTTGCTCAGATATTCCAGAACACGGCTTCTTGCCCAATATATATCAGTACCATCCTGAAAGATTATGTAGACATAAGAAAACCCGAAATCAGAGAAGCCGCGAACGGCCTTTACTTTCGGTACTCCAAGTAAACTGGAAACGATGGGATATGTAACCTGATCTTCAATTATGTCAGGACTTCTGTCCCATTTTGAATATACAATGACCTGAGTATCAGACAAATCAGGAATGGCATCCAAAGGTATATTTTTGACCGCATAAACAGAAAAGAGTATAGCCGCCAGTGTAAATATTATTATTAATATTTTGTTTTTCGCAGAAAATTCAACTATCCGTTCGAGCATACGATAAACTCCTTGTTAAAATTAATCACTAAGATCTAAATTCTAAGCACTAAACAATTACTAAAACCTAATAACTAAATCTAAAACAAAATCTTTGTATCTATATTAATAAACTTCCTTTTTAGTGCTTAGTGCTTATTTCTTAGTCATTGCTTTTCTTAGTGCTTGTTTTATTTGGTCATTGACTTAAGTCTTGATTCTGAATCAATCAGGAAATTTGCGGAGGTTACAACTTCTTCACCTTCAGAAACACCGAAAATTACCTCGTAATAATTATCCCCTTCTGCCCCTGCTACTATTTCCCTCGGCTCATACACCCCCGAGCTTGTCTTGACAAACACGACTTTCCTGGTACCGGTATCCATTACGGCCGTAACCGGAATAGCCAATTTCTGACCCAACAGAACATGAACTAAAGTGTCGACATACATATCGGGTTTTAATAAGCCGCCCGGATTTTCAACTTCGGCTCTTACTCTCAGGGTCCTTGTCTCGGCATCAAGATATGAACCGACAGATATTACCGCACCTTTGAACTTTTTTCCCGGAACCGCGGTTGTAGAGGCCTCTATGACCTGACCTTCTTTTATTAATCCAAACTCGTAATCATACACCTGCGCGTAGATCCAGACGATTCCGCCGGACTTATTCGTATACAGAAGATTAGAGAATTTATTTTCTTTCACCATTCTATCCGCGAGTTCTACGGAGATACCCATATGCGCCAGTTTGAATCTTATGGCCTGAAGCATTTCTTCCGTTTGTTTCAGGTTTTCTCCGGAAATTTTACTGTTTTTCATATCAGCATAGGTGACAAGCGTCTGTTTGTACTCCGAAAGAGCATTATAGAGTTCTTCATCATGCGCCACTCTGCCGGACGCCCTGATATCCGCCGTTAAATTGCGCTTTGTAATTTTTTCGGTTTTCACACCTATAAGCTGTTCCTGCTCTCCGGTTATGGAAATTTTTTCCAGACCGGAAACCTTTGAAGGTTCTGCGTCCACCGTTATTTCTTCTTTTACCATATCCATACCCATGGAATCCTTCCCCGGTTTATCGGAAATTTCAACGGGCATCATCGTGGACCTGTAGATTATTTTCTTCTTTCCCTCTTCCTTATTTTCCATCGGGACCAATTTCATACCGCAGATGGGGCAATCCCCCGGTTTGTCGGCAATATAAGCAGGATGCATGGGGCAATGATACTTTATTTGTTTAACATCTTTGGCCCCGCTCTTATGTCCTTGGTAGAGGATTACACCGGTCGTACCGAGTAGAAGCACCAGAACCGCGATAATAACGTATTTTAACCCGCCCTTATTCAGTAATATCATTTATATTCTCCCCCTAACAGAGTTTCCATCCCGGAAAAATTCTTCTGATGTTCCGCCAGCTCCCGGTAATACTCCAATTCATATTTATACAAAGTCATCTGGCTGTCCAGCAATGTCAAAAAGTCCAGCTTCCCTGATTTATACCCTTCCTGAGAAATATTTATATTCTGCCTTGATTGCGGTAAAATGCCGGACTCGTACAATTCAATATTTGCCCTGTTTTTCGATATCCTTGAAACAATCTCCTTAAGCATAGAGGTGATAGTGTTAGTCGTATTTTCATACACCGCTTTTTTGACTTCTTTCTCAGCTTCATTCTCTTTCACTTCAAATCCCGCGCTACCCCAGAGAAAAGGCAGGCTCATATCCAGCATAAGAGTTATCATTCCGCTTCTTTTCATGCCGGTAACCGGATTATCCTGTCTCAGGCCATAAGAGAGGGAAAGATTAAAATCCGGTAAAAGCCGGCTTCCCGCAACGTCGAGGTCTGCTTTGTTTTTTTCCACACCGAGAGCGGCAATTTTCAACTCGGGATTGTCCTCCAAAGCTATTGCAATTACTTTTTCTTCATTAATTTCGGTTTTATTTCTTTCCAACACTGTATTTTCCAGTGTGATCTCTTTCTTTTCGTTTAGCAAAGCGCTCAATAACGCGAGAGCGGAATGTTTTTCCTGCTTTAACATATTAATATCCAACCCCATTCTGGAAACTTCCACCTGAGCCTTTAAGACATCCGACTGCATTGCGGTCCCGGATCTATATTTTTCATCGGCAATGGCGACTGTATTCATCAGGAGTTGTTTATTTTTCTCGGAAATATCCAGGGCTTTGTTTAGATAAACAATATCATAATAAGCCTTCGAGACATTCTCTTTTATCTCATTCTTTTTTTTCACTAATTCCTGCTCCGCAATCTTCACATTAAACCCGGCCGACAACCCCATTAAGCCAAGCTTCCCGGGAAACGGTAGCATTTGCATAAATTTAAACTCCAACATCGTCATATCTTCTTCGTTAAAAGAAAGAGAATTTGCAGGAAGATTCACAATCCCGGCGCCAATTTTCGGTTCTTCCAGTGCGGACTCTTTACGCGAAGTTATCTCAAGGGTCTTGACCATCTCCTTCAGTGACTTTATCTCCTGATTATTTTCCAGAGCCAGACCTGTTAATTTCAGCAATTCACTATCTTCAGCGTAAAAACTCACGCTTGCAAATAAAAGCACCGCCGTAATATACCTGAACTTCTTCATATCCCACTCCTTGAAAAAGATTCTCCGCCTTCAGCCCGCCTAAATGCGAGGTCTCGCAACAAACATTGTTGCGGACGAGATCTCACCGTAGGTGGACACTGATACAAACCTTCCCCTGATTCTTTTTTTGCTTTACACGCTTCCCCTGCTTCACTTTCTTCTTTTCCTTCTTTTACTTCACTTCCTTCACTTCGTTCTACCATTTCGGACTTTTCGAGATCATTATTACCGTAAGAATCAGAATACTTATAATGCCAAGACCGATACCGGCGCACACCGGATATTTATATTTGTCGCTGGAACCCCTACTTTCATTAAGATACGCACTGCCAAGAAGTATCGCGACGATGGCTTTTTCAATGCCAAAGAGATCAAAGAAAGATAAAGCACCGAGGAGAAGAACAGCAAGCGCTGTACTAGTTTTTAGATTCATTTGAACACCTCCCGCATTTGCACTCACTCCCCATTGCAACCCTGCAATACCTGCATACCTGCTCGCAGTGCTTATCACAATAAGAAGAGAACTCTACGAAAGAAAAAAAGCTCTTTCTTGAATCAGTCGTAACTGTCGTGTTCACCTTTTCTCCGGGAAGAGCATAAATATACGGCGAAACCAACGTAAATCCCATAAAAATAACCAGAATAGCCGCGCAAAGAGCCGGCACCGGAAGAATCCATTTTAGGAATATATCCATCGGGTTTTGCCCCTTAGAATCAGCTTGCTGAATTTTCAAAAACAATTTTCTATTGAAATTCAAAGAAGATTCAATATCTTTGAGTTTTGTAAGTATTTTATCCTGTTTTAAGTATATTTTAGATTCTTTCAAACAAGGAAGGCAAGAATCCAGATGCTCTTTTACTTGACTTTTCTCCACATCACTCAACTCCCCGTCGACAAAAGCAGGTATTTTCCTTCTTATTTCTTCGCATTTTCCCTTTGATATTCTCATCTTTTTACCCTCTATTATATTATACGACAATCGGAAGAAATACTTGCGGTTTATTTAAAAAAGGGGACTGACAACGTTCTCTTCGGTGTCTGTCCCTCATATTAACCTCAGTGAATTCTACAGCTGTATGTCAAAATAGCTCTCTGTTTTCCATAGTTTAAATTTGTCCAAAGAAGTTTGTAATAAAATCTAAATACCCATGTTTCCCTCTGGATTGGCTATGTTTTTCAGCGGATTTTTTTATTTTTTTCAAGCAATAGACAACTTCATCCACGGTTTTTATATTTGGGTTCACATCTCTTTTTTCTTCCAATTTAGCCCTGCCCAGGCTCCAGCCGCTTATCGCATAAACACAATCAAAGATACAGCTTTCCCTTTCTGAAAGTGAGTAAGAGCGCGGTTGCCTTCCGGCTTTTTCCGCATTGAATATTTCTATTACAATTTCTACAACCCTGATGACATCATAATCCGTAATTTCAGAATTTTCCTTATATTTCTTAACTATATTGGTTTCCAGATTAGCCAGTACGTCAATGTATTTATCTTCAACCATAAAATCCCCTTTTGCATTGTATGCTGAAAACAACAGGTCGCTGTCTTAAGGTCAGAATATTCCCTTAATTTCTTCATGACTTTCAAATTTGACTATACCCTTTCCGCGTTCACAGAGTAATTTCATCATTTCATTGGCTCTATACTCGGAGTTGGTCTCACATTCCATGCGGTTCTCAAATAATTTTATTGAAGCAATTGCCATATTCGTCGCGGCTCCTTTAATTTTATATTTTTTCATATAAAGGTGGTCATTGATTTCGGAGTCAAAATCAAAATTCTTATCTTCCTTAAGCCGGGAGTTCAGTACAAATATATCAGACACACTGAAAATGCTTTTATTGTAAAACATCTCATCTTTATCAAGATTCTTAAAACTTGGTCCAAAGAATTCGTTGCTGTTTTTTTTAAAAAACCCAAAAGGCAGTTCTTCTTTTCTGGAAGGCTCACACTGCAAAGAACCTGCAACAAAGAATATTATAGAGTTTTTGGCAACGGTTCTAACCTCTTCTTCCGGCGTCATTTTTTCGAGCCAGCCGTTTTCACGGGCTTTTTCTATAATCTTTAACAGATTGCTTTCGATATTATCCCGCTGATCTTTTGTATACATCCAGGGAGCTCCATAAGAATAGGATTCATTTTCCGCTCCAAGCAGACGGCAGAACCAGACCTCTCCCGGCTTCCTGTCTTTTTCATAGGTGTCTCCATAAGCCATTACATTTCTTTCTTTTCCAGTAACCAGTTCTTTGACTGTCATTTCGCGCGGAGAAACATTCATTATTTCGTAAAAACCCTGATAACTTTTTGCCAGATCCCGCAAGCATTCCGGACCGGGGCTGTTTAGCTCGGAGACCGAGCCATACTTCAGAAGATTATCAATTAAAGACATATTTTCAATTCCGTACTTTAAATCAAGGAAATACCATCCCATCAGCATACTGTCATACATTCTGGTTTTTATTTTTTCATCGGTATACGCATTTTTTATATATTCATAGACGGCGTCTAAATATTCACCATTAATGCTGAATTGCCGTTCTTTATCTGCATACATCCCGACATATTGAATAAGGAACATATACTCATCAAGGATCGTACCGGAAATCCTGGAATTTTTGTCAAGTTCTTGCACCCGATCCTTTGTCAAGCAGCAGTCTTTATACTTCTCTTTGCTCCCGCACGGACATGGTTCGTTCATTCCTGTTTTTATTTCGCTTATACTTTCATCAACATGATGACCGTTTTTACTCCGCCGCTGTTCCTTATTCATCCCTACTTTAGCACGCAGTAGGTCAAAATTCATGTTCATTGCCGGGTTTCTTACGGCAACATTCTTATCCATTTCTTCCATTTCGCCTATCAGCTTTTCAAGTAACTCCCTGCCTTTTTCAGATTTCATGGCGTCATAAGGGGTAATATCACCAAGCGCCGGTATTTTCTGCCTTACCCAGCTTTTCAGATAATACTCTTCTGTCTTCTGTTTTAATTGCCTTACAACTTCCGGATTATTCATCAGCTCCTGCTGTTTCAAAGCCTGCTCTTTCATCTTTTCTTCCGACGGCCTTTTTAGCTCTGAAAATTCTTTTTCCTCCGTACGAAGATAAGAAATATATCCCTTAAACGATTTAACGGCTAACTTCCTGAATTTCACCGATCTTTCCATTGAATTTGTATCAAACACAAGGAATTCATTTTCGAAGTAAATATTTCCGATAAGAACATTCGGATGCAGTAGATTTTTGCCTTTCTTTTTCCAGACCCAACTCTTGTTATTTTCGTCGCGTTCTACGTTTTCCATCCCATTCAGTACTACTTCTATTGCTTCTTTATTAATTAACTTAAAATAAACCTTGCAAAAAAGCAGCGGTTCTCCGTCTGTATTGTGAAGTTTTGGCAGGTTATCTTTCTGATTTGAGTAGGTCTCCAATATATTGATATTCTGTCCGGTTTTTACCGGCAGAATATTACTTTTACCCATACAACATTTCTTATATTTCTTCCCGCTCCCGCAGGGGCACGGGTCATTTCTCCCCGGTTCGGTCATAATCTTCTCCCATTTAATTAAGGTTCCCGCAGTCCCGCAACTCTAGTCACTTTTTGATATATAACATCAGGGAATTCCGCGAAATGCTTTTCCCCGCATTTAACTTTTATATACTCGCTGCCCCTGAGAGCATTTTCATCAAGCGTGCTTTTTGTTTCTGCGACAAAATACAGTTTTTTATCACCTTTAAATATCAATGCCCAGTCCGGCGTATAGGGTCCAATAGGCGTTTTTATTACAAACCACCTTGGCAGCTTTATGAAAAATTCGATATTATTATTTGTATCACAATCCTCGGCAAACTTCCTCTCCGGCTCGGACATTGAGTCGATAATAATATGAGATGCCAGAGTTTTATTACCGTTTTTAACCTCATAAAGATTATCCACATAGGATTCTATCTCTTTACCTTCAAAAAGCATCATCGCCCATTCCTGCCCCGCTATTTTCTCGTATTTAATGCCGTCAATTAAAAACTTAGTAAGTATTGTCCTGATTTTTTCCACTGCGAGGTCAAGAAACATCTGAGGATTTTTTAGAATATCAGCTATCCTGCCTGATTCCTTTAATATCTGCAGTATTGTCGACCTTGTAAGCTCTGTCTTACTTTGAATGTATCCCAGAACATCAGGGGTCTCCGTCTTCATTTCCACGGTCTTTGGCAAATCAGAACCCGTCATATAGGTCTTGACTCCTTCTTTACCCATAAAAATACTGACTTTTTCCGATCTTATAACGGGCTTTGTGATTTTCGGCATTTCCTTTATTGCTTTACCCGCGTCCTTTATCAATTCTTCAGTATTATAGTCCACCCTGTAAGTTGTTTTTTGCTTTATCTTGTTCCATAGCTCAATAAACTTCGGATCCAGATTAAATCCTTTTCTGAAAGTCACATTCTTTTTATCTCTCGCGTTTTTAATCCTTCCGGTAAACTCAACACCGCAGTCCTCATGTATCTCTTTCTGAAGTTTCTTAGCAAAATCCTCATAACTTTCATTCGCGATAACCGTCAGAACATTAATACTCTTATCCCTTATCCTGTCGCCCTGCTGGTTTACGGAAAGCCGGAGTCCTCTTCCTATTTCCTGCCTCTTTTTCAAATCCGATCTGGTCTCGTTTAGGGTACATATCTGAAACACATTCGGATTATCCCAGCCCTCACGCAAAGCAGAATGGCTGAAAATAAAACTCAAAGGATTATTAATATCAAGCAGCTCTTCTTTTTTCTGCATAATTAACTTATAAGTATCATCATCGGCCTGGGTTTCCCCGGAAGTAGAATCTTTAAATTTCCCCTTTTTATCCTGAGCAAAGTAGCCGTTATGAACTTTTTCAACTTCAAAAGGTATTACTTTTTTGAATTTAGCTTCGTTCGCGTACTTTTTATATATCTCCTCAAACCATAACGCAAACTTTCCCGGAACTTCTTTTCCGGCTTCATCATAAGAACGGTAATTGGCAACCCTGTCAATAAAGAACAGTGTAAGCACTTTGATCCCGTTTTCTTTAAGATTCCGCTGTTTATGGAAATGTTCTTTGACGGCTTTGTCCACCTGAACTTTCATAACTTCATCCTGCAAACCGCCTTTTGTTTCTCCCTTGGAAATTACATCGCCGTTTGACAGTTCTATACAGCCGTTAGAGACATCTATAGAATTTATTTTATAACCTTCTTTATAGGCCTCCCTTTCATTGGAAAGTTCATACAAATCATCTCCGCTCTTTACTGTAAATGTTTTTTTCGTAACGCCTTTATCGGTGTTTACATCTATTCTTATACTTGCGCTGACCGATTTCTTGGCGGATTTTAGCTCTTCAAGAGAGATAAACGCCTGATTAAAGCCGCCCTCCGCGAAAACAGAATCCACCTCAATCTGTTTTACCAGCCCCAGATCATAAGCTTTCACAGGATTTAAACTATAAACAGGATTATACAGGTTGGTATGCGTAGCAGAATACCTGAGCGTGCATAAGGGCTTAAGGTTTTCAAGCGCCTTTTTTCGTATTTCTGTTTCCATATTCTGAGGTTCGTCAACTATAACAATCGGACTGGTAGATTGAATAAACTCTATCGGTTTTTTCCCCAGAGCCGAATCTCTCGCCTGATTAATTATATTTGTATCCTTCGCGAAAGAGTCAATATTTATCACGAGAATCTCAACAGTATTGCTCAACGCGAAATTGCGCAACTCGGCAGTTCTTCCTGAATCATAGATCTTGTGGTTTACCGGAACATTATCATACAACCCCTGAAAATGTTCTTTCGTTATCTCAAGGTTTTTGTTCGCCCCTTCTTTAATGGCAACACTCGGAACGACTATGATAAATTTCTTGAACCCGTATTTTTTATTTAACTCGTAAATTGTTCGAAGGTAAACATAAGTTTTACCTGTACCCGTTTCCATCTCAATAGAGAAATGCATCCCGGCAAAGTCCGGAACACCCACCAGCCCGTTCCCGCGCTGAACTTCCCCAAGATTCTCTTTTATTTTATCCTCATCAACAAACAACCTGTTCCCAACTCCATATTCATTTATCGTACTGCCTTCAGCGTCCCCGCTCAGAGAATATTCAAAATCCCCCTTGTTCATAGGATTCCCCTGAAATAAATCAACAACGGATTTAACCGCCTCCAGCTGGAACTCCTGATTCGCGTCAAAATGCAGTTTCATTGTTTAAGTTTTCCTTTTTCATTATTTTTTTGCTGCTTTTCCTTACTTTTTTACCTTTAAAAATTAGTATTTATTGCCTATTGCATATGTTTAACTTTTTTGTTAGAATAATCTTGGTCGGTTGCTCTCCGGAGCTAGTCCACCTCTTGGCAATGTGGATATCCGAAAGGAAACTGACCTCATTTATTTTAAATCGCACCCTTTTAGCAGATTCCAATTGCATTTACCAAAGTCCGGCAAGCAGACCAATCCACATCCCTGAACTTTACCATTTACCGGATTAACCATAAAATTACATCTAATTTTTTCAAAGTATTCATACATATTCATTACTTCATTGCCTTGTTCTTTTGTCCATTCCCTGCCAAAATGCAAAAATTGCCTATAAACATTGTACGCGCAAAGATCGGCGATTTGAATAAAGTTTTCTCCGGAAGATTTAGAAAATTTCACATCAATTATCTTATCAAATTGGCCAACATGAAGCTTTTTAAGATTATCTTTGGATTGGGCAATATCAGATATTTTTTTATGCTCACCTTTAGTTATACACAAGTCGCATTCAAATTGATCAAAAATCACAATATGATATTTTTTCGTGTATTGAAGTCTTTCAAACAACACTTGAACGGCTTTAAGCAAAGGCTGCCCATCCGTAGTCCTTCTTTTTTCTTCACCGTAACATCTTTTATCAAAAACAACCCCAATAATTTTCATTTTATTAGCATTCTTTTTAATAATCTCATAAATCTCAAAGCCAAACTCATTAAGCTTTTCAGCTGAAATATTATACTTTTCTAAATAATATTTCTGTCTTTGCCTCGGATTCCTAAGCCAGTCTGACTTTATTTCAACTTTATTTGTTTTAAAGTGAGTCATTTTTAAATCGTTAATTTCTTTATTAATGCCACCGATTTCACTCTGATGGATTCTTACTCCGCACAAAACAAAATAATTATCTCTCCAAAATTGGGGATAAGCCTCAAATAAAGGCGGCTTTACCTTAAAATCAGAGACATAAGGATTCTTGTAATCTCTACTCCCGCTGTCATCAACAAATACTTTGTAAATCATTAATTATTTTCCCTTCGTCTCTGTCATTCCGTCCGTCGTTAACGAGACCTCGCCGTTCGGCGGGGAATCCGGTTTTTTGGATATCTCTTAATTAACCCGCCGATCTTTTTGGATATCCGGGATCTCTTAGTTGACCCGCCAACGCTTTTTGGAGGGCAGTGTCTTTAAAAATACTTTCCACTTTCCTGACAGTTACCGAGAATTTCTCGGCAACTGATTTTTCCATAATTCGCCGTCTTTAAAGAGAATCTATTTGTTTTCATTCTGGTTGAACTATTAAGTATTCCTTAATAGTTGGACCCATTTCACTTGTCGACAAACTGTCGAAGACTCACCGCACTGCTGCATCAAGCTTGACGATTTTGCTGACCTCAGCAAAATGGCCGTAGCTCGCTAATTTTTCTTTTCGCTCTCAGCAAGCACTCGGCCAGATATTTATTACCCTTCCATCTTCTAATATTACCTTCACATCCCTTATTAAAGCTTCTTCATCATTCAACTCATTTCCACCGTAAGAATTTCTAAATCCTATCTTTCCACAACACAATTGCTCAGAATCTATCTTTGGGATCGCTCTTTCTTCTCCTACCCAGTCATCTTTTATAATAGCATCATTTTGGCTAACAAATCCAAGAAATATCCTTGTCTGAGCTTCAGTCCAGCTTAATGTTTTTTTGTCAAGTTTTATTTGTATTCTTCTTCCAATCGTAATGGCAACATCATACCAAGTATCGTTACAGATATTGCAATTCTTTGAGCATTTTGACATGGATTTTATTATTGAGTCTGGCATTGCATTTACCGTAGGAAATAATCTGTGAGGAATAATCCTTTTTCCTTCTGTTGATATTTGGAACATCAATCCCTTTTTCCAAGTACCGCCATACACAATCACACCTAAAGACCTATTAACTATTTTCATTTTAAAAGACAAGGTGTAGTTTTTCCAGTCTTCACCTGCTTTTGACATGGCTCCGAGATATGACCCAAATACCCTCAGGCTTCCTGTTGAATCTACTTCCCAGATTTTTTTTCTCTCATAAAAATCAAATGCATTTTTAACGCTCAGGCGATTTTCTGTTTCTATTTCTTTAAGTATTTTCCATACTCTATTATCTGGATAATCCGGATTATTCAAGACACTATTTAAAACCTCTGGCAATTCTCTTCTAATATTTTTTACTATTTTAATATTACGCAGATAAAATGGCAGATTTTCTAATTTATTGTTTTTGCTGACAGCAATAATTGGTCTTTGAGCAGCTTGTCTGAAAGCAAGCTCATAAATAACATTAAGAGATTTTGAAGCAACAATTTGGTCTTCAATACCATTTATGCAAGCGATAACTAATTTTGCTTCAATAATTTGTCTTATTAGTGATTCATCCAATATTCCTCTTGGTACTTTAGCAGGCTCAAGCTTAAAATTATACTTTTTATCTTTTACAATCGTGGCAACCTCTTTGAATATTTCATCATTTATGGGTTTTGATTCTTCATTGAATCTATCTATGAAAACTATTTTATTGTTCATATTGTCCTAAACTCCACTCCGGCGTCTTTCATTTGTAGGACGGTGTTGGTTTTTAATTGGTCGTTTTTGGCGAAGAGAATGTCAAGACAGATGCATTTTTTTGGGGGTTGTTTTACGATTTCTTTGACTACACTCTCGTTGATTTTTGAAAGGCAGACGATCATTTCACCGTCAGAGACCAAGAAGACAGGGCAACCGGAGATTTTCTTTTCTTCTACCTTTGTATTTAAGTCATAGCCGGATTTTAGAAGGATTTCCCAGAGCATATTTTCATTTTTGGCTTCTTTTTTTATTGGATTTTCAAAGGCATCTAATTGTTTGCCAAGTTCTTTTTCATTTTCAGCTATGTCGTTCCGCCAGATTTTAAAATTAGAGTTTTTAAGCTTGAAAACCTTCATTCCTAGGTCTAAGTCCTTTTTCTGGTCGGCAAAAAGGTCTGGATTCTCTTCCTTTTCTTTTTTGATTTTTTTAATAACTCTTCGTATTCTTTCTTTGCAGATTTCAGCTATCGTCTTATAACCTGCTTTATATGCTTCGCTGTCTTCATCAGTTTTCTCTGGTAATTGAACACAAATGTACTTTCTATCATCGCCATCTTCTTTATTTAATAAATATAATGCATGAGCAGTAGTACCTGAACCAGCAAAAAAATCTAAGACTATTTCATCACCTTTAACACTTACAATATCAATCAAATATTTTATCAGTCCAGCAGGCTTTGCAAAATCAAAAGAAATATCAAGCTGTTTCAACTCTGAAGCACTTTGCCTGTTTTCATAATCATCAATAAAATTAGAGGGAACAACACCCTTCTCAAGCCTATCTTTTAGCCATAGTTTGTTATATATATTCCATTTTGACCGATTTCCATCTTGATCTAATAATGCAGAAGTTGACGTTTGCTTAAACACGATGTTACCTTTTTTAAGCTCATCTTCGTATGTCTCAAATATCCACTTCCACACACCATCTTGTGAAGTTGGAGTTATTTTTGATCCTTGTTTAATTTTTTCTGGGAAATTCTCCCCTGGCGGAATTACAAAACTTCCATCTGGGCATTTTATCCAATATCTTTGATTAGGACGAATATCAAGACCGGCGACATAGACACGTTCTTCCCCGAAAGATTCTCCTTTCCTATTACCCGAGGATTCTATTTTATTGTAGTAATTAGCTATTTGATCCTGACTTATTGGTGATCTAAAATACTCAGTTGAAATAATATTTTTTGCATATACAAGAATGAAGTCTACATTCGGAGTGAAGTAACTGCCTTTAGAACCTCCAGATTTCATTACTCTTGAAATACTTGAAATGAAATTCTCGGCTCCAAAGACTTCATTCATTATCATTCGTAGATTATGAACTTCATTGTCGTCAATGGAGACAAAAATCACGCCGTCATCTCTCAGGAGGTTTCTTGCAAGGAATAATCGTGGGTACATCATGGAGAGCCAGTTGGAATGGTAGTGGCCGCTTTCTTTGCTGTTTTTTCGAAATAAGCCTTCTTTCAGGAGGAAGCCTTCTTCATCTTTGTCGCCGATTCTCTTCAGGTACTCGTCTTTTGACTCGGAAAACTTGTCTGGATAGATAAAGCTGTCGTTGCCGGTATTGTACGGCGGGTCTATGTAAATCATCTTTATTTTGCCGTAATAGGATTTCTGAAGGACTTTCAGGACTTCGAGATTCTCGCCTTCTATGAATACATTCTGCGTTTTTTCAAAATCAATGGATTCTTCCGGCGCCGGAGCGAGTGTCGCGGTACTCTGCGCCTGTAAGACCTTAAAAGCTTCCGCTTTCCCCGCCCAATTCAACACATACCGTTCATCCTGAAGGTTCAAATCCTCCCCAAGCGTCAGCTTGAGCTTCTCAACATCCACCTTCCCCTCAGTAAAAACCTCAGGCATAATTTCTTTCAAATTGTTTATTCTTTCCTGCCTTATATCTTCCGATTTTCCATCCATATTTTCCCCTTATATGCCTTTCTTTTTCACCCAAACAAATTAACTGGCGGGTACCCTCCATCAAGACCGGCGGGCAAAAAAGCAGACACCGGAAAAGCTGTTGTCAGGCCCCTGAATGCACATTGATTCAACGCGCATTATAGATTATACATCGAAAAGCAGTACTTTTAAAGGGTAAAATCCGGGGGATTTACGCTTTAACGAGTTGTTTATTTCAGTTGTTTTATCTTCAAATTCTGTCTGGCTCGGAAGATCAGGGATTCTACGGCGGGTTTGGTGGTGCCGATGATTTCGGCTATTTCGGTGTAGCTTTTATCTTCGTAGACCTTGAGGAGTAGTGCTATTCTTTGTGTTTCGGGAAGATTTTGAAGGGCGGCGTGGATATTTTCTTCCAGACGGGAATTTTCGGCGCCTGAATATACGGGGGTGTCGCTACTTCCTAACTCCCGGCCGGAATCCGGCATAGACTGAACATGACCGGAGGCGTCTCGTTTTTCTTTCTTTTTTGTATCAAGAGAAAGGTTTGAGGCAATCGTATAGAGCCAGGTGGAAAACTTTGACCCGGGCCGGTAGGTTTCTCTTGCGCGGTAGACCCGAAAGAATGTCTCCTGGGCGATATCTTCCGCGAGCTGTCTGTCTTTCAGAAAACGGTATATGAAATTTAAAAGAGGTTTTTTATATTTATTTACGAGTGCTTCATAGGCATGAATATCCCCGCTTTTGGCTTGAAGCATTAAAATAGAATCTGGATCTATCCCGTTTTTTGGAGTATTTATCAAGTCATATTCTCCCGACACCATTAATAATATCATAAACTTTCTTCAATTTTTATGACGTTATGCCAAAGAAAACCCCGAGCGTGAGCTCGTGGGATGAATTTGGCATGAATAATTAAAAATCTCCTATCGTCGAAACTCCGTGCGCTCGGGGTTTTCTTTGGCATAACGTCATAATATTTATTTACTGCAGCATATTTGCATTGTTTCCAAAATAGCAGAAGCAACAACTTTATCAGGATCTTTCATTTTTTTCAATATTGGTCTGCATGAATCATTCCAGATCCTTCTTAATGCTACTGCCGCAGACCATCTGACATAAGCATCTGAGTCTTTTAAAAATCCGAGAATATCTTTTGCAACTTCCGGATTACCGATCCTATCAAGAGAGTATATACCGACTGCCTTCACTTTTGGGTCTTTTTCTTTTTCAACTATTTTAACAATTTGTTTAGCCGCTTCTTTTATCCTTAGATACCCGGCTGATTTAACTGCAGAAAACCTGACATCGAGGGATTTATCTCTTAACACTTTTACAACCGTATCTTTAGAGGAGAAAGCACCGATCATCCCTAATGTCATAACTGCAACAGAACGGACATTAGGGTCTTTGTCAGTCAACGCAATTTTTTCTATAGCCTTTCCTGCCTCATCTGTGCTTATCCTTTGCAGCACAAACATCGCATTTATTTTTCCCTCAGAACGTTTTTCTGTTTCAAGGTATTTAATCAATATTGGCGCCGACCTTCTACCCATCGCATAAAGAACATCTCCTGCAGTTTGAACAGGTCTCCAGTCTTTACTTGCAATTGCATCTAATAAATTTGACATTATCTTAGAAATATCAGTAACAAAAAGCAACCTGGCAATTGCATGTCTGCCCTGGGGTGAACTTAAGGATTCAGGCCGTTTTAACGGCAAGCATAAAGCCGGCACGCCTTTTTTAGCCAAAGCTTTTGCAGCCTCAACTGCCTCCGGAGTCCTGGTTCCCAGTACTTTCAACAATTGCTCTATATTTCCAATCATTTTATCCTCCGCTATCTAACCTTTAATATTTTTTTGGCATTTAACGAACATATTTTCTCCATATCCCTGTCTTTCATTTTCATAGTTTCCAAAACATCAAGAAGCCTGTTGCCAAATTGATAATCCAACCCGGGAGATATGTTAAAGTCCGTGCCAAATACTATATGATCAATATCAACACAATCAACTGCAGCTCTCACCATTTCTATTGTGGAAGGGATAGGACACCTTGGATCTTTCGGATCCGGAATATTTAGCTCAACCCAGACATTTCTTATTTTAAAATTCTTTAAAAGCTTTGCGGCGAATCGCCAGGCACGCCCGCCAAAATGAGCCATTATAAATTTTGTTTTCGGAAAACTTTCAGCCAGGTGAACAACACCTTCGACATGGTCTTCACCACCCGCATGAAAATTTATCGGTACATCCAGGTCTCCGGCCTTTTTTACAACAGGTAAGACCATATATTCATCAGTTACCCAATTTTCCATATATTGAACCATCTCTCCTATTGCTTTCATATTCAATTTTTTAACACCTAATTCCATTGCCTCAAGCCCTTCCTCAAGAAAATACGGATTTACCGTAACAAATCCCAGCATTTTACCTTCCAGGCAATCTATAACTTTTTTCATCTGCATTACACTGCTAACCGGATATTTTCCGGCTTCATTCCGCCCGTCCATAGATAAAAGCCTTATCCCGTGCCTGCATTTGGAAAATATCTCGGAGAATTTTTCAGAAGTCAGCTTCTTTGGATCTTCCAAACATGGGCCAGACACTGCAGTATGTAAATCATATATCTCAATCTTCGACATTCCCCCTCCTGTTTAATTTTTCATTAGAAATTTTACCCCTGCAAACTTACAATTTTCTTTTCAACCGAGGATTGTTTAAGCGCAATACTTACACCCAAAGAAGCTTTTGCCTCCCGGATATCTATATGTGATTTTTTATCATTACGGATACAGTCAAAAAAATGATTAAACAAGTTTTCTGCTGCATCGGATTTCTCATCTGCTTGAATAATATCACCGGGTCTGGCAAAAGCAAAATTATCGATAGCTTCTTCTTTCCGAAACCTTAACACTTTACCCTTCTCCGTATAATCAAGGCATATTGTCCCTTTTTCTCCGGAAACACCTAAAGATTCATATCTCAAATTCAAAACGGAATCCCCCATCATCCCGATTGCTCCGTCTTTAAAATTCATTATCGCCCAGATAATTTCTTCGGAATCTTTTTCATGAAATGTTGACTGAGTAGCACAGTAGACATCCTTAACATGACCCGCAAATGACATCATAAAATCCACATTGTGACAAGCATGATGAATTATCCATCCGCCTGATTCTTCCGGTTCTACAATTGCTCTGTGTTTTGAACCTCCACTGTACAAACCGGAGCCGCGGGATCTTGAACTCCAGCAGGAAAGTATCTTGCCTATGGCTCCTGAATCAACCATTTCTTTGATCTTTTTATAGTGAGGAGTAAATCTGAGCGTATAGTTAACGACATTTACCACCCCTGCTTTTTCAACTGCCTCGATCATTTCATCAGCTTCTTTCAAGTTAAGAGAAATAGGTTTCTCGCAAAGTATATGTTTTCCTTTCTCTGCCGCCATTACGACCTGATCTCTATGCGCATAGGAATTAGAGGTTATTATTACAAAATCTATATCCGAATTAAGGAGTTCCTCTGCTGAATGAGTTCCGTATAATCCGTAATCCTTTCTTGCAATATCCAGTTTCTCCTTCCCTCTGTTACAAACGATGGTTATTTTGGCATCAGAACGCGAATTTATCATCTTTGTAAATCCTTGTCCCATATTTCCAAAACCTATTACTCCGCCTTTTAGTATTTTCCCCATAGTATCCTCTCCTTTTTACTGATTACATTAAACGTAATTGCGATGATAATTCATACGGAACTTCACAGAACAATGTTCAAATATTAAGGAACTTTATACTCCGGCTCAACTTCCATAAGGCTTTTATCTTTTGATTCCTTAATAAAAAATAAAATAGTAAAAACCATTATTGCCGCACCGATAACATTCAATAAAACAGGAAGTATTAAACCTGACATTTCATAAATAACTCCTCCTGCAAAAGAACCCAAAAAGCCGGTAACACCGGTAAAAAGAGTCAACCTGCCAAGAGATTCCGCTCTTTGATTCTCAGAAACACTGTTTGCTACAAGTATTCTGATCGCAGGCAGCCAGAAGGCCGGAATAAGACCCAGAAAAACCTGAAAAACAACAAGCAGCCCGAAATTTTTAAAAAGAATTATACCTAAAAGGCCGACACCCCCGAAAACTTCCGACAAAATTAGAGCTTTTTTGCAGCCAAATTTATTCATAAACAAACCTATTGGTATCTGTAACACAGCCCAGGAAAATACAGAAACACTGCCCAAAATTCCAATTTGTGTCAGACTTAAACTATATTCCCTTCGAAGAAGTCCAAACAGTATTCTGTAACCTAAGCCCCAGACAAAACTGTCAACAGCTATTATGAGATAAAAAACAAGCAAAGCGCGGGGAACATTGAAAACATTCTTTAAAAATATATTCATATGTTTTCTGTTGAAAATATCGTTTTCTTTATTCGTCATACTTTCCCGCAAAAATAAATATAAAATCAAGCATGCGATTTCAAGAAAAACACTTATCACAAAAACAGCATTATACCCCCGGATATCCGCTATTTTACCGCCTAAAAACGAAGTAAAGATTCCCGGAACAACCATAGCAAACGCAACTAAATTGTACAGCATTATTCTTTTTGACGCATCCGCAGACTCGGCAACCATAGAATCTCTTGCAGGCGCGCCCAAAGTCCCGAGTCCAAACAATACCGCCCCAAGAATAACAAGAGCTATTGATCCGGTAAAATACGCCGACAGAAAAACAAGAAACGAGAATATTATTAAAATACTGGCGACGATTATCGGAGTCTTCCTTCCCACCCTGTCGGAAACAAAACCGCTTGGCAGTTGTATCAAGGAAGGAACAAGACTATGAGTCAAACCGTCGACCAATCCGACCATAGTCATAGAAGAAGTGATACTTAGAACAAACGGCTGTATTAAAACTCTCATCATATAAGTATGTATACCATTAATAAAAGCCGTCAAAAATATTAGATTATTATTTTTCAACTTCATTATAGCTTCCTTTCTAATTTAATACCTTTTCCCTGCTACAAAACTCCCATTCCAAAATGCCTATCCTCAGTAAACTATGATTCGGAGCAATATCTGCTTAATAAAACAGATTCATTCACAAGTCTATCTACCGAATCAGGTGCCAGCAAATTTTGACCAACTTCATATGCTCCCATCCCATACTCTTCTTTAGGAGGAAAATAACACAAATAACTGTTAGCCAGACTGACCGTAAATACTTTTTCTTTTCCAATTTCGTTTTTTATACGCTGCCCAATCTTTGTAAATATTTCCCCGGGTAAGGCGGCAATGCCGATATCATTGAAATACATATACTGAACTTCACGTTTTAATTTTCCGGAAAGGCATTCATCCCAGGTATGCCTGTCCCTGCTGAACAATCTCGTCTTAGACTCAATATAATATTTTTCATCATAAAGAGTTTTTATTCCTCGAATATCTTTCCTATCGGCTATTCGCTGCAATATTTCTTTTTTTAAATATTCAGATTTTTCTTTTCCCGCTTCAACTGTCTTAGGGAATTTTTTATTAACCGGAAAGTCAACTTCTTTTTGAATTACCCCGCAAGAAACAAGCGGTCTATAATCCGTTTTTTTGAAGTTATCGATAACCTTACCCGCCAGCAAATTTCCGAATCTTTCGGCTTCCTTGAAAGTATTCTCACGATAAAGCATTCTAATATCTCCGGAAGGGCCGTTTCCAAAAAGGCATATTCCACCCAGCTCTTTTTCAACTTTTCTACAAAGATATCCGACATAATCCGCCGAAATACGGTTTCCTATATGTTTTGAGGAGACGACACAAGCATGTCCTGAAAACCGCACAAACGATCCCAATAACTTCCCTTTATCATCCTTAAAATAAATAGCGTTTAATGTAGTATCTACGGGTCTGTCAGTATAAACCGGTTTTTTGAGAATATTAGCTTTTCTACAATCTAACCCCAATGCTTCAAACTGCTTACGCACTTGTTTTGTACAATTAAGTTTATTACTTCCAATAGTACAGTCGGTATTATACATAATACAAAAAACACCATAACCATCCGGTAAGACAACTCTTCTATTAATATTGATACCCGTACCGGCGTTAACTTCAAGGAATCCTACGGAAGCAGACACCATATTCTTTCTTGATTTTTTTATTATATTAGCAAGTTTTTCTCCAATTTTTCCGCTATTTATCTTGTCAAATCCTGCATGAGTATGGGAGCAAAATATCGTAACATTGCAGGGGGAAATTCCGATTCTCTTAATTTGTTCCTTTATTTTATTAATTTCATACAGGTCAAATCCGCCAAAGTCGCAGGAAATCAAAACCATCTCTTTTTTGTCTGATTTCACCAAAAGCACTCTTGCTTTAAGGTCATCATGAATTGCCGGGGGTTCAGGCTTATCATATCCGCGAGACGCCCTTGAAACTTGCCCGCAATCAGTAATAATAGTACTTGAAAATGCTATCTGAATATTACCATTCAATATACATTTATTAACTTTCCCGGTCATTTTCTACTCTACCTCTCCATATTCAATCTTTACCCATTTCATAACAGGTCTTTCCGAACCTTCTACTTTTATCTTAAATTTATGAGGAACGGACTTTATTTCTTCAGTATGGTACTTTTCTTCTTTTTTCCCGTCTTTTTCTTCCACCCAGCAATATTTTACTTTAATACCGGCAGGAAAAGATTTACTATTAAAATTGTTTATTTTTGCGGAATAATCAACATCTGCCCGCAAATATTGGACTACCCGTATCCAATCATTTGTTGTTCCCATCTTTAAATATATCGTCTTGCAATCACCGGGCAGATTAGCAACTTTCTCGTAAACTGCTATAAGTCTTTTAGCAGCATCTGTGCCGGGAAATATATATTTATTTGATACTTCTTGTTTCTTCCATTCTTTATTATCACAAGAATAAGACATTTGAAAAGCATCCTTTCTAAATCTGCCGCCCCAACTTATTTTTTTTATATTGCCGGGTGCCTTTACCTTTATTATCAAAGCATTTTCATTTTCCGGTTTTATCATAGAAGCTTCTACAAATCCCTTTTCTATTTCCTTACTCCATTGATTCTTTAATTCCGGAAACTTATTCTTTTCCGGTATAACCGTAATACGCTCCGTCTGCTCTCCGGCATCAAAACTTATACTGTTTTCTCCCGTTTTTAACGCAGGAAGCGACAACGGATTTACCTGAACAACAGTTTCAACCCTTAAATCTTTAAATCCTGCGGAGGCACCGTCAATTTCTATTTTTACCAGATAACTTAGTTCCTGTCTTACGATTGATCTTACGGGGATATTGAATTTTTCTTCTCCGGTTTTCATCAACCTGGCATCCCATACGGATTCCCAATTCATCCCGTTGTTTTTAGAAACATAAATATTAAGACTGTCATTTGTTTCTTTTTTGCATTTTCCTTTTATCCAGGCGCAGTCAATAAGGTATGGAGTGTAAACTTTCAGAATAATGACCCCTTTTTTTGCAGGACTCATTGATTTCACATATCCTTCTTTAGTTTGCGGGACTCTGATATTTTCCTCATATTCAACAAAATCCTTCCAATCCGAACTAACAAAATCCGGAACAAAAACCCATAGCCCATTTCCATAGCCGCAACCCTGGGTTTCAAATCTATAAGGTTTTTTTTCTATGATTGTTGCCAAACTTCTTCTTTCATTACCCTTATCATGAGGCATTTCTTTATTTAAATCCGGGATCCAATAATCAGGATCTTTTGAAATAGGCCCCCAGTATCTTGTAAAATTCTCCCCTTTTCTTAAACCCATAGTCATTGAATGCCCCACGATAAAATCATCATATTTTTCAATGTAACTTATATTCGGCTTATACCTTTTATTACCCTCGATAACTCCCACAATACTGCCATCAGAACCTTTTGCAACTTCCGGAAATGTGGCATCTAAATTACGCCATTTATCACCCCATTTGACTTCGCTTGTAGTATGTCCTTTTAACTGCCAGTAACGAACATCATACCCCATGCACATCCACAGTATGGAACAAAGTGCGGCATCCTGCTGGCAAATTGTCGGTATTGTAGAATTCATAAGTAATATTAGATCAGTTCCGCCTTCATCAAGACCGTAACCCGGAGTCCTGAGGGAGGGAGCCCAGAATCTATGCTCATTTACAAATTTCATAGCCTCAAGACACTTTTGCTCATCAGTCATACCCGGTTTAGTAATATCTTTTATTATACTGTCCAATGAGGTCATATCAGGTTCCACATCCGACACAAGATTAATATTACAGATCTTATTAACAGGTTTTACAAAATCCTGAGCATGCCCTATTCCCTTAAGCAATAAAATAACAAAAATAAAAACAAAAAATACGCCCAAACCTTCATATTTGCTCACGATATCTCCCTAACTGATTATGGTAAAACAAATGTACTTAATCAGTTGCATTCCAGTCTGAATTCCTGATTATAAACTAATTTACAGCGCATTACTCTATGTGAATACATATCAGATATTAACAGGTAATCCCCATAAACGGCAATCACGGAAGGACGTGTTAAGTATGTTCCGCATTAAACTCCTCCTCTTTTTATACTAAGATTATTATTGTCTTTTTAATTTATTAAATCTTGCCTGTACATTATAACCGGGTGGTATAAACGAAGCATCATTACTATACCATATTTTCGAAATTAACGGGGTTAGTCCGGCCTTTTTTTCATCAAATTCAATAGTTAAAGTATGTTTTCCTGTATTAAAATTCAAATAACTTTTCCAGACCCCGTTTCCCCAGATATTTGGAGCTATTGACAAACGCTCTACAAACCATCTTGCATCTTCAAGTTTAACTTCTGCAGCACTGCCAAGCCTGAGCGGTTCCCGAGCCGACCAATATCCGACGTCTTTACCATCTGCCAGCACTTTAACCGTTCTGGCTCCTATCTGCCGGGGACTATTTTCTATCCAGAAATAATACGAACCGTCCTTGATGATATCAAGATCAAATGTCAGAGACTGGTTTCCAGAAACAGCATCCTTGGGAAATTCCACAAAATTCACTCCTTCGGTAGTTCCGGTTTTAAGTGAACTGCTTAATTTTGCTTTTCCGGATTCAATATCTTTTGTGACTATTTCCAGACCGGAGGTTTTTACTTCAAGAGTAACAGGGTCGGACATATTTCCCCGTTTATCAACAGCTACCACTTTATAACAGTATTTTGTGTTTGATTTTATACCCCAATCCAAGGCTATTGTTTTTTCTCCTGAACATAACACTGTTTCATTATCCAAACTAAAATCAGGTTTTTCAGAAACATACACAGAATAGTAATACAAATCAGAATCCATGTTAGGTTTCCACTCTAATTTAACCGAATTAGCAGTAACTTCAGATGCTTTAAATTCCAAAACGGCTGCCGGTTTGCCTTTCCTATCATCACAACCAACAGGTTTATAACTATTATCATTTGTTATTACTATTTTATCCACCGCCAGGCCGTCATCATTAGAAACCAGCAATAATTTATCTCCGGGTGACATTGAAACCTCTGCAGTACTTTTTATCCAACTCCAATCACCGGTTACTCCCTTTAACACGGCGGTTTCCTTACCTTGCACCTTCAGAGAAAACTTTCCATCTCCGCCGGATGCATTTTTACATCTTGCCCATATTAAATAGCTGCCTTTTTTAAAAATTCCAGGATTTATTGTTAAAGAACCGGAATCTTCGCCTTCAGCAACCTTAGTTACCCGCATGCTGCGATATCCTGAAGCATAACCGTCTAAGACCTCTCTCATTGGAAGTGTTTTTTCACATTCCTCCGCTTCATAATGCAGGATAACAGGCCCGTTTAACCCGCCCGCGCTGGCTTCACGTGACAAGAATCCTTCTAATCCGGAATATTCTTCGGCAGCAACCATATAGAATCCTGTCTCAGACCCTGATTCCGTATCCAGGTAAGCTGTTTCAGATATTACTTTCAAGTTAAGCCGCTTAAAACCATTTCCGCTTTTATTCGACTTATAAATATTATATCCTTTTAACTCAGCATGCCTTTCCGGTATTTTCCATTCAAGTTTAACCCCGCCCTGTTGTTTTGAGGCTTTTAACTCTTTTGGAGCATCAGGTAATCTCATTATACAAAAATAATAATTACCGTTGCCGAGCATATCTGACAGATGAACAAGCTTGGTATAGTCAGGGCTTGCAATAGCTTTGGTAAAAAGATTCCATTGTATCCTTGATATCCTCCAATTACACAGGCGCAGTACAGTGCCGGGATCAGTAGCATCAAACATAACATGCTGTCCTGCTAATTCCCCGCCGGTCCCGTTCGTAATACCATATCTACAATCTCTTGTCATTCCGCCATAATCGGTTTGCACGGCATCAAGATAAACACCATATACTTTAAGTTCATTCCCTGGATGAGAATTACCGCCATAATCGGCTTTTTCAGAAACTATTAACTTTGATCCTCCGCCGTAGGCCATAATACTGTATGGGCTTCCTCCCATTCCATGAGTAAACGTAAAAATTGAGCCCTTTTCCACCTTACCTGTTTCTAAATCCACAATTACAATACCGTAACTTCCGAAGGGGCTATAGTAGATAAAATACTTCCCGTCATAACTGAATCCGCCTCCTTTTGCGCCATCAGGTCCCAATGGAAATGTTTTTATCCGTTTATTTTTATCCTGTTCTTTCATATCAACAACTATCAGCTCAACTCCCGCAATTAAAGCAACCATTTTATCACCGTGAATAAGACCCTTATTATTTCCCGGACCCTGTTTGACAGGAGTGTCATATACAACTTCCATCTTATTGTTTTGATGATTACGGGCTTTAAATATTACAGATCCTTTTTTTTCACGATAGCTGACCTCATACTCAGGATTTGGATCAACGCTGCCGCCCTGTTCCCATCTGTTTGTTTTATAATCAAAATATCCGTGCCTGGAACCTTTCGCATAAAAGCCGGAACCATCCGGTTTCCACATATCATACTCTTCTGAAAATCCTTCATCCCCTGGAAGTCCTGTCACCCTCCACATAACTGCGCCCGTTCCGACATCGCGGAACATAAATTTTTCTTCTATTATATTTTCCATTAACGGTCTTGCGGACCGGCTGTATAACGCTTCAAGTTTCTGGTACGGATGACTTTGAATGTTTTCCTTATACAATCTGACAGGAGACACTATTAAACCTTTTTTTTCTTCGTCATTTAAACTGCTAGCCAGGCGGAGATAATCTATCTTTAATTCCCTGCCATTATTCATTATTTCAATTGCAATTCTTAATTTTTTTCTGCCTTTGAAACCTAATTTTGCCAGGTCTTCCGAAATTATTCCGCTGGTATATGCCACCTCTGTTTCTTTACCGTTAATTCTTAAAATTGAAAACATTGATTTTTCATCTATTTTGGCGATCAAAAATTTATATTTGTCCAGATCAATTTCCATGTCATATTCTTTCACAGCTTCCGAAGTGGGTTTTAAAGTTATGGTTTGCTCAATAGGTTTGCTTCCCATAAAAGAGCCAATATATGTTTTAAAAACACCCAGGCCTTCTTTTGCTTCCATCCCTGCAAGAGGATTTTTTTCACCCGTTTTCCAGCCTTCTATTTTATCAAAATCTTCTGAAAACCCTATTCGTTCTTCTTTTGAAGGTGCTTGTCCATAAACACTATTTGCATTAGAAGCTAAAACAATAAAACAACTCAAAGAAAGAAGTATTAAATTTATTTTTGTAGACATTTTACATTCTCCCGGATCAGGAAATATCGGCATACGTTCCCAGCCCTTTTTCTGTAGCTTTTTTAATTGCAAAAGCTGCTATTGCCGCATCTTGCACTCCAACTCCTGTCAGATCGCATATTGTTATCTGATCAACAGAAGTGCGCCCGCAAACTTTACCCGCTATCACATCTCCGATCTCCCCGTCAATTTCTTCTTCCTTGATTATATTATTTTCTATCGCATGATGAGTTTCTCCAAATTTAACGCATTGGGCTTTTCTGTCGACAATAATAACATCCGCTATTCCATATATTCTTTCATCAAGTTCCTGTTTATCCGGATTATCCGCGCCTACAGCGTTTATATGCGTGCCTTTAGATATCCACTCTAATGAAATAAAAGGTTTTTTACTCGGGGTAACGGTAGTAATACAATCGCATTCCGGCACAGTATCTTTTAAGCTGGTCACGACTGAAACATCTATTTTATCTTTCGCCTTTATTTCATTTTGAAATTCTTCGGCTTTTTTAGGGTCAATATCCCAAAGTTTTAATTTTTTTATACTCCTTACCTTTTTTAAATATTCCCATTGAAAGCGACCCTGAGTCCCACAACCGGCTATCAAAACCTGTTTTAAATCTTTATTTGAGAGATACTTTGTCCCGATGGCCCCTGATATCCCGGTTCTTACATGGGTTAAAAAACTATTATCAAACATTAACGCCTTTATAAAACCGGTATCCGAATCAAATGCAAAAAACAAGCCGCTGCTTGAAGGCAGCCCTTTAACAGGATTATCATAATAGCTGTTGGCTGATTTAAAAACGACAAAAGGACTCCCCTGAAGATATGCTCCTTTTATATGAAACTCGCCTTTTTTTTCCGGAATTTCCAGTGAAATAATACCCGGAAGCACAGCTTCATTTAATGTTAATTTTTTAAAACCCTGCTCTACATCGTCTATCGGATTTGAATCTTTCAATGCTGTTCTTAAATCTTTTTCATTCAAAATCAATACTTTCATCAAACAGCTCCTTTTAGTACAGACGGCTTTCCAAAGATATTGTTTCACCGTAAGCAACTTCCACTGCAGTTCTTAACAACTCAACCATTGCAGCAGACCCTCTGGCAGGAACTGCATCAATGTAGGCTTTACCCTTGCCGACTGTCCCTTCAAAACAACCTACTTTCGGCGCCAGCTCAAGAAGTTCTATTTCTTTTTCCGGCGTATGGCACAAGGAAATATCATTTTTTATCAATGCTATCACGGCAATAATGGAATAAGCCGACCAATTTGATATGGCAGAAGGAAAAAGAATTTTAGTCGCGAGCTTTGTGGCTATTCCGTCTTTACACGGACAACGGCATTCGGCACCGTATCTAACTACTTCTCTTACATAATCGTACATTTTCCCGAAACCAATTTCATTGCCGCCGTCTCCCAGTCCAATTGAAAATTTATCTTTCTTCAGCATCCCGTTTACAAACCCGTCTATGACTGAATCATCAGAGTCGCTCCTTACCCCCGATGAAGTGTGAGGAACGCCTGCTTTATTTGTTCCGATTTTTTCAATAAATATTGCACCGTCATATTTCTCCGCCAGTTCTGCGTAACCGTTTCCTTCTCCGATAGTAAGCCCTTCCACTTCATATTTTTTTAAACCTGCCGCTTTTGCCAGTGCTTGCATTGCAGGAAGTATCTGTTTTTCAAAACATAAAGTAATTTTATATCCTAATTGTTCCAAAGCTCTTCCCAGAACAACGGCCCCTATGGGTCCGTCGGTTTCCCCTCCGGGAAAATAAACAGGATTATAGGTTCCGGTTACTATTGCTATACGGCACCCCGGATGGTTTAATATCTCCTTCGCACAAACATAACAAATAGGTTCACCTAAAACAGACCTTTCTCTTTCATACAGCTTCTTTACATAAGCTGCCCTTGGATGACCCAAGGTCCTTAAAGAACAACTCATCAGCCTGTCCATATTATCGCAAACCACCTTTATAGCTTCTGTATTATCTATTGCCATAAAACCTCCGGAAAATATTAAATCTCATTTTAAAAATCCTGAAAAATCCAAACTCGCTCCGCCTTTATATATGGAACCGGTCATTTTATTGCCAGTACATTTTCCGCGTTCATTTTTGAAAGTTCTAAATTCACGGTTATTCCCTATTTTAACAAACGTATTATTGATCCATTGACTGTTCATCCCATCGCCGCGGTGTGTGCCAAAGGTGACGCAGCAATAGTTAGAAATAATTGTATTACCTTCATAAACAATGTTTGGAGAAGTACTGCAGTGTGCAAGTCCTTTTGTTTTTGCATTGCCATAAACCATAGAAACAAAGGTATTGTTCTTAAAAAGAACGCTGTCTTCTCCTTTCATATCAGCCAGCCAGAACAACCAGCTGCCTGAGTCAACAAAATCCCGTCCGGTATCTTCCATCGCCCGCACAACCATTACATTGTCAGACAATTCCATTCCGGAATAATTCCTGGAGTAATTCGTCCTAAATCCAACCCCTCCCAATGTACCATACTCATAACTAACGCACATATCAGTCATGGAATCAATTTTATTTGAAAAATATTTTACCCCGGGTGAACCCCATATGCCGTGGGGATGTTCCCCTCTTGCTATGATCCTGTTATGATGTACCTTGGCTTCAGCCCCTACAACGGCTATCGCCGCAGAATTGGTTGAATGTCCCACAAGTTCCACAGTGTTTTCAAAATATTCTGAATTAGGACCGCCGCCGCTAATACTCTGATTTCTTGCAGCAACCACCATATTATGATGAAACTTGCTGTCAGCCCCTCCACCGTCAGCCATATCAATTGTTCTATTCTGCTGATGCCTGTTCGCATATGCATGCCCGCGATCCCACAATAAATTATGATGGATATCAAAGCTGTTACTGCCTTTCCGCAAATACAAAACACCCGTTAAAAAACTCTTCACTTCAACTCGAAGATACGCAAGTTCATAATTTTTACATCCGACCAAACTTACTCCATGAGAATATGCTGCGTCATGAGGGCCTTCTCTGATTATACCGTTAAAAATCTTAAAATTGGAAACACCTGTTCCATATATACCCTGTCCCGGAACTCCCGAAGGTTGAGCAGCTCCGTACACGATAGTATGCCCATCCATTTCTAAAGTGACTCCGGAAGAGGACACAGACACTCCAAATCCACTATTGCAGGATGCATCATTTGTCAACAGATAGGTCCCTTTTTCATTAAGATTATAAGGCGGATTTCCGGTCAATATCTTCATACCTTTATCAGTTACAGTGCTGATTGTTTTATCTTCACTTAACACTTTCTTCCCGTCAACACCTATGCTTACCATACGGTAGTGATATTTGGCACCTTTTTTCAATCCTTTAATATGGTGCAAATGAGCAAAATTAGGTTTTTCAAATGGCTGTGTCTTTATCCCGTATTTAAAATCTTCCCCATACTCAACATATCCCCATGCCCTTCCATCCGTCTGCCAATATACGCTGGCAGAGGTAACCCCAAAATGAGCACTATTTTCCGTAATGGAGGTCAAAGGAGCATGCAGCCAGTCCCACTCAGCTTCTTGTTTTGCTTTATCGGAATATTTTTCACTTAACCACTTTATCACTGCTTCCGGATCGGCAAATCCTTCTTTTAAAACAATATTTGCAATTTTATCACCGGGTTTCACATCAATTTCAAAATTATCATAACCTTCCTTGCTCACTCTTATTTTGTGCGACAGAACAGGTATTTTGGCTTTTGGGGTGTAAACGGTATTCACTACCGGTATCCCGGCTGTTCCTGCTACCGTAGAATAACTCACAGATTCTAACTTTGATTTATCTAATACTAACTCAACTTTAGCATCAATAACAGGCTTTCCTTTTTCATCTTTTATCGCGGCTAAAGACATGCTTCCGATCAATATTTCCCTTTCTCCCTTTTTACCGTCAAAAAGAATATCGTCTGCTGCCGCGCCTCCCTCATATTTATTATTTAAAAACATGGCATTACTGTCAATTGTATCCCAACCGCACCTGATTATCTTATATCCGTCATTTTTTTCCTCTTTAATGAAGGTGTTATTTATAAATACAGCATTTCTTCCACCATCCTGTTCACCCTTCCATTGAGTCGAATGTTTTAAATCTGACACAATTACACCGCACCAGTTGCTTATAAACTTATTATTCTTAAACTCCAATGTATCAGATTGACATCCGCCGGTAACAACTACACAGGCTGCTCTTCCGTTTTTTTTGCTTATTGCTTTGATTGTATTATCATGAATATTTGTGAAAGCATCAAACATCATATTAACAACCCTTATCCCGTTTGCCTCTATATCGCTGGAAACACTCACAGAAACATAACTGCCTTTTTCATTAGACCAGAATGAAGCAGACCGGCCCTTGCCGTACCTGCCTGAATACACCTCAATATAGTTGTTATATATCTCCGTCCCGTAATTACCTCCGGAAAGAGCAATGGCCATATAAACATCAGGAGCAGGAACTCCGGCTCCTTCTTCAGTTTCAAATCCCCTGGTAGGTCTTACTTCAATGTGATTATTGTATATCTTTGAATATCTGCCTCCGGCCCCTCCCGCTCTTACACCTATCAATGCGGCACCTTCACAAATCATATAATTATCACGGAATACCGCATTGCGATATTCAAGAACAACACCTTCCGATTGGTTTCCCCAGGAATCAAGATAAAAATCATTTTCGTAGATTTCCCCGCCGCTGTTATCCGACATCCCTCCCTGATCACTTACATGCAGCAACCTGTGAGTTGCCGTGAAAAGATTATGATCAATTTTTGCAGCAGGTTGTCCGAACGAAACACACTGTCTGGGATTCCACGGCCCGCCTTCTTTTATCCAATCATTACAGCTGTCAATAAAATAATTATGATGCAGACGTACCGCACCTACTCCATATGCACCTTCCAAACACTGTGTATCACCCAAAGTTTCAATAGTTATCCCTGCCACTTCAATGTTATCTGATCCTCCTACTTCTATTCCTGCACAATTTGTATTTTTTACACCTTGCTTAATAACACCGTTATATATTTTTAAATTTTTGGCATAATTTATAAACACTCCAAAGACCTGACCTGCCGGTCTGTCCCACTTAATAGCTTTTGCAGCCGTTGAATATTTTACCGTGTGTCCGTCCAAATCCAGAGTAATCCCGTTGGCGGTTCTAATCTCAAACGCTGTACCTTCTGCAGTTATGTCTTCTGTTAAAACATACACGGTATCCGGTTGACTTAACACATATGGAGGTCCCTTTAAATCGCCGGGAAGATATACGGCATTTGCTATTACATTTGTTTTTATTCTTCTATCTTCCCCTTTTATTTCTTTTTTATCCTCACCTATTGTTACATATCTAAAGTGAAACTCTTCGCCCTTCTTTAATCCCGGAAGACGGTGGAAATGCCCCTTTCTAAGTTTGCTGTCTTTTTCAGATTTTTTATCGTAAATAGCTGTTTGACCGTACTCAATATAACTTTGGCAGGGTATATCCGTTTTCCAGTAGATACTTGCCGAGGTCTCGGAGACATAGATCCATTCTTTACCGTCTTTTGATTCCATGGGCGGGTTGATTGAAGCCTTAGGCGCTTCTTTTTTGGGTTCAGTCAGTTTTTTATTTTCCCTGGGGGCTCTTTTTCTTTTCTTTTGTTTAGACACACTGCTTTTTTCAACTGTTGTCTCTTTTTGCACATTCTCATCTAATCCATACAGATAACCGCTTGTCATAATACCAAAACATAATAAAACAGCTAATAAAATTAATCTTTTCCAACCCATATCACCACCTCCGATAAATAGAGACAGCTGCATTCAAGCAATGGCTTCAGCAAATACATCTTAGTCAATTATACTTTGTCTAATGACTATACTCAATACTTTATTGTTTCTGTATAAGACTATTCCTGTTTTTAACTGCACTTTTATTATCCGGATTTAGGAATACAGCCTGGTTAAAGTCAACTAAAGCCAGCTTGTAATCTTTCAGATTATAGTATGCTATTCCGCGGTTATTATAATATTCCGACCTGCCCTTCTCTTTTTGAATTGCATTTGTATAATCAGCAACAGCTTTGTGATTTTTCCCCAGCTTTCTAAATAAATTTCCACGGTTAAAATAATATTCCGGCAAAACATCATTCTTAACGGCTTTTATTGCAGCATCAAAATCTTTCAGAGCGTTTAAGTTATCATTTAGCGTACTAAATAATACTCCTCTATTATTCAGATACTCAGGATTTCCGGGGCTTAATGCCAAGGCTTCGGTGTATTTTATTATCGCACCTTTATAATTGCCTTGAGCAAGAAAAGTCAGGCCATCCTCTACAATCTGAGCCTCTTCTCTATTAATTCCTTTTTTTCCCTTACCTTCTATTCTGTCACAAAGTTCATACAACTTTTTACAAATATCCTTTTTTTTTGAACTATTCTGCTTTATCTGTGCAATGTCTGTTCTTGCTTTTGCATACAATCCTAAACGGATATAAACATTCGCTCTTTGCTCATATGCCAGATCAAAACCCGGATCAAGTTCTATTACTTTTGAAAAGCCTGTGAGAGCTTTATCATAATCCCCTTTCTCAAAAGAAAGCACCGTCAGATTGTAAATCGCAATTTTTGAGTTAATATCATTCTTTATGGCATCCGTCCAGATTGTTTCGCCATTATACCAGGCAAAACACCTTAGAAATGTAAGAGAAATAAATATAATTAATATTACAGATATCACGGATAAAATAAGTTTTCTTTTAATACTCTTTGATTCAAATCTTACATAAAGCTTTTCCAGCCCGGTAATTGAAAGAAAAAATATACCTATAGCCGGGATATAGGTATACCTGTCCGCAGGAACTCCATTGCCAAGCGGTATCAATTGAAGTACCGGAGATATTGTTATCAGAAAGAACAAAGAGCAGAAATATATTATTTTATTTTTAAAACGATACACAATAACGCCTGTCAAAACAACCAGCATTATCAAAGGAATCATGCCAAATAATGTCGAAGGGTAGGAGTAGATATTGGACAGATTTAGAGGTATTATAATTTTATAAAGATAAAAACCAAGATTGTACACCGCATTTAAAATATTATCAGAAATATTTGACAACTTCTCGGCTTTGATAGCTCCATGAGTTTTCTGCATAAGAAAACCAAGAACACCAAATATCAGCGTAAGAACAAAAAAAGGAATTTTCTCAAGAATTACTTTCTTATCACACTTTCTGCTTTTAAAATAATCAAGCAGTATAAGTATAAAAGGCAGAGTAACGGCCATTGCCTTAGAAAAACAGGAAAGCGCAAAACCGGCAAATGTCAGATAGAGATATCTGATTTTATTAAATTTCTGATACTGCACATAAAATATCAATGACAGCAGAAAAAACAACGAATAAAGAAGATCTTTTCTTTCCGCGACCCAGGCAACCGACTCCACATGCAAAGGATGAATACCAAAAAGCAAAGCAGTAAAAAAAGCAATTCTGTTATTTGCGCAGAGCAGGAAGATAAGATAAAATACCAAGATACAATTAAGCAGATGCAAAAGAAGGTTATCAAGATGATAATAAAAAGGATTCAACTTGAAATATTCATACTCAAAATTATACGATAATATCGTTAAAGGCAGATAATTTTCGCTATAGCTTGTAGTGAATATTCTAACGGTATTTTGAAAACTAAGTTCACGAATAACCCCGTTATTAACGACATAGAAATCATCATCCCAATTAGTAAACTTATTTCCCAGAGACGGCAAAAAAGCAAGAAAAGTTATTAAAAGAAGCACCCCTAGTAAGAGTTTTTTATTTTTCATTATTCTCTTTTAGCGCAAATATTTAAGCTGTCTGACATCCGGCATATGCCCCGTCCGCCAACCCTTTGCAGCAAAGAACTGACGCCCTTCTTTTGTAGCGCGATATTTATGGAGCTCGCTATCTTATCCGGCCACAGCCGTCCGCCTCAGGCGGAGAACTGATGACCGTCTCATTTAATGCGATATTTATGGAGCTGGCTATCAGAATCGAACTGATGACCTTCTCATTACAAGTGAGATGCTCTACCGACTGAGCTAAGCCAGCTTTTCCTTATTTTATATATCTTATCTTATGTTTTTTCAACACGAATATTTTCGGTTTTCTCTAAATGTGCCAAATCCGTGCCAACTTGCTTCTTGTAAAGCCCTTCAATTGCTCTTTCTTTGTAGTTTTCCGACAAATGGCTATACCGTTCTGTCATCTTTAAACATCTATGACCAAGAGCCTCTTTTACTGCCATTATGTTGCCTGTTTTCATCATCAAATGCGAAGCAAAAGTGTGCCTGAGAGTATGAAAGTTTGCTCCATCGCCTATCTTTGCGTTCTTTAAAGCCGTATTATAAGACCGTTTAACATCAACAAAGGGCTTCCCGTTCTTGTTTCTGAAGACAAAGTCATCAAAATAGAGCTTCTCACCTTTAGTCCTAAATGGAGATATTTCAGACAAGGCCTTTTCTACATCAGAATTCATTCTCTTTATTTGCTTTTCTCCGTTCTTAGTTATACCAGTATAAATTATTTTGTGTGTTAAATCAATATTTTTCCATTTTAAATTAAGGATTTCGCTCTTTCTCATACCGGTATTCAAAGCAATAATTACAATTGATTTAAGGTGCTTTGCTTTTGGATCCGCCTCTTCACAAGCCTTTAACAAGGCCTCAACCTCTTCCATCTCAAAGAACCTGGTACGACCATCACTTACTTTATATAGCTTAACCCGTTTTACCGGGTTACACTCAGTATAGCCCCATTCAATATTTTTATTAAAGAAGTGCTTTAAACAGGCCAAGTCCTTGTTAACTGTAGCCGGTTTCTTCTTAACACTTCTAAAAGCTTTAAAGTCCTCAATAATTTTTGTTGTTATCCCGGAAAGCAACAATTCCTTTACATTCTTACTATTTGTTGCAGGGGAACTAAACTCTCCAAACAATCTTAGCGTATGTTCATCCCCTTCAAATGTTTTCTTGTCTTTTTTGACAAAATCAATATACTCTTTTTGAGCTTCAATAAACGACCTATTCTTAACCTCGTTTTTCTCAAAATAGCCTTTTTCAATAATTTCAATCTTAATCTTAGCTAAAACATCCTCAGCTTGCCTTTTATTCGTTCCAATTATTTTCCTTATGCGTTCATTCGTTGCCGGATTCAAATAGTCTATTCCCCACTTCTTAGCTCCGCTTTTACTATCTATCCTGGAATATATTCTCATTTTATCCTCCAGACCTATTTACTGTGTTTTCTTTAAGTTAAGGATCGTAATCGTACATGTAATAACCACATGGGCCAAAATATCTGCAACCAAAATCTTCAGGACTTTCATATACATCGGTAAAACTTTCTTTTAACCTTTTACAATTTCCTGTTTTTTTTCCGCCAATTCTTTCCCAATAGGAACAATTCTTACATATTTTCCTGTACGGATTATTTATATCAGTACTCTTTTCTATATGGTCTGCTTCCACCCACTTATACCAACAATATGCTAAAGCAAGTAACGCAAAGCAAAGCGATACTTCTGCTGATGTGTTTTCAAATCTTTCAAATATTTTTATTATTACAAGCCAAACGACTATCGCCGTTATCCCAAATGGCCAACCTTTTAATTTATATCTATCTCTATTTTTGCCCATTTTCGTCCCCTATTATTAGTCAAAATAACTTTTTTCACTTGCACTTGGAGTTCGAGTATATGGATAAAAATCAATACAACCAAAGTCTTCTGGACTTTCAGATACAGTAAGAAGTCTTTCTTTTATTCTTTCACACTTTCCGGTTTTAATACCAGCCCCTATCCTTTTCCATTTATTACAATTTTTACATACTTTTCTATATGGGTTATTTATATCAGTGCTATGCTTTATTTGGTCTGCCTTCATCCATTCATACCAGCAAATCGCTAAGACAATTAACGCAAAACCGAGTGTTCCCATTATTATGTCATAGATTCTACTTATTAAAACTATAACAATAAAAACTATTATTGCAAAAACTATAAATGGCCAAAGTTTCAATTCGTAATTATCTCTATTTTTTCCCATATTACCCTCTTAGACCAAGTCTTTCGGATTACATTGAAGTATCTTAGCTATTTTGTATAATGTATCTATTGTAACGTTTCTCTTCCCATTTAAAACTAAAGATATAAAGCCCTTGCTGACTTTCAATTTTTTTGCAAAATCAGAATGGCTTAATTTTTTTTCTTTCAATATTTGACTTACCCTGTCACCAAGTATACTCATATAAATAGTTTACCATATGTAAACACACTATTCAACACTTATTTTCATATCTTTTATAGTATTTAACTCTATCATCCTATCCAGCTTATTCTTGTCAAATTTCACGTTCCGCCCTAACTTTACATATTCAATCCGCTTTTGAGAAATGAGATTATACAGGGTTCCGATTGCTAAACCTAAGTACTCTGCTGTTTCTTTTATGTTGTATAACCTCTTTTCAACCATTTTATACTTTTAAACCCCTTCGTTCAGCTTTAACCATATCAGAACTACTATTTGATATAATTAACTCACAGGAAGCCAAATTTACCCCTGTTTCATACACGCCACAGCCACTTTTTTAGACCAGGCGACTCTTCTCTTGTTGTCTTTAACAGGATTCGAGATTTGAAAGAGATGCTGAAATAATCCCTTCATTCCATCCTCAACAAAGTAATCGTCTTTATCAACCAATTTATGGAACCACTTTTGTATTGTCTTTTTCTGAAATTTTTGGCTATCTATAGCCTCACAAAAACAAAGATAAGAACTCCAGTAAGGCTTCTTACTGGAAACTTCTATAAACCTTCTCTCAGCTGATTTCATATTTTTTCCTTTACTTCCTCTTGTTTTTTCTCTTGTTTCGGCTTATAAACTCCATACGCAGCTAACAACCAGTTTGTTAAAAATCTTCTTTGATTCTTCTTCTGTCTTTTAGGATTTGACTTCTGCCAAAAATATGCTTTCTTAAATTCCAAGTGATATTCTTTTGTCGGGAAAGTTATATCGCATAAATGCACAAATTCCGGTAAGTCTTTAATTGTTTTAAATAGTTCGTTACCTTTTAAATATTCTATTGCAATGCTTTCTTCTCTTGTCATTTATTCCTCCACCAATTTATACCATTGCACCTTGTCCACTGTAACAACTTCAATTCTTTCACTCTGTTTTAATGTTTCAATAATATCCGTTAATTGTTTTGCCGATACATTGCCAGAACGCAATAAATCACTTCTGCTTATTCCGGATTTCCCATATTTTTTTATAATATTTAAAACCGCTTTAACATGACTATCCTCTTTGTTTTTTGCCATTCCACCCCAAACAATGCTCATACTGCCCATACATCTTTTTACAAAATTACAGGCTTTGTCCATTGCTTCGCCAGTTATTACATTTTTATCGAAATTTAAAATGCTCTGAATTATCATTGATATTTTTAAGGCGTAGATATCCTGGCGGGCAAAAAGTTCTTTTATCTGCCAAACTTCTTTTCCTTCGCTATATTCAAATATAAACCTTCTGTGTTGCTTATATCTCTCTTTTGCTTCCGGAGATAGCTTATATTCTGTTCCGGCTGTTTGCTCTATATGTTTTTTTAATTCTATTAAGACAGGCCTTTTTTGTGTAATATCGTATTTATTAGGTATATCAATTTCAAATGGTTTGTCTTTTGGTGTTGCCGGTACAAATAAACACCTTGTAAGAAAACCGCCCTTTAAGTTGTTTTCGGACATTTTAAGCCATTGCGGAGTAGAAGCCGCTAATATTGATAGACAAGGATCTACAATTTCAATTTTTGTTTGTCGAGTTGCCCGATTATATGACGGAGGACAATCAAATAACTCAGTAAGCATTGATCTTGTTCCGGCATTATATTCCTTCTCCATGTTTTCTAAGAAAGTTGCAAACTCATAAAAACAAAATACCCCTGACGAGGTTTCCTGTATTACCTCTAAAATCTTTTCCCCGCTAAATTCATTAGGATATACACTATGAGGTTTTAATTCCTGTAAAATATGTATTCCTATTGATAAAGCTGTTGATTTTCTCATAACTGAACTTTCACCAAGTATTACTATCCAAGTATTAGGGTATAAATGGTTATGTCCGAAAGGTAGCCAACGTTTGCGACCCATCAGGGTGCCTATAATTGAATATAAAGTCGCTTCCTGATAAATTTCCGGCCCATCTGTAATAGCCTTCTGTAAATCGCCCTGCGGATATTCTAAAGTCGGAGAGTAAATATAATTAAAGTAATCAGATAATAAGTTAGACATTTTTTACCTCACTTATCAGGTACAGTTGGTAGTTGGTACTATACCCCCTACCCCCTAGATTCAAAAAGTGAAAGTATTGATTTATAAGGATTTTATTTTTGGGGTATATAAGAGTACCAATATACCTATTTTTAAGAATAGACATTATAATTGCCTCCTTTTCCCAAGTTGGTACTTTTTTGTAGTTGGTACCTACTCAACCAACTGGCCTTTAAATTGGTACCAACTTGGTACTTTTTTTTAATCATTTTAAATACTTACCCTCTTTTTTGTTGTATTTGGCAATAAAAACCAATAAACTTTATAAATTCGCTCCGCAAGGTGATAATCGTAAAAAGACGAATTATTTGCACGTTTTTTTTCTCCTACAATACTATTAGCTTCATCTGCGGTTTTAATATAAATACAGCCGCAATTTTGACCCTTTACAAGTAAAATTATTTCTTTCGTTTTTCTGTAATCCATTTTCGCCCCTCATTTTAATTTTTATACAAAATACTTTTTAAATCTTTTATACAATGCACATACTTTTTAACTGAAATTGAGCCAGTCCCGGTATAAAAAGTATCTGCTAATTTAGCAATGTCATTTTGTTTATTACAAACGAAAACGAAGCTCTTTTTCTTAGGATTATCAATTACGGATTGAACGACGGACAATTCACATTCTTTAGAAAGCAAGAAGCAGGCGAGGTAAAAATCAGAGGTTGCATACATTTCTTTTTTCATATATAAACTCCTATTCAATAATTTAATCTAATAGGAGTTTAATGCACTTTAATCATTACTTCAATTTCCTAAAACAGAGGATAGAGATAATGATTTTAAGTATACTGAATAATTCAAAATGTTGCAGATAATTAAGTAGTGCAGGTAATACTTCTTATTTACTATATAGTTTTCTAATTCTTCTTGTTTCTCTCATTTCGCCCAAGTAATAATTTTTTCTTACACTCCGATGTTTTCTATAATCTTTTTGACTCCGAGCTTTTTTCCCACAATCACGCCTATCCGTTAATAAGGAGCAATACTTTTTTTGCGGACTAGAAACAATAAAAAACATTTTACAAAATATACATTGTTTTGCATATTTCGGATCCACATATTCTTCAGCAAAATCATAATAATGTTTAACCATAAAATCATTTATAGGCGTTTTATTCTTCAATAGTTTTTTAATGAAAGAATTTAATCTTTTTATAAATCTTACATTGTTGAAGTCTTTAAATTTCTTAAGTAATAAAAGATTTTCTCTTAATTTATACAATGCTTCTTTACCAACTACCTCTTGATGAAGAACGCAGTTTATATCATTAGTTATCTCGCTCAAATATCCCGCACTATTATCATTCCTTGCAAAAAAAGAAGGGATGCCAATTAAACAGCTATGATATTTCTCATTAGTAGGATTTACAAAAGCTACACTTTTATCACCCTCAAGAATGCCAACACCCTCAAAATCCTTAAGAGTCGATCCACATAATCCATATTTTATCATTATGAGCTTAGGCGCTGTTTCTTTTTCATTAAAACATAATAATGCTTCCTCCAGTTCTTTTTTCCATTGGTTAAAATACATTTTGTTTGAGTCTCCGCAAATAGCAAGTTTATTAAAAAAGTCGCTGCAACTCCAAAAAGATTCACCCCTGTCAAACTCTCGTATTCTTTCTACATAAAATAAATAAATTTTATTAAATGCTCCTTCAAATGTTAATGGACTCTTACAAACAAGGCCCTGTTCTTCATCTACTTTTGCACAAAGAAGTGGATCTACCATAGTAGTTATAACTCTTAAAACTAAACGATAATTAGAATTTAATCTATAATCCATATTTTTCATTTTCATATATTTTAACCGCCTCACTATTTTATTCTTCTAAGCTTACTACAGCCCCATTTCCTTAATCTTTTCATCCAGGGCAAATTGAAACACTATAAATAATACTATGCCACCATAGTACATCGTGTAATATGGCTTTATTGTTACACCTATCAAAATTATAAGTATTGATATAAATAGTTTCATTTAGCCCTCTTTGGAAGCAGACAGCCACATATTTGATTACTTGGAAAGTCATCGGGAAATTCCTTGCCTTCAGTCGGGATCCATCCATCACACTCCATACACATTTCAGGATGAGTTGTCGCATATTCTGTATTTGCGCCGTCATCTTGCTCTGTTATTGCTAGCCTCATCATTATTGCCTCGATATTATTTACTTCTTTAAGTATTCCCTTTCCAACTTCATTGTCAACCTTACTCTCGGATCCATTGAGCTTTATTACAGACTGCCGGATGTTTTCAAGCCTTATCATCACTTCTCTACGGGTGAAGAGCATTAAATTCCTTTTGATTCTGAATAGCTTTCAGTTTTGAGATTAAAGGATGATTTATTCTCCCATCAATTATTAAAGTTATTGAAGCATCTTCACCTTTAGGTAATACTATTTCTCTCTCAATTTCTATCCCAGTCTTTATAGCATTCACGGCCCCAACCGCTGACTCAAAATCTAACCGCTCCAAAGCTTGACTTCCGGTCTCTATAAGTTCTTGAGCCTTTATAATATGCCTGACATTCATCTCTGCTATGTGGTCCGAAACCTTCTCGACAGTCTTCTCATCACCTTTTTCTTCAATTTTGCCCCTCAATTGCCCCCATTTTGCTCCCATTTTTCTAACTGTCCGATAGGCTATTCCCTTATACTCTGCAAAGTCTTTCAAGCTTTTATACTCACCTTTCAGATAATCACGTTTTAAGTTCGACCAGTTATGCGTCATCGTCAACTCCCGGAGATTTCTCCAATAGTTCAATAAGCCTCTTTCCCGGTATACTTCTGTAAATAACTCTACCCCCAGCATTCCTACTTAAATATGATACAAATACTTCTTCCCTTCCTGTCTCAGCATCCTTTATTAGCGCTATAGAATTTATCAAGCCCTTGCCAGGAGTGTATTCAGGAGAGTCCTCTCTTGCACAGGCATAGCCTAAATTACTATTAGATTCAATTCTCTTTTCTACCTTGTCAGTTAAATATTTATGTAATTCAGCCTTATCAAGTGAATATTGCTCAGTCTGGCCTAAAATCTTCTGAATTTGATACACCTGGAGTTTATTCGGGCTACTTCTTTTGTTAAACCAACGATTAACAGAAACAAGAGTGACCCCGAGCCTCTTTGCAAGCTCTTTCTGGGTCATCTTCTTTTCAAGACAATATTGTTGTAATTGCGCTATTATACTCATATATACTCTTTTATCATTATACATCAGGCTATTGAATTTGTCAATATACTATAAGATTAGATACATCATGATATATATGATTATTTCATGTTTTCAGGGTGAGGTATTTTGAAGCAGGCCATGATTATAAATCACAGAATCTATTTACCATAAGGTCTTGTATAGCTATTACTAACTAATATTTTTCCGGTCTTGAGTTCAATAATTTTCTCAGTACAGCCAAAGCCATCAGAATACCTGCAAATAGTTAAAAATATAATATGTGTAACACCTGTGACTTTGCCAATTTCAACTCGTGTTTTTTCGTCAATGGCCCCAGACAACGAAAGTTTCTGCTCTGCTAATATTTTATCGATCAAAGCACGATCCACCAATGAAAATTTATCATCTGCCTTAAATATTTGCAATAAATGAGATTCATATACAGCGGCAATATCATTTTTATCAGCTTCTGGATTATCTGCACAGGATCCTGAATTTGATGAGCTGACAACGGTGATAGCAATTTTATTTCCTAGTAATAATCTTTCAATTTCAGAATATAGACTTGATTCATAATAATTTTTACCAGGTCTGATATTTATGGAAGATACATTATTACCTTTTTTTATTTTTATTGTGCAAACCAATTCAATATCTAAACTATCCAATATTTTAACATATGAACTTTTGGATAACACTTTATTTGAATTTAATTGTAGTATAACATCTCCTGGCAATATCATATCTTTTAAAGTTGGCTCATAAACCAACGAAACAATAACTTCTCTACCTGCTTCAATAGTATTAAACCCCAAACGGTTACTGAAAACCATTCGTTCCTTTTCCCATTGAGGAATTCCAGCAAGGTCTATATTGTCTTTTATATGATAAACAGAATCACTTGAAGATTGCAAATTAGAATACTTATATGAGCAACCTGAATACAATACGACAAATCCTATAATCATAGAAAAGATATTTTTCATTTTTCACCTTCCCCTTTAATATTCATCTTCCATTTCCTTTTTGTCTAAATCTGTATAATTTTTGCCATAATCGTTCTTTATCCCATCTGCAAAACCATCCTCATAAGCATCTTCATAACCGCTTCTATAACCTTCTCGATTACCCTCCAAATAGCCAACCTTTTTAGAGAAATAACCTATTACAATAATAATAATAATCACAATGCTCGTGGAGATAAACTGCCATATTGTCAGCCCGGAATCGCGATACATACCAATTACTATGCTAATTACAAAATAGCCTATAACTACAAATCCAATAATACCATCACTCAAACGACCCCGAATATCCAATATTTTATCTTTGATTTTCATTTTCAATCTCACAATTTTCTTGTCTATTTAAAATATAGATCTTCTATTTCATCAGAATTTTTATACTTAGGTCTATACTCTTTATAATCGACATTATCATTATAATTTCTAATGGGTCCAAATATCCAGAATAAATATAATTCCGTCCACATAGCACATCCTTGTAAAGTATCTTCATTTAATATTTTTTTGCTTTTTATATCACTAAGACTCAGATTTACTCTAGTTTGACCGATTCTTTTAGATGTATGATAAAATATCCCAAAATGCTCATCATCCTGTATTGTCCCTAATACATCCACCCTAATATTTAAAATATAATCCGCTTTATCTAATGAGCATATATTTACATCATTATTTGTTAGATATTTCTCAATTATCGACTTAACATACTCACCTTGTTCCTTATCAACAATCCCGTTAAAGGTTAAAGCCACATTTCTACTTTTTAATGCTTTACTCACGTCTCCCATTTTTTTATCTGTCTTTATACTATTGCTAATCGCAATATGTTTTAGCTTTTGGTCAATAAAACCATAATCAGACACATGAGCACAGCCGGAAAAAAGCAACGCGAATCCTATTGAAATTACTAGCATTCTTCTCATATCACTCCTCCATTATTTTAAATGTTAACATTTAATTATTTTTTTAAATATTTTTCCACAAAGAAGGCTGATGAGTTATAATCAAAAGATGTGTATGAAGTAAAACAGCGACGTATCCTGTATAATAAGTTTTACGAGAACAAAATTATAAGGAGGAACGTCGCTATGAAAAAGTATAACAAGGTTGTTGATTTAAA